>JAABUY010001673.1_pt1 | contig 28640 bp, 30 predicted proteins | sample 5560271 | NCBI WGS metagenome assembly JAABUY01 (sample SAMN10711886, study PRJNA513374) | rock metagenome | isolation source: Antarctica rocks | place: Antarctica: Victoria Land, University Valley | reverse complement strand
AGAGCACCGCCACCGCCTCCCCGACCGATAACTGCTGGCGCCCACGCTGGGGCAACGCGCGATCGACGGTGCCGACCAGATCCAGCTCCGTGATGAAATGCCACGCCAACAGCAGCGGCCCAACCTCCCGGCGCACGCCCGTCATCGGCGGGTCCAGGCGGGCAAAAGAGCCCATCAGCTGCTCCAGTTGGCCCGACGCCTTGAGCTCGTCCTCACGCCCGAGCGTCTTGAGCACGCGATGGCGCACCCGCCCCTGCTCGTCGCGATACGCCTGCACCAGACGCAAATACACGTAGCGCTTACGCCCCCGGCGCACAGCATGACGCTTGATATACATGTTGGCCCTACACTATCGGCCCTGCCAGACGGAACAATGACCCTACACCAAGCTCTTTGCCCGCACATCGATCAGCGAGCAGCGCCCACATGTTGGCCCTACACCCAAACTCGCTCGACCGCGCGCCAACCAGCACCACGCCCACGATGCCAGCAAACATCACCCAACCCGACCCAGCCCAACGGCCGGTAGCCACCGACCTACCGCGTTCGTCACGCGGAAAATGGGGCTAGCGGAGAGGGTCCTCTACTGACGCGCCCGAGGAGGGACATGCCACGCGTGTCAACCGCGCCGGAAACCAAAGGCGACTAGCGCCCCACCCGGGACCCCGGCGAGCTCCTCCATGACTCGCGAGGGTCAGGCTTCGCTCGGCGCGCCGTTAACGATTGGATCCTTTCGCGCTTCGGCCGCCCGGCTTGCGCGCAACGTCACGAACTCCTCGTAGCGGCTGAGGAAGATCTTCAGGATCTCGCTGCCGCCGGCAAGAGCCTTGGCGCTGGAGTGGAGCTCCTCCATGCCGGTGCGGGTCAGATCGTAGACGCGCCGGTCGGGACCCGTGCTTGACGGCTGCCATGCCGAGTGCACGAGGCCCCCGTCCTCGAGCTGGCGCAGGGTGCGGTAGAGCCCACCGGGATCGGCCCCGTCGAAGCCGAATGCCCGCAGGCGCTCGAGCAGATCGTACCCGTGTGCAGGATGCTCGCGCAGCAGCAGCAGCAGACACGGACGAACGAAGTTCTTTGGCAGTACCGGCGCCACGGACTCAGTGGGCCTGGCCGGCATGGTCCTCCAGACATCGAGCGGCCTCCTCGGGGTCCTCATGACACCAGCAGTCTTCGTCGCACTCCCCGTGCGTCGGCCGTGTGAGGTCGGCGAACTCCTCGGCGAACGTGCGCTTGCCCGCCTCTTCCCCGATGGTCGTCAGCTGGTAGCGGTCGTCGCCCAATGTTAGGTAGCCGTCGGCGACGAAGCGCGCGAGAAAGGCGCTCAAGGTCCCCGCCGGCACGACGAGAAAACGCGCCAGCTCCGCGGCCGAGGGCGACTCGGCCAGACCCTCTGCGCGCATCCAGTACATCACCTGGAGCACCTCGTCGCGGATTTGCAGAACCTCAAGCTCGTTCATCGTGCCTCAATTCTCGTCCGATCTGAGCGATCACGGCCACCGCCGGGGCTTCGGACGCCGGCTCTCCGGCGACCACCACCTTCAAGACAATGAATGCTACGCCACAAGGCGCTCGGCCCGCTGATCGCCAGCATCAATGGCCTGACACAGGACTTGCAGGCGCCAACGCCTCCTCGCAGCAGCGCACGAGGAAGCCGTACATCCAGCACCGCTTGAGCTCGGCAGCGTCGCCGACTCGGTCCGGAAGTCCAGTTTGGCCGTTCTGGTCGCCGTCGAGGGCATCGGCGATCGCCGCGGCCACGACGTAATGGCGCACGTGTCCACCCGGCCCCGGCACCTTCCAGCTCGTAGCGCGCTCGTCGGCGGGGTCGGGCTTGGGGAGCGGTTCCTCGCCGGCCAGCCCGGCGCTCAGGGCAGAGGCGGCGGTGGGCCAGTCCTCGAGCTCGGCGAGCCGCCGGGTCAGCTCATCGGCCAGGCCCTCCATGGGCTGGCGGGCCGGGTCGAAGAGGTCGGCCTCCACCAGTCGCGTCAGATAGCCGATCCGCCTCAAGCGCAGGTCGAGCCCGCGGCCGTCGCAGACGGGCAGGTCCAGGTCGGCCTCCAGCGCCTGCTTCACCGGCGCCGGCGGATCGCCGGGATAGCGTTCCAGTGCGCCCCCCAGGATCTTGTCGACGAGCACCTCCTTGATGACCTCGAGCTGGACCGGCATGAGCCTTTGCTCGGTCATGGTGCTGGCGGCCTCGCCGGGCCGGCCACCTGGCTGGCGCGCGAGGGACGGCCAGGACCGGGCGGGGGTGCGCTCACTCGATGCCGCTCGCCGACAGCTCCTGGAGCTCCTGCTCGTAGGACTCACCGAGCTTCAGGAGGAACTCGTGGGTGTCGCGCGCCTCGCCTTCGTCGATCTTCGAGATGGCGAAGCCCACGTGGATCAGCACCCAGTCGCTGACGCCGACGGCCTCCGGGCCTTCGGCCAGCAGCCCGACGTTGACGTTGCGCCTTACGCCGGACACCTCCGCCTTGGCGATGTGGTGCTCCTCATCGACGAACTCGACGATCTGTCCTGGGATGGCTAGGCACATGTCCGCAGACTCCTCTGCTTTCGACCTGGCGTGTTTGCGCCCTGCCGGGGTCTGAATCCGGTTGGGCTAGGTGTAGCCTACACTCAGCAAGGGTCAATTCGGGAGGAGTGGCGGCAGATGGCAGATGATCCCTATGGCGGGCACGGCGGTGGACAGAAGCTGCAGACGGTGCCTAACGCCGGCGATGTGTTCGGAGCGGACTTCCAGCGCGGGTTGGGTGGCCTGGGGGGAAGCCCGACCGGGCCCCTGAACATCGTCCACGTCTTCTGGATCGCCGGCATGAGCTGCGATGGCTGCTCGATCGCCGCCACCGGCGCGACGAACCCCTCCGTCGAGTCGCTCCTCCTCGGAGAGATTCCCGGGATGCCGAAGGTGGTGCTCCATCATCCCGTGCTGTCCGTATCCGCGGGGGCGGGCTTCATGAAGCCGATGCGCGCTGCCGTCAACGGCGACCTGGGCGCGCCGTACGTGGTGGTGCTCGAGGGCTCGGTGCCCGACGACCAGGCCTTCCCCGAGAACGAGGGCTACTACTCGGCGATGGGCGGCGGGGGCTTTGACCCGGACTCGGACACCGATCAGCCCAACCGGGTGACCGACTGGTTGAAGAAGCTCGCGCCCGGCGCGGCCGCCTACATGGCGATCGGGACGTGCGCCACCTGGGGCGGGATCCCGGCCGCCGCCGGCAACATCACCGGCTCGATGAGCCTGACCGACTTCCTCGGCAAGGACTACCGCTCCGCCCTGGGGGTGCCGGTGGTCAACATCCCCGGCTGCTCGCCCGTCGGCGACAACTTCACCGAGACCGTGGTCGCGGTCCTCCTGTTCCTCCAGAACCTCGGACCGCTGCCGCAGTTCGACGAGCTGGGCCGGCCGGCCTGGCTGTTCGGCGAGACGGTGCACCGCCATTGCCCCAAGGCGGGCTACTACGAGGAAGGGGTGTTCTCCGAGGAGCCGGGCGACAACCAGTGCCTGGTGGAGATCGGCTGTTGGGGTCCGGTCGTGCAGTGCAACATCGTCGAGCGTGGCGCCATCAACAGCATGGGTGGCTGCATGGTGGCCGGCGGCGTGTGCATCGGCTGCACGATGCCGGGCTTTCCCGACAAGTACTCGCCCTTCTACAAGGCGCCCCCGGGATCGGCCATCTCCGGCGGGCTGTCCAAGGTCTATGGTGGGGGGATCCGGCGCCTGCGCCGCCTGTCGATGCGCAAGCTCAACCGCGAGTCGCTGTGGGACACGACAGGCGAGGTCCCATCCGGGTGGGCCGACGTTCAGCGCAAGCCCACCTCGACCGACAAGACGATGGGCTACTTCTACAAGAAGCTGCAGTACCACGGCAGCGTCAACCACTCCAAGCTCCACAAGAAGCAGACCGTGCCCCACAGCCTTGACATCCTCCGACGGGACAGAATCGATCTCGACGAGAGCGTCGGCGTCCTAGGGGAATCCGCCAAGCCCCGAAAGGAGCTCTAAATGTGCTTTAAGAACCTGCCGATCGAGTTCGACGCCCAGGGGAACGCCACCCTGAAGGAGGGCGCCGCTGACCCGTACTCCTACACCGAGACAGCGGCTCCGACGCCGATCGAGGAGGACCCCGAGCGGATGCGCGAGCTGTTCGCCCGCAACGGCGCGGTCCGGCGTGTGGACTTCGACCCGGTGACCCGGGTGGCGGGCGCGCTGGCCTTCCACACCGTCGTCGACCTCGACAGCCGCGCCGTGCTGGAGACCGCCTCGATGGCCACCCTGTTCCGGGGCTACGAGATCATCCTCCAGGGTCGCGATCCCCGCGACGCGATCTTCATCTCCAGCCGCGCCTGCGGTGTCTGCGGAGGCGTGCACGCCACCTGCTCGGCGCTGGCCTGCGAGATGGCGTTCGGGATCTCCCCGCCGCCCATGGGCGTGGTGGCGCGCAACCTGCTGCTCTCGATCGAGTACCTCTACGACCATCCCATCCACCTGTCCCTGCTCGCCGGCCCCGACTTCTCCGAGCCGGCGGTGAGAGAAACCAACCCGGAGATCTGGGAGCGTGCGCTGCAGACGCGGGCGCCGGGGCGGGCCAAGCACGGCTATGAGTTCATGGCCGAGCTGATGACCGATCTGACGCCGCTGACGGGGAAGCTGTACCTCGAAGGGTTGCACTACACGCGCGTGGCCCGCGAGGCCTACGTCCTGATCGGCGGCAAGTATCCGCACCCCCAGACCGTCGTGCCGGGCGGGGTGAGCACGACGATCGACCCCTCTGACCTCAACGAGATCATGAACCGCGTCGTGAAGTACTTCGACTACGGGCGCAAGACGGCGGCGATCTGGGACGACCTGGCCGACTTCTTCTACGAGGTCAACCCGCGCTACCGCGAGATCGGGACCCGGCCCAAGAGCATGGTCGAGCCGGGGCAGTGGGACGACCCCTACGCGTACGACGGGACCTTCGAGAACGCCGACGACTGGGGGCGCAAGCGTTGGGCACCGCCCGGCGTGCTCGTCGACGGCGAGCTGGTGACCACGAGCCTGCAGATGCTCAACGCCGGCGTCGAGGAGTTCGTCGAGCACTCCTTCTATGAGGAGTGGACCGGAAACGGCAACGGCAACGGCAACTACAAGTTCAAGACCGATCCGGCCGGCAACCCGCTCTCGCCCTACCACCCCTGGAACAAGGAGACGATCCCCAAGCCGGGGGGGACCAACTGGAAGGAGAAGTACTCCTGGTCAACAGCCCCGCGCTGGGACCGCCAGGCGATGGAGACCGGCGCCTACTCGCGCATCTGGGCCGCGGCGATGACGCCGCAGTACCGCGACAGCCGCTTCATCCACCCGACCGGGCACAGCCTCCAGATCGACCTGCCGAAGGCTGGGCTCAACAACGATCCCATCGAGTGGAAGATCCCCGAGACCTGGGGCGCGTTCGAGCGTAACCGGGCCCGCGCCTACTGCATCCTGTACACGTCAGCGATCGCCTACGACAACCTGATGATCGCCTATGACCTCATCCGCAAGGGTGGGCCGGACGCCAAGACGTCCACCCCGTACAAGGTGCCCAAGGACTTCCGCACCGGCGTCGGCCTGTGGAGCGCCGGGCGGGGCTATCTGACCCATCACATGACGATGGACAAGGGCGTGATCGAGAACTACCAGATCCTCACGCCCTCGACCTGGATGGCGTCTCCCAAGGACCCGTTCGGAAACCCGGGCCCCTACGAGGAGGCGGTGATGGCCACGCCGCTGCTCGAGAACTACGAGAAGCCCGAGGACTTCAAGGGCATCGACGTGCTGCGGGCCCTGCGCAGCTTCGATCCGTGCATGCCGTGCACGACGCACATCCACACCGACGACAAGACGATCACGCGCGAGATCATCTCCTGCGCCTGCGGATCCGAAGGGGGCGATCACGAGCACTAGCTCCGCCATCCCCGGCGACTCGGTCCACTAGGGCCTTCGTGTGCGCGTGCTCGTGGGTGGAGTCGGCTACCGCTTCCTGCGCGACGGTGCCCTGGGTCTCTACATCACCGACACGCTGGCGGTACGGGCAGGCAACGGCGTCGAGGTCGAGGACCTCGGCTATCACCCGATCGGGTTCACCCAGAACCTGCAGGATCGTCCGACCTACGACCGCATCGTGTTCGTCGCCGCGGTGGCCCGGGGCCGCGCGCCCGGGACGGTCGAGGCCTACCGCTGGGACCATGTCCTGCCCCCGGCCAAGGACATCCAGGACCGCGTGTCCGAAGCCGTCACCGGGGTGATCTCGCTGGACAACCTGCTCATCGTGTCCGAGGCGCTTGGCGCGTTTCCCGAGGACGTGCGTGTCGTCGAGGCCGAGCCCGCCGACGAAGGCTGGGGCGAGGGCTTCAGTCCCGAGATCGAGACCAAGCTACCCACTATCGAAGAGGCCGTATGGAGTTTGACCAAGCCGTAGCCGAGCTCGACACGCTCATCTCAACGCTCGAGCGCGAGGACGATCAGCGTGCCCTCATGCTGCTCCAGCTGATCGATGCCATCCACCGCCCCGGGCTGGAGCTGCTCGCCGCCGGCAAGCTCGACCATCCGATGGCCCACGCCCTGCTGTCCATGTACGAGCTGGCACCGGTCGAGGAGAGGATCCAGGTCGAGGAGGCGCTGGACGAGGTCCGTCCCTACATAGAGTCCCACGGCGGGGAGCTCGAGCTCCTCGACGTCGAGGACGGCAGCGTTCACGTGCGGATGAGCGGTGCCTGCCACGGGTGCGCCGCCTCGGCGATGACGCTCAGACGCGGCATCGAGGAGAAGCTGCGAGAGCGCTACCCGGGCTTCCGGGAGGTGGTGGCCCATGACCCCGAGACCGGCAAGACCGCCAACGGGGCGGCGGCCCCGCAGCTGCTCGAGATCAAGGGCCCTGAGCTCCTGAAGATCGAGAGCGTCAAGCCCGAGGGGGCAAGGCGCGACGGCCTGAAGCGCCCGGTGTTCCAAGAGGCCGGGCCACTGACCGATCTCCCCGTCGGCAAGATGAAGTCGATCGAGGCCGACGGAGCCTCGATTCTGATCGCCAACGTCGAGGGCGAGCCCTACGCGTTCAGGAACACCTGTCCGGTCGATGCTGATCGAGCGCTGCCCCTCGACGGTGGCCGCCTCACCGGCGCGGTGCTCGTCTGCCCGTGGCACAACTGCTCCTACGACGCTCGCTCGGGCAAGCGGGTCGACGACCAGCCCAAGGCTCCGGCGCTGGCAGTGGTGCCGATCGCGGTGCGAGACGGCATGCTCAAGGTAGCGGTCAACGTCGCGTGAGCCAGCTTGCTGCCAAGCCGCCCGGGGCCCGGGCCAAGCGCGTGCTGGTGGCCGGCGTGGGCAACGTGCTGCGCGGAGACGATGGCTTCGGGCCGGCGGTGACCGGGCTCCTCGGTCACCTCCCAGACGAGGTGGACGTGGTGGAGACGGGGATCGGTGGCATCGCCCTGCTGCAGGAGCTGATGGCCGGCTGCGACGGCCTGGTCCTGATCGACGCGGTGGAGCGGGGGGCCCCGCCGGGGACCGTCTTCGCGATCACGCCTGAGATCGCCGAAGCGGTCCATGTGCCCGATGTTCACCTCGCCAACCCCGATCGCGTCCTCTCGATGGCCAAGACCATGGGCGTGTTGCCCGAGCGGGTGCTGATCGTCGGGTGCCAGCCGGCTGAGGTCGACGAGCTCTGCGAGAGCCTCTCTCCTGAGGTCCAGCGGGCCCTGGCCATCGCCGTGGCCAAGATCGAGGAGACCGTGAATGCGTGGCTTTGACTCGATAGAGACGTTGCGTGAGGCGCTGACCGGCCAGCGCTATCTCGTGGACGAGGGGCTCGCCACCGTGGTGTTCCTCGCCCTGCGCCTGCGCAAGCCGCTGCTCCTGGAGGGGGAGCCGGGGGTGGGCAAGACCGAGCTCGCCAAGGCCCTCGCCGCCGCCTCCTCCGCGCCGCTGATCCGGCTCCAGTGCTACGAGGGCATCGACGTCCACCATGCCCTCTACGACTGGGACTATCCGCGCCAGCTGCTGCAGCTGCGCGCAGGCGGCTCAACTCCCCTCTACTCCAAGGAGTTCCTCGTGCGGCGTCCGCTGCTCGAGGCTCTGGTCCAGCCCGGGGCGGTGCTCCTGATCGACGAGCTCGATCGGGCCGACGACGAGTTCGAGGCCTTCCTGCTCGAGTTCCTCTCCGACTTCCAGGTCACGATTCCCGAGGTGGGGGTCATCACCGCAGAGCAGCCCCCGGCGGTGATCCTCACGTCCAACCGCACCCGGGACCTGCACGAAGCGCTCAAGCGCCGTTGCCTCTATCACTGGATCGACCACCCGGACCTCAAGCGCGAGGTGGCGATCGCGCGCGCGCGACTGCCCCATGTCGGCGAGCGGCTGGCCGGCCAGGTGTGCGCGTTCGTGCAGGACCTCCGCTGGCTGGACCTCTACCGCGCCCCCGGCGTCGGTGAGACGCTGGACTGGGCCGAGGCGCTCCACGCTCTCGGGCGCGACGAGATCGACGCGCCGACCGCGCAGCGGACGCTGGGCGCGCTGCTGAAGGAGCGCGACGATCTCGATCACGTCCGTCAGGACGGGCTCGGCGCACGCATCGAGCGGGCGGGGGAGCATGCGTCGGGGCTGGGCGACAATGGAGCGCGCGATGGGACCAGCTGAGCAGGCGCAGCGACCGCCCGAGCAGGCGATCCTCGGGGCCACCGTGGCGCTCGCGCGCACGCTGCGCGATCTGGGGATGTCCGCCAGCGTGGACGCCGAGCTCGTCTTCTTCCGCGCCCTGGCCGAGGTTGACGTGCGAAAGCGTGCCAGCGTCTACTGGGCCGCCAACGCCACCTTCGTCCACAACCCCGACGAGCGCGCCGTCTTCGACACCATCTTCGAGCGCTTCTGGGAGGGACGGCCGCTCGAAGTGGCCGAGCGCATCGCCGAGCACGGCGAGAGCGACCCGCGCATGACCGGGCCCCGCCACGGCGGCGAGACGCTGCCGCAGTTCCGCGAGGAAGGCAAGTCGTCGGCACCGATCGACGGGGCGCAGAATCGTGCAACGCGTGAGATCCCCACCGCCGAGGGTGAAGAGGGAACCAGCAACCAGCATCGAGGCGTGCTGGCCGCATACAGCCCGGCCGACACGGTAGGAGAGCAGGCGCGCCTCGACTACGCCCAGGAGGAGCTTCTTGCCGTTCGCCGGCTCGCCGAGGAGATCAAGCGCCTGATCCCCGAGCGCAGCTGTCGCCGGCAGCGCCCGGCGCGCGGCGGCGTCCGGCTCGACGTCCGGCGCACGCTGCGAAACTCGCTCGGGACCGACGGCGAAGCGCTCAGGCTGGCCTACTGCGGTCCGACGACCCGGCCCCGGCGGCTTCTGCTCGTGTGCGACGTCTCGGGATCGATGGAGCGCTACTCCCGGGTACTGCTGGGCTCGCTCAAGGCGGCCGTCGGCGCGACCGCCAAGGCCGAGGCGTTCGTCTTCGCGACCCGTCTCACCCGCCTGACCCGGTCGCTCTCCGGGCGTGACTTCGAGCGCGCCCTGGAGCAGGCGCGCGAGGCCGTGCCGGACTGGTCGGGCGGCACGAGGATCGGAAAGACGCTCGCGGACTTCAACCGCAGCTATGGCCGGCGAGGATTCGCCCGGGGCGCGATCGTCATCGTCGTCAGCGACGGCTGGGACCGCGGGGACCCCGATCTGCTCGCCCGGGAGATGCGGCGGATACAGCTCCAGGCGCACCGGCTCGTGTGGATCAATCCCCGGCCGATGCTCGTCGACGAGCAGCCGCTGGCCATCGGCATGCGTGCGGCGATGCCCTACATCGACGATTTCGTCCCCGGTCACGACCCGCGCGCGGTCTCGGGCCTGGGTGGCCTGATCGGCGGCCTGGGCACCGGGCGCCCCCAGCGTCGGCGGCCCCTCGAGGAAGGACGGTCGTGTGCCGCCCCACTGTTATAGACTGCGGCCGCCACGAGGGGCGGGCGGCGTGAACACACCTGGATCGAGTAGGTGGGAGAGGAGATGGCATGGCTGTTAGCGCGGGCCTAGCCGGAAGCATGAGGGCGGCCAAGCCGCTCGACGAGATCGATGTCCTCTGGCTCTCGGGGATGAGCTGCGATGGCTGCTCGGTGGCCATGACGGGCGCTCAGAACCCCTCGCTGGAGGATCTGTTGCTGGGCACGATTCCCCACCTGCCGGCGGTGCGCCTCCACCACCCGATGCTCTCCGAGGACTCAGGGGATGAGTTCCTCGAGCCGTTCAGGCGTGCGGTTGAGGGAACGCTCGGTGCACCCTACCTGGTGGTGCTGGAGGGCTCGGTGCCCGACGATCAGGCAATCCCGCCGAGTCGGGGCTACCTGGCGGCCATGGGCACGGGTGGCTTTGGCCGCCAGGCAGACGGCGATCAGCCCGACCGCATGACCGACTGGTTGAAGAGGCTGGCCCCCGGCGCGGCCGCCTGCGTCGCGATCGGGACGTGCGCCACCTGGGGCGGGATCCCGGCCGCCAACGGCAACATCACCGGTTCGATGGGCCTGATGGACTTCCTCGGCAAGGACTACCGCTCCGCCCTGGGCGTGCCCGTGGTCAACGTCCCCGGCTGCGCGCCGATCGGCGACAACTTCACCGAGACCCTGGCCGCGGTCCTGCTGTACCTGCAGGGTCTCGGGCCCCCTCCCGAGTTCGACGAGCTGGGCCGCCCGGCCTGGATGTTCGGCGAGACGGTGCACCGCCACTGCCCCAAGGCGGGCTACTACGAGGAGGGCGTGTTCTCCCAGGAGCCGGGCGACAACCAGTGCTTGGTGGAGATCGGCTGCTGGGGCCCGGTCGTGCAGTGCAACATCGTCGAGCGCGGCGCGATCAACCACATGGGTGGCTGCATGGTCGCCGGCGGCGTGTGCATCGGCTGCACGATGCCGGGCTTTCCCGACAAGTACTCGCCCTTTCACAAGGCGCCCCCGGGGTCGGCGCTCTCCGGCGGGCTGTCCAAGGTCTACGGTGGCGGGATCCGGCGTCTGCGGCGAATGTCGATGAGGACGGGAAACCGCGAATCGCTATGGGATCAAACTGGCGCCGTCCCCAGCGGCTTTGGGCTTGCCCACGGCAAGCGCACCCCGACCGACAGGACGATGGCCTACTTCTACAAGAAGCTGCAGTACCACGGCAGCATCAACCACGGCAAGCGCTACAAGAAGCAGCCGCTGCCCCACAGCCTGGAGATCCTGGCCAAGGACGGAATCGATCTCGACCAGAGCGTCCCCGTCCTCGGGGAAGCCGCCAAGTCCCGAGAGGAGCTCTGAAATGGAGGCCCAGACCCCGCTCCAGCCGGCCGCGCGCGGTGGCGCCATCCAACGCGTGGACTTCGACCCCGTAAGCCGGGTGGCGGGCGCGCTGTCGTTCCACACGGCCGTCGACCTCGACAGCCGCACGGTGGTCGAGAGCGCCTCGATGGCGACCATGTTCCGCGGCTACGAGATCATCCTCTCAGGCCGCGACGTGCGTGACGCGATCTTCATCGCGAGCCGCGCCTGCGGCGTCTGTGGCGGCGCGCACGCCACCTGCTCGGCCCTGGCTTGTGAGATGGCTTTCGGGATACACCCGCCGCCGATGGGGATCGCGGCCCGCAACCTGATGTCGGCCATCGAGTGCCTGTACGACTACCCGCTCCAGCTCTTCGTGCGCGCCGGGCCCGACTACTCAGAGTCGACGATCAGGCTCACGAGTCCCGAGCTGTGGCTGCGCGCCGAGCGGACGCCCGCGCCCGGCCGCGCCACCCACGGCTTTGAGCGGATCTCCGACATCATGACCGCGCTGACGCGGGTCACCGGACCGCTCTATCTCGAGGCGCTGCGCATGGCGCGGGTGGCGCGTGAGGCCTACGTGCTGATAGGAGGCAAGTACCCCCACCCGCAGACGATGGTGCCCGGCGGAGTGAGCTCGACGATCGATACCTCGGACCTCAGCTTGATGCTGCTGCGGGTCGGCCGGTTCTTCGACTACGCCAAGAGGACGGTGGCCATCTGGGACGATGTCGTCGACTTCTTCCATGAGGCCGACCCGCGATACGGCGAGGTCGGCGCCGGGCCCAAGAACTTCATCGACCTCGGGCAGTGGGACGACCCCTTCGCCTATGACGGAACGTTTGAGAACTGCTCGGCCTGGGGCGAGCGCCGCTGGGCCACCCCGGGCGCGATCGTGGACGGTAGCCTCAGCACGACTGCCCTCCCGGAGATCAACGCGCGCGTAGAGGAGTTCGTCGACCACTCCTTCTACGAGGAGTGGAGGGCCCGCGGCGCCCGCGCGGCCGACCCGGTGGGCGACCGGCTGGCCGCCAATCACCCGGCCAACAAGCAGACCCTGCCCCGGCCGGCGGAGACGAGCTTGAGGGGCGAGTACTCGTGGTCAACCGCCCCGCGCTGGGACCGCCACGCGATGGAGACCGGCGCCTACGCCCGCCTCTGGACTACAGCGTTGGCCAACAAGCTGCCCCACCGCCGCTTCATCGACCCGACCGGGCACAGCCTGAAGCTGGCCGTGCCACAAGGTGGCCTGCCGGCCACCGAGCTCGAGTGGCACCCGCCCGAGCGCTGGGGCACCTTCGAGCGCACCCGGGCCCGGGCGTACGCGTTTGCCTACTCGGCGCTGGTCGCCTACGAGCAGGTGCTGATCGCCATGGACCTCAAGCGCATCGGTGAGGCACGTATCTTCACTGACTACAAGATCCCCAAGGACGCACGCGCCGGCACCGGCTTCTGGGGCAGTGGACGCGGCTACCTGAGCCACCACATGACCGTCGACAACGGCGTGATCGAGAACTACCAGATCCTGGCTCCGTCGACCTGGACGGCCTCGCCCCGCGACGCCTCCGGGAAGCCGGGGCCGTGCGAGCAGGCCGTGACCGCCACGCCGCTGCGTGTCCGCGGACCGCAGGAGGGCTACATCGACATCCTGCGCACGATCCGCAGCTTCGATCCGTGCATGTCCTGCGCGACGCACTAGCCGGCCCGCCTGGGGAGGCGGGATGACTGACCAGCGCGGCCAGGCCGCCCGCCGCCCGCTGCCCGCTGCCCGCTGGGCCAGCTAGTTGACCCCGGGGCTGGCCAGTCCCGACGCTGGGGAGGCGCTCTCTTCTTGAGAGCTGCGCTGAGCCACCGCGTCTTCGAGCGCTCTGCGGCCCGCCTCGAGGTCGGTGTTGATCGCGTTGGTGACCTCGCCGATCGGTGCGGCCTCGTCGCTGACCGCCACGACGGCCCGGAGGACCACGTCCAGCGTAAGCACGACGTGCCGAAGGATGAGGATGACGTGGATGAGATAGCCCGCCAGAACGGCTACGAGAAGGGCTACTCCAATGAGGGTGACGGCGGCTTCGGCCGGCATCGGCTCAGCCCAGCCTTTCCAGCGCTCGGCTGTAGCGCTCGAGCTCCGGGCGGACGTCCGCGACGAGCCGCTGGGTCGTGCCCAGCTCCTTCACCGCGTCGGCGATGTGCGGGCCAAACAGGGCTCCGTGCTCGACGATGTCGTCCGCGTACGCCCTGATCTGAAGCGCGGGTCGCAGCAGCCGATGCAGGATGAGAGCGACGACCGGGATGATCACCGCGACGAAGACGATGTTGCCGATCCACCACAGCGTCATGGCCTCGTCCTCTCCATCCTCACCGCGCCTGGGCTCCTGCGTCCGGTGCCACCCTGGTCCCTCGCGAGCCTGCCGGCCTTCTCGGTCGCCGCCGGGACGGTCTTGGCGATCTCCTCCAGCGCCCAGTTGACGTTGGAGACGTTGGGCTGCACGGCGAGCAGCTGTCGCTCCACGGCGCGGGCCCCGAAGGCCACCTCTTGGAGGGTCACGACGATGGACCGGAGCTGGCCGGCGACGATCATCAGGCCGATGGCGAGCACGATGACGAGGGCCACGATCTCGGCCACGCTCAGGAAGATCAGCAGGGTCTCGCTCATCGCTCGGAGAGCGTCTTGTCGTGGCGGATGAGCTCGTCGCGCAGGGCGAGGGAGATCGACGCCGTTCCGGCGAACTGGTACATGCCGGTGGTGTTCTGCGCCAGTCTCTGGGTGACCGTCCACAGGCCGGCGACGCCCACGTCGATGTCGCGAACCAGGCGGTGCAGGAGCGTCAGCAGGGCGATCACGACGAGGACCACAACGAGTCCAAGCCCGAGCGCCACCTCCCAGAAGACGGTCTGGTCAGAAGTCAATGCGAGCACGCTCATCGCCTACCCCCTAGTCTTGTGTTGGGCACAGAAGCATCCGGCAGAGACGCCCGTGCCGACTCCGCCGTCCTCCAGATGGAGGTCAGCAGCGTGTTGGTCTTCTGCACCTCCCAGACCGGCAGCGTAGTCTCGCGGGCCTCGTCCATGGCGTCGATGCCCTCTCGCGCCTGGGCGCCGATCCGAGCGGCGAGCGCCAGGATCATGGCCACGATGACCACGACGACGACCACGATCGCGAAGCCGATTCCCAACCCGATGTACCATCCCTCGTTGTGTCCCGTCGTGTGGGGGACCGGTGCCAATGCCAATGTCGTCAGCGTCATCTCTCCCATCACCTCCTCGGCGCAGGAGCCTACCAAGCTCTAAGCAAAATGCATATACTGAACTCAAGGAGGTTGTCGATGAGTCCACGCACTGAACGAGTTGCATCGGGGCCGCGTACGTCGCGCAGCAGCGCGAGAACTCGCTTGCGCGAGCGCCAGCAGCAGTTCATCGGACCGGCCCAGGGGAACATAGCGCGGCCTTTTGCTCTGATCGTCGGGCTCGTCTATGTCGCGGTGGGCGTGATCGGCTTCGTCGCGACGGGCTTCAGCGGCTTCGTGACGAGCCACGGCACCTCCCTGCTCGGGTTTGAGCTGAACATCTTTCACAACCTCGTCCATCTCGTGATCGGCTCGGCCTTCATCGTGGCGTCGCGCCTGCCGGACGCCACGATCACGCAGGGCATCCTGATCGGCGGAGGCGCCGTGTACCTGGTCGCGGCGCTGCTCGGCTTCCTCGACAGGCTTCCGATCATCGCGGTCAACGGCACCCTGGCCCCGGACAACTTCCTGCACCTCTTCTCTGGCGCGGCCGCGGTCCTGTTCGGGCTGCTGGGCACGCACCAGCAGTCGCGTGAGCGAGCCCCGGTCTGACGACCGGGAGCCCCGGTCTGACGACCGGGGGGCAGATCTGAGCCGGCCAGATCCCAGCGGGACCAGGGCCCGGGAGGGCAGCCGTCTACCGGCCCCTCCCAGGTGGCTGGCGCTGGCCGCGATCGTTGTGCTGCTGGTCGGCGTCGGCGCCTGGCTGATCGGCCAGCAGCTGGGTTCGTCGTCGGGGTCCCGTCACGTCTCCCCGGCCCAGGCGACCCAGGCGAGCACGCCGTCTGACCTCGTCGCCTTCCAGGACCCGGGGGGCGCGTTCGCGGGCAGCTATCCGTCGAGCTGGCAGCGGCTTCAGTCGACCGACCCTCAGGTCGTGGTCCTCGCCGCCGGGGGGGACGGCTCCTCCTTCCAGGTGCGCAAGACCCCGATCGGCACCCAGGTGACCGCCGCCAACCTGGGTGCGGCCCGGAAGCTCACCGACGGCGTGGTGAGAAGCGGCAAGAGCGTGACCCTTCTGCGCCAGCCCCAGCAGGTCACGCTCGGCGGCCTGCCCGGCTACCTCTACCTCTACACCTTCGACGACCCCGCCTCCGGCCAGCGGGGCGCACACGCCCACTACTTCCTGTTTGCCGGCACGACGATGATCACCCTTGTCTTCCAAGTGCTGCCGGCGGACCGCATCGCTTCGGTGGCTCCGCTCTTTGATCGCATCGCCAGCACGTTCCGCGCGCAACCGGCCTGACCGGGACGCCACGCTCGCTCGGGGAGAGCCACGCATCTCGGTCAGGCGCGCTACTGGTCTCGCGGGCAGGCGCGCTACTTGTTGCAGGCCTGGGTGGGCCCGCTGAAGTTGATCAGCCTGGAGCAGTCGATGGAGTTGGCGTGGCCGAGAATGGTCGCGCTGTTGATGTTGGTTCCGACGGTCGAGAGGATGTTGTCGAAGTCGCCCTTGAGCGCCCGCACGAGGCCGGTGACCGCGTCGGCGTGGTTGTTGATGTCGACGACCCCGCTACGGATCCCTTGCGCCGTCGAGCGGACGTCCCCCAGCTGGGCACGGATGGTCGTGACGTTCCCGTTGATCGACGTGTTGGTCGCCGCGACCGGGCCGACAACGCCCTCGATCGCCCCGACCCTGCTGTGAATCGAGTCTACGCGACCGCCGATGGAGGCCACCGAGGTGCTGATCGACTGCACGTTGGCGCCGATCGAGTGGACGCTGGTGTTGATCGAATTGGCGCTCGTGTTGATCGCATGAGCGTTCGCGTTGATCGCATGAGCCTTCGCGTTGATCGAGGTGACCACGCCGTTGATCGAGCGCGCCTTACCCAGGATCGACGCCGCCTTGTTGTCGATGCGCCCGGCAACGGTGAGCACCTGGTCGAGCTCGCCCGACAGGTGCTGGGCCGCGACCCTGATCTTCGCCGAGATTCGGCCCGTGCGGGCCGCGAGGCTCACAAAGGCGAGGTTCTTGTCGATCGGATCGACCTGGGCGTTTACCAGCTTGACCCGCTTGTTGATCTGGCGGGCGTTGGTCAGTGTCCCGGTCAGCATCAGCACCGCGGCCAGGGCCCAGGCGATGATGATCACGAGGATCGCGCCCGCGAGCCCCGAGCCCAGCCCGATCGGGGGGCGTTCGTCTCTCATCGCTCGTCGCCGATCACGGGCACGGGCCAGGCTGTACCAGCCCGGGCAACGCCACGGTGAGCACCGGTGCCCGGCAGATGCTCGCCAGGTGCTTGTTGACCTGCCCGAGACCGCCGATGATCGTGTCGGCGTCGGTCAGCACCGGGGTCAGCCCGTTGACGTTGCTGGTGGCGCCCGTCGGGTTGTTGTCGAAGTCCCTGCCCCCGGGGCGGATGAAGGGGCCCCCGTTGGCGAACCGGACCCGCCGCCAGATGCCCTGGGTGCCGTTGGTCTTGACGGTTTCGGCGTTGATCAGCGTCCCGTTGATCCTGCCCGCCAGGCTGCGGACGGTGACGAGCTTGCGCGAGGTGTCCACCAGCGAGCCCGAGATGGTGACCAGCTTGTTGCGGGTGTCCACCAGCGACCCGGAGATGCCGCCGAGCGTCGCCGCCGTGCCCACCAGCGAGTTCGAGATCGTGCTCAGCGTTCCGGAGGTGTCCACCAGCGAGCTGGAGGTGTTCACCAGCGACTGGGAGGTGTTGACCAGCGAGCCCGAGGTATTGACCAGCGAGCCCGAGGTATTGACCAGCGAGCCCTGGACCTGTCCGAGCGTTCCGCGGATCGAGCTCAGGGCACCGTCGATCTGGTCGGCCTGATGGGTGATCGGCTTGAGCGCGCCGTCGATGCTGGTGAGGTTCGCATTGATCTCCTGGATGTAGCCCGGGAGCGGCTTGGCTTCGCCCCCGATGTTGCCGACCGAGGCGTTGGCCTCGGCCAAGCCGCTGTCGATCGACTTCAGGGCGCTGACGATTCCGAGCAGGAAGCCGACCACCACGACCACGACCAGAGCGCCGACGGTGATCCAGATCCACAGCCACCTGATGAAGGTGGGATGGGTGGGCGCCGTACCGCTGGCCGCCCGGGGCGTCGGTCGCCGGGCGAATGTCGTTGCTGCCTCCATATTCCTGCGCCCTCCTAGCCGAACACTCGATTGAGGACTTGCTGTACGGCGCCGACGGCTCCGCCGACGGCTCCGCCGACCGGTCCGGTAATCGGTGCGAGCGGTCCGCTCGGCCCCAGGATCGGCGCGGGCGCCGGCGCGGGCGCCGGCTGCGTTCCCTGAGCGCCACTCGGGACCGCCGGCGCCGGCGTAGCTGCCTGCGGCGACGGCGCCGCTGCGGTGGGCCCATGCGCACCACGCTGCTTGAGCGAAGCGACGCTCCGCAGCAGCGATGGGGTCGCGGGCGACGCCGCGGTCCTAACGGTTCCCGTGCACTGACCGTCGTTGCCCTGGGGGCCGATGACCTTCTGGTCGATGCATGCGGCGTTACCCCGGGCCGTGAGCGCCTGCGAGATGATGCTGCCGGTGTCGCCCTTGATGCCCGTGGCGACCGAGATCGTCACGTCGAGGTTCGTGTTGATCAGGTTGACGTCGGTGCGGATGCGCCGCGCCACCGTCAGGATTGACCCCGCATCACCGCGGATGCCCTTGGCGCTTGCGTTGATGTTCAGCGCGCTGGTCTTGACCGAGCCGGCGCTGGAGTTGATCGAGCCGGCGCTGGAGTTGATCGAGTCGGCGCTCGTGCTGATGTTGCCCGCGCTCCCGTTGATGTTGCCGGCTTCGCCGTTGATGCTGCGCGCCGTCGAGTTGATCGTCCCCGCGGTCGAGTTGATCGTCCCCGCGGTCGAGTTGATCGTCCCCGCGGTCGAGTTGATCGTCCCCGCGCTCGAATCGATCGAGCCCGCTTCTCCGTCGATGCCGCTGGCCACGTTGACGATCGCGGCGAGCTGGCCCTGCAGCGGCTGCGCGGACTTCAGGATGGACAGAGCGAGCATGTTGGTCCGGCGAAGCTGGATGACCGAGTCCGTCGACGCGTTGATGCCCCGGCCGTTCTTCGCGATGTTCTGGGCCTTGTCGTTGATCCGCTGGGCGGTCGTGACCGTCTCCGCGAGCAGCACAGCAGCGATGACCACCACCGCTACGACAACGACGAGCACAACGATGCTCGAAACCGTGAAACGCCTCATCCTCCGCTTTCCCTCCCACAGGGTAGGACCCTCGCCAGGCTGGCGAGGCGGGAGTATATGCATAGATGTCGGCCGCATACAACACAGTGCGGTAGGGGCAAGGCGTTCGTAGGCCGGGCGCGCCGTGCTCGGTCTCGCCGCTCGCCGGTCCCTGACGCACGCAGGGCGGCCCTGGGGGGCCGCCCTCCGGTCCTACGTGCTGCGCGCGGGTTGGCTAGTGGATGTTGGTCGTCTGTGAGCGGGCGTTGATGTTGGTGTTGCCGTTGAAGCGCACACGAACGTTGTAGCGCCCCTTGCGGCCGAGCTTGCTCGTCGATGCCACGAGGGTCACCGAGAACGAGCAGTCCTTGCGCAGCCCCACGGTCTTGCTCGCCCCGGTCTTGCTCCCGCGCCGGGCGGCAACGGTGACTGACCCGTGGCAGACCCGCGACCGCTGCGAGCCGGGGATGCTGGGGGGTAGGCGCAGCGATCCGCGGACGATGAACACCGTCCGGTGCCCGCGGACCACGCGTCGGGCGTTGAGCCGTAGCCCGGGCAGGTTGGCGCGCGGCAGCAGACCTGGTCTGGGGCCGGGGCCGGTGCCTGGTCCGGTGCTCGGGCCGGGGCCGGGGAGGGGGGCGGGTCCGGTCCCGGTTCCGGGGCTGGGGCTGGGGCCGGGCGGCACGGTGGGATCGGTCCCGCCGATGCCGGCGGTGCTGACCAACCGATCGACGCTGGTGTCGACCCCGAGTGCGCCGAGCCTGGTCTGGGCCATGTCGGTGCTGGCCGAGGGCGTGAGCAGCATGCCGCCGTTGAGACGTCCCACCGCGGCGCCGAGCAGCGCGCCATCGATCGGCCTCGTAGCGTCGGCGACGTAGACGACGTTGATGGGCAGACCGCGTGTCTTCTCCTCGGTGAGGGCGAGATCTGAGGTGGCGTTCACGTCAGCGCCATTCAGGCGCCTCACGTTCCCGGCGCCCACCATGTTGTCCAAGCTGGTCTCCGCGTCAGCGTTGACCGCTTGGGTCCCGCCCACGATCAGCGCCTTGGTGATGCCCAGCGAGGTGATCGCCTGCGATGTCGGGCCTGGCAGGGAGTTTTGGGGCGACGGTGGTGCCGGAAGGGCGCGGTTGTCGACGAACAGGATGGGGATCTTGAGTGCCGCTGCCAGCGCGGACGCCGACGCTGCCTCCTGACTCGCGGGATTGGCGATGACCGCCTCCGATGAGGGCAGCGGGCGCAACAGCTCGCCGATCTGCCGGGCGATCTCGGCCGGCCGATCGGCCAGCGGGATGCGGCCGGGCGCGGCCACGCGGGAGACGTTCTCTCCGTTGCGCGTTGTGTCTCGCAGGTCGCTTGACACCGCGGTGGAGAGCTGCGTGGGGTCGCCGATCACAAACCCGCCTTCCGGCACCAGCCGCGCCGACTCGGCCTTTACCACCGGCGGCATCCCGCCCGGCGGCGAGAGCAGCAACGGCGCCCAGTTGGCGCGGGCGAGCACCGCACCCGCCAGGGCCCCCGCCACATCCCCCTGATTGGCCACAACGACCTTGGTGACGGGGGTTCCAGGGGCGTTGCCGATGTCCTCGGGGCCGCCGGGGAAGGCGAGGCGCGAGAGCAGCACCGAGAGCCCGGGCGGCGTCGCCGTCGCGATGTTGCTCGTCGCGATCGGGGCGCTTGGGTCCAGGGGGGACAGGTAGACGTCCTGGAAGCCGTTGTCGTAGTTGCCCCGGCGCGAGTCCGACCACGCCGTGAGCAGCTTCCCGCCGGGCAGGGGCAGCGCGACGGGCCCGTACCAATCGAAGAACGGCGTGAAGTTCTCGCCGAAGTCGTCGTAGCGCCCGACATCCACGTTGATGCTCCGGTCGGTCACTCGGCGGTTGGGCGCGAACGTCGCGCCGCCGTCGGTCGAGCGCGCGGAGTAGATGTCTCCGACCTTGCCACCGGGGTAAGGGTGGCGCCGGTCATACCAGACGACGTCCACCTGTCCGCTCGAGCCGACGGAGACCCATGGGTTCTGCTGGATTGGGCCGGCGGGATCGTCGTTGACGCGAACCCGACTTGACCACGTGGTATCGCCGTCGCTCGAGCTGGTCAGGAGGATGTCCTTCGGGTCAGTCGGCGGCCGGCTCTGGTCCGCGTACACGACGTAGAGCCTGCCCGTTGGCAAGCTCGCCGTCGGATCGATCGCCAGCCGGGGATTGACGAGCCCGGAGGCCGGGTTAAAGGATTGGGTGGCGACCTGGGTCCAGGTCGCGCCCTTGTCGGTGGACTTCGCCACGACGACGCAGTTCGACCTGGTGCGGGTGAACTGAGGGCCTGTGTAGCCGGTTACGTTACCGGGCGCTGTCCCCGAGACGTTCGGGTTGACCGGGCAGCTCGTCCCGTCGGTGATGTCGCGGTTCTTCCAGCCCACGTAGACGGCCCCGTCGGGGCCGACGACCGGCTGGGTGGGCTCGGTCGCCTGCTCGTCGGTGCTGCCGGCTTCGCCAGCGGCTCCCGCCGGCGGAGTCACGGTACCGGCGCGCACGTTCGCGCCGCTGGCCAGGGCTGGAGCCTGCCAGGTGGCCCCTCCATCGTCGGAGCGCGCCACGAAGATGCGGCGGTCGCCACCGCCGCCCGAGCAGCCGCCGCGACCACCCTGGCTGAGCCGTATCCTGATGTAGCAGTCCCAGGACGCCACGTACAGTCGATCCTGCCCGCCGGTTCCCGCTCCTGGCTGCACGGCGATCTGCGGGCGCATGCCGTGTCCGGCCAGCCCCGGATTGGCCGAGGTCGGCCCGCCGCCAGGGACGGCGATCACCGCGGGCTGGAACGTACGGCCTCCGTCGGTGGACTTTGCCACCACGGAGTCGTCGCCTTCGCCGCCGTCTTGGCCGGACTCGGGGCGGTTGAACGGCCCGCGATGGACGGAGAAGGTGGCGTAGACGTTCTGGCCCGAGCCGAAGACGATGCCGGTGTTGAAGTGCTGGTAGCCGCCGGAGTCGTAGTTCTGGTCGCACGCCGGCGAGGGGAACGGCGCGGCGCCCGGGGACGGGCTGCCGCTGGGCAGCGTGAGGTGGCCGCCGGCCCAGGTCTTGCCCGCGTCAAAGCTCACGTGGTAGTCACACTGCAGGTTGATCGGGTCGACGTTGGCCTCGACGATGTGGCTCGCGTTGGCGGGGTCCACGGTCAGGCCAGGTACATCGGCGGTCAGGCCCTGCACACCGGAGGAGGCCAAGAGCGAGTTCGCGCCAAAACGCAGCCCAGGCGCTGCCTGGGCGACTGGGACCATCACCGCTGAACCGGCGGCCAGCGTCAAGGCGCCGGCCGCCACCACGCTTGCCCTACGCGTTCCTGCGCGCTTCGGACTGAATGCGGTCGCCATCACAGCGACAGGGCTCGGCAAGACGCCGAAGCGAGTGCGAAACGGGTTCATCTTCCTCCTACCAATGTGGTGTATGCAGCCCCTGCGACTGCCGAGCGTCAACGCAGAAATTCTCCCCGAGCGCGAACGCAAAAAGCCGCAGCGCGAACGAATGCCGCAGCGCGCACACTATCTCATTGCGTCCGACCCGCAATAGGTGCATCCAACACCTAGTCATCGGGTGCGCTGGGCCGCGCCGCTTGGCCGGTCGCCGCGCGGGTGACGCTGTATGGTCTCCGACGTCGGACCGGCCGCCAGCATGAGAGCGAGCAGAAGAGGAACCACCTTCGCCCTCCTGGCCGGTGCCTTTGCCGCCGCAGCGCTCGTCGGCGTGGCGCTCCGGGTCACCGCCGGCCGGGTCAGCGTGGGCAACAACGCGCTGGTCAACAAGGCGGGTGTCGTGGAGGCCCACAACTCGCCGTCGCTGGCCAGCGACCCGCGGGCGCCAAGCGTGGTGGTGGCCACGGATCGCATCGACCGGCCCACGTTCTCCGCGGTGCTCAACTGGAGCGCCGACGGCGGCCGCGCCTGGAAGACCACGGCCCTGCCTCTTCCGCCGGGCCTGGATCGCGCCTACGGCCCCGACGCCGCGTTCGGGCCCGACGGCACCCTCTACGTCACCTACGTCAACCTGATGGGCCAGGGCAACGTCCCCGCCAACCTCTGGCTGGCGAGGTCCGTCGACGGCGGGCGCACCCTGTCGCGGCCCGTCCGGATCGCCGGCAGGCTCGCGTTCCAGGCCAGGGTGGTCGTCGATCGCGCGGGGACCGTCCACGTCATCTGGCTGCAGGGACGCGAGGTGGCGCTCTTTCAACTCGTGGGTCCACCCAGCCCGGTCGTGGCCGCGCGCTCCAGCGACGGGGGGCGCACCTTTGCACCCCCCGTGCAGGTCAGCGACCCCAACCGCCGATACGTGGGGGCAGCCAGCCCGGTCATCGACTCCCACGGCCGGCTGGTGGTCCTCTACGAGGACTTCAAGGACGACCGGCGCGACTTCCAGAACCTGCCGGGCCCCCCGTGGGGTCAGCCCTTCGCCTTGGTCGTCACCCGCCCGATCGGGGATCGGGCGTTTTCGCAGGGTGTGGAGCTGGAGAGCGGCGTCGTGCCCACCCAGCGCTTTCTGGTCTACGTTCCGGCGTTCCCCTCGCTGGCCGCGGGCCCGGGCGACACCCTCTATGTGGCCTGGTCTGACGGGCGCAATGGCGACGAGGACGTGTTTTTGCGCCGATCCGATGACGGGGGGAGCACGTGGTCCTCGGCGACCCGGGTCAACGACAATCCCAAGCGCGACGGCACCGCGCAGTATCTCCCGCGGGTGGAGGTCGCCGCTGACGGGCGGGTCGACGTGGTCTTCCTGGACCGCCGCCGCGACAAGAAGAACGTCATGACCGACGCGACCCTCGCGTCGTCGCACGACCGCGGCGGGTCGTTTGACAACATGAGGCTCTCCACCAAGTCGTTCGACTCCCGCGTCGGTCCCATCACCGCGCCCCAGTTCCCCGTCGACTTCGGCTCCCGGCTCGGGCTGGGCAGCGGCAGTGGCCGGTCCGTGGCAGCGTGGACGGACTCGCGTCTTGGAAGCGTGGACAGCGGCCGCCAAGACATCTTCGCCGCCTCCTATGACGTTCCCGCCCCCCCGAGCGGCCTCTCCCGGGCTCCCGCCATCGCGGCTCTTGCGCTTCTCGCCCTGGTCTGCTTGACCCTGGCGGCGCCGGCTTGGCGGACCGGGCGGAAGCGAGCGTAGAGTCGTAGAGTCGCCGCACGCGAAACCCTCCACTCCGGTGCTATGTTGTCCGTGAAATCGCTAGGGTCTGGGAGGACTGCGGCTATGGCGCCTCTATCAAAGGACGGTTCACATGCGTAGTTTCGGGTTTAGGAAGCGTGCTTTGCTTCTGGTCGCTCTGGGGCTGATTGCGGTGCCCCTCTCGATGGCAGCCGTGGCCTACGCCTGTACGGCAGTGGCGACGCTGTCGAACAGCCCGGGAGCAGCCTCGGCGGGAAGCACGGTGACGGTCAGCGGCAAGGGGTTTGGCAACCATGACCCCTCGGTTGCCTCGAGCAACGGACCGGCTGAGATCCATCTCGGGAGCCTGAGCGGCCCAGTGCTCGCGACGGCTTCGCCCTCGGGCACGGACAAGGGCTTCAGCGTCCAGATGACCGTTCCGCCCGGGACTCCCGCCGGCGACACGTTCATCGTCGCCACGCAGCAGCAGGCCGACGGGCGCCCCGTGTTCGGCACCCCGGCCCGTCAGGCGTTCACGGTCATGCCGTCATCCGCAGCCCAATCGCCCACGCCATCGGCCGTTGCGTCCGGTGCGGCATCGGCGGCGCCGCCCGCCGCAGCCCCGCAGCCCACGAGCAATACCGGGCCGGGGACGGGCACGACGATCAAGAACAAGGCAAGCCATAAGGCGGCGCGCACAAAGGCCACCGCCACGTGCAAGCGCAAGTACAGCGCCAGCAAAGCCAAGGGCAAGAAGGCCAAGACGCGCATGGCTCATAAGCGGGCGGCCTGCGTCAAGAAGGCAAGCAAGCTCTAAGAACGCCAACCACTCACGGCGAGGCGTCGCGGTTCTCAGAACGCCCCGTCGCGTAACAGCAAACAGGAGACGAGGCCCGGACAGACTGTCCGGGCCTCGTCTTGTTACCGACGCGTTGAGAAAGGGTCGGTAGCCTTGAGGTCGAGGCGCAGAGCATGACGAGAGCGGTGATCGCAAATGGGCTGGGGGTTCGAGCGCGGCGCGCCGGCGCGGCGCTTGGCTTGTTGGTCTTGATCGCGGCGTTGGTCGTGGGGAGCGACGTGTCGGGCGTGCGCGAGAGCTTGTTTGGCTCTGCGACACCGCCGCCGAGATCCCCCGCGTTCAGCCGGATAGCCACGGCGACGCCGGCGAATGCGCAGCGAACGGAGCTGCGCTCGCAGCCGTGGTGGCAGTCGGTTCAATCGCTACAGGGTGTCGGCGCTACTACGACCCCCGCATTGACGATCGACGCGGGCGCCAACCAGTGGCGAGTGAAGTACGGCTGTCGTTCCGGGCGACTGGTCGTGCGGGCTCCGGGCAAGCCTGACCCGCTGATCGACGCCAGCTGCCCCAGCGACGCCACCGGTGCCGCGATCTTCAAGGATGACAAGAGCCTTTCCCTGAGCCTGGGTGTGACGGCAGACGGACCCTGGCGGATGGTGGTGGAGCAGCAGGTCGACGTGCCTCTTGATGAGCTGCCGCTGCCGGCCATGAGTGCGCCCGGTACGGTCACCGTGGCGAGCGGCCGCGTGTACCGGATCGACCAGTCGGGGATGGGCCGCGTGACGTTCTACCGCGTCACCGGCGGTCGGTACGCGCTGCGCCTCGCGGGGTTCTACGTGTCGCCGAACATCGACCTGGAGTTGCGCCTGAGCCCGCGGCGGGCGCCGCACACCACGCACCAGTACACGAGTGCTCCCTCGACGCTGGTAGCGCCGCTTGATGTGACGGCTGGATCGCTGAACTTCATGGTGCCCCGGGGAGTCGACCCGACGCGATACGGGTCGCTGGTCATCTGGTGTCCACTCGTGTCAAGCGCTTACGCCGCGGCCACGCTGCAGCCGGCGCCGGGACGCCCAGCCGCGAACTGACCGCCTCCTACGGATGAACGAGCACCTCTCTGTCGCTGATGAGGGCCGCGGCGCTGACGGCATCGGGGCGATCTCCTACGGTCACCGCGCAGCTTTTTGGGGTGGCGTCACTTGTGTGACGGCGGGTGTCCTGCTTCACCTGCCGATGTACCTCGACGCAGGAGATATGCACTATCGGCTGGCGAACATGAGCGTCGACGCGCCGATGATCATCGGCATGGTCCTGATCGTCCTCGGTCTTGCCGCGACCGCCTTTGGCCTGGTCTGCAAGCCGGCCGGGATCGGCCCCGAGCACCTCGCCGGGCTCCGGGTGCGGGCCATGGATGAGGCTCGCATCGGCCCGGCCCAAGTCGGGCTGCTGCTCGTGCTGACGGTGGCGATCACCATCGACGTGATGAAGCCGACCGCGCTGGGGTTCGTCGTGCCCGGCTTTGCCAAGGAGTACGGCCTGAGGTCTCCCAACAATCCGGCCGGGCACGCGCCCGCCGCGCTGCTTCCGGTGGCGGGCATCGCCGGCACGGTGATCGGGTCATTCCTGTGGGGTTGGCTCGGCGACCGTATCGGACGCCGAGCGTCGATTCTCCTCGCCGGCGTGCTGTTCGTCGGCACCGCGGTCTGCGGGACCATGCCCTCCTATCAGTTGAACCTGGTCATGTGCTTCTTGATGGGCCTCGGAGTAGGCGGAATGCTCCCGATCACCGTGGCCTTGATCGCCGAGACGATCCCCGCCCGCCAACGCGGCTGGCTGATGTGCTCATCGGCGGAGATGTCGCGGGCGCATACATCATCACGAGTTGGCTCTCATCGACCCTCGTCCCGCACTACAGCTGGCGGATCCTGTGGCTGATCGGGCTCCCCACCGGCTTGCTGCTGATCCTCCTGAACCGCTGGATCCCCGAGTCGCCGCGCTTCCTCCTCGCCCAGGGACGCACGCAGGAGGCCCGAGCCATCATGCGACGCTACGGAGCTGAGGTCGTGCCTGACAACGACCCAGACCCGGGGGTCGAGGGTCAGGTCCAGCGCCGGTACGCGCAGCTGTTCCGGCGGCCGCTGCTGCCCCTGACCACGGCGATCCTGCTGCTCGGATTGGCGGTGGGGCTCGTGTCCTTCGGTTTTCAGCTCTGGATCCCGTCCAACCTGCAGAAGCTCGGCTTCACCGAGGAAACCGCCGATCGCATCGTTCGCGACTCTGCTCTGATCGGGTTCCCGCTCAACTTCGCGGTCGCCGCGCTCTACGGCTTCTGGAGCAGCAGAAAGACGATCTTCCTCCTGGCCGCGCTCACCGCGGCGGCCCTGTTCGGATTCGTGCTCGCGGGGAACGAGGTGGCCCACGACCGCACGCTGCTCTATTCGCTGCTCGTGGTCCCGATCTGGGGAATCAGCTCCGTGCCGGCGGTCCTGGCCGCCTACAGCGCCGAGGTCTATCCCACGCGCGTCCGCTCACGCGGGACCGGCCTCGCCGCCGGCTCGAGCAAGGCCGCCGGGGTGTTGGTCATCGCCATCGTGGCCGCCACGGTGGCAACTCCCACCATCGCCGCCACCGCGCTCATCGGGGCGATCCCCATGGCTCTGGCGGCCCTCGCTGTCCTCTACTTCGGGGTGGAGACCCGCAAGCGGCGGCTTGAAGAGATCACCGCCGAACAGTTCGGCGCGGTGCCCGCCGGATGACCGTGACGGCTGCGAGCGCTTTGCCGGCGCTGGATACGGGCGCCCGGCAGCTGGCGCTCGGTGCATGGCGCATCCCTGTCGTCCTGCCCAGCCGGCACGACCCCCGGCTCAAGGTCTCCGCGGTCATCATCACCCTCCAAGTCCTCGGGCAGACCGTCCTGAACTTCAAGGTCTCGATCGCCCAGATCCTCGTCTCAATCGCGGTCTGCGCCGCCATCGACATGACGGTCGTCTTCCGGCGCCAGCATGTCCTCGCGTGGCCCGCGAGCGGGCTTCTCACCGGCAACGGCGTCGCCTTCATCCTCCGCGCCTCAGGCACCCAACACGGCGACTGGTGGAGCCTGAACGGGATCGAGTACTTCGTGGTGGCCGCCGTGGTCTCCATGGCCGCCAAGCACTTCATCCGCCCGGGTGGACGCCACCTGCTCAACCCGTCGAATGTGGGGCTCGTCCTGTGCCTGCTGGTGATCGGGCCGGCCCACGTGTTCCCCCAGTACCTCTACTGGGGGCCGATCGGGATCCCCGTCGCTCTCGCGCTGGCGGTGACCGTCCTTGGCGCCGCCTGGACCCTGCGAACGATACGCATGCTCCCAATGGCGCTGTCCTTCCTCGTCACCTTCAGCAGCCTGATTGCCGTGTTTGCGCTTGCCGGGCGCAGCTTCGTGGCCATCTGGCACGACGGGGCCATCAGCGGCGCCTCCTACTGGCTGCACATCTGCACCTCCCCCGAGCTCTTCATCTTCGTGTTCTTCATGATGTCCGACCCCCAGACCACGCCCAAGTCTCCGCTGGGACGCATCATCTACGGCGCCACGACCGCCGTCGTCGTCGCCGGCCTGCTCTTCTTTCAAACCACCGAGTTCGGCATCAAGCTCGCGATCCTCTCCGGCCTGACGGTGGTGTGCGCGCTCGTGCCGCTCATCGAGCTCACCGCCCGCCGGGTCGCCGAGTCCCGCTCCGCCCCATCCAGCTACCCGCCAGACACCCGACCGCTGTCAACCCGGCTCGGGGCGGCGACGCTGAACCCCGCCATCATCGCCGTGGTCATCATCGCCCTCACCGCGGTCGCCGGCACCGCCGCCCTGGCCAACGACAAGCAAGTCACCGCTATCGAACTGGGCCTCACCGGGAAACGCAACCCGCAATAAGGAGTCTGGAATGATTTAGTGCGGTGTGGGAGGATGTTGGTGGGTGGGTGTCGTATGGCGAGGGATGATCGATGAATCGAAGATTGCGGAGCGGTTTGCGGGGTTGGGTCCT
>JAABUY010001672.1_pt1 | contig 28663 bp, 29 predicted proteins | sample 5560271 | NCBI WGS metagenome assembly JAABUY01 (sample SAMN10711886, study PRJNA513374) | rock metagenome | isolation source: Antarctica rocks | place: Antarctica: Victoria Land, University Valley | reverse complement strand
GATCGGGGCCTACATCGACGGCTGGAACGACCGCGCCCACCCCTTCACCTGGACCAAGAGCGCCGACCAGATCATCGCCCACTCGAAACCGTCACACCAGAAGGTCACTTCATACACGCGACACTAGAGCTCGTCGCCGATTGTTCCGGCCGCCAATCGTCGCTGGTACCGCACCGGCCATCTCATAGCCAGAGGTTCACGAGCCAGCCGGTTGCTGGCCATTGGCGATGGCGAACGCCCGGGTGAAGGCATCCCTGCGCTCCGTCGCGCGCGTCCACGCCTGGACCCACTCGTCGAATTGCTCCGCCGTCCGGAACTCGTCTAAAGCGTCCAACGCAGCGGCGAGATGCCGGGCGCTCTGGGCATCCGGCGGCGGCGGGCACTCACGGACAGTCGCGGCCGCATGCGCGACGCGCTCGCGGGCGATGTCGATGGACGGCGCAGCCTCGTTCAGGCTGCCGGTTTCCTTGACCGAGTCGCCAGCGGCACCGGCTTCCAGCGACATCTGCTCCATCGCTGCGTACAACTCCTCGAACGCTGGCAGATTTTTGAGTGCCCAGTTGCCCGTCGGGTTCGTCACGCTTCCAGTATGCGGACGAGCTACGACAGTTCCGCGAGCAACCAACCTTTCCCGCTCGGCGTCCCTGGTGCCATAGAGCCGGATTGGGATGGGTCGTGCCAGGCTGGCCGGGTGCTACCCGACGCGAAGGACGACCTGTCCCGGTATCTGCAGCAGGGCCGGGATGGCGTGCTGTGGAAGCTCGACGGCCTCGGTGAGCACGACATCCGCCGCCCGCTGACCCCCACCGGCACCAACCTGCTCGGACTCGTCAATCACCTGGCCAGCAACGAATCCGGCTACTTCGGGAAGGTGTTCGAGCGCCCCTTCCCGGAAGGGCTGACCCGGCTGGACCCCGACGCAGAGCCCGACGCCGACATGTGGGCCACCGCCGAGGAATCAAGAACCGAGATCACCGATCTCTACCGGCGGACCTGGGCGCACAGCGACGCCACGATCGCGGCACGGCCCCTGGACTCGCCGGGCCGGGTGCCGTGGTGGTCCCCGCAGACCAGATCCGTCACGCTGCATCGGATCCTGATCCACGTCGCAACGGAGACCCACCGCCACGCCGGGCACGCCGATATCGTCCGCGAGCTGGTCGACGGCCGAACGGGGCTGCGCGCCGACCGGTCCACCCTGCCGGGACTCGATGACGGACGGTTGTCCTCGCACCGCAGCCAGGTCCAGGCCGCTGCCGACCGGTTCAGGTGACCGCCGTCGACCTTCCTTGGACGTGCCCCATCTAATCCGGCCCGGCCTCGGCCGGGTGGTGAAGGCGACGATCGGCGGTGGGCTCGACACGCAGCGGCTCACTCGAGCAGTCAGGCGTGCCGCGTCCCGCCCGGTCGGGGGTTCCGATCACCTGAGCGGGGAGATCGAACCCGGAACAGGTCAACCGCGAAGTCGATCGGTTCCGGCCAGCGACCTGACTGGCTCCGCGTCGGCGCTCTCGGACCTTGGTGCCGGTGGGTGTCTCAGAGGCCGAGGACGAGCTCGCGGGTGCGGCCGGTCTCCGGGTCGACGACTTCGATCCGCTCGCCGTGGCGGGCCGCGTCGTCGAGCAGCTTCCAGATGCTCACCGCTCGGCGGACGCCCTCGGTGAGAGTGAGCCCGTTGCGGCGGGTTGTCTGGCGCAGCGCGGCGGCGACCTCCGCGGAGAGGTTGACGTTGAGGCGGACCACCCGGTCCTCCGGGTCGGCGGCAGGGTCCAGGACGTCGGTGGTCGGGGTCTGCTTGCTGGGCATGGCTGCTCCTGAGGTCTCTCCGCGGGCGTCGCCGGTGGGACGCCTGCGGAGGTGAACGTGCGACGGGTTACGGCGCGCCGGAACGCGGGACGTCCTCGGTACGGGAAGTCAGTCGAACCGGGCCGCCCCCGGCACTCTCCGACTGTCAGCGGACGATCACATCATGTAATCGATGATGCCTCACGTCGTCATCTCGCGCAGAGACCGTGCGCCGCCTGTGTGTCGTCTGCTACGGTCAGCAGACAGACCAGGCACGCACGCTGTGCGGATGATAGGCACATCGCAACCATAGCCCGCAAGGGTCAAAATCCAAATCGAAATTTCTGGGAGCCGACGTGCCGAACGCGCAGGCAGGGCAGGACGAGGCGGAGCTGACCGACCTCAGCGACCCACCGCCCGGGCTGGACCCCGCGGTGTACCTCCGCGACGCCACGCCCCGAGCCCGCCGGGCCACACGGTGGCGACGCCGCCGCACCCGGCGGAGCGACCGGTGACCACCGAAGGCGAACGCCCCGCCGAGCTCAGTGAAGACGTACCGCCCGGCCCGGGGCTGGCCCCCGTCTACCTGCGGGCCAAGCCCCCGCCGCATCCGGACACCACCCGCTGGCGGGTCACGGCCTGGCTGCTGTCACTGATCAGCGCCGTCGTCGTCGGCGCGATGGTCGCCGTCGGCTTCGGTCGGCTGTCCGCGGAGACGGCGCTTCAGCTGATCTTCCCGCCGGTCCTATCCGCGGTCGCCACCGCCGTCGGCTTCTACTTCGGCTCCCACCGCTCCGGCGGTCCCAACGGCCGCTGATGGCGTTGGTCGACACGCCGTGGGTGCGGCGAACTCCATGCCAGTGCGTACCTTCACGGCGTGACCGTGGCGAGTGACCTCGACACCGTCGTGTCGCGGCTGGCTGACCGGTCCACCGGTCGCGCTGAGGCGAACATCCAGGCCGACGTCCGGCAGCTGCTGCTCGAAGGGCGTCTCAACCTCCAGGACGGCGAGCTGCTCGACGTCGTCCTCGAGGCGCCCGCGGGCATGATGCGCCGGATCGACGTCGAGGTCGGCGCGACGGTCATCGAGGTCAAGAAGGACCTCCGGGTCGGCAACGTCCGCGCGGAGGCAGTCGGGCAGCTGGCCGGCTACGTCCGCCATCGCGTCCAGACGACCGGTGCCCGCTACGCCGGGATCCTGACCGACGGCGCGGAGTGGCGGCTCTATCACCTCACGGGCGCCGACCTGGCCGAGGTGTCCCGGTTCGACCTGTCCCCCACGAGCCCGGACACCGCCGGGCTGACCGTGTGGCTCGACGGTGTCCTAGCGACCGCGACCGACCTGCTCCCGACACCGCACGAGATCGCCAAACGGCTCGGCGCGACCAGCACCGCTCACGCCCTGGACGCCGCGGACCTGCGCTCCCTCTACCGCGCCGGACACGCCCAGCCGGGGGTCCGGGTCAAGCGGGACCTGTGGGCCAAGCTGCTCACGACCGCGCTGGGGACCGCGTTCACCAACGAGGACGACCTGTTCCTCGAGCACACCCTGCTCGTGGTGACCGCCGAACTGATCGGTCACGCCGTCATCGGGTTCGACCTGACCGACCAGAGCCTCGCCCCGGCGTCGCTGACCCGCGGGCAGCTGTTCTCCGGGGCCCAGATCCGCGGGGTGGTTGAGGAGGACTTCTTCGACTGGGTCATCGAGGTCCCCGGCGGCCCGGAGTTCGTGCGGACCCTGGCCCGGCGGCTGTCCCGGTTCACCTGGGGCCGGGTCGAACACGACGTCATGAAGGTCCTGTACGAGTCGGTGATCTCCGCGACCACCCGCCACGACCTCGGGGAGTACTACACCCCGGACTGGCTCGCCGAGGTCATGGTCACCACCGCCGTCGCCGACCCCCTGCACCAGCGGGTCCTGGACCCTGCGTGCGGGTCGGGCACCTTCGTGTTCCACGCGGTCCGCGCCTACCTGACCGCGGCCGCCGCGGCCGGGCAGAGCGACGCTGAGGCGATGAGCGGGGTCACCCGGCACGTGTACGGGATGGACGTGCACCCGGTCGCCGCGACCTTCGCCCGGATCACCTACCTGCTCGCCCTGGGCCGGGACCGGCTCACCGCCCCCGACCGACCCCCGCTGACCGTCCCCGTCTACCTCGGGGACAGCGTCCAATGGGGACAGGACCAGTCCCTGCTCACCGGGGACGCGCTCACCGTCCACACCGGGGACGGGGTGATGCTGTTCGCCGACCAACTCAGCTTCCCCGACCGGCTCGTCGCCGACGCCGCCCGCTTCGACGGCCTGGTCGCCGACCTCGCCGACGCCGCCGCCCGCGACCACCGCCCACCCACCGCCGGCACACTTCGAGCGGTGTTCCGCCGGTACACCGTCGACCCGCCGACGAGACGATGATCACCGGGACCTATCAGGTGATGTGCGAGCTCCACGACACCGGCCGGGACCACATCTGGGGGTACTACGTCCGCAACCTCGCCCGCCCCGTCTGGCTGAGCCGCCCCGCCAACCGGGTCGACGTCCTCGTCGGGAACCCACCCTGGCTGTCCTACCGGTACATGCCCCCAGCGATGAAAGCCGACTTCCGCGCGATGAGCACCGCCCGCGGCTTCTGGGCCGGCGCGGCCGTGGCCACCCACCAGGACCTGTCCGCGCTGTTCGTCGCCCGCGCAGTCGAGCAGTACCTCACCGACTCCGGCACCTTCAGCTTCGTCATGCCCCTAGCCGTGCTCACCCGCAAGCAGTTCGCCGGGTTCCGCACCGGCTCCTGGAGCCCCGAACAGGACGACGTCGTCACCGTCGACCTCACCGCCGGCTGGGATCTGCACGCGGTCAAACCCAGCTTCTTCCCCGTCCCCGCGGCCGTGGTCACCGGAACCCGCAGGACCACAACCACCGGCGTCCCGACAGCTCTGCACGGGGCGACCGAGACCTGGGCCGGGACGAGGATCGACCACACCGCCGGCCACGCCGACGTCGACCCGAGGATCACCCGAAGTCCTACGGTCGCGACCGCAGCTGCCGCCGCCAGATCGCCCTACGCGGCACGCTTCTCCCAGGGCGCGACCCTGGTCCCCCGCTTCCTCGTCATGGTCCAGAAGGCGCCCGCCGGACCCTTGGGCGCTGGGCAGGGCCGGACCACCGTCCGGTCCAGCCGCAGCACCAACGAGAAGCCGCCCTGGAAGCAGCTGCCCGATCTGCCGGTCGCCGCGGTCGAACGCCAGTTCATCCGCCCCGTCCTCGTCGGGGACACCGTGCTGCCGTTCCGGCTGCGCGCCCCGTCCCAGGCGGTCATCCCCTGGGACGGCACCACCCTGGACCAGACCACCGGTCCCCGCCTCGACCAGTACCCCGGGCTCGCGGCCTGGTGGCGCGAAGCCGACACCGTCTGGACCGCCCACCGGACTGCGACCAGCACCCTGTCGCTTCTGGACCAGCTCGACTACCGGAACAAGCTCCGCACCCAGCTTCCAAGCACCGCACACCGGGTCGTCTACACCAAGAGTGGCGCCTACCTCGCCGCCGCCTACATCGACGACGCCCGGTTGGTCGTTGACCACAAGTTGTACTGGGCCACCGTCAGCGGACCGGACGAGGCCCGCTACCTGACGGCCGTCCTCAACAGCCCGGCGCTGCTCGCGATCGTCCAACCACTGCAGAGCCTCGGCGACTTCGGCCCCCGCGACTTCGACAAGTACGTCTGGCAGGTCCCGATCCCGCTGTACGAGGAGAGTGCAGCTCTGCACCGGGAACTGGTCGATCTCGCGGTCCGCGCCGAGCAGGTCGCGGCCGGCGTCGACCTGCCTCAGCAGTCCTTCCAGGCGCTGCGCCGCCGGGTCCGGCAGGCCCTGATCGCCGACGGTGTCAGCGGCGAGCTCGACCAAGCCGTCACCCGTCTACTCACCTGACCGGACAACTGCTTTCCGAGCCGGGTCGCGGGCGGGCGGGTCACTGCCAGGCGGTGCGGATCTGAACGCTGAGCAAACCACCGCCGGTGGCTGCCCGGTGGAACACGGTCCAGGGCTGTTCGCTGGTGTCGATGTCCCCGTACAGGCTGCCGCCGTCGGCGCAGTAGTAGGCGGCGTACTTCCCGCCAATCTCACCGACGGTGCCGGTGGCATGGGTGCAGATGCCGACCCCGACCACGTCCAGCGCCCACGGGTCGGAGTTGTCCCCATTGCTGTTCGGGTCCGGTGGGCTCACCGCCGGGTCCGCGGTGAGCAGGGTCGCGGTCGTGTCGGTAGGACTGTTCGCACACAGCAGCCGGGCCGAGGACCGGTCACGGTCGACGAAACAGGGGTCCAGGATCGTGGCGCCCGTCGCGTCCGGGGTGTCGGTGAAACACCGGTAGGCATCCGGGATACTGCTCTCCGCGATCGAGGGATTGCAGGAACCGCGGGCGTTGGCGGTGACCCGCACCCCGGGAGCCGGACCGCCCGGCCCCCAGGGGCTGTAGACCCGGACCTCGGTCCGGGTCAGCAGGGTCTGCCCGGCCGGCACGGTCGCTGACGGGACACCCGCCGTCACCGAGGGGGCCGGCGGAACGGACGGCCCGGTGCGAGCCGTAGCGGGCGACCCAGACGCCGCGGCAGCGGCCGGGACTGTCGTTGCGGGTGCGGTCACGGTGACGGTCACCGCAGGCCGGGCGCCCGGAGCGCCCTGGCCGGCGCAGCCCGCGAGCACAGCGCTCGCGGCGACAAAGACCAAGACGGGGCGTACCCGGATGATCACAGGAAACCGTAGGCCGCGCCGACGCCTTCCCGCAGACCCCGCCGACGGGTTGTTGACGGCCGGGGGCCGCCGGCCGGTCCAATCCGCGCCAGTCGCGCTCCCGTCCTTGCCCAGCCGGTGTCGGTCCCTCAGGACTTCCCACCGCTCTCGCCCTACTGTGCGCTCCTCTCGGAACACCCGCTCTCCGAAACAGCCCACCAGCTGCGGGACCGGGGGACGCGGCGACCGGGCTCAGCCGGCCCGGTCCCGGTGGCTGGGCACCTGGTTGTTGTCGATACTCACCCGCTCCCGCTCGGTCAGGCCTACCGCCGCCAGGATTCGTTGCACGGTCGCGTTCTTCCGACCGCCGTAGTCGTCGATGTCGGCGGCGACCATCGCGGCCGCCTTCTTGACCGCGGCGTACTCCACCCGCAGGCCCGGGTCGCTGCGCAGCACATCGCGGACCCCGAGGTGGTTGCGCAGGGCCAACGAACCGGCCATGACCACGTAGGTGTTCGTCCCCGCAAGCCGATCCGGTTCCCGGAACGCCCACCGGTCGGGGATGCCGAGCTCACCGAGCGCCCGGAACCCTAGACCGATCAGCACCTCGCCGGCCGCGGCCACGTCTTGCCCGGCGACCACGATGTCGATATCGATCACCGGCTTGGCCGCCAGTCCCGGCACCGACGTGCTCCCGACATGCTCGACGGCGAGGACCCGGACCCCCGCCCGGCCCAGAGCCTGCAGGTACTCCGCGCGTAATCCCTGAACCGTTCCGCCCACCGCGGGTCATAGTCCACGACGGTGACCACCGCTGGAAGCTACCGCCGGGTACTCGGCCGCCCACGTCGATCGACACCAGGACCATCCCGGCACCACCGAACGACGAGCCATCACCCCGCCCGACCCGGCCGCCCATTACCCCCGGAGCGTGGCCCTCATCCAGCCGCGTCGTCGAGCAACGCCCCGCTCACGGTCTCCACCGGCAGCCCGGTCCGCCCCGCGACCAGCCGGCCCCGCAACCCGGCCGGGGCCGTCAGCACCAGCTCGGCGACGTCGTGGACCGCCTCCACCAGCGCGACCAGGTTCTCTTCGTACCGGTCCCACCGGCCCAGCCGGTGGGCGACCACCACCTCCACCAACGGCCGGGACCGCCCCAGCGCCCGGCGCAGCCCCCGCGCCCCCTACGCGGCTAGCAGCTGCGCCGGGTCACCCCCCACTGACAGCTCCACCACCCGCACGTCCAGATCACCGAGCAATCCGGCGGCGCAATCGGTGGCCGCCGCGCCCGCCGGGTCCGCGTCATACCCCACCAACAGCGGCCCAGAGCACCGCTCCACCGCCCGGCGCCACCGACCCCCGTCCCACCGCGAGAGCAACGCTCTGCTGGGCCAGCCCGATCAGGTGCCCCCCCTTCCGGTACGGGGGGGTGGTCGGGGTGTTCACCACTTCGCCCGACCCCCTCCCTGTCCTCCGGTGGCCGCCAACGTCGACGTCAACGTCAGACCCGACGGGTGCTCGACGCCCAGACGCCGCCCAGGCCGTCGGCCAGCCGACCCTGGTCGAGGCGGCCGGCGACACTGCCGGCGACACGGTGGTCAACCCGCTCTCGGACTTCCAGTCCTGCTTCGACATCGGCTGACGGCCGCGGCGGTCGGCGACGGTTCGATCAGTCGGACACTCTGAGATCTCCTCAGGTAGTTCGCCCACTGTTCACCGCTCTCGATGCGCTGGATCCGGCACCCGAGGTTTTGACTCGGGAAGCGGGTCCGGCCGGTCCGGCCGTCCGCAGTCGAGGTGCGGGGAGACGGTTGTGCGGAAACACGGAATGCGGGCGGCACTACGCCGCCGGATCATCGGTCCGGTCTCGGTCGGCGCCGCGCTGACCGGGGCGCTGGTCCTGGCCGGCGGTGCGGCCGCGAGCGCGGTGGTCGCCGGCGGCGGCTTCGGTCAACAGCACGTGGGCCAGACCACCGCCAACGGGGTCCTGCTGCCCACCGGGCAGACGGTGGACCCCTACGGGAGGCGCACGCTGGTCGACAACGGCCGGCTGCTGTCCAGCGCGATCAGCCCGGACGGGAAGACCCTGGCCGCGCTGAGCTGGACCAGCTTCCAGGGGTCCCTGACCCTGATCGACATCGCCAGCGGGAAGGTCAAGCAGCAGCTCGGGATGTCCGGCGGTGAGTACGGGAAGACCGGGGACGGGACGGTCGCCGCGGACGGCCCGCTCTGGTCCCCCGACGGGCGCACCCTGTGGGTGTCGCAGTCCGCGGACCTCGTGAAGGTGGCGATGACCGCCAACGGCAACGCCACCGGGAAACCGACCGTCATCCCGCTGTCCGGGCCGCACGGGCCCGCACTGCCCTCGGGCGGGACCTTCTCCGCCGACGGGACGACGCTGTACCTGGCGCTGAATGGCAGCAACACCCTCGGGGTCATCGACACCCGGACGAACCAGCTGCTGAAGCAGATCCCGGTCGGCAACGCGCCGCGCCAGGTGGTCCGCGTCGGCAGCGAGCTGTACGTGTCCAACGAGGGCGGCCGGTCGGTGAAGCCGGGTGACACCACCAACCTCTCCTACGGGACCCCGGTCGTCTCCGACCCGGTCACCGGGGCGGCGAACACCGGAAGCCTCTCCGTCGTCGACATCGCGGCGGGGAAGCAGACCCAGTCGGTGAAGGTCGGTCTGCAGCCGACCGCGATGTCGCTGCACGGGACCGTGCTGATGGTGGCGAACTCCAACGACGACAGCGTGTCGCTGGTCGACACCACGACGAAGAAGGTCATGCAGACCTTCAACGTCAACCCGGTCCCCGGGGCGACGGTCGGCAGCTACCCGAACGCGGTCACCATGCCGGACTCCAGCCACATCCTGGTCAGCATCGGCCGGGACAACGCGGTCGCGGTCTACAAGTACAGCGGCCCGAAGACCCCGGTGGCTTACCAGGGTCTGATCCCGACCGACTGGTACCCGGTCAACGTCGCCTGGGACGCCCCGCTGGGGAAGCTGGTCGTCACCAACGACAAGGGCATCGGGGCCCGCGGCCTGGAGTCCCCGATCAACAAGGGCCCGTCGACGAACACCGTCACCGGGCACAACACCTACGACGACACCGGGTCGGTGACGACCTTCGCCCCGCCGAGCGAGGCGGACCTGGGTGGGCTGACCCACCGGGTGTTCGTCAACAACGACTGGGAGAAGCTGCTCTCGACCGCGCCCACGAAGGCGGCCGCGGCGGCGAAGGCGGCCCCGGTGGCGGTCCCGGCCCAGCTGGGTCAGCCGTCGAAGATCAAGCACGTGTTCCTCATCGTCAAGGAGAACCGCAGCTACGACCAGGTGCTCGGGGACATCGGGAAGGGCAACAGCGACCCGAGCCTGACCCAGTTCGGCGGCAGCGTCACGCCCAACCAGCACCGGCTGTCCGACACCTACGGGCTGTTCGACAACTTCTACAACGAGGGCACCCTGTCCGCGGACGGCCACAACTGGCTGATGCAGGCGGACGCGAACGACTACGTGGAGAAGGAGTTCGGCGCCTTCTACCGCAGCTACCCGGCCCAGGGCGGGGACGCGCTGGCCTACCAGCGTGACGGGTTCCTGTGGAACGCGGCGCAGAAGGCGGGGCAGACGGTCCAGGACTACGGGGAGTACCTCAACTTCGAGACCGTGCCGGCGACCGGTGGACCCACCTGGGCCGACTGGTACAAGGACTCCCAGATCCTGGAGGGCAAGGCCACCGGGCCGCTGCCGGTCCCGATCGAGAAGTACAAGAGCTACTCCGACATCCCGTCGCTGAACCCGATCACCGACATGGCCTTCCCGAAGTTCGACCTCAACATCCCGGACCAGTACCGGGTCGACATCTGGAAGCAGTCGTTCGCGAAGGCCGAGGCGGCGAACAAGCTGGCCAACCTCAACATGATGTGGGTGATGGACGACCACACCGCCGGCGTCGGCGGCGGCACCCCGTACCCGACGGCCGAGGTCGCCGACAACGACCTGGCGGTGGGCCGGATCGTCGACACGATCTCCCACTCCAAGGACTGGGCCTCCTCGGCGATCGTCATCCTCGAGGACGACCCGCAGAACGGGGCCGACCACGTCGACGGGCACCGCAGCACGCTGCAGATCGTCAGCCCGTACGCGAAGCGGAACGTCGTCAACAGCAACTACTACACGCAGCTGAACGTGGTGAAGACCATCGAGCAGATCCTGGGCATCGCGCCGATGAACCAGGAGGACCGGGCCGCCGAGCCCATGTACGACGCGTTCACCAACACCCCGGACCTGACCCCCTACACCACCCAGCCGAACCAGATCCCGCTCACCTTCGGCCTGAACGGCGCGGTGGCCGGGACGGCCAAGGCGGCCGTGGCCTCCACCCAGGCGCACGCCACCACCCCGGTGGTCCCCGCGGCCGAGATGGGGACCTACCAGCAGTGGGTCGCGTGGACGAAGAAGCAGACCCTGACCGGTGGGACGGCGAAGGCGGACTCCGCCAACCCGGCCCAGATGAACCGGCTCAACTGGTACGCCGCCACCGGCTGGGTGAAGCCCTACCCGGGTGACCACGCCGTCCTGGCGCCGGACCAGGTCCCCGGCAAGAACCTGCCGAACTCCTTCATCGGCGACAACTGAGTTCCACCGCCGGACCGACGACGGCCCCCTCTCCCAACCGGGGGAGGGGGCCGTTCCCGCCTCCGGGCGCCGCCGACCGGGTCCGGTCCCGCCGGACGTCGGTGCGGGAGATCGCGAGGTAGGCGACAGCACGGCGATGATCCCCAGCGCCACCGTACTGACCGGTCCGTCGCCGAGCCGGACCCCACTCAGCGAGGCGGGCCTGCCGAGCCAGTCGGCGAGCCAGTCGTCGGGAAACGATGACGTGGAGTGATCTGATGCGCGAGTGGAACCAGCAGTGCGAGCCAAAGGAGAAGTACTCGCACGTCAGCAACTTCCGGCGGGACGCCCCCCCGGCTCGGGAGCGGCTCCTGTACCGCGGCGCCGTGAGGCCAACAGGGCTCAAAACAACCGTCGGTGCGTCAGAGGCCCCGGTGATCCCCGACTAGGCCAGTCTGAGACGGCCCCTGTCGTGGAACCGGCACGGCTCGCGCGCCGTTAAGCCGCGACCGCGTCGCTGGGGGGCCGGCGGCCGTCCGAGCGCTGGGGCTCATGGCGACAGGTTGAAGACCGCACCCCCAACGCTGCTCGCCGATTTGCCAACGGCCCCAGCGGGTTGCATGCTGTGTGGATAACTCCCCGCCGTCCTCTGGGACTGGCGGGGTTTTTTCGTCCTGAGGGGTCCAGCTGTCCACTGACCTGCGGACCACCGTCGTGGTCGACTACCAGAACGTCCACCTGGTGGGGCACGCCGTCTTCGGCGGCCCGTCGCCCAAGCACGAGACGCTCGTCGATCCGGGCTTCTACGCCGCCCAGCTGCTGCAGGAGCGCAACCGGCGCCAGCGCCCCGGCTACCCCGCCGCTGCGCTGCGCAGGGTCCTTGTGTACCGAGGCGAACCCTCTCCCGAGCACGACGCGCAGGACTACGCACGCAGCCAAAGCCAAAAGGCGCACTGGGAACGGGACCGCCGGGTGAAGGTGACCCTGCGCCCACTGAAGTACGACTACCAGCGCGACGCGACCGGCCGGCCGGCTACCTTGCCCGACGGGAGCCGCATCGTGACCGGTAAGCGCGAGAAGGGCGTCGACGTCCTGTGCGCTCTAGCCGCTGTCCGGAGGCTCGCGATCCGACGACCGACTTGATCATCATGGCCTCATCGGACTCGGATCTGGCTCCGGTGCTCGACGAAGTCGTGCTCATCGACCAGGCGAAGATGGAGACGGCTTCCTGGTACGACCCAGTCACGCGAGTTGATCGGGCCCTGCGCGGCAGCGCGACCCGCACCTGGAACACCCGCCTGAACCGGACCCACTTCGAAGCAGCCCGCGACCTGACCGTCTACTGAGATCTATCGGCACTGACGAGCCGGGTCACGGTCCCGGGTCGCGTCGATCCTGGGCAGCCAGCCACCGCCGGTCGTACCCGGTCCACGCCGTACCCCTGACCGAGCAGCCCGATGGCCTGCTCCGGGGACCACTCCCCCGCTGGACGACTGCGCTGCGGACTTCGACTCCACCGAAGAGCTCACATTTTGTCCTGGTCGCCACGGCTACCAACGGTAGGGCGGCCGCTGCCATGCGCCCGCTGAAGGCGGCGTCTCCTTGGTGTGCGCCCTGAGGACTCCTCCTCAATTCACAGCCCGACCGGCGCGCCAGTCGCCTTCTCCGCCTAAACCCACCGCTCGAAGAGGTAGTGGGGCCTCACCGGAGCACTGGGGGTTGCGACTGGGCGATCGCCCGGTACACCGAGGACCGGGCCACCTCGAACAGCTCCGCGAGCTCCGCACCCGTGTGGGTGCCTGCGGTGTGCAACTCGACCAGGTGCCGATGCTGCTCCGGCGACAGCTTCGGCGCTCCCCCGCGTAGCCGGCCCTTCGCCCGCGCCACCGCCATCCCCTCCCTCGTACGAGCGCGGATCGTCCGCCTGTCCGCATAACGTCCGACCTCGGCGACCATCGACAGGGCGTTGAACAGCAGCCGGCCGACCGGGTCGGCCGGGTCGTGCACCGACCCGCCGATGCTGAGCAGGACTCCGCCGCCGGTCAGCTCGTCGACGATGCGCCGGGCGTCCGGGGCGAGCCGGTCCAGCCTGGTCACGAGGAGAGTGTCACCGGGCCCGACTGCGGCCAGGGCTTGGCGCAGCCCGGAGCGGACGCGGGCCCAGCCGAGTCCCGCCGGCGGCCAGCCCCACATGGTCGGCCGTCTCTCACCGCGACCGGGTCTAGGTCCGGTTGGTTAGGCCGGCGAGGATGGTGGTGGCGGCGATGTCCCTGGGGCGGTCGGTGACGAGCCAGTTGCGACAGGCGGAGGTGTCGAGGCTGTAGGTGACGTCGACGATGCCGCCGGGGAGACCCTCGGTGAAGGTGCCGACTGTCAGGCGTGGGAAGCCGGCGTCGACCCGCTAACCGCCCGACCCCCCGGTCGTCCACCGCGTCGTATGGGACCGGGCCGGCAGCGGACCTCACCCCCGGCCCGATCCCCGCCCGGGTCACACCTGCACCGGCTCCGGCTCCGCGCTCTCGGTCTGCTGGGAGGCGCGCTCACGGGTGACCTTGATCGTCCGGGCCGCGGCATACGTGAGGCTGACGCCGGCGACGTCGACTCACAGTTTCTGACCGGTCCGCTTCTCCCCCTCGCCTTGTCCGCCCACACCTCGGTCCGCAACTTCCCCACCAGCACCAGCCGGGTCCCCCGTCGGGCCGACTCGACCAGGTTCTCCGCGGCCGACCCGAACAGCACGAAGTTGACCGCGGTCGGCTCGGTGCCCTCCCACTCCCCCGACTCGGCCTGCCGGCGCTCATTGGCCAGCACCCGACCGTCGACCACGGCCTTGCCCTGGCTGGTGAACCGCAGCTCCGGGTCCGCGGTCAGGTTGCCCTCGATCGTGAGCGTGGTGCTGAACATGGCGATCTCCTCAGGGTCCTGCGCCGGGTCTGTCCCGGTCGCGACCGGGTCTGTCCCGGTCGCGGCTTATACCTCTACCCTAGGAGTTTGGAGGTATAAGGTCAAGCGGTTAGGGGTATACGTTTCGGTCGATACGTGCTGGTCAGCGCCTCCGCGGGTAGGCCCAGTCGGTGATCTCGGCGTAGACCTTGTGGGCGGTGCGGAACGCGAGGACGCTCATCTCGCGCAGCTCGATCGCGTCGGCCTGGGTCAGCCAGGCGGTGTCGAAAGCCTCGATCACCCGCTATGGGTTCACGCCGACGTTGCAGGCGGCGGTGATGATCCGGGCGCCGGTGCGGGCGGCCATCGCGGCGAAGCCGCTGCGTCGGTTCATGTCCGACCCGTGAGGCCACACGCCGAGGCTGGCCAGAACGACTCCTTCGGCCAGCTTCGCCGTGGTGCTGGCCAGCACTGCCCATGACTGGGACGGGTCCCCCCCCCCCCGACCGCGATCCGGCGCTGTTCAGGCTGCCCGTCGGTATCGCTTCGGACGATCTCGAGCTGGGTGCGCGCGGCGTAGGCGGCCAGCGCCGGCCACAGCTTCGGGGGCACCTCGGTCCCGACCGGCCGGCCCCAGGGCCGCTCCTCGTCTCCGGCTCGCCCGATCAGGGCGGTGTCCTCAACGGCGCGGAGCGCAGCTGCGGCGTGGGTGACCACCTTCTCCCAGAGCCTGGTCGGTGGCGGTGTCGAGGGCGTAGGAACTGGTCATCTCAGAAGTCCTCCCGTGGATGCTGCTTATACCTCTATCCTACTCGTTAGGGGTATAAGTGTCCAGCTGGAACGGCCTCTGGGCTGGGCGAACGGCCCGTCGACCGTGTGTTCGGTTGGCCAGTGTCTCCTGACCGAGGCCCTGGGGTGCGGGGGCGGAGCGCCCCGCGGTCTGTGGGGCCGGCCCCTGGGCCGGCGGTAGGCCGGTGGGTGGTCACAGCCGGGGTGGAGGTGGTGTCCCCGTCCCTCGGCGTGACGGGTCAGACCGGCCCGGCCCCGCCCGGGCAGGGGTGGGGTCCCCTCTGGGGTCCCCTTGCCCGGGGTGGGTCGGGCTGGTCCCGTCGAGACGGCGGGGGACGGGGACACCACCGACCTGGACCACCCACCATCACCAGCGCACCCGCACCGGACCGGCTCCCACCGGGTCAGGTGGGCCGACCTGCCTTGAGCTTGCGGTTGACGACCGGGAACGGCTTGCCGTCGTTGAAGGTCTCCTGCAGTCGCCGGACTTCGCTGGCGATCCCCGCCTGGTAGAGCGCGGACAGGTTGGGGGGGCCCTCCTCGCGTCCGGTGAGGGCGTGGACGGCGTCGCGGGCCGCGTCAGCGACATCGCGTTCGACGTAGACCGAGATCTGCCGCTTGCTGGCCGGCGGCTGCTTATACCCCCACGCCTTCCGCCTGACGGGACCGCCCATGCCCGTTTCGGCCGCGTCGGGTCCGGTGTCGGGAGCGGCCTCGTGGCCGGGAGCGGCGGGGATGACCGGGGCGATCCTGGGTCGGCGGGGCTGGTCGAACGGGTCGACGTCTCCGAGACCTCGACGGGCGGCCATCAGCGGTTCCTCCTGGCCTCAAGCAGTTCAGCGGCCGCCGCCCGGTACTGCTCGGCCGCCTTCCCGGTCGGGTCGTAGACGGTGATCGGCTGCCGCTGGGCGTACGCCTCCGCGAGGCGGACGGTGCGTCCGATCACGGTCTGCATGGTCTCGCGCGGGAATCTGCGTCGCAGGGTGGCGACGACGTCGCGGTCCATCCGGGTCCGCGTCCCTGCCCCGCACACCAACAGGTGCCCGACGTCGAGATCCGGCGCCAGGGCCTCCGCGACCTTGTCGACGGTGCCGAGGAGTTGGGCGACGGCTTCCAGCTCCAACGCGCCGGGCAGCACGGGCACGAGCACGGTGTCGGCGGCGGCCATCCCGGCGACCGTGAGCAGGCTCAGCGCGGGCAGGCAGTCGAGCAGGACCACGTCCCGGGGAGTGGCCCGGTCCAGCGCAGCGCGTAGCCGGAGCTCGACACCGACTTCACCGGCCAGGGCACGCTCGACACCGGACAGCTCGCCGACCGCGGGGACGACCTCGACACCGGGAACGGTCGAGGGCACAGCGGCCTCGTCGATCCCGGCCTGACGCAGCAGCACTGAGAGCGTGTCGAACTTGTCGGCCTCCGCGCCGAGCCACGTCGTGGCGTTGGCCTGTGCGTCGAGGTCAACCACCAGCACAGACAGGCCGGTCTCGGCGATGGCGGCGGCCAGGTTGACGACCGTGGTCGTCTTGGCCGTGCCGCCCTTCTGGTTGGCGACTGCGATGCGCACGCCGGACCTCCATCCGTAGGGGTATACGGAGCGTCAGCTTATACCCGCCCGGCGGTATAAGCGGTCGCTTTGCCGCGGCGCTTCGGCCGATTCGCAGCGGCGGCTGCCGCCCTCCCCCGGCCCAGCAGCGTCGATCCGCTCGCGTCCAGTCAGGCTGGTGCAGTGTTCCTTCTCGGTCCAGTGTTGGACAATCCGCTCGGCGGTATCGATGACCTCCGCGGTCCCGGCGACCAGGAGGGGGCCGTCGCCTGGTCTGCGACGATTGCGGTGCGCTGGTGCCCGAGCCGGACCTATAGGCGTCCGTCGGGCAGCTCGGCCGCGATGATCGGTTCCGGCACGCCCAGAACGCGAACGGAGGCGGCCAGGTCTCGGCTCGCGGTGGCGTCGAGGCGGACGTTCCAGTCGGCGACCAGCTCGCTCGCACGAGTCGACGTGGCGGAGCTGGGGCCAATGTGGTGCGCTCGCGGCCTCGGCGGTCTCGTTGGTGGCGGTGGGGGAGTGCTCGTCGGTCGGCGACCCGCGGCCGACTTATACCCGTCTACGGGTATAAGTCGGAACGTGAAGTGGAAGGGTGGCCGGTCAGTCGGCCAGGTGCCTTGTGAGGTAGCCATCCAGCCAGGACTCGCCGTCGGGGACCATCACGACGTGGTCGGCGCGCCAGTTGACCGCAGCGCGCCAGACCGTCGCGTCGTCCATGTTGCGGCTGAGGTAGATGGTGCGCACGGGCTCCCCGCCGGTGACCACGCGGTCCAGGGAGGGGAGCAGCAGCAGAACACCCGCTCGGGCGGCAATGTCGGCCTGTCTGGTGAACCGCTCGTCGGCCGCGTCGAAGGGCAGCACGTCGACCTGGTCGTTTACCCGTCTCACCGTTGCGGTCAGCTCGCGGTCGGCGGTCACCAGCAGGGCACAGCTGCGATTGGTGTTCGAGCGCTAGCCAGCCGACTCGGGTGGGTGGTCATCACAGTCTCCGTTCGTCGGCCCAACTTATACCTCTATAATAGCCGCTAGGGGTATAAGTGTCCAGCCGGAGTGGCCTCTGATCTGCGCGGATGGCCCGTCGACCGTGTGTTCGATCCACCGGTGTCTCCTGACTGAGGTCGGGGGTGTGGGGCGGAGCCCCGCGGCTTATCCGGGGCCGGCCCGTTGGGGCCGGCGGTAACCGGGTGGGTGGTCACAGAGCTGGTGGAGCTGGTGTCCCCGTCCCTCGGCGCGGCGGGGTCCTGACCGGGTCGTGGCGGTGGGGGCAAGGGCGCGGAGCGGCACAGCGGACCCTTGCGGCCACTGCCGCGGGCTGGTCCCGTCGTGGCGTCGGGGGACGGGGGCGCCGGCGACCCGGACCACCCACCCCCACCAGCGGACCCGCACCGGGCGCGGCGGTGGGTCGGGCCCGGGTGGTCAACCGGCCGGCTGCGGGCGGTCACCCACGCTGGGGGTGGCGCCCGGTCACCGGGTGGTCGGGGGCGGGTCACCGGGGTTCCAGGTGTCCCACGGGGACCACCAGCGGGTGTCGGTGGTCAGCAGCTGGGCCAGAGCGGCGCCGTCGGTGTGGATCTGGGCGGCTTCGACGGGGGTGATCCGGCCGGTGGCGGCCATCTGCTCAGGGTCGTGGAGGTCTTGGTATTGCCAGGGAGAGCCGTCGGCGGGGACGACGATGTCCAGGCCGTGGTCCTCGGTGTCGAAGCTGCCGCCGCCGGTGGGGTCGGGGTGGCGGAGGATCGGGGCCTCGAGGTTGAGGTACCAGTGGTCGAAGACCCGTCGCGGAACATCTTCCAGACGCGGTAGGGGTCGCGGTCGCGGTGCAGCTGCAGCGCGGTGGTGTCGAACCAGTGGGTGTACCCGGACCAGGGGTGCGGTCCGAACGGGTGGTCGGGGAAGGTGAACACCGCTCCCGGTCCGGACGAGGACCGCCAGGACGCCGTCGGTGTCGTCCACGACGGTGACGGGGTGGGACATCCACAGCCGACCGTGCAGGACCTCACGGCGCTGCACGGTCCGGCCGGGCCGGAACCGGTGTTGTCCGGCGGGGGTCGCTCCCGGCGGGGTCGGGTGGTCCATCCGGTGACGGTGCCAGCGGGCCGGGGTCGGCTGGGGTGTCGGTCGGTGGGGGAGCGCGGCCCGGGGGGCGTGGGGGTTACCGGCCGTCGGGGGCCCGACGGACGGCCGGCCAGGCGGGCGGACCGCTGGGGGCGGTGTCCGCCGGTGCGGTGCCGGGCCGGGTGTAGGCGCCAGCGGCGCCGGTGGTCCGGGCAGCCGCGACCCGCTGCCGGTGGGACGGCGCCGGTCCGCCGTCGGGAAGGCGCCAGTCCCGCATCCGGGCCACGAGCCAGCCGGCGGGGTTGCGGATGGTGCCGGGTCCGCCGGTGGTGGGGGAGTGCCGGCGGGGTCCGTCGGTGGGGTGGTGGTCGATGGCGTGCAGCACATCGGCGGCGGTCCACCCGGTGTGCAGCCAGGGTCGGAGCAGGTGCCGGAGCAGCCGGGCGCTGAGGGGGGTGAGGTCGGGGGAGGCGCGGCGGAGTTGGTGGGCGATGCGGAGCCGTTCGGCGCGGGTGCTGGCGGGTTGGTGGGTCGGCCAGGGCCCGCAGCGTGGGCAGGGCAGCAGCGGGTCACCGGTCTCACCGGTGGCCCCGGCCGGGCCGGGTTTGGCCCGGTCCGGTTGGTGCTGTCGCGAAGCGGCGTTGTTTCCGCCGCATAGCGGCGCCCCCGTTTGGTTCTGCGGGATGGTGCAGCCGGGTGCGTGCCCGCGCCCGGGTTGGGTTCTAGCTCCGCTAGACCACATAGGGGTGTCAGTTTCATCCACAGCCCCACCACCGGGACCCCGCCGGGCGGGGGCTGGACTGCTCGGGCCGGTGGTCGCGGTGGTGGGGTCGTCGGCGGCGCGGGGGTGCCGGGACCGGTCCGCGGTCACCCGGCCGTCATCGCCGACGGTGAGCTGGCCGGTGTGCCAGCGGGGGTCCAGGGCCACCAGCCCCGGGTCCGGGGGCTGCCGGCGCACGGGGGTGTCCGGTTCGCAGGGGACGTACACGGCGGCCTCGTTGACGGTCTCCCCGTCCGGGCCCCGCAGGCCGGCGAGCAGCGCCAGGGGGGTGGTGTCCTCGAGGCGGCGCCCGGTGGAGACGACCCCGAGCAGGGACCGGGCGCGCAGCCAGGCCAGGAACCGGGCCACGGTGGACCGGGACACCCCGACCAGATGCGCGAGGCGGTCCCAGCCGCCGGCGTAGGTCCCGGTGGCCACGTCCAGATGCCGCGCCGCCACGACGGCCAGGGCGATGCGCCGTTCCGCGGCGTCCAGACGGAACTCCGCGAGGGCGGTTTCCCGGACCCGGGCCAGCCACCGGTGGGCGAGGTTGGCGCGGCGGTGCCCGGGGGGGATCGCCCGGGCGATCCGCAACGGGCTCGGGACCCGCCCGTAGGCGGCGGGGCCGTTGCCGACCCGGGCGGTGTCGGTCCAGGTCCAACCGTGCCCGTCGGCGGAACGCAGCCGGTCCTCACGACCACCCCACCGACCGCGGTGAACGTCCCGGTTCTGGTGCTGGCGGGCTCGGCGGCGGGGGAGCCACACCGTCTCCACCGCCCGGCCCTGGGCTCCTGAGCTGCGGGACCGCGGCTCAACGACGGGGCGGGTCCGCAGCGCGGCGCGGGCCGCCAGGTAGGCGGCGGTCGGGCCCATCCGGCCCGTCATCAGGGCGGGGGTGGGCTCGAACAGCGCGTCCGGGCGGCCCAGGGCCGCCGGGGCGGTCACCGCCGCAGGCGGCGCCGGCCACGCGCGAGGCAGGGGTCGGGTGGGGCAGCGGACTCACGGCACGCCGATGACACGGCTGCCGACCATCCGCGCCCGCCCGGACGGGGCGAGGTAATGTCTCCTCCTGCAAGGTCTCGAAGCCCTGCACCCGAATCCGCCGGCCAAAGCGTCTTCCCGGGTGTGGGGCTTCGTGCTGTCCGGGCACCGGTCGGTGCCCGGAGGGTCTAGGCGATGAGGCGTTCCTCCAGCTGCGGCGCCGGTGCCACCAGAAGTCCGCGGCCGAAGTGTTCGGCTACGAGGTTGGCGAGGTAGTCGCTGTAGGTGAGGTCGAGTTCGTCAGCCTCGGCGCTCATCCGCGCGGCGAGGTCCTGAGGCAGCCGGGTACTGAACAACTTGCGATCGCCCTTGTGAGGACGGCCACCGGCGTTCCGTTGACGTGCCATGGCCAAAGCGTCAGCGATGCGGTAGCAGATATTGCGGATCTTGACCGGCGTGTCGGCCACCGGTCCTACGGTCATCGAGTGGTCGAGCGGTACGCCGTCGCCTTCGGGGTCGACCGCGACCGCAACGGCTGCCGGCGGTACATGCCGGACTCCGGTGGCCACCCGGAACGCTGCACGGGTCAGGTGACCTGTGCCGGGCTGTACACGACCCGGCAGCGCCGCTGGCGGGTGTGGTCCTGCCGTGAGCACCTGGCCGGCGGAACTGACCGGGTCGCCCGGCCACGATGAACCGCTGGCCACCATGTGGGTGCGCTGGATATCGCGGCACGACGGCTCCCCGCGACGGTGACCGGCGAAGGTCGCGCCGCCGGCGCGTGGGCGGCGCCACGGCGCGGTCCGCGCCGCTGACCACGAACCGGCGTCGCCGAGCTGGGCAGACCTCGGTCGCACACGGTCCGACACTGGGTTGTGCCCCCGAACCTTGAAGGTGACATCGAGTTGGTCGCGATCAGCGACGAACAGTTCTCTGAGCGCATACCCCGACTGAGGGCGGACTACGCCGAACACCTGCGGGCGACGGGAATGCACGGACAGGTCGGTGCCCTTGGGGAAGTACTGCCGCAGCAGGCCGTTGGTGTTCTCGTGGCTGCCCCGCTGCCACGGTGAGTGCGGGTCGCAGAAGTAGACCGGTATCCCTGTCGCCACGGTGAACCTCGCGTGCGCCGCCATCTCCTTGCCCTGGTCCCAGGTGATGCTGTTGCGGAGGAACCCCGGCAGGGTCGCCATCTTCTGCGCCAACACGATCGCGACCCGGTCCGCGGTCCGGTCATAGGGAACCCGCACCAGCATCACGTACCGCGTGGCCCGCTCGACCAGGGTCGCGATCTGGCTGCGCCCGCCCTGCCCGATGATCAGATCGCCCTCCCAGAACCCGGGCACCGCCCGGTCCTCCGCGCTTCCACCGGCCGCTCGCTGATGTTGACCATCCCCACGATGTTCCCCCTGGCCACCCCGCCCCGGAGCGGTTCACCCGCCGGGTCCGGCCCCGCCGCAGGGCCAGGCCCAGCTGGGTCCGCAGCTCACCCTTCGCCTGCAGGTACAGGGTCTGGTAGACCAACACCACCCCCGGACCAGGCGCGGCAACGGGGCGCGGTGAGCCCGAACCGACACCGCTCGGGCGGTACGGGGACGTCGACCCCGCCGGGAGGGAACACAACGGGCGCGAGACCGTTGACGTCCACGCTCCACCACGGTCCCGTCGATGCGGCCTGTGTCCGATGCCGCACGCGGAAGGTCCTGCATGACGACGACGACCTCGCTGGCCCGCGATGGAACCCCGGGTGACGACCGTGTTCCGACGGGCGGCCGCCACGTGACCGGCGGGACCGACGAGCGCCCGGTCGCAGCGGCGTCCGCCGAGCCGACACCCACCGCAGCTGCGCCCGCGCCGCGGGCAGGCGCGCCGCATGACCAGCACCACGCGCGTCGCTGGCTGGTCCTCGGGGTCGTGGCCGTCGCGCAGCTGATGGTCGTGCTCGACGCGACGATCGTGAACATCGCCTTGCCCTCGGCCCAGCGCGCGCTCGGCTTCGCCGACACCGATCGGCAGTGGGTCGTCACCGCGTACGCGCTCGCGTTCGGAAGCCTGCTGCTGCTGGGCGGGAAGCTTGGTGACCTGTTCGGCCGGAAGACGACGTTCGTCACCGGCCTGGTCGGGTTCGCGGTGGCCTCCGCGCTCGGCGGCGCCGCGCAGAGCTTCGGCGTGCTCGTCGGCGCCCGGGTGCTGCAGGGCGTGTTCGGAGCGCTGCTCGCCCCCGCGGCTCTGGCCACCCTGGCGACGACGTTCACCGACCCCAAGGAGCGGTCCAAAGCGTTTGGGATCTTCGGCGCCGTCGCCGGCGGCGGCAGTGCGGTCGGCCTGGTCCTCGGCGGGGTGCTCACCGAGTGGCTGTCGTGGCGTTGGTGCCTCTACGTCAACCTGCTGTTCGCGGCCGTCGCCGTCGCCGGTGCACTGGTCCTGCTGCACAACCCGCGCGACCGGGTTCGCCCGAAGCTCGACCTGCCCGGGACGCTGCTCGCTTCGGCCGGCCTGTTCTGCCTGGTGTTCGGCTTCTCCCACGCCGCGACCAAGGGTTGGACCGACGCCGTCACCCTCGGGGCTCTGGCGCTGGGCGTGCTGCTGCTCGTCGTCTTCGTCCTGGTCCAGCAGCGGGTCGCGGCGCCGCTGCTCCCGCTGCACATCGTCCTGAACCGCGTCCGTGGCACCTCCTACGCGGCCGTCGGGCTGTCGGCTATCGCGATCTTCGCGGTGTTCCTGTTCCTGACGTACTACCTGCAGCAGGTGCAGGGATTCAGCCCGATCGTCACCGGTTTGGCGTTCCTGCCGCTGACCGCCGGGATCGTCACGGCCTCGACCTCGGCGAACATCATCCTGCTGCCGCGCACCGGGCCCCGCCCGCTGCTGCCGCTCGGGATGACGCTCGGCGCGACCGGGATGTTCTTGTTCACTCGGCTGACGCCGACGTCGAGCTACGCCGGCGGGGTGCTCCCGTCCCTGGTGATCCTTGGTCTCGGTTTCGGCCTGATCTTCGCGCCGTCCTTCACCGGCGGGACGTTCGGGGTCGCCCGTCAGGAGACCGGCGTCGCGTCGGCGACGTTGAACACGATGCAGCAGGTCGGCGGCTCGATCGGGACCGCACTGCTGTCCACGCTGGCGGCGAGCGCGACGAGGAGCTACGCCCGTGCGCACACCGGACCCGGCGTCCAGGTGCTGGCAGCGGTGCACGGCTACACCACCGCGTTCACCGTCTCCGGTGTGATCTTCGTGGTCGGCGCAGTGCTGACCGCGACGCTGCTGCCGTCCGGGGTGCTCATCGCGCCGCAGCCCGCGCCGGCACGCGAGCCCGTCCCGGCGCAGCACGAGCACGAGCACGAGCAGGTGTTCGTCGGACGTCACGTCCGGCGCGACCCGGAGTCCGCCGTCTCTTAACGGCTGCACCGCCGGAGCCGCGCCGAGTCATCGGCGGCCCGGGGGTGTTCCCGGCGCCCACCCGGTCCGTCCAGCTCTGCTCGGGTCTGCCCAGCTCTGCCCGGTCGCTGGTCCGGGTGCCCGACACCGGGCCGCTCGCGAGACCGGTGACCGGGTTCACCGAGCGAGCAGTCTGCGAGTCTGTCGGCTGGTGCGGCAAGACTGTCGGTGCATGGTGTTTGCGTGCTTGCCACCCCCTGACGCGGTCGAGCTCTGGCCTAACGGGCGGTGCGTCCCTACATTCGAGGTGTGTACCCCCTCGAGAAGCGTCAGAAGCGGCGGCGCGTCCCGGCCCTCGCTGGGCGCTTTCAGTTCACCCGCCGGGCCGGCTCGACGGGTCAGACCGTTCTCGATGGCCGGGTGATCGCCGAAGTGAACCGGCTGTCCGACGAGGAGACCGTCGCCTTCCTGGCGGTCCCGGGGAATCTGGAGCGGGTCCAGACCGGCGAGGACGACCTGCGGTCGGGCGACATGGTGCCTGCTGCCACGGTTCTTGCGGCGCTGGCGGCCCGGCGTGACGGGGGAGACCGTCCCGGCCGGTGACCGGCGTCATCGCGGGCCCGCCCTGTACGCCGTCGAGATTGCGCGGAGCGTCGTTCGGGACCTTCACGGGCAACTGATTCCCGAGGCCGTCCTCGCCGCGTTCGAGCGGTTGATCGACGAGGACGGACCGTTGGCCCGGCACCCGCTGTCCGGGTTGGCGTTGACCCGTTCCCTGGCCGGGAAGTACCGGTGGAAGCTCGGTGACCAACAGTCCCCATGGCGGGTGATCTACCTCGTGGACGAGGACCAGTGGGCCGTGCAGGTCCTCGCCATCGGTCACCGGTCAGAGATCTACCGCCGCCACTTCTAGTCGCCGCGCCAACACACCCGACCGGGAATCTCCGACGGCCGGTGCCGGTCGCGGTGGTGCAGGGGTGTTCGGGTGGTGTTGCCGGTGCGCGGCTCCCGGGCGTTCCCCCGGCAGTCCCGGACCGGGCTGCGCCACTTCGTGCACCGCGCGGGCAGGGGATGTTGCGCGGACCACCCGGGCGAGACCCCCAGCACCTGGCGGCCAAGACGTCATCGTCCGCGCGGCCCTGCGGGCCGGGTGGGACGCGGTCCCGGAACATCAGGGCCCGGGCTGGGTCGCTGACGTGCTGGCCAGCAGCCGCGGCCGTCGGGTGGCGCTCGAGGTCCAGTGGTCCCGGCAGACCGGGCAGCGGTACCGGGAACGCCCACAGGCCTACCAGGACAGCGATGTGCGGGCGGTCTGGTTCGTCCGGCACGAGGAGTCGGTTCCCCCGGCCGACCCGGGACTCCCGGTGTTCCAGATCAACCGGCCCGAGAACCGGCCCGAGAACCGGCCCGAGAACCAGCTTAAGGGCCAGCTTGAGGGCCAGCTTGAGGGCCAGCTTGAGGGCCAGCTCCCCGACCACCTTGAGGGCCTGGTCGGGGACGGTGCCCGGGGGATCGGGGATGGGGTCGGTGGGTTCTCGGTTCGGGTCGGACAGCAGCAGCTGCCGCTGGGGGAGGTGGTGGTGGCGTTGCTCACCGGCCGGGTCCAGTTCCGGGAGTTGGTGGGTCTGGCCCGAGCGAGCTGGTGATGGCGCTGTGATCGCCGCGATGCCGGAAGTGCAAGCGGCCGATGCCGTTGTGGGAGGTCACCGAGACCGTGACCGGGCCCGCGGGCGGACCGGGACGCGACCCAGTGGGGGTGAGCTGTGGGGGGACAAGCCGCTGCAGGCCGATCCGCGGGTGCAGCATCTCGTGCGGGATTGGTGGTCCGGGACGGGTTGCCCGCGATGGCGGTGTTGCGGCGTCGGTTCAGCGGGACCGCGGAGGCGAGCTACCCGGCGTTCTGCTGCGGGCACTGCCAGGCGATGAGCGGGGACTTCCCGCTCCAGCAGGAGCTGCGCGAGCTCGCCGTCGAAGGTGTCGAGCCGGTCACCGGCGAGCTACGGCTTCCCGGGAGCAGTGCTCCGGTCGCGGGGCGGCACTGGTGTGTGGACGTCGGGGCGGGGCACTGCCCCGACACCGCGTAGGGATCCCGGCCCCGGCCCGGGGAAGGGCGGCGGCGGTCCGAGGGGCGCCGTCGGGGGTGCCCGGCGGGGTCGAGCAGCACTCGCACGGTGGGCTGTGGCTGGTGGGCCGCCACCTCGGCCCCGACGCTGACCGCGTGGGCCAACGCCTCGTCCAGGTCATCGACCTGGATCTCGAGGTGGATTGACATCTGCGGCTGGCCGGGTTTGGCGGGCCACACCGGCCGGACGTAGCTGGTTTCGGTCTGGAAGCCGAGGTAGTAGCCCGCGTATCTCGAGGGCGCGACCGAGGCGCTGTCCCCGGTGCCGTCCTCGATGAGTTGCCAGTCGAGTAGGCGGCTGTAGAAGCGGGCCAGCTCGCGCACATCCCCCGGGGCGTCCAACGTGACACCCCACCACTGCGCGCGCGTGCGCAGCACCATCGGTCGATTCCCTTCCGCCCGGGGGCCGGCCGGGGCCGGGGTCGCTCAGAAGGTACGTGTCGCGTGGAGCAGGAAGCGGTGGGAGTGCACGCGCAGCGGGCCGTCGGCGCGGATGCGGGCGTCCAGGCGGCGCAGGGCGCTGTCGTAGCGGTCCAGGGTGAAGTCGGGGATTTGCCAGGGGACCATGCGCAGCTGGTAGACCACCGCGCCGACATCGGTGAACGTGTACAGCGGCCACTCCTCGCGGGCGGTGAGGATCTTGAACCCGGCCGCAGTCAACGCCCCAGCGACACCGCGCAGGGTCCAGCTGCCGGAGCGCTGAGCCGGGGCCGCGCCGAGGGCGGTGTTCAGCCCCGCGCAGTCCTGGCTGCCGACCTGCTGGGTCAGCAGGGTCCCGCCCGGGGTGAGGACCCGGTGCACCTCCGCGGGGGTGATGCGCCCATGCCGGCTCAGCACCAGGTCGAACGTCCCGTCCGGGACGGGCAGGGGAGCGTCGGGTGGAGCGGGGCGAACGTCCACACCGAGGGGGCCGAGCCGTGCGCGGGCGACCGGCAGGTTCGGCGGCCAGCTCTCGGTGGCCACCGTGCGCGGGGGCAGCGGGATCAGGGACGCCAGGAGCTCACCGCCCCCGGTGTCGACGTCCAGGACCCGGGTGGACCGGTCCACGGCCTCACGGGCCAACCGGGGGTAGGACCAGGTCGGGTCCGATCCGAACGCCCGACCGGCCAGCCACCCGAAGTCCCAGCCGTGGACCGGCGCGGCCAACGCTCCCGCCACCAACACGTCATAGTCCGAGGGCGGGAACCCGGGGGGCGGAGGTGACACGCCGACAGCATCCCCGCGGGACCAGTCGACACCACCGCGCACCCAGGCAGCGGTGACCCCGCCGTCCTTCCACGCGCCCCGATGAGCAACGGCCGCGGCGGCCGCGGGTGCTGTGCGAGGCCTACAGCCCGGCCGGGGCAGCGCGCAGACTGTGCCCATGTGGGCCGTGCTCGGCGGCGCCGGTGTGCTGGTGGTGCTCACCGGGTGGCTGTCGCCGGATGCGGCGCGGGTGGTCGCGGTGGACCGGGGGCTGCCGGTGCTGGGGTTCTGGTCGCGATCACGGTGCTCGCCGAGCTCGCCGACCGCGCCGGGGTGTTCCGGGCGGCCGCGGAGGTGTGCGCGCGCGCCGGGCGGGGGTCGACCCGGCGGCTGTTCCTGCTCATCGCGGCCCTGGGCACCGTCACCACGATCGGGATGAGCCTGGACACCACCGCGGTCCTGCTGACACCGGTGGTCCTGACCCTGACCCACCGGCTCGGCCTGCGACCGCTGCCGTTCGCATTGCTGGCCGTCTGGCTGGCGAACACCGCGAGTCTGCTGCTCCCCGTGTCCAACCTCACGAACCTGCTGGCCCTGCAGCGCGAGCACCTGGCCACCCCGGCGTTCGCCGCGCGGATGGGACTGCCGGAACTGGTCGCGGTCGCCGGGACGGTGGCCTACCTGGGCTGGCTGTTCCGGCGCGACCTCGCCGGGGCCTACCCGGTGCCCGAGCGGACGGCGCCGCCGGACCGGTGGACCTTCCGGGCGTGTGCGCTGGCGTGCGTCGCGCTGGCGCCGGGAGTGCTCGCCGGCGGCGCCCCGTGGGCGGTCGCAGTCCCGTGCGCGGGCGCAGCCGCGGCCGTGTCGGCGGTCCGTGGCCGTGCCGCGCTGAGCTGGGGGCTGCTCCCGTGGCGGCTGGTCGTGCTCACCGAGGGACTGTTCCTGACGGTGTCCGCCCTCGCCCGGCACGGGCTGGGCGGTCTGCTCGCCCGGGCGGTCGGCGGGTCGACCCTGGCCACCGTCGGGGTCTCGGCCGCCACCGCAAACCTGGTCAACAACCTCCCCGCCTATCTGGCGCTGGAGCCGGCGGTACCCGCGGGGAACACCACCCAGCTGCTGGGAGCCCTGCTCGGCACGAACGTCGGTCCGCTGGTCCTGGTGTGGGGGTCGCTGGCGACGCTGCTCTGGCGGGAACGCTGCCGCGCCCACGGCCTCGTGGTCAAGGCGCGGACCTTCGCCGCGGTCGGCCTGCTCGGCCTACCCCCGCTGCTGCTCGGCTGCTGGGCCGCCCTGCTGCTCACCGGATGAGGTGGCTGAACCTGGCGGGTAGGCGGGTGACGAAGGAATCGGGAATGCAGCCCTCGGGCGGCCGCCGGTAGGGGTCGAGCTGATGTGGTGGCAAACGCTGATCGGGATCCCGACCGGAATCCTGCTGGTCTATGCCGTCCTGCTGGGCCCGCTGTGGGGTTACGCCCGTCGCCACCCGGACACGGTCACCGCCCGCGACGCCCTACGGCCGTTGCCGGACGGGCTGCGGCTGTCCGCCGCCTCGCCGCCGACCGCGGCGTGCCCACCGGAAAGCGGGTACTCCTAGTCCTGCTGCCGATCTACCCGGTGTCACCGGTCGACCTGGTCCCCGCTTCCTCCCCAACGGCGGGGTCCGCCCAACAGCCCGCCTGGCCACGCATTGCCGGAGGGGGAGCGCCACCACTTCTGGTGGATAATGTGGGTTATGCGTTTTCGGACCAGGGAGTAACCGCGGTCCGGCCACCGCCGCTGATGCGTCAGTGTCAACCGGGGCGCTGGCGGTTGGCGTAGGTCATGCCCAGGGCGGTGTGGAC
>JAABUY010001668.1_pt1 | contig 28755 bp, 37 predicted proteins | sample 5560271 | NCBI WGS metagenome assembly JAABUY01 (sample SAMN10711886, study PRJNA513374) | rock metagenome | isolation source: Antarctica rocks | place: Antarctica: Victoria Land, University Valley | reverse complement strand
AAATTTGCTTTCAACTCACAAATTTCAAGATAAATATTGAAATGTGCAAAGCATTTCAAATTTACGATAATTTATCTCAAATCGATGATAATCTAGAGAAATTTGCTTTCAACTCACAAATTTCGAAGTAAATATTGAAATGTGCAAAGCATTTCAAATTTACGATAATTTACCTCAAATCAATGATAATCTAGAAAAATTTGCTTTCAACTCACAAATTTCAATGTAAATATTGAGATGTGCAAAGCATTTCAAATTTACAATAATTTATCTTAAACTCGCTGTAATTCAGAAAAATTTGCTTTCATCAGAAAGCTTCGAGTAAAAAAGAACAAATTGCTTGATCAAAAGTAAAACAAAAGTTATTACTTCTACTGCTATATCAGATCTCATTAATTTCTGATTATTCTATTCTTTGTATTGCATGCTATTCTGACATTTCGTAGTTCAACGTACTTGTATCGACAGAAATTCTGATTAGAAATAACGACAACACGATACAATTTATCAAATGCATCAATCAATATTCTTTGTTGTTTCTCTCACTACAATCTACTTCATCGAAATCAGCTTCAAGCATGAAGCGAAACTGTCATGCATGTGAAATGATATTGAGAATCACACGAAATCTGATATATCACTTTAATCACTGCTCAACGTTGCAAAATGACGTGCAGTTCTTCAAGAAATATTTAAGAAAAGAGAACTCAGCAATCAATAAGTATACAGACACATGCAAATACTCTCAGACTGATTTATGACATGAAACAATCACGATGAACGATATTGACGTCTCTGACTTCGAGCAAAGTACAGAAGAAAACGTAGAAGCTTCAGATGATCAGAAGCATTTTTGAAATTCAATTGCATGAATATCACTTGATCTCAAAAGATTTATCAATTCATCATGTACTTTCTCATTCATCAAAGTAAACAATTATGATGAGACGAATGATACAAAGAAATGAAGCGTCGATGAATCGCTAAAACAATATATCAGATTCATAAGAATCATTTCAAACTACAGTAAACTCAAGCAAGATTCACGATCATCTTTAGATGATAGTTTTCAATCAGAGTAACTTCTCTTTTTGAATGAGAAAGATTTTTCTCTTGCACAGTGATTTCTGAATGCAAAAGTCAGTAGCGAAGATATTAATCAATACTTCAAGATCTCGTTTCAGAAAACTCATCATATTGATTGTATCTTCAAGAATGCAGATCAATTTAGAAGCATTCTACACAATATATTTCACAAAATATCTGATGATAGTTGATTTGAAACATCTTTGAAAATCTCATCGATGAACTCAGAGATCGAAACAAATATATTCAAGATTCAGTACAGAAACATGATAAACATCTTGAAATTTCTCTTGAGACATCGTTCGTTTGCGAATAATCTGAAATATGCATCAATCAAAGTATACAACGTCAGTGAAAATCGAATGTACATGAAAATGCACATCGATATCTGATGATGAGATATGTAAGCACTGATTTCTGAAAATGACATTATAGTTTCAGTACTGTTAACTACAGACAAAATCATGTTAACTCAACATCATGAAAATAAATTTGCATGATCTGTATATATTATTGTTGATAATCTGAATCAAGCAACTCAATGAAAGCAAAATAGATTTAATGTTATACTATTAAAGTTTATTTCTTCAACTAAACATGTGAATGAAGATCTGAAACGCGAGTTATATCATCGCTCATTGAAGATAATATTAAAACGTGAGTTTAAACTGTTTGATCAAATGAAGAGTTTTTCTTGCTAACGTTCTCGTTCTTTAGCACATGAGAAATTAACTAGAAGAGAGTTTCACGTTCGCTGTGTGAATAATTATACTCGACAGTGTTTTTCTATCATCGTCGAATTTATAATCAACTATGAGAAGCAGATCACTATTACAAGAATCAAAAATGAAGAGCAATGCACTATATATCACATTTCATTGAATCAACGCAATAATCTGCAGACAATCTGAGAAGCTTGAACACATGAGAGTACACTGACTCAAATCAAACGTCAAGAAAAGAATTCACGCTTTAAAGCAGATATCAAGCGTGATGTTAAGTGAGTACACTCAGTGTGAAACTTTGTCTGAAAACATGAACTTGTCAATATTCACGTCATCATGATGATTGACATCTTGCATCAGTTATTGAAGAGCACAGTGATGTATCTAATTCAATGACTTGAGACAATCATTAAGAATATTACATCGACGATCAGTCTCAAAAGAAAGCGTGATTCACAGATAATCACAAACACAACACATGACATGCAATTGAATCAAAGATTTCGAGTAGTTCTTTCATATTCAGAGCTAAGACGTTTTCACGACTTTCTATTCATGAAGCAATGAATCAACGTCGAACAAAAGACAATAGTGCATCAGCTTATTGCGATTGTCACTTCACTATTGATTAGAAAAGCATCAGATGCGCTGTACTGTGCTTGAACTCTTATGAACTTCGTGATGATGACTCAATATTGATTGCATGATGACGAGTCTCTGCGTTACATGAACAACGTAATATACAGAATTAACGTCTTAAAAGAAGTATTTGAGCAGTTTTGACATGATGAAAACTTTAACTATCTCAAGTTTCATGTGATCTCTCATTATATGAATTTTATTTGAAAATACGAAGATGCAGATAATTTTGACACATTTTACATGAAGATTGCACATAAATTTCTGATCAAAGATTATTATGATCTTACAAACAAGCAAAAGAACTTTCAAATGCAGATACTGCATCACAATACTTAATGAATCAATATGTTAACAATGAAAGATATCATTCTTCATGATTTAATCATATTCAGATCAGAGATTGATGAGAGAATGAAAGTCATGATTACAAAGTCTTCTAGAAGTCTTGATTTAACGCAGTTTGAATGAAGTTTGTCAGAAATGAATTTGAATCGATGATGAAACTAATTTAGTAATTCTCGATTCTGACGCATCGCTTCTGAAATAGCGAAGATGACACATATTGAAAGTTTCTTAAACGAATTGTCGATTTTTATAAGAGAATCTCGACGCAAGAAATCAGAAATAAAGTCAAACAAGTATCAAATGAATCAAAAAGAAATCGACTTCTTCTGAATAAATGATTACTTCGTTTCTGTTCATGCATCGATTAAATGCTGAAGATGCAAAGATAAAGACTTGACAAACTCTGAAAAGCTTACATTGAAGTGAATTCAATGTGCTTTTGCATGACAGAAACAAATGTTGAATTGAAGATGTGACTATGTTTATGTTCAAAAGTATGCTGAGAATGATTAAGAAAATTCTGACATAGTCGAAGCTTTGAATGATAGATTAATGAGACAGTTGCAAATTATAATCACTGTTTGTGATTTACTTCGTCAAGATGACAATGAAAAATCTGTGCAATACTCGAGAGCTTTAATAAAATTGCTAAAGCTCAAAAACAACGAAGTATTCAAAGCTCTACATGATATGATAGAAGTTGAGCAATGATTGAAGAATACTGTCAAGAAGTCTTGATATCTTGAGTGTCAACGATTTTACAATATGAGTACTATACTACGAAGTGCACATCTGATATCAACTGAAAGTAAGAAGTTCTTTTACATGAATAATTACATCAATTGAGATACATTCAACATCTTATACAAAGAGAGTTTTCTGAAAAAGAAAGTTCAAAAGATGAACGAGCTTGCGAGCTTAAACAGACGAGAAAAGACGAAATTCACTCAATAATGAAGAAAGTTTGACATTGCATAAGTTGAGATAAATTAGAATAAATTGAGATAAATTAAAGTAGATTGAGATAAATCGAAGAAAATGAATGAAAAGCATATAGTCACGTTGAATGAAGCATATATGAATGATCAAAACATTTCAGTCGATAGCGTTTAGTCATGACTATGATGACAGAGTATTGAGAATGAACAAGCGACTGAAATTTCACTGTAAAGATCTGTAAACAATGAGATTGATTGTGTAACAGCTAGTCACATACAAGAACTTACATAGTTCAGATGATGAGAAAATCTAAAATTAATTAATCTATTAATCATAGTGTTTGCTCGTTCGTTGAATGAAATTTCTACTTACTCTATGCATTCTTCAATGCATTTGACACATTACACACGACATCTGTCAGTAGAAGTTCACGACTTGTTGAAGAAAGCTGTAAATTTTCGAGATAGTGTTCTCTTTCTATGTACACTAGCATTCTTTTCTTCTATCAATGTCTTTTCTGTCATTGAAGAAGAATGTTTCAAGTGAATGAAAGCTTCGATTCAATTTTTCAAGCGAAGAATAAATTTGATGACGAGTTTCGCGTAGATGATGATTTTGATGAAATGTCATTTCTTTTCAGTATCGAATGTTCGAATCGAATTATCATATATATTCATCATCAATTGTTTTGCAATCTCATCAATTTTCTGCTCAAAGATCTTTGCATTCTGATCAATCAAAGTCGAAATCTTCAATCGCAGAAGAAGAGACGCGTAATCAATCTGTTTCAATCTATTTCGAAACTGAGCAGACTGATAATTGTACATGAGATCGTTGTGAGCACGATCGACTGCTGTGATTGAAACTGATGATAAATAAGACTGTAGACGTTGTAGAAAGACGAGTTCTGCGCGATCACTGATAGACATGATGTACGATAATTGAATAACTGTGATGAGAGAAATGAGTGAAGTAAAATTGAAGTTTATTAAGATAAACATCGCGCAGAATCATGAACGCACGATAGCTTGATACGAGTTCTACTCTGTTGAATCAGCTTGTAGCTGGTCTAATCAGCTAACGACTGACTGATGATTGATCTATGTTGCTAAATCAGCTAATTGCTGAATTATGAAAAGTGTTTGTTTTAGTAGCTAGCATATGCGTCTCAAGCGCATTAAGATTCAGATGTTGTTGCTCACTAGCTTACAAGCTACTCAAGCTCTTCGTCGAAACGTCGATGATCGAACATTCTACATGACTCTCTACCTCATTAGTTTATTCATTAACTTTCTCATTAACTTTCTCATTGACTTTCTCATTGACTTTTCCAGTGCATATATTAAACTGTGTAAATAGCTATTATTTAGATAGTCAAATTAATTATTAATTAATCTATTATACGAACGCAATAACTATCTAGTCATTAATTCAATATTTGATTGTTGATAAGCAAAATGCGCAAATGTTGAAGAAGTCAACAAAAGAGATAATATCGATATTAGCTGAGTGCACAGCTAAACCAGCTAAAAATCAGCTAATAGTCAGCTAATAACTGAGAGAGTCAGCTAATTTCGACCGTTAGCTGACACATGAGATTAACAGCTAACTCAGGAAAAGTCGGCAAAAACCAACTAATACCGACTTTTTCCCTCTCACGATTTTGTCGATGAAGACACATGAAAGATGCTCATTTTTCATCATAACTTTTTCGTGAAAGCACAGATCATAGACTCGCACATGTCTGCGTTGAGAATCTTAGTTGCCATGTTCTTTTTTCGGCTCGAAATAACATTTTTACCTTCGAGAGCTTCTTCGCATTTGGTTCAGTGTTTGATGATTTTCTCACTGTGACTTCTATGTGACAAGTAGATATCTTTCAGATGTTGCAGATGCCTAGTCTCTTCGTCAACGACATGAAGACTAACTAACGATGTTCTGACTTCAGTGCGAGGAGTTTGAAGATTACGCGTTCGCTTCCAAGCTAAAGAATGCCTTCTCGAAGGCTGTAAATATCAACTATGAGTATTAGTCAAAACCGATGTACAATGTCCCACCTGTCAGCGAGCATGAGTTTAAGAAGCGCTTTTACGCATGTCATCAGAGATGAACATTTTTGCATTGATACCACAAGCGTAGAAGGCTGAGTCTTCACTCGCATGAGGTCTTGCAATTTTTCCCAAAGAAGAAGATCGAGCTCGAAGAGAAGGGAGTCAGAAGAAGAGAGTTCTTCTGAAATTTTATACGCATGAGCATATCTGTTTCAGATGGGTGCTGTTCTGCAATTTTATTTGCGCATTGTCAATGGTGATTTTCCTTATGGCCTGGGTAATCACCTTAGGACTTAGTACTGAGTTGCAGGACCCATCCGTTCCGCTTTCGATGATGGTGGCGATGCTATCTCTCTTCTGGAATGCATACCTTGGCAGTCTGAATTTCGAAAGTCACATTGAATGGACCGCAGATTGAGTATTTATAGCCAGATTGTCTCACAGTTTTGCTTACTTAAAAGAAGAAGAAACAAAGCTTGTGTGACCAAGAGCATGAACAGCTTAGTGCCAGTATGACTCTGGTTGAGTCAACATACAGGGGCGTATATCGCCCGGGACTCGTCCTCCGAGGGAGTCGCCTTGTGCTAACATTCCTCGAGGCGAATCCTAGGAACTGTTGTCACTCCTCGCTCACTTAACGACGCTGAAGCCAACAGAGCGCCATGAAGCCGCTCGCCTCGTTCATCTCCCGGCCATATAAGACAGCAGCCGTACGCGTGCTGTGCCCAGCTTGAAGATTCTCGATACGAGTTCGGCAGGCAGATGAAGCTTATAACATTACGGCGCACAAAAGATAGAAAGAACCAACTACCATTCGATTAGTCTAGATTCCTGTCCGACTTAGCTAACCAGTACGCTCTTTCCTCATCCCGACGCCAGAGACACCCTCGTCTTGCTCTTCCCTATTGTAAGCGTCCAGCTTCCCAGTCCCTCCTCCCGCGCAGTGACCTTAAGACGTACATCTTTCTTAGGGCGTGGTAACGTCGATATCTCCATCGACTTCACGGCAGGCTCCCGCTCCCATCCTTTACCATTCGCTGGTGTTAAATCGGTCCTCAAAGCCAACAAGGCCGTAATAATCAAGATCTCCGTCGAGGCAAACTGGCGGGCAGGGCACATGTGAGGCGGCACGCCCCAGGCCCGGAAGCTGCTCGGCAAGATCTTTGTCTTCTCTCCAGCCCTCGCCGGTACGAACCGGTGGGGGTCAAAGACGCTAGCCTGGTGACCCCAAAATTCGGGGCTCATATGGATGGGCTTGGCGGGCATATGGAGATAGTTACCCTTCTTTAGCAGGTACTGCCCGTCTAGAAGTGTATCTTCCACGACCCCTCGGAAGGCGACTTGCGCATGCCTTGTGCGCTGAGTCTCCTGATAAGCGGAAAGCAAGATGTAGCACTCAGTCTGAAGAGCAGCAACGTCTAGAGTAAAGCCATCGTTAGACTTCCCAACTGCTTTGCTAAATATCTCTTGACGGATGGCCTTTAAGAGCTCAGGGCGGGAGTAGATCTCATAGATAGTCCAAAACAGCGTTGGAACAGTGTTAGGATAGGCAGCATCGCTGAGAGTAGACTGTATCTTATAGGCATCCTCTTCATTGAAACCGCCCTCGCGAAGGACCTTCTGGCGCTCTCGTATGATGAAGGACGCATCGTCGGGTATACTTTGGCAGTAGTTTCGGAAAGCTTCGAATACCTTATCACGAGCTTTGTAGCCCTTACGCAGGGGATCCATCCCCATCATATGGGCGGGTCTATACTCTATCCAGATCCTTTTACTTTATCAGTTTGTTATGTATCACAACTTGAGGGGGGGGCAAGAAGTGAAAGGAATAATTCGGAATGTTTTGGGCCAGTTCGCCCGCAAAGGTTCTGAATTATTCTTTTCAGCTCTTAGGGGGTTATTATGACTTACCACATAGCATCTGCAACTTTGGGATCCTTGAACGGATGCTGGACACCATACAAGCCAGCGGCAGTAGCCTGCACAATGGCGTGCTTTGCCCATCTGAACAGTTCAAGTTCACCCTGCTTCAACATCTCCGTAACTTCAGTAAGCGATTGGTCTCCCATCCGAAGGTTCTGCGCATCTAGGTGAGAACCTGGAGTAAGCGCCTCTTTGGTGCGAAGGTTTAACTTCTCGAGTAGGTCTCCGCCAAAGACGGCATACGCCTCGTCACTAATATCCCCATGGACTTTGCTAGCAAGTTGAAGAAAGGGGTCGAACGACAAGGTCTTTGTTCTTTGGGTCATGTGTGTGAGCCGCGTAGCCTGGGTAACGTACACCTTAAAGTTCAAGATGCCGATGGTGTAGATCTCTGCATCGGTATTCCGACTAGTGGTCTTGATATGAGTGTCTGCATGTAATTCTATCTCCAGAGACTCGAGTCTCACCTTGTAAGGCTATAGTAATCCCATCCGTAGCGCAAGAGCCCCAAAAAGTGGCCAATGACAGGTACCTTTGGGGTTACTCGGCGAGGCTCTCGCGGGTCGTCAAAATGGCTGAAGAGGAAATCGATGCCGTAGACGAGGATGACAACCGCAGCGAGACCGACTAGTGAGGCTTCACGGAGCATCTTGACAGATGTTAGCCCGTGATGGACTTCAAGTGAGATGCGAAACGTGGTTATGAACTTCAGTTGAGTTGTCAAGTCTTGGGCCGAGGGTCGCCCGGAAGAGTTTCAACGGTGGCGCCACTCTCCCGCATGAAATGGCATAGAGGATTGAAGGATCCTTGAACTCTCACCATAATTGGATAGGAAGGTGGAGGGCACGGCGTTTACAGTGGCAGGCGTACGATCAAATGTCGTCTTAACTTATTAATCTTTCAGTGTTTGGTTTCCCAGGTCTAGAGTGATGATGCTCCGGATTCGGCTTCTAGATTCTCATCTACACTCGCGTGTCGCACTCGGAGTAAAACAACTTAACATCTATTATTGACAACAGCTTCCAACGCTTGAGCGACCACAATGATCTTCCATCCACCTTCATGGCTACCCGCCATCACAGAAGACCTGTCTACGGCGGGCACAGTGGGGGATTTTGCACTTCGCGGCCTGCCTAGCACCGCTTCGGAGCCAGCAGTTGACGAACCCATAACTCTCGTTTCTGCTATCACGCAGAAGACGAAGACCAATCGGCAGCTCGCCGAGGACGTTGAAGCGTTGGCTACCGGCCTTGCCCACGACTTACAATGGTCTCCCAATGAACCAGCGCGAGGCGGAAAACTAATTGCAGTCTTGTCCGAAAATACGGTAGATTATTTGACCTACTGCTGGGCGACGCATCGCCTTAGAGGCACCTGTCTCCTTCTACACGCCAGCACTTCGCCCGCGGAGAACGCGAAACATATGAAGCATAGTCATTGTAATATCTTGATCTTGTCTCCAGCGCTGATCGAGTCTGGCCGTGCTGTCGCGGCCGCTGTTGGCGAAGCTGATCTGCGAGTATATCTGACCGAGCCAGTGCCCACTGGCATCTATTCCACTAGCGCCGAAAACAATGGCAATGGCAATGGTAATCCTAAAACTATCGATGAGTTGCTGGACCTTGGGAAAGCTCTAGGCCCTCTGCCGGCGCTCAATTGGTCCCCCACTGAGGCGCAATCTCGTGTTGCCTATCTTTGCGCAACCAGTGGCACTTCTGGAGCTCAGGTAATAAGAATCAAGCCGCCCTCTCTGAAAGATGCTTTGGCTGACCTCAAGGATTTGATATCTATAGAAGCTAGCGCGTTTGACCCACCGCGGCATTATCACTAATATCCTGCAGATGATGACACTAGAGAACATGACGCGTCATCGGGATTTTGAAGTAGTGCTGGGCATCACGCCCTTGAGTCACGTCCAAGGCATCGTTTCGATACATAGCTCTATCTACCTGCGGGACCGACTCATCTTGCACCCGAATTTCGACATGAAGGCGGCCCTGACGTCCATTCAGACCCACCGCATCAACAGGCTCTATTTGGTACGTTTCATGCCCCGAAAAAAGACTTGTGATCAGTAGTTCAACTTGTGTTCATACCATCTCTTCTGCTAGGTACCATCGATTCTTGCCGCTCTCGTCAGCAACCCATTCCTCTTCAAGGTCTTCGACCTGTCGTCGGTTGACAAAATCTATGTGGGCTCTACTATCCTGAGCCCTGATCTTTACGCCAAAGTGAAGGTGGCACAGCCCAACTGGTATATAATCATTGGCTACGGTAATCCAGGCTCTCTCGCTTATCCATCGGACAAACAAAGCGCTGACCGAGAATTTGTTCCCAGGCATGACTGAAAGCTCAGTGGCCATCTCCATGAGTAGCCCGCACGAGCATGTCCAAGGGTCAGTCGGAGTATTGCTGCCGTTGTATCAGGCACGTCTCCTCCGCAAGGATGGCAGCGAGGTGGAGGCTTTTGATGAACCTGGCGAGTTGCTTCTGTCGTCACCGAATCAAGCACACGGCTATCTCGGGGACGACGAGGCGAGCGCAGCTACGTTTCGGGATGGCTGGTTGCACACAGGCGACGTTGCTGTTTTCCGTCAGAGTCCCAAGGGAGACTCCCACCTGTGCATTGTCGATCGACTGAGGGACATGATCAAGGTCAAAGTAAGTTATCTCCAATGGCCACAAAAGATGATTAAGCTGACGCCGTTGGGACATCAGGGCATGCAAGTTTCTCCCGTTGTCATCGAAGACTGTCTGCGGCAGCATCCCGGTGTTGCCGACGTGGCTGTGATTGGAGTGCCCGATTATCTGGCTGGGGAGCGAGCCAAGGCGTACGTGGTACCGACGAAACAACCTGTCCAAGGAGGAGAATCTGACGAGGCGGCGGCGCTTTTCGAGGAGTGGGATGAGCACATGCAAAGTAAATTGGCAGAGCCACACTGGCTACATGGACGATATGAACTGCTGGAAGCACTACCTCGTACCCCGTCGGGCAAAGTGTCGAAAGGTCTCTTGCGGGCGAGGTAAGCGGTCGAAGGGCCATCCATAGCCTGTACTTCATTGCTTGAAATAGTAGCGGAAGAAAGGCTTCCGTAATACTATATAGCAGATGGTAGTTGTAGTCGTTGGATCTTGAAGATGCAACATCGTCATTAGAAGCCAAGACTGGCGCTGCTGCTCTAACGTCGGTGCTACAGATGATCCACTGGGCCAATAAAGTTACCCCGCTGATTGAGTACGCGAGTGCCGGTTTCATTGCCGACGCCATGCAGTTTGCCCATAACGAGATTATCGTCCTGCCGGCACGTCTTGCCTCCTCGAGGACCTCATCGGTCCCGCCACTTTGGGGCGAGAATTCCAGTCGACGAGGGTTTGATGACGGACTCCGGCTCGAACTTTTAACAAAGCGGCTTGGCCAGTACTACGGGGGGGTGTGCTGATCGTTTCATATTCTTCGGCCGCTGGTTGTCCGGCGTCGGCGAGACGATAGAATCTTCAAGCATGATGGGACCGCAAGCAACGATGGTACGGAGCGCGTGACAGTGACAGGCAGCCCACTCTCAAGCATTACGTCGCAGTTTCGATAGAGTTAAAGTCAAACGAGAACTAATAGAACAATTTTGAAGTGCTGCAGGCGAATGGTAGTTACTGATATTGTGCCCATTCTCTCGACTGTTGAGATCCGTATTTCCACAATATTCCTGCGCGCTTCGCACCCTCGTTCCATTCGCGGGCTTCGTCTGACAAATCGAAAGTGAAGCTCGGTATGATTTGTTGCCTGGTATGATATTTTGGTATGGATCTGGTCCGGATCTGTTATGTGATTCATTTTTTCAACAGAACCTACGTTTTACCAATATTTAAGAAGGAAACTACAGCCGTCTGTAACCCAGAGTTCTTGCAAGATCAACGAAGCGTCAAAGTTATGCTCGTCAGGGCAGCATCGATAGTACCTTGAGCACGTCGAATACAATCGCGGATTTCAAGCTTAGTCATCGAAATTTTGGCTGTGATGGGTGGCGTTATGGAAGCAGAACTCAGGTGGTGCCACCTCGCGGTCTCCGGCTTGATGCGATCAGGATTCACACTAACATATTCTGGTCTTGTCTACGCATGCTGCAGTCGTACGGCAGGGCTGTCATACTCGCGGTGCCAATTACATGGTGTGCTTCGGGACTGCTATTCATAATCGATCACTCTTCGATGAGACATGAGACGAGCTTTCGAGACGATTTCATGGTCGGTCAAAGAAAGGGAAGCGAGGAAACATAAGTTGCTCACATCGACACTGCACGTCTTTGTAGATATTCCCAAAGCTCAGACATGATGCATCCAGGCCAGGTTTTCACCGACCAGGGAGTAACGGACGGCGGTAAGCTCACGAGCAGCCTCGATGAGCTGGACTCGGGCGCGGCACTGGGCAAGAATCAGTGCATAGCTGGTGTCGGCATTGGAAGCAAATGTTGTATCTACGACATGCCCAAGGATGAAATGCTCGAACATGAGATGCCGCCTGAGGTTGCCTATCGCATGATTCAGGACGACCTCGCCTTCGATGGAAATCCCGTTCTCAAGTACGTACATCGCGAATGGCTCTAGCATTCCTATTGCTGGGGCAACACCGCGCGCTGACTCAATTTCTACGCAGCCTTGGGTCTTTCGTGACGACATACATGGAATACGAGGCCGAGAAGCTCATGATCGATGCATTGAGCAAGAATTTCATCAATCATGAGTCGTACCCCGTCACAACCGACATTCAGAATCGCTGCGTCAACATTATTGCTCGCCTCTTTAACGCTCCCAAAGAGGGAAGCTTCGGTGAAGCTGTCGGCACTAGCACTGTAGGCTCTTCAGAAGCTATCTTACTGGCCACGCTCGCAATGAAGAAACGTTGGACTATCAGACAGAAGGCCGCCGGCAAAGATTGTAGTACGCCCAACTTGATTATGAGTTCTGCAGTGCAAGTATGCTGGAAGAAAGCGGCCCGTTACTTTGACGTCGAGGAAAAATACGTCCATTGTACGAAGGAACGTTATACCATTGATCCCTACGAGGCTGTGGAGCTGGTGGATGAGAATACGATAGGTATTTGCTCGATTATGGGCACAACCTACACAGGTGAGTACGAGGACACCAAGGCTATCAATGATCTACTAGTCGAGAGGGATCTCGATGTCCCTATCCATGTCGACGCTGCGTCAGGAGGCTTTGTTGCTCCATTTCTCAACCCCAACCTGATCTGGGACTTTCGCCTTGAGAAAGTCGCTTCGATCAATGTATCTGGCCACAAATATGGCCTTGTCTACGCTGGCATCGGTTGGGTCATCTGGCGCAACGCAAAATACCTGCCCCAAGGTGAGCTCGATCCTTGCCTGTAGCCTCTCCTTTCTCTTGTATCTAAACTGTTTGCTAGAGCTTATTTTTAACCATAACTATCTCGGCGCGGAGCAAGCTTCCGTTACCCTGAATTTCTCTCGTGGTGCCTCACACATCATTTGTCAATACTACAAACTCATTCGCCTTGGTAAGAGCGGCTACCGTCGTATTATGCTCGATTTGTTACGCACGGCGGAATACCTTGCCTCGAATCTGGAGAAGATGGGCTGTTTTATCCTCCTGTCCGAGAAACACGGTCAGGGTCTCCCACTAGTGGCTTTCTGCCTTGATGCAGCTAAAGGCTACGCCTTTGATGAGTTTGCGATTGCCAACGAGCTGCACCAGCAGGGTGGTTGGATTGTGCCAGCGTACACCATGGTGCTGCACAGCGAAGAGCTTAAGATACTTCGCGTGGTGGTACGAGAGGATTTCTCGCACTCGCTCTGCGATGCTTTGATCTCTGATATTCATAGAGCTTTACACCGTTTAAGGATAACCAGCGCGTATACATCCTCAAAAGAGAACGGGAGCCATGCCAACAGCAATCAGACTTAGCTCGAGCCACGTTACATTGACAAATCACAAGGGATAGCCAAGGCACATACCAGTATTAAGGGCTAGGCTTCTAGTGAACATTTGCGGCGAGGAGATATAGGGCTTAAAACCTGTCTTGGTCATGTTTCGTATCACGTACAAGCGATAGATATAGACTGGAGCGGATAGATGATACCATCCTAGCAAGAGACTCTGAATACGCCATTCTGAAGCAACGCCATGAAGGCGAACTTGGGTCATTGTAGCTGCAATAGCAGAGGTAGCGGCTTACGAACGTTGCATAGATCGTCTAACACAGGCGCAATATCAATGATATAAATGCGTTCCAAGGTAAGATCAGTACGACGGATTAGTGTTCTCTTCAGTACGGATTCACAATGGGAAGGCTGCCATATTAAGACCGCGAGCATGGTGCAGGTAGCCAGTTATCCGCAGCAAGAGCGCGCGATCACTTGCGCAGTGGAAAATTCGAAATTCAATAACAGCGACGGTGATAGTAACATTAGAGCAGTTTGTTCATGACACATGGTAGCCCTAGTTGTAAGGTAAATAGAGTCTGTTCACTGCTTGATTGTGATCCAGAATCATAGCCTTGGGTCAAATGAGAGCATGAGAGAGAAAAATGTAGTCCTGAAACCTCATAGTCCTACAAACAACCGACGTAGAACTGCTCTGAAAGAACAAGTTGCCCTTGAACAAGCAATGAAGATGGCGACATTCCCGGCAATAACAGGTGATTCGCGTCTTTGTTAAATTTAACCGTCTTTGATCCTTAGATTGGTTCTGATGCGACCATTCGAGTATCGACGTATCCGGTTGCAGCTCCCTCTAGCTAGGTGAGTGTTGCGGGCTGTTGTCCGACTGAAGATGGCATCGCATCGAGGACACCGACACTCCAGTCGCGCCCGCGACTTTTCCCTCCGGTGGCGCTTGAGGTTGCTGCGGGTAGTGAATTTGCGTCCGTTGCATCCGTGTTCCCAGCAGCGAAGGTCTGCATCGTCGCCGGCATCTTGTTCAACGGCTCGGGCGCCATTCTTGGCAGGATCTGAAGCAGGAGCCGTTAAAGAAGTGGGCGGCTGCTGATCCGATAGCACATAGGTAGGGTCTTTAGGAGATAGAATATTGGTAGGGCCTCCAGGAACTTGTGGCTCTTCGTAGTAGTCGGATAATTCGTCGCTCTCGCTGCCATCGTCGTCCTCATTCTCTTCGTCGTCTTCCTCCTCTTCATCATCATCTTCTTCTTCTTCTTCTTCTTCTTCTTCTTCTTCTTCACTATCATTATCATCATCTTCATCCTCTTCGTCGTCGCCATCATCGTCGTCGTCGTCGTCGTCTGTTGACTCATCTCCGTCCTTCATCGCGTCGTCCTGAAATTCTACATCAGGTCGCCGTCTCTGAAAATCAGAGTTAAAAGCCGGCTGACGGCTTATGCTTGGTGATGGTGAAAAGCGTTGATCGATCGTACCCCGATGTTGAAGTACATTCATAACCCGCATTAGACGTCTAAACAGCTCAAGGTCCTCTTGCAAGGTTGAATTTGCGTCCATGGTGAAAACGATTAGGGTCGTGGACTGGCAATATCGCGTGGCTAATCACACAATCAAGCAGGACATTATTCATCACGGATATCCCACGACGTCGACAAATGACTGAAGTACTCTCCTATGTGCCAATCTCATGCCCGCCAAGTAACTGTCTATCCGTGCTTTTACTTCCTTCAAGTCCGCACGCACATAGTCATTAAGGACTATCACGGGTTCTCGCGTTGACGAAGAAGCTAAGGCATTTTGCGGACGCGATACTCAGTGGTGCCACCGTGGTGCCACCGTGGTCACCACAGATGGTCAGGGGTGTAACATCCATCGAAGACCACCGTACATACATGCATGCATCTCTGTAGAGGCCGCTAGCAGCACCAACGAAAATCCAGCTCACCACCCGCGTAAGTCTGTCAGTACGTTGTAACGGAAATCTTCATCGAATATTCAATCAAAACACGTACATTGTGTTACGACGATGCACCACCAAAGGCTGCTCGTGGCCACCTTACTGTGACCGCCACTTGATGGGCCTGGCCCTGACCTCAATACTCCCGGGCGCCCTCGTTTACCTTTGGCCATCATCGCTACTATAGCACTGCTAACATTGCTGGAGAGGGGAAGAGAGAAGAGCAGAGCAAGCAATGATGGAGCAGCGGCAGCAGTCATCAGCACAACCGTGCTCAATAGAGGTCGAAAATGTATGGGGTCCTCAGGTCCATGGTTGTGGCACCGATTTTGACTTGACACTTCTCTTTCAAGAGGCCATCTTATCCATCGGGCCTTTGGGTATAGCCATCTGCTTGGCCGTGTGGCGCATATGGCAGCTGGCTGGGCAAGGAGCAATCGTCGCCTCTCCCCTGCTCTACGGATTCAAAGTTGTGAGTGCATCGACCTATTGCCTCGATTGCTTGTTCTTTGATCGTTGTGCTGACAATGATGGGGCTTCCAGGGCGGTTATGTCCTGTCGACGCTTTTGCAGATAGCCCTACTTATCATCCAGGTGTCTCTTCGGACCTCTCTGACCCGGGCGACAATTGCAGCCTCCTGCATAGGCATCATCGGCTTCGTGATATTTCTAGTCGCCTCCCATTATGAGCATAGCCGGTCGGTGCGAGCTTCGACCCTAATGCTCCTTTACCTAGGGTTTTCCACTCTTGCGGATGCGATGTGTGCCCGCACTCTTTGGAGCATGCCTCGCAACAACGTCCCCATAGCCGCCGTCTTCACCGCATGTTGTGTCTGCAAATTGGTGCTTCTTATCGTCGAGCACGGACGGAAGACGGTGCGGTCGGGCATTCGGAAACCTACGCCCGATGAACAAGGTGATATCGTGTCGCAAGCCTTCCTATGGTGGCTGATTCCTTTGTTCAGTCTAGGAAGGAAGAAGCCAAAACTGACTTTCGAGACGCTCCCAGATTTCGAGCCCAAGTTGACCCGTCCAGGCGACGTCCTCGTCGAGGGCCACGGAGGGGAGAGTGATGGCGGCAGCAGCTTAAGCGAGCCATCCATTTTCCACCACCTGTTTGCTGCGCGGGGATGGCTGCTGATGAGTCCCATTCTCCCAAGGCTTGCTTATACAGGCTTCATGTACGCACAGCCGTTCTTGGTGCAGAGAGCGACGGACTACATGTCAGAACCATCAGGTCACAATACCTACAAGGTCGGTGGCGGCCTCATCGCAGCCTACGTGATTGTATACGTAGGCATAGCGGTAAGAAACCGTCTCCTGCACACGCGCTTTGCCTGATGTGACATACGTTAATAACCGTGGAAATGTACAGGTGACTCAAGCTTTCTATCGCCAATGTACTGCACGCGTCATCACTGCCGTCCGCGCCGACCTGGTCACCAAGATCTATATTCATACTCTGAAGCTCAGTTCCTCGTCGTCCTCTCGAGACGCGGCGTCAACCATCATGAGTGCTGATGTCGAGCGATTCGCGGCTGGATCACGCAACATGCACGAATGTTGGGCGTGTATAATTGATGTCGCCCTAGGGATATGGCTCCTTGAGCAGCAACTGGGTGTTGCTGTTGCCGCAACAGGAGGATTGACGGCAACCTTCGTTGGGCTCACCCTTGCGATTCTGCCGCCGGCGGGAAAGCGACAGAATGCGTGGCTCAAGGGCATGGAGACGCGTATCGCGGCCACGACCCAATCTCTCCAGGCCATGAAAGGCGTCAAGATGACAGGTGTCGCATCAACCATTCGCAGAGACCTAATAGGTTTGCGAAAAGCGGAAGTTCGTAAGCTCAGGCAGTTCCGATACATCTTATTGATTGTTGCGTGGGCAGCCTGGATTCCTGTCATCATGGCCCCAATCCTTGGCTTCACCCTCTACAGCGTCGTTTTCGGAGGCACCCTTACTCCTGCTATGGTGTACCGATGTCTAACCATCTTCGGCCTCTCCGGCAACGCAGTCGCAATCTTAATCGACAGTGCGATCAAGCTCGTCACCTCTGTGGCGTCTCTTCTGCGAATTCAATCATTCCTGCTTGACGACAACACGCGCCTGGATAGTAGGGTGCTTCTACCATCGGCTGCCCCACAAAAGGATGAAGACGAGATGCCGTTGCTCCCGCTGTCACGGATGCCGTCGAGTAATCTAATACGCCTGAACAGATTGAGCCAGCGTTTTATTCATGCCCCAGCAGCGCTCCAACTTACTCGAGCTTCTGCCGGCTGGAATGCTGACATGCCCATGATTGTCCATGATGCCAATCTGGACGTTTCTTCGTCAACAGTCCTTGCAGTGGTCGGTCCAATCGGGAGTGGAAAGACGACCTTGCTCCAGATGCTTCTCGGTGAAACCCGGTGCGCCGCCGGCTCAGTCGCCCTCTCGAGTCTGCGCATTGGCTACTGTAGTCAGACTCCGTGGCTCACCCATCAATCTGTCAGGAACAACATTGTGGGATCAGACATTTTTAAGGAAAGCTGGTACAACGCAGTCGTCCGCGCGACAGCACTCGACCAGGATATCAGGGCGATGGCATTGGGCGACAGCACTGTCGTAGGAAACGAGGGCTCTAGTCTAAGCGGGGGCCAAAAGAAGAGAATAGCTCTTGCACGTGCGATTTACACTAGAGCGCCAATTGTCATCCTAGACGATCCGTTTAACGGCCTCGACGGCCGCACAGAGACCGCCATACTAGAAGCAGTACTCGGGCGTCAGGGCCTGCTGCGTAAAGAGAAGACCTTGGTGGTATGGGCAACAAGCACAGGTGAGCGAACATGCATGATCACTCTTCGGGAACGCGATAATGAAGCTAAAAATTGGAGCAGGCCAGCAGGTCCGAGTCGCCGACCGCGTTATTTCCCTCACCGACAGTGGCAATATTCGGAAGAGGGATTCTCTATTAATGCCCGCAGGTCGACTGGATGCCGCACAGGGAGACGAGTCTGGAGACGACGACGAAAGTGCTGTCGTTGGCAGCCGTCCTTTATCCACACTCGAGGTCGTCCAAGGGATCGTCATTAAAACGATGCCGCAAAATTCATCATCGCCAGAAGACACTCATGCGACTGCCAGCAACTCGGCCGTGTACAGGTACTATATCGGATTTGGGGGCAGACGGAAGTTTCTGATATTCCTCGGATTGTGCGCCATCTTCGTGTTTGGGATGACCTTTAACCGTTGAGTCTCCCTCGTCCTCTACGTTCGAACTATGCGTACCCCGCTCGGGACAATGGTTGCTAACTACTAGATCATCTTTAATAGAGTATTGGATAGTTCGCTGGGCTGAGAGCAGCGTCATTAGCCCAAATCGCTTTCAAGGGTTCTACATTAGCTTATATTTTGGCATTGGGGCCATTCAGCTAATTGCATGGACCGGTGCAGCCTTGTATGTCGTCCTCGCCATCTTCTCCTCGCTTGTCCATTCACATTTCCTGATCTAATCGTACAAACTGCAGCTTCTTCATTGTATCCATCTCCGAAAAGTCTGCAGACCGCTGCCATGCAGTCCTCCTGGATACCGTCTTAGGGTTGGTCTCAAGAATCTCCTTGTTTCATACCCCAGCAGCAAAACTGTGTTCTGCTGGTCGAACAAACACAGGCTGATTTCAGAGCCAGGGCGCCAATGTCCTTTTTCGATTCTACGGCCGCTGGAGAAACCATCAACAGATTTAGCCAGGACCTACAGCTTATTGACACCGAGTTACCTTATGATTTGTTAGGGACCGTCACCCAAATGATGATTGTGACTGGAAATTGTGGCATCATCATTTATGGATCTCTCTTGTCTGGCCTTGCGATTCCCGTTGTGGGCGTCGCAGTCTACTTGCTCCGACGCGCCTATCTTCCGACCTCGCGCCAACTGCGGGTGCTAGAGATCGAAGCCAAAGCGCCCCTGTTCTCCCACTTTCTCGAGACTCTCAATGGCCTTGCGACCATCCGGGCGTTGCGATGGACCGCGGCCTATAGCCGCAGGAACCTTGAAGCGGTCAAGGTCAGCCAAAAGCCATTTTATCTGCTTTTTGCGGCGCAGAACTGGTTGAACCTGGTTCTGGACTTGATCACAGCCGGGCTCGCAGTTACCATCATGTGTGTGGGAGTGGCCACGAGGTCCCATGCTAACTCGACGATCGGATTGGCCTTGTTCAGTGCCGCCGGCGTTGGCGGGTCGGCCAAGCAATTGATTGCGCACTGGACCCAACTGGAGATCAGCATGGCCGCTGTTGAACGAGTGCGTGCCTTCATCGAGGAAACCGCCTCCGAGGAACACTCTGAGTCAAAAACTGCCGCGGCCGGCGATTCTAAAGCATGGCATGGAGAGGGCAGTATCGCGTTTCGTAACGTGTCTGCCAGGTACACGTAAGTCTACCTTAGTGATCGCTCTAACTCTTGTTGAATAATCTTCTGACAATGCCATTTATCTACAGATCATCTTCGTCGCTCGTTCTTCGCGAAGTTTCGTTCGACATTCAGCCGGGTCAGCGATATGCGATCTGCGGCAGAACCGGAAGGTATGTGCAGTGCTCGTCGAGCATCCTTTGACATATCAGAGAGCTGCAGAAGTTAACGGGCGATGATAATAGTGGCAAAAGCACGTTGCTGACGACACTGCTGCGTCTTATCAACCCACATCATGGGACAATATTGGTCGACGATGCCGACATTTCTAAGATGAAGCCTGACCAAGTCCGATCTCGATTCATCACCCTGCCTCAGGAGCCAGTGCTTATTTGTGGAACTGTGCGTCACAACATGCAGCTCTATGAGCCCGACTGTGAGGACCGAGAAATAATTGCGGCGCTCGATGCCTTCGACCTGTGGGATACGATCCTTTCCAAAGGCGGGCTCGATGTCGCTTTGACCGAGGGGCTTCTGTCCCATGGGCAAAGGCAACTCTTCTGTTTTGCCAGGTCCACTCTACAGAAGGGTAACATTGTCATCCTTGATGAACCTTCAAGCCAATCAGATCGAGTTACCGAACAGAAGATGGAGCGCGCCATTCGCGAAAGGTTCAGGCGTCACACGGTCCTGTGTATTGCGCATAAACTTAGTACCATCTTGAGTTTCGACACCGTCATCGTCATGGATGCCGGCTCAATCGCAGAGTCAGGCAACCCTCGCGCATTACTGCAAGACCACACCTCCTTGTTCTCCACGTTGATGCAAAGTCAACGTGATCAGGATGAGCAAGCCTAGCCTGCTATAGAAAGTGGCCGAAGGATATAGATAGATTAGGTTGGCTTGACTTATCAGATATACCTGTCCAATAATTGACGGTATTAGTGGACAGTGGAAGCTGTGAACTAGGGATAGTCCTATTCTAAAGCACCTCTCTGGTAGTCCTTCCCCGGCTTTAGCGTCTATCCCGTCGCACTGAGACCATGTGAGAGGGATCTGGCGTTAGGTAGGCGGGGCTCCGCTGGGCGTGTCTTGGTTCCGACAATGGCCGGCGGAGTGTTTTGGGAAGAGCTATTTTCACTGTAGAAAAATGACCACATCAGTGGTTCACAAGTCAGACTCCATTGGCGGAACCACCGCCAACCGCCCGCAACAACACTCGACGGTCGGTCACCCACCAACGGGCACACATCAATGACTTCATGGACATGCTGTTTGCGGTCATGGCAACCTAGTCGTGGCGGCCGGATTCATGTGTTGATTGAGTCGCGAAGGACAAACCAGCTTTGAAGGTAAAATAGTCGCCAACGTCGGCGGCCACCATACCTCAAGCTTTCTCATATTCTTGAGACACATTCATTCACATAGCTCATTTATCACTCGTTGTTGTGCGCCGTGACCGACATGACCATAAAGTCGCAAGCCATTATAGCCGTAACCCACCATAGCCATCCACTCTCCGGCGTGCGGCGTATGCAGAGAGCTTAATCATTACTACTAACATACTGGCAACTGGTCGTTCCCTTGAGTCCTGATTGCTCGAGGAGCAGTTCAAAGAGGAGTTTCTCACGACTAACAAGGATGCCCTCCGAGGCAATCACATACCAAGCGTAAGAGGACGGCTTACGGTATTCTCTCGAACGATGCATGGCGCATGTAACATCATCCATCATTCAAACAATACTTGGTAGGATACGACAAAAGCGACCTCTTTGGTTCTGATGAAGTGGTTAAAGGTGTGTATTCTACGGTAAGGTAGAAAGCTGTCTAGGTTTTCTGCCGCAATTGGCGCTAGCCCCAACCAGGCTAGCGGGCAGTGTAATAGCACTGCAACAACTAAGGTAGGTACTCTATGTTCCAACCAGAGACTATGTTCCTAATTGGACGACTACTCCTCCTGCTCCTACTGCAGCTCCTATTGCAGCTCCTATTGCTTCAACAGGTTCGGTAGATAGTATCTATTTTGCCCTTTGCATCCATCATCAGTTTGCAGACTCCCTTTCGGGGCTATTCATAGCAGGACGCGTTCCGATAAGACGATCGTCTGAGTCATGTCAGGTACGAGGTTCGCATCATCTTCTGTGCCGCGTCGTTCCTCCTTCTGCCCTTCCGGAAAAGATATGTCGTACTTGAGCAGCAGGTTGGCGACTATTAGCTTGCTCAGGGCGCTCGCGTAATGTCTTCCGGGACACGTGAGGCGACCGCTGCCCCACATGCCATTGCCGGGCTCGATGCCAAGGAATTCGCGCTCGGGCGCGAGGGGTAAGCCGTCGGCGTCGAGGAAGCGGCGCCCATCGAACGTCTCCGGGTCCCGGTAGAAGTCGGGATCGAGAGCCATGGCTTCACCGGCCACGGCGATGTATGTGCCTTTCGGGATCCACGTCCCGTCAGACAGGCCGAAAGAAGAGGTAGCGACACGTGTGACAGCCACTACATACGTCAGTCAGCCTGTGCGATTCTTCGGTCTGGGATGATAGGCCTTTGGATACATACGGCCTTCGGGCGCTAGCAAGCGCAACGACTCTTTCAAGAAGCTGTCTAGAAGATGAAGTTTCCTGATGACCCCTAATGTCCATTGCCCGCCTTCACTGGCCAAGGCTTTGCTGGCTTCGGCACGAATGTCGGCAATATACTGCGGTCGGGAGCAGAGATCATAGATGGCTTGCGTGAGAGCATGGGTGGACGTATTCAACTAATATGAAAACGTTATTACGGAGTCGCACGAGCATGGGGCTGCCTTAATAAGGCGTCATAATCTCGACTCACAGCTCCGGTAATGATGCCCACAATTTGCAATGCAACCTTTCTCGGGGATTCGTTATACTCGGCCAGAAACTTCAGAATGTCGACGTCTTGATTGTCTGGTTCGCGTCGCCTCCGGATCGGCTCCTCGAGGAAACGCTCTGCTTTTATCAGGATCGTTTCCAACTGATTATTGCGCACAAGAAAGGGTTTGACAATGGGCCTGAGAGAGCGCGGCCATTTCCAGAGCGCAGTGCGAATGCGCCAGGCTTCGGGAAAGTACTCCATGACGATTTTGTCCCATCCGCCGCCATGCGCGAGCTCTTCGCCGATAAAAACTGTCGAGGTGATACTGGAGACCATGGCGTAGCAGAAGTTGTATACATTCATTTGATCTGTCACAACGATGCGTTAGTCGACGTGGTGTCTTCGTCCTTGCAAGAACGACAATACATACTGCTATCTTTAGGAATTTGGCTGAAGACAGCCTCACTCGTGGCGCGGTACTCGCGATGCATTATTGGGACAATGGTTTCTAGTCGGGATCGAGATATCAGTCAAGACATCTTGGGGAGTATTCTCGAGGAGGGGGGTTGGGCTGTTCCTTACTGAGACTCCGCGTCAAAGGACCGCGAACGGCATCAATGTGCTGGCTGCCCGCCATAGCCAAATCCGCCCCAATGTGCTCGCTCACCCAGTAATCATTTAGGACTTGCGCGTGGCTAAGCTTCGACTCGGGCAGCATGCGGATTTCAGGCAGAAACTTGGGCGCAATGACCAGCTGCTCCTTGTTGATCGTTTGGATAACGAAGTTCTGGTCCTTGTGCTGTTCGTGATGTGTCAGTGGAAGCATTTCATCATCACATTCGTGTGGTATGCCGCACCTTTCGGTAGCCCTCTCGCACCAATGCTCGTCCATTCAGCTGAAAGTCTTGTTTCGCCGCTTTGGCGTCGAGCCCAAAGGGGCCCAGCGAGCGCCCTACTCTAATCCATTTCTTATGTTTCGAGGAAGTACCTCGTGTTATCGCCAACAGCCCAACAATGAGCGAGAGGCACACAGTTGAAACAGTAATTACGTTACTCATTCTCACCTGTCCTATGGAGAACGGGATATCAAGGGCGCATAAGACGACAAGAAGGAGAGTGGAAATCTGTAATCAGAATGTGTAGTTCATGGATGTCGCAGTACGACCTACGGGACAGACCATTGCAAGAGAATAGTATATCATGGAATCACATGTCCCGTCTTCAAGTTTCTCTACCAATTTGCTAGCAGCCGCGTGGTCAGCCAATTCAAGCTTTGTCTAGCGATCCTGACATCCTTCATTCCAGCGATCCATATTCAAATGTATGAAGGCGGCAAGGAATGGTAAGTTCTGAATAGCAAGGGATTGAAGGATCATTCGCTCCGTCAATGCAAGTCCACCATCATCAGACGGATTGCGCGGTGCATAATTGCTTAGGGATTACATGTAATACTACATCGATACAGCTAGTAGCAGTGGATTTGATAGTGAAGACGATACCTTCGTCTAAGCTCACTGCAGGAGTGGCACCACTATCCCCGTCTCACGCGTCTCAATAAGCAGTGGTGCCACTGCACGTGACTAAGATTTCCTACTCCCTCACGCTAGCATAGAACTTTCTCCCCGTACAACTTTCAGCCCATTGACAAGGAAAGACGCTCGCACAATGTCGATGGTGCTCTTACCCACCTCGGCGCTTGCCCTGGTAGCTTGGTAACAACGGGGTTACAGCTGGCGGGGGGTTGGAAAAGTTGAGCCAGGGCCGGAAATTTATTTTCTTGGTTCCGGCCCCGGCTCAACTTTCTGCATACCTATGCTAATCTTGGGCTCAAGAATTGATTTTAGCTAATGTAGCTAGAAGACAAACAGCAAGAGCGAAGTATTGAAGCCGTGCATATGCACAGCTTGAGCGAAACATCGAGAAAACAGCACAATCACAGGCCACGCATATATCATGAATAGCAAGACGAGCGAAGATTCTTCTACATATGCTTAGCATATGCACAAAACATGCGAAATCAACTTGTGACATGCTCATTAACAAGCTATCGCTCACGTTATTCTCGTCAGATCTTTTTCGTGCGTTTTCTTTTTCATTCTCGTCGTTCAGCTCATGATTTGCATCATCACTTTTCTCATCGTCTTCGACATTTGCATTGAATGAATCTTGAGCGAGCTGAGTTTCTTTTTAGTATATGCGCGGCATATGCGAACTGCGACTCTCATCTTCGAATCGTTTAGTCAATCTCTTATCTCATTCGCTCGATTTTCAGCGTCGATGCTTTTGTCGTTCATCGATGTTCCCTTATGCTCAGTTGATACTGCGCATATGCACAGTCGAGATCTTTTTGACCAGATGTCAATTTTTTTGTGACCTCGCTTAATGCTCTTGACATATGCTTCCCATAGGCTTCGGAGCTTTTCCAGCTCAACTTATCCAACCCCCCGCCAGCTGAAACCCGTAGCTGGGTTAATAATCCGACAGTTTGCCAAGCTGACTAAGAAGCCGAAGCTCGATATGCCGTGTCTCAACTTCAAGAATGGCGACAACTCGATGCAACGGTACTTCCACAACTCAGAGACCATCCTGGAACAGGGCTACAAGCAGTACCTCAAGAATGGCTTGCCATTTTCCATGTTCAATTGTATGGATGTCTCCACCCCTATGGCCGTTCTTCCCGTCAAGTATCTTGGGGAAGTTCGAAATGCAAGCACCTCCAAGCTCAGCTTCGCGAGTCTTCTTAATAAGGCACATTGGGCACCTATGTCTCGGTGCATGGTCCATCCCTTAGCAGTGCGGCTAAAAATTCAACTTGGGTAGTTCACCGTTGCCGAAGATATCGGTGCCCCTGTGGCGACCGATCGCGTGATCCGCGTTGCCCGGCAAGACTTGAACAAGGCGCTGAGCAAGTTCGTCCTGTCCTGTGGCAAACCTAAATTTTCCGGTCAGAATGCTAACAAGACATTACTGCTCAGACGAAATGATCGAACCAATCCAGCAAGTAAGCGACATGGTGTTCGGGATACTTCTTCCACCAAGCCGAGACTGGACCTCTCTTAATGCTCATTCGCTCCTCCTGCAACTCATTTCTCGGATCATGGCACGCACTTTTGTAGGGCCTGAGCTGTGGCACAACCCAGAATGGCATGCGGTAGTCTTATCTTACTCTCAAGCTGGCCATGCGGCTTCCCAACGCGTTCGTGATGAATATCACCCATGGCTACGATGGACGGCCAAGTACTTTGACAAGGATGTCAAGGCTATCTATGCTGCTCGCCGGAAGGGCGAGGGGCTTGTGAAACCTGTGATAGATACCCGCATTGCCGACGACCGCGACTGAGCCGACGGTCAAGGGCCCGGGTTCAATGATGGAGTCCGGTTGCTCATAGAGGCGTATAGGGCCGAGAACAAGCCAACCTAGGCTGAGCAGATTATGCAAGATGAAGCTTTCATTGTCGCTGCTTCTGTCGAAATTACTGCCATGACTGCGCTCTCCATCCTATTTGATCTCATCGATCGGCCCGAGTCGCTGGCCGAGATCCGGGACGAGATTTCCCAGGTATATGCCGAGTATGGCAGCTGGACTCGTCAGGCCCTAGGAGCATCTCGTATCATGGACAGCTTCATGAAGGAGAGCCAGCGGTTGCACACCTCGCAATACAGTATGCAGAGAAGTTTCCGGAATATGGCGAGATACGTATGCTGACTCTGATCTCAGACACCATGCAGCGCAGGGCGGTCGAGGATTGGACCTTCAAAGATAGGCTTCACATTCCGGCCGGCACGTCGATCTTCCTCCCTAGCAGGCTTCTTGGACGCGACCCGGACGTCCATCCTGACGGCGCCAAATTCGACGCCAAGCGCTGGAAGCGCATGAGGGAAGAAGGTGACGCCACCAAATTTCATTTCGCCTCGCTCCAGAGAAACATGCTGCTCTGGGGCAGCGGCCCTCATGTCTGCCCCGGTCGCTTCCTTGTCCAAGAGATCGTGAAAAGTTTCCTCATTTACCTTGTCACAAAGTACGACGTTAAGTATCCCGAGGGCGTCGAGAGTCGCGCCCCCGATGTCCCCATTCAATCCAGCTCTTTCCCAGATACAACGACATCACTGCTCTTCAAGGAGAGGTAAGGTTTTCAACCACCTTTCTAGGTCAGCAGGAAGCGACTACAATCGGACTATACCTATGATGTGTTGGCTGTTAAGTTGATGAATTCAAACGGCCACCACTATTAGCCCGCACTCAGTGTTGGTGTTGTACTTACAGTAGGCCAGTTCATACAAGAGTGAAGTGGTCTTGCTCACTTCATGACTTGGTCGAACCACTATCACACCCTCTGTCCTTGCTGATTGGAGAGTGTTTGGTTGGACGGATAGTGTAGCTGACGTTTGTCATGAAGGCTTGGGATTGTCTGGAAGTTGCAAAGAATTCTCTGATAGGGGCAGTGTAGATGTTCTGAGGTGAGAGGAGATTATGGTGGAAGGAAAAGTAGATGTTAAAGATGTTGATTAGGATGAGCCAGTCATGGCGGTAGTATGTATAAACAAGTGCTAGAAGTGTCTCGAACTTGTGGTAGATCAGAAGGAAAATGAGTGTTTAATGTTTATGTATGCTTGCTACCTTGATTCCTCTTCTTGATAGCTAGAGGACTGCCTAACCGTTGACTGATCACTTGCTTGCTTGGCTGACTTGTTGCTTCTGTTTTTGCTTGACATAGGAAAGAAGACTGAGTGTGGTGGTTCTGAATATTTAAATATGTCTTATACCTCTTGAAACCTTGAAGATCCTCCTGATTAGGCTTGCTACTGTGGAAGGAAGAAACGGTTGGGGTGACACTCTAGGGGGTGGCAGTGTGTGGAGGGTAGAGATTTTTCCCGCGATGGACACACATGGAACGAACAATACAGATGAGTCACGATGTTCATAACTTTTTTGCTCTACTCTCTGACAGTCAGACCCCCATGCAGAAAATAAGTTTCCGTGTGAAAATCACTTCTTTTCCTTGAGCTCCCGTGATCTACCTCCCTCACCCGCCTCCTCCTGCGGCGCAGCAAGTCCGCCATGTGCGAGCAAGACCGACCTTAGAATTTTCCAGAGCAGCACCCCGCGAGATCCTAGCGATACATCCGCAGCACGGCCCTCACTGGGTGTGGTGTTTTGTTTTGTGCCTCCGGCCGGTTCAGGTCTCTACGGGGTTTCCCCGCACCCATGCCACTATGAGCCTTCTCCCGGTATGGCATCCACACTGGAATGTATGAAAAGTACATTTTATGTGGTACCTCAGTCATATTTTTCGCATCTCGGGTCAATTGAATAGGAAATTCTGAGAATCCAGACTCATGTGTAAGATCCACAAATATAATATCCTGCATTTCGCACTTATTGATTAAAGATCTAACAAGAAGCCAAGAGTGACTGGGTTACCTTGTAATACAGACCACGGCCGGTATCCCGCCGACTGGTGGGTTCTATTTACTCACCGATTCGAGCAGAAGAGAAAGCGTTTGCTAATTGTTAAACCCAGTCGTTCAATCTTGTTGCTGGTGATCTGTAGACGTACCGGCTTTCCGCAAAGAGCTGTTTTGCTAAATGAAGTAAGACGTTCTTTGTTGCGAATCTCATTGGTCGTTTCGCACTGGGCATCCCCGGCTCCTCTTTGAGTGGATCAAGGATATACTAGAAGTGTCAATTTTCATAAGTGGCAGGAAAAATATGCGTAAGTACCTGTGGAACAGAAGAAGCGACATCTGAAGGCATCGCAGAGTACTTGCGCTTCCATGCAGCAGTGGAGCAGTTCCGGTTCTTACGAATAGTTTCGCCACATAGAGCTGAGATAACCTCGAAGCCGCCAATACCATACACCATTGATCTGACGGATTGCTTCAGCCACCAGAGCTCGTAAAGAGATGCTTTGGGGTGTTTTCCCTGAAGTCTATCCCTGTGATCAGC
>JAABUY010001665.1_pt1 | contig 28802 bp, 38 predicted proteins | sample 5560271 | NCBI WGS metagenome assembly JAABUY01 (sample SAMN10711886, study PRJNA513374) | rock metagenome | isolation source: Antarctica rocks | place: Antarctica: Victoria Land, University Valley | reverse complement strand
GTCAATCTGTCAATAACGAGTTGCAAATGACAATGTCTCTCATACTCACTTGCATCTTCTTTTATGACCTTTATAATTTCCGTTAGTACTAGTGCTGGGACTCAACTACTGGCAGCGATCGGCGACTACCGCTCGTTGAATCTACATGTTATTGCCCACGGTTCTTTAAGGTCTAGACCAGTAGGAGGCAAACTCGTTATCTTGAACGTGCATCAAGGTATGACCTCTTATTTTTTGATACAGGTGGATAAGCTTTTGAAATTGGTATCTTTAGACACAGGCAGGGCAGTCCCACAATGGTGATTCTGAGAGCTTTTGGGAGGGGGGTCACCTTCTGCAAACTCTGTGCACGCAGGGGCCCAAGGGTATCCACCTTTAATTCAATCCTCATGCAACCAACTAACCTAACCTACGCTTTGAAGGGAGATACTGTCTCTTGGTAACGGGACCAACACATCGGCGATCGGTTTGACGGCTGTACCATGTAAGTGGCTAATCATATATGTCAGAGCGGTACAGGTATGGGATGAGGTTGATTGAATTTGAAAGAGCTATTCCATTTTCAACAGAGCGGCTATTGCTAGAGGTGGTATCTGTTTTGGTTGGGCGATATTCTCTTTAGAGACAAGAAGGGTTAGAAAGTGTAAGAGCAGCATCCGACTGGGCGCGGTCATCGTTCTATGGTTCTCAATATGAATGCCAGAGCGTTGAAGCTAATGCAGTCCCTCCACTTGCCAGTGGATGAGTCTGTACTACGCAGGTGCCTAAAGCGAGGAGTTAGACCGGCGTGATCTTAATGGTTGGTTCTGGAGTCGCGCGTCCCGCAGAGTACGTAGTAGATGTGTAGACCTGAATCGTTTCTTAACGTCCTTTTGCTTAGAAGTCCCGTTTACAGAGCTGCTGCCCTCGGGTTCCGTAACAGCTATGTAATTTCTACAACCGAGGTCGTCAACGGTCTGGGGTATTTGTTTTATCATTATGTCAAAGTAAGCCTTTTCCTAGATCTTCTGCAGTCCCTGGAGCGGACACCAAGTGAATAGAAGACTCTGCGTTGTGTCTGCGCTTTCGAGTACGAAACGGTATGGATACTGTTTGTCAACAACGAATGAATGAAGTAGGGAGGTAATAGGATTGCCGTCGAGAATTTCTGAGCTATTTTGGCGGTATCTCGCAGGAGAACTTGCAAACAGTCGTCTCTTATTTTCTCTTATTTTGAGTCCGAGGAAGCACTTCAAAGTGGAGGACGGTTGGCACGCATCAAGATTCGGGAACTTGCCGGAATTCTGCAAAATGAGCACGATATGTACGGCACATCTTGATAAGGGTTGGAAAGAGTAAGAGTAGCATTCGATTGGGTGCAGTCCTTGTTCTATGAGAGAGGCCCTGCCCTTTGTTCTCAATCTGAATGCCTGAGCGTTGACGCTAACGTTTTCATTGAATGGGTCTGGACTACGCAGGCGCCTCAAGCGATCCTGATGATGTTGGAAACAGGGAACAGTACTGTTACCCCTGTGGTTAGTAATCTCCGCATTCATCCGGCGCTAGTGGAATGGGGTATTTACCCTTCGCCCACTTCTTCCTTCCTCCATACCTAGTAGTTCCTACCTACTAGATAGTCAATATATGCACATATTCGCTCTGACCCTCATATACCAATAGATGATTGGTTCTGGAGGAGGCTTAGGGTATCCAGTCTGATGCCTGCTTTTCAGCTAGCTTAGTGAAGCCATCCGATGGCAAACTTTCCGATGCCATCCCTTCCCTTGAAGGCGACTTGATAACGAAGAAGATGACTGAGCACCGAAGTAACTTTGCTATCAGCATATAGGATGTTTTCTGCTTAGCCTCGATAGTCTGGAATCCATATGGGATGCGTCGAGATGGGCCTGCATACTCTGGCATCGATATGGGATGCGTCGAGATTGGCCTGCATACTCTGGCATCCATACGGGATGCATCCCATGTGATAGCACTTCCGTGCGCCGTATGATATTGCCTCCAACGTCCGACCTCTTGACCTTGATGATCCAGCTGTAAGACACCCAACTGGAGATTTCAGCGACCTAGGTCCGCTGAAGCTGATAATTGTCGACACTCCCTTTAGCTCTGTTGTAGTTGCGGTCATTGACAGCCTCATCTTTTGCACGATGAGGCTCTTTAGGTTCACTTCTTTAGGTTCCCGCCGGGAAGGTGTGTTCTAGCAACGGTCAGCCAGCGAAGGCGGGTCCTGGCAAGGTCTTTGCGGTCCTGCAAATATTAATCAGTAAAGTCTACAGGAACCCAATGATAGACTGCGGATTCCCTTGACGTTGCGCTTTGAATCTCGAAGGTCGAATCGACACAGTTCTGGCAGTGGCATTTTTACCATGTTAAACCTCACAAGAATTGCCTCTCACGTGCCAAACTTGGCAGGCGCGAAAGTGCCCCGCCACATAGCGCCCAATTAGAGACATATCTTTCGCTAGCAAAGACACCTCAGAGGCCGATGGAACGTGGTCGCAACGAACAGATGGACGCCTCGAATAACCTCAAAGATTCTGGCATCGCTGTGCTGGGTAACATTGATTCAACTATTATTGAGAACGTGCGCAGATATGCTCAATCGTCAACTACCAAGCGACGGCGGTATCAGCGACAGACTGAGCTGGAGTGGAATGACGATTGCGATGCTGTTTTTGACTATTTCGAGACAGTGAGTTGGTTGAGAGCTTGACTGATATCCTCCATGTTCTGACCTACGATCCAGTACCTGAAGCCAAAGATAGAAGTAGTGAAAAGCAAATCCTATCAGAACCGCCGACTGGTCTTCTTCCACGAGTTCTTGGACAGTTCTCACACAGCTAGATCAAATCGACCAGTCATTCACGACGTCACAGCCTACTCTCGTAAGCTTACCAGAGATAGAGATAGACGAGCTCTTTCGTTTATCTCTGGAGATGAATGAGGTTGAGAGGAGACTACTGCAAGTTCAGAAACAGAATCGCATTCTTTTCGAAACCTTGAGACGCCTCAATACATACATTATCACCGATGCAGGAGAAACCGCTGTTCCAATTCCTCATTCATGCCAAAGCCAGTCATTCTTACCCTTCAACAACACTGCTAAAGACTCAATCAGTATTTTATACCGCCTCCACCACGATTTGAAGGCGAGCCACTATGATGGGGAACTGGGACTCTGCTGCCCAGGCTGGAGAAAGCAATCCGCTGAAGACTTCGCAATAAGTAAAGAAAATTTTATCAAACACCTCGCACGAAAAGATGACTCCTCACCACCATTCATATCGGTCACAGACTCCCCTGGTCGGGTTATCAACTTCAGCAAATCTGATGATAATCGGGGTCGCCACCTAAAAGTCCTTGTCATCAATTTCAGAAAGCTGCGAACATTGGGTTCTCGATGTGATCGAACTATAGATTTGGCGAGGAAATTGGATGTACTCAGACGGGCCCGTAATTCATATGAGGGCGTGGAATTCGTCACTAAGTCTCACTGGCTGATCCATAGATGGGTTCCAAAAGAATGCATCGAGACTGCAATGGAATTCGACGACTTCCGACGCTTTTGTGAAAAGCAGGGTATCATTGACCGTTAGTCTGTTCACTTCCTGACTTTGCTGTCGTTCTCAATAAAGATATGGCTTTCTAAGATTCTATTGCAGGTAATATTTACGATCTCGACGTTCAGTACCAGAAAAGGCCATCGTTGCAGGATGTTCTTGACTTTCAAGCGGAAAGGAAGAAATTGAAGCGTCCAAAGAGTATACTCATCGGCTTCGCTGACGAGTATGATTCGCCTATCGACGAGCTTACTCAAGAGACTCAGAATTTGAATTTGGCGAACTGAAAGGTAGATTCCGGGGAATTTTCAGGTCCCTCAGAATGCTTAGATAGGTGTATAAGTTCAGCGACTAAAGCTGTCAGGAAAAATTAGCTAGTGAACAAGTTTCTGCGGCAGAAAGAATTAATCGAGGCTGTTTGCGGAAACTCCCATTTTAGCAGTTATCGTAAGCGGTTGTCTACAATTTACCCCGCTTTGGCAAACGGATCAGGTGATTCAGTACCAATATTACGATTGTTGCCCAGAAGATTGTTCCTAGGAGCACTTCTCTCCTAGAATAATCTCCTGGGAAACAATCTCCTAAAACTAGACAATTTCAGGTAGAAGCAACTGAAACACAGTCTCCATCGCTTCGCGGGCTACGAGCCGGACAATCTAGGCAGCGGTTCCCGGAAAACATGCTCATAACACTATGAGGTGCTCGATCCCTTACTCATCGTTCCCATGGAGGCCTTGGAGACGCCAAGAATAGTTTCTCTTGGTCAGCTATATTACTGATCATGCTGCTCGTCATCTACGAGACCGTCATCGCTACACTCGCTCTTACCCATATGACTCCACCAAACGACCTGAGCTGCCATCTAGAACGCCAATGGAGTTGGTTATTTTCCAATAAGAACGCGGACGTAATCCGCAGGATCCAGGATCGCCACCAGTGCTGTGGGCTTCATTCCGTGCAGGACAGAGCGTGGCCCTTCCCGGACAGAAGTCACACGGCTGCGGCTTGCCACGAAGCCTTTGGCAGACAGCGCAGTTGTTTTGGCGGATGGAGACAAGACGAACAGATCACCGGCGGTTTGATACTCTTTGTCGCGGTCGTTGCCTTCCTAATCAAGGTACATCTCCATCGATGCCTTGATTGCAAAACCTCGGTGAAGCCGCTGACTTCGAAGTCTAGCTACTGATGCTCGTGATACATCAAAGCCACAATCCCTTTAACTCGTTCACCCGAAGCACCTCTCACTTTGCTATCAACGAAGGACGTATCCGAAGGTGGTATCCAACGAATGGATTGGGAATACGTACCACGACGATCCATTGATAGACGAACAGGTGACTGACTCTCAGTCACCTGGTGAGGGCGACAATCAAAGAGTTCACACAAGCTCGATGATGCAGCCATCGAGACTTCACGATGACGAGAACGAGTGGAGAGATGTCTGAAATCGCGCGAGGTTTTGAATCCGCCCACGGAAACAATCATCACAAGTCAATGCCATCGTTAACTGTGGTTTACGCCCAGCTATTGTCTATATATATGCCGGTTTTTGATTCGACGCCTGAGCTGTAATGAAATAGATGATGCGCTTGAACGCATTCAAGGAAATTTAAAGTGTAGGAAATGATAGATTGTACAAGCTTGAAGGGCGTGTCCAAAAAAAAATTCTTTGATATCCGGATTTAACAGAGGACTTTGTTGTGCTAGAATTACATACTCGATGAGCACAAAATTCTTTTCCGGTCATCTCAAGGAGAACTGTGAGATCGAAGTAGCTGAAATTGTCAGAAGGCTAAAAAGCAGTCAGCTTGAATTTTATACAGATCAGAGACATAAACAAAAGAGGTACTCTGCGAGCGATATCAAGACTGGTCTGAAGCTCTCATACAGATGTGCGCTTTCAGGAATTTTGAACCTTGTGATCGAAGTGATCATAATCTGTATGACGTGACTTCGTAGATCAACGTATCAATTGGTTTGCAACTGTCATTTTCGACGACGCTGAAGTAATATCAATGTACTTATGAACTTCATACTGCTCTTTGAATTCTCATCAACTTCAGCTTTGTCAGATCTCTAGACGTTCAATTCTGGCACCCTGAGAATCATTTCTGGTTCCTTTCCCCTCTGTCATAGCTGGTTCACCCCAAAAATAGATTTATGATTCCTTCGTCATTTCTAGTTCTCTCATCATTTCCAATGCTTTCTTTCGGTTGTTCTAATACTTGCGAAACCAACTGCTCGCACGTTATAAGTCAATCGGGCACATTCTCGAATTCATTCTTTTGTGATACATCTCAAAAAAACCCGTAACGATATCGTAGAAGTATCTTTCATCGAATCCAAATTAGCTATTTTTATTTCTCTTCTGATGTTCTCATCAACGATAGTCTCAGTAGCGCTTGTTTTCCCCTGAAGGTTAGAAAACATGTATCAGGTAGCAGAAGCAAGATGTTACGAGTGTGTCGGGATTGGATAGGGTTTCCTAGCCAACAAGCCCTAGGGGTTTTGGCCCATGTTGAACCCCTAGCCTCAACACTCTATCCTAGCGCTTCCGATACTCGAGCAAACCTGCTTCGCCCCCTTTGTTTTGCCCTACTATAGATACAGCTCGGAATCCCCCTTTGATTTCTTCTGTATTCTTAATATCCTAGTTATAGCTACCTCTATTGATCAAACATTCTATCCAGCTACGCACTACCTCGCTGCAGTGTGGTTAGATTCTAGGCACGGTCCCGACACAAGAACGGATCGATAATCTGTACATATTGACAAAATGCACTTTGAAAAAGTTCAAGGTGTTCTGAGCGCTGAAATGTAGACTATCAAGACATAAACCGTCTTGAGACGAGTGTTTTCAGACGTAATATGCCTTGAGACTAGCGTCTTCAGACGAGAAGTGTCTTCAAACAGATATTGTCCGAAGACAGCGGTCTGAGAACCTCAGAGCACTATTCTTCAGAAACTTCATGATCAACTGAACGAGAAAGAAAAGCTTTGCGAAAGTCTTCAACAGGGTCTCAAACGGAAGAACTGTGAGGTAGAAGAACTGTATAGAGGACTCGAAGAGACTCAGAATCGCGAGATTGAAGCTGAGAATGACGTCACGGCAAGAGACTTGGTCACACGATATGAAAGATTGAGACGAGTCTTACGTAGGTCTGAGGACGAGAAGAAGAATATGATGAACAGACTTCTTGAAGCTGAAACCCGATAAATGAGCTTACGCCGACAGTTGAATAGGGTAAGACAAGACCTTGAGAAACAGATCAATGAGGTGATGGCCTTACGAGAACGTTTAGTAGCTGTGCAAAGCCTCAGCAGCGAACGAAGTCGATGTTCGCAGAGCATTGCAACATGCCAAGGTGATGACATCCCTCATCATAGATCGCAAGGAAGGGTGAGACCTAGTGAGTACTCGTTATTTACGCGATATTCTCAAGGGAGCAGCCGTCGGACTCAGATGATGATTCATTCTGCAAGGCGATCTGAGGTGCTTTTCTTTGAATGAAATCGACGCTGTAAGAGATGAAGTTCATCTTTTGGCGAAAGATTGACGCATCTGTCTCGTCGCTCAGCCAGCATGAGCGACAGGCAATCCACAGCTTCCTTCGAAGAAAGTGTCAAGGAAGACGTTGAGCTTCTCATAGCTCTGAAGGCGAAGCTAATCATGCCCTTGGTCAGAGTCTGCACGTCTCTAGCGTTTCCCCAAAATGATAGGCAGGAAAGCTCCTTAAGCATACCAGCCATTTTCTGTATGAGGCAGAGAGATTTTCCTGTAGAGCCGCAACGCTAATCTCCTTCTCCTTGAGGTGACGGTCTAGCAACTGTAAACAGTGGTCAGACGTCATGTCACGGAATATGATCTCCTCTGAAAAGCGACTTGACAATTCCGGATTCACCGCCATAAGCCTGTTCATGTCACTTCGTAGCCTGCAAGTATGACAACGACTTTGTCAAAAAATTTGAACTTGATAATGACATTCACTAGCTCATCGATGACCTCCGATGCGAAATGCTCTTCTCCAAGACGATATGTCTCACTCACGAAGAGAATCTTTCCCAGAGTTCTCTCGAGCATATTTCGGGTTTTGAGCCCCGTCTGTCCGACATACTGTGCGACGAGATCAGAGGCAGAGCACTCAATGACCTCAACGAAGAAGAGAAAGCCCTTATCGTAGAATACTTTCCTCATTTTCCGAGCCATCGTAGTTTTCCCGATGCCTAGAACGGGTCAGAGAAGAGTTATGGATCAGGGCGAGGGGACTTACCCGATGAACCCTTGAAGACAAAGTTTGTCGGAATTTGATCGCGAGGATCGAGTTCTCGAGCTTTCATCTCACGAACGATCTGCTGATATCCCTCAAGCTTGGAAACGACGGCCTCGCAGCCTACAGTATCCTCGAACAGCTTCCTGAGATTCGTGGTTGCATTCAACTCTCGATCAAAGGCTGCGTCAGAGTTCTGTGCTTCAAAGATGGCATCAAATGACAGCTCTTCGAGCGGTTTCAACGACTGCCTAGTCTGGTAGCTGGCCTTTGCCTTGCCAAGCAAATTTTCGACCTCGCCAACATTGTCAAAATGAAGTCGGTTGCGAGCTCGACCGAGAATCTCAATGACTACTGACTTCGCCCTTTCCGTTGCATCAAGGCCTTGGTCTTTGAGCTTGAGCTCAAGGATCTGTCGCATCTGAAAAGTCTTGAAAGCGAAACGCGTCGGCTATTGAGAATCTTCGAGAGAGATCAGAATTGACATTCTGGAACATCTCCACGATTTGATCTTCATAGCCGAGAAGAAGCACACATCGATCCTCCTCTGGGACACTTTGTACCTTCGCAACAAGCGTATCGATCACTGCGGTTTTATACGGATCGCTTTGGTTCCCCGTCGCACCGGTGCCGATGTATAGCATATAGGCCTCGTCGATAATCAATACCTTGCCGACTGTTGTCGTCAAGATTGCCTTTGCGTTACTCTCAGACTGTCTCAGAGCGCTGTCAATAAAGTCTGCCGAGTTCTTGATGACGACTGTTAAATTACAATCAGCAACTAAGATGTATCCGCAGCACAGGAAAAAGACAGACCTTCGTCATTACTGAGAACGCCTAGATCGGCTAAAATCTGACCGTACAGCTTGACAATCAAGATCTTGCCAGTGTCAGGCGATTCAAGAAAGACCCGGTTGAGAGAAAATTGAATGAGCGGCATGTCCTTCAGTTCCCGATGATAACTCGTCTCGATAAAGCCGAACATGGAGCGAACTGACTCTTTGACGGAAACCAGCCCTATCAGATTCTGAAGCTTTTTCCAGGCTGTGCTCTGAATTATGGCTTTGGATGAATCTGGGCCAATGAGATCTTCCTTTGTTAAGAGAAAGTCATCGGGTCTTAATTCGTCTTTGCGCTCTCGATTGAGCCGCCCACCTTGACGCTCTGAGATCTTGAAGAATGTGTTCTGCAGCGCCCCGGCGTTGCCAAAACCTTCGCGGCCTCGACCCCTCCCAAGGCGGCGGACGGCTATGCGAACGTATAGACCACTCATGCCATCCTCGACCTTCATTTTGCCGCTATACTTTTTATTGATGAATTGGTCCATCATCCGTAGGACCTCGTCATCTTCGTAGTCCGCAAACTGAAGCGAGTAGAGAATCCGACGACCGAGACCCGGATTGTATTGGAAAAACTTCTCCATCTCCTTGTTGTAGCCGGCGAAGATGAAGACTATCTTGCCAACGTTGTTTTCGATTTCTGCGAGCAGAAATTCGAGGACTGCATTACCACCATAATTGTGTTGAGCTGTCAACTGATAGGCCTCATCCACGAAAAGAGCACCTTCACCAGCATTTTGAATCTCCTCGATGTGTTTTCTGACCATGGAAACGCCATCGTTGGCAAGACGCGAGCCTGTTGTTTCTATGAACGAACTTCCAGGTAAAACCCCAACAAGCGTCAAAAATTTGGCGTAGAGGCGAGCAACGGTGGTTTTCCCTAAAGGTGGAATCAATCGGTCAACTAATGACAGCGACGTTGAAAGGAAAAGAGCATACCTGTTCCCGAGTTCCCTAACAACGAAATGTTAAATCGTTCATTCTTTAAGGTCGAATTCTGGCGTGTGGTGGTATCGATCTTTGCCTTGATTCGAAGAACCTGGGACTTGACGTCTTCCAGGCAAATCATTTCCATAATCGAGTCGATGGCGGGTTTGCTGCCATTTTCCGTATCTTTCTGACGCTGCCATTTGGGACATTGCGAGTACAGTAAATGATCGCATGGCATTTTTGAATGGTCATGTAGCTGGTGACATCGCTGTGGGCATGCGTGTATGCCGCAACTGAGGATGGTCTTACTGAAATCGATTATTAGAGCAGAAAAGGCGGTCCATTCAGTGTTGCTCACCATGGCTTCTTGCATCCCCCATCTGGACATTCCTCTTCAAAATCTTCAGCCCGTCGTAAGATGAACGTTCTATCTGGGTGTCTCTCGCACTTGACAGGAAACCTGTCGTAGATGTTTCCCCGCTGCCTGAGCAGGTCGAAGAATTGAATCCAGATCTCTTTGCCTTTGCGGGCATTCAAGAAAGTCTCGGCGTCCCCAATCATAAGGAGAGCGTCACGAGCCCGCGGCAGGAGAACGTTCAGTCGCTCCGGATGGGCCATGAATCCAATGTCGCGAGAGACATTGCTTCTGGTCAATGTGACGAGGACTATTTCGCTCTCTTCCCCTTGATAGTTGTCTATGTACGATGGAAACTGTCAGCGGCATGTGCAATAATGTGGCCTTTTTCGACTGTCAAGTAGGGGGGTGTGGAGCGAAGTGTATACAAAACCATGCAATGATATTATCGAAGCTGTTTCGACTGCATGTAAATGCGAAAAACAATGCAGAACAGCTGCTCGTTCGTGTCGTTGCAGTCGTGTTACACCATCTGCAAAGATGTCATGGCTCGTAACACACAGCCTATGCTAACGATGAACTCTCTTACGTCAATATTGATGTTGGTGCATACTAACAGCGAAGCAGCCAATGATTTACTAGATGCTACGACCAGTTCGCACAAGCTCCTCGTTTTGACTATGACCAACACCTCATGCGTGAGGAGCTGAGATTCACGAAGCATTAATGGCTGATTTGGTATCATGCAAGCTCTATGCATGATCTTAGCGAAACATGGAGCCGGGTTTTGATGGGAAAGATAATATCTTGGACCGCCGATAAAGTCATCAAAGTGCGAGTGTCGCTTGCGTGATCTAGCATGGGTATACAACTAAAGTGTGGTACCACAAAGTCAATACATCTCGCATCGGTCTAAATCAGATGTAACCCCGCACTGTCTGACTCGAAGTTTCTCTTCGGGAGTCCGTCTCTGCGTGATACTCCTCTGACTTCTCTTACTTCATCACAAGCACCCTAAGCACTTTTCAAGCTATTGTTTGATCATACTTGTCATGCCGTCTAGAAAACCAAAGTCGGATCGAAGATGGTCAATGTACTCGGCGTTGCACGACGATGTATCACGCCTACTAGAAGAAGATGATCTACATTTCGACTTTCATGAAAATGACGACACCGAAAGTTGCACAAAAGAGTACGATACCAATATCATGGGTCGATTCAGATGCCATAACCGCGCATGTGGTTCTAACGGATGGCCGAGCAAGAGGATCGCTATCACCATACGAATGTATCCTGGAGCACAATATAATGCAAGGGTATATCATCAACGCTGTCTGAGGTGCAATAGTCTCAGTAAACCCCGTTTAGACGATTCATATGCAGAAAGAGTGGCATACCGTCTCAAAAAGTGGTGTGGAATGGAGATGGACAGGCCTTTTTACTCAGGTCAAAGTGAAGGCCCTCATCAGAGTAATTTATGTGAGGGATGCAAGGATGGTCATTGCAGTCAGACGGCTTGACTAATGAGGCAAGTCAATTGTTCACGTTTAACAAGGGATTGATATCTAATTGCTATCCAGTGGCCTACACGGTCTCTTGCCGGCACCCGTCCATCGTTTCTACCGGCGTGCTTGCGCTAGACCTACTAGCCCCCTTGGCCACCAGTATTCAGAAGATTTAGTCGTGAAGTAGTTGCGTTCCGCTATACTCCAGGCTGTCATCAGCGCCGCTTGATGCTCAATGATGATGCCATTTGTATGAACCGGAGCTGAATACCTGTTGCGTCAGACATTGCAGCATCGAAATTGGGAGAGAATTGGAGCCGACGTACTTGAAGCACGTTTTCTTGATAGACAGGAGAGAGAGGCTGTAGTACAAACAGTAGAACCCGTGGGATGCAATCTTGTTAGATCCTATAGAACCTGGCAATTTAGAATTCTTGACATAGCCAATATAAAAGATCCGAGAAGCGTCGTCCAAGGAAGGCATCCCCATGCCATAGCAGTAGATTCGGTATATCGTCAAAGAACTCATCACGCCCTCCATCAGGCGTTCTTTGCTAACATCGAAGCGAACAAGCTGAGCAGAAGATCCGTCAGCAGGAAATATCAAGGCCAATGACCCATTCGTGTGTTCGGTCATTTTGAGCTGCTGCAAATCTTGTTAAAGCAAACCCTGTCAAAAGATCTAATTAAGATTAACCGATTCCTGACTGGTTCAATATATCAATAGACAATATATTTATCAAAAGGGTGAAAGAGGATGAGAGCTATCTTGGTCCCAATTAACACCAAGCAGCCAACCAAATGCCAAATTTATTATGGACGAATGCATTATGGTGTCCTCATAGTGACTGCTACTATCTCAATCCAGCTATTCAACCTTCAGAAGTTCATATGATTAAGCAATGGCAACTATAATGTCCAGGAGAAATTGATCATGTAATTGTTTATGTCGTCTCAATTATTTGCAAAGGATTCAGGAGGCGCTAAGCCCTGCGCCAAAGCTAGGTCTAAAGTTCAGCCGGGGCCGATTTGACTCCTGACCAGGGCGACATACCTGGCGAGGACACTGATGCTCTTACAACGCGGTATCCTCCATTCTACCATGCAAATTCTGCAAGTATTGACTCTTACCGGCGGCCAAGTGGCTCAGCGCCGCCAAGCTGTCATTGCCCATAATGTTGAAGATTGACAGCTCGGCCTTGATTTCCTTGATCAACCAGTAGCGAATCTCGACCGCCACGAGCGACCACGTTCGAGAGCAACGAAACGAGCCCAATACAGTAGCCCTTCAACCGCGTTCGCTGGCTGCTGTCTTGCCTGGGATTTTTCGACTAGAGCCTCGCAATCTTTTCTGTTACTGATTAAGTTGACGTGAAGGTTTCCTCGACCCGTGGATAGAAATTCGAGGAGAATGGCGTAATCGCATCGGAGTAGCAAGACTGTTGTCAAGAGGCGATTTCGTACTTGAAGAACATTTGGTCCGCAGAAAATCTCCTCCGCGATGTCTGGGTGTATCCTGCACAAGGTCGTGGATGCGGCTGAGAGGTTGTTCCGCTTCGTCGACTTTTTTGAGGAACTGCTTTGATCTAGTGAAATTGGTGATATCCTTAATCTGCTGATCGCGAGATCCTTTCAGCTGAATAGGCTTCAGAGAGAGAAGTTCTAACGTGGAAGATTCCCTCTATAGCACCCATTAGGTGTCAGGTAGAACGGGCAGGGTCCCGGCGATGCTCTGGAGGTCGGTTCATGACTGTATTTGCATCTATTGCCGCGTGTACATTCGCCGCGTGCAAAATCGAAACAAGGCTTCTTGCTAGATATGCCTGGTTACTCAAATTGTGTTCGTCTGGAGATCTAACCAAGGGACTCTGCACTTACGCGTTACGGTCAGGCATATCGTGAAGGTGCTAATAACACCTGGGGAAAGGAATAGCTGCAAGCCTTACGGTGAAGCGGACGGGAGGCAGTGACCGGAAATAGTACCGTAGTTGGCAGTGTTTTGGTAGCGGAATAAACTCTTCTAAGGCTAGTGTTTTACTAACGTTGAAAGAAAGAGGATGATGAGAGAAGTGGTCGGTCAGCCTTGTTAGTCGTGGTTCTGTTCATGAAATTGCATAAACTACAAGTTGTATAACATTTGCATAATTAGTACACGTGTTTTGTGCAGGAATCAACCGCACAAGGCGGGGTAAATATAAACCTGCCACTTTCGCTAGTCAGCCATGTAACCCGACCAGCCACATAACCCGAATTTTCGAATTTTCGACCTACCACCTTCAAAAATCCACCAAAATTCAACCACATGGCTGCTACTTACGCTATCATCGAGGATCGCATTCAGAAGGCTATTACAGCATTAAACACACGCGACAATGTTACTCGGGCGAAGGTTGCACGCGAATTTGATGTTCCCGTGCAAAGACTACGATCCAGGCTGAAAGGTCATTCACCAGCAGTACGAGGACTACATAACAGAGCATTAAAGCCTGATCAGGAGCTAGCCCTGCATACATATATAAAGAGATTGGACGAATTGGGCCTATCAGCACGGCTGAATCTAATTGAATCAGCTGGTAACCTTCTACTGCGTCAGGATTATCCCCGCTGGGCACCACCGTTGCCATTAGGCCCCAAATGGGCCAAGCGATGGCTAAATCGTCAATCGGATCTTCATAAAGCTAAACGGAAGCCTTTGGCAGCTGTACGAAAGAATGCACATAATCTGGAGCTACTGAAGGGTCATTTTGATGCTTATGATGAGGTGGTTAAGCGATATGGCATGACGAAGGAGAATACATGGAATTTCGACGGAACCGGATATCACTGAATCATCACAGTAGATTCAGTACGAAACATGAAGGATTCAAATAACAGGGAGTCATGTACGGCCATTGAATGTATTAACGGTACTGGCAAAGATATACCACCAATGCTCATTTTACAGAGAGTTAACCTATTATCCTTCCATTTCAACAACGATATCGATGACGACGTGGTTTTCACTACATCGGATACAGGCTATTCAAATGACTGAATATCAAACTGGCTTAAATCCTTTTAATCCGAACATAGTACTGAATAAAGTACGAGAGGTTCAATGCTCAACTCGATCTACTACTTCACCACCAATTTCGTCACCCTCGATATGAAAGACCCCTACAACACGTACTGAGCTTCAGAATCAACGCGTTCAGCTATTAGTCAACGAGTCACTAGATTCAGATCTAAAAGAGAAGCTATTCAAGTTCACTAAAGGGCCTCATGCAATGGCTCGTAGAATTGAGCTACTGGAGAATAAGCTAGGCCGAACACAGTCGGCCCAGAATGCTCAAAATGCACGCAAAAAGCAGTCTGCTAGGGTTCTTCAAACAGGAGGCATACTTTATGCCAAAAGATGCTCGGGCTATGACCCGTGATAGAATACAAATAGAAGAATTAAGGCAACGGACCCGCGAAGAGCGTGGAGAAAAACGTATTATCAATGATCTAAAGAACGTCTACAAGGCTACCAAAGCTTAGAGAAGGAAGTGGCTTAAGCAGCGTGAAGCTATTTGGAAGGTTTGAAAGCGTCTTAAGTATAGCGATGAATAGAAATATATCGAAAATTAGGGTTATGTGGCTGGTCGGGTTACGTACATGGCTGACTAGCACAGTAGCACTAAGCGAAGACCTGAGCTTAGTGCGGAAAGTAGCGTGAAGTAATACATTGCCTACCAACCAACCGGAAGTGGAGCGAGTTGATTATAACAGCGTGTCGAGACTTTATCACACAAGCAGCAGCATTCACAGGATACGGTAGTTCTACGGAGTCGTTCTCTCCTCATCTCGTCATCCCAGAGATCCTCTGTTAGGCTGCGGCCCCTACTCTACGTCTCGCGGGGAAGCATTCGGAACTTAGGTGACCTAAGCCACATAGTGCCAATTAGTACACTAGGATGATGTGATATGAGTCCGGCACAACGGCACTGGGAGCCCACCATGAACTTACAACTTCTTAGCTTTCAACCCTACTAGGTACGAGGCGGGTGACAAAAGTCTTCGACCCCCCCCCCCCAACCCACCAAATTTAGCGAAAAACCTCCCACATTTACTGTCAACAGTTACCTCAATATTCAATCAATTACATCAAATTGAAGCGATTTGTTCAGATCATGTCATCGCCAAGCCATCATATTCCTAATACGGAATGGCATACTTCAATTAAGGCCAAGGTTCACACCTATTTTCACGATTTCGGCAAATCCAAACATGAGATATCGAAGGAACTAAATATCACTCGTTCGGTAGTCAATGATATTCTATCCAAGCCTGTTCGACGTCAAATCACCTATCGAAGTAGATCTAAAGTACTGGATCCGGATGAGGTGCAAAAAATGATTCGAAAGGCCTGTGAAAACTACACTACTCGTATATTTACATGGGAAGGTCTCGGAGCCGCGTGCGATATAGAGGCCTCTGCTCGAACTATTAAACGAGCTATGAACGAAGCTGAATTTCACAAATGCAAGGCCTGTCATCATTCATTTATCAGTGCAGTCGGGGCTACGAAACGCCTATTGTGGGTGGATACAGATCACAGAGACGAACAGCCTATTGAGTATTGGCATGACTGGAATTCCAGTGACGAAGTCACTCTTACTACGGGTATGCAGGCCACGAAGATGGTGATACGCACAGTGGGAGATCGTCATAATCCTGACTGCAATTCCAATCAGTTTAGGAGTGGCCGTGCATCGTTTTCCTGCTGGGGCTCCGTCGGATGGTATTGGAAATCCCCTCTGGTATTTCTGGAAGGTCATGGAAAAAGAGGTGGATTTACACAGGAAGACTATGCGAAGCAGGTCATCGATGCAGTAGTAGGACCCTACTTCGCCAAATCCAAATTCTTTGTGAACGTTAGTCCGATCCTTCACGAAGATGGAAACAGTGCACACGGTTTGGCTGGGACCAGGCCTCATAATCCTCCTTCAGAAGCCAAAAAACGGCGGAATATCACCTATGTTGCTAGCCCTCCGAGCAGTCCTGACTTTATTATCATTGAAAATATCTGGAGGATCATAAAATCCCGTATAAAGGCCTATCCTCGACCTATTATGCGTCTGAATGATCTGAAGGAAGCAGTGCAGAAGGAGTGGGATCGGATATCAATTCCTGATATCAGGAAGCTAGTTATTACTATGCAGGATCGGATGAAGCAAGCGAAGGAGCGACACGGCTATGCAACGAAGTATTAAATGTATATATATATATAATTGAATTAATGATGAATTGTAACATAGGGGGAGTTAGAGCTTTCTCCAGGGGTTACTCGCTAAATTTGGTGGGGGGGTCGGAGACTTCTGTCACCCGCCTCGTAGGAAACCCGACCCTAATCCCCTAACCCTAACCGTAGGGCCTAAGCTGTCGAGTGGAGAGCAGACGCGAACCCTAACCACCCTAAACAGCCTAACCCTAACCGTCAGTTGGGGGGCGCACCCTAACTAACAACATGGGTTACGGACGAAGGACAACCAACTGGACTGAACAGGACAGACAGCCCGACTAGGGCGATTTGGTTAACGTGGACTGTGGAGTGGTGCGCCATATCATTTATCTTGCCATGGCACATTCATAAAGCTGTGACGTGAATCGAAGATTTTTGGAAATCTCAAGACGAGATTCTTAGTTTTCGTAAATCCAGATTACGAGATTGCATCTGATTGGGCTCATCAACTCTCATTGATCCTTGAATGAAATTTAAAATTATCAAAAGGGATGGCGTAAGGTTGTGAGACCGTATCGCAGGGAATATGGCGGTCTGAACAAGCGTGATCCGTAAGGTAGCTAAAGCAACGCCCGATTATTATTGAGCTTCTCAAGACTTTCTTCAGTGGCTTTAGGCGGATATCATCCGGTGCATCGTCCTGTCCGCTGCAGTGGCTGCATTGGACATGCCTTTTAGCTTGCCATTCATAGGTCTATAATACGCGTCTACTGTGTATAGGTAGTCATGTACGTCGCAGATCATATGTTCGCTATCAGTCTCAAACATCCTATGTTAGATCCAATCACGGAGGTAGAATAGCTAGTAGAAGTTATGGTCGAGTAATTTCAGGGGGCATGTTTTACTCGTAACTTGAAGAGTCACCGAGTCGGTATGGGAAGGACAGTGAACTAACTTTATTGGATATTGCATGCATACCTATGCTCGCTTTCACGCGTCGACTTTGGCCGTTTGGTCCGATCCAATGGTATCCTGTAGCCTTGAAAATGAGAGCCCCGTGGATTCCGTAAGGGTAGGATCCATGCATCTTGGGACTTGTACAAGCTTCCGGCATGCGGCGTTGGCTTTAAGGAGGTATCAACGATGCGATACCAGGAGTATCAGACTCAATCGAGCCTGCGTTATTGACCACAGCTCAAGCAGCATATGCAGTAGAAAGTAGTTCTACAGGACAAGGATCCACGACTCTTCCACAGGGATGTATGACTTAGTACGTTGCAAGTAATGAGCTTGGCCTAGGTGAATTTGTGATATACTCCACCTCCGATGACCTGCTGTTAAATACCTTCGCCCTCGCTTTACCATCACGACAAACCCTCCATTTATACTTAAGATGTCAATCCAGTCATATTGTGAGATGGAGGATCTCACTCAGCCATCCGCTTGCTATTCACAGCAACTAAAATCCACCAACGGTGACCCACCTCCAACTCGTCCACATCTTCCGCCTCCACTACAAAGATTGGGGACGAACTTGTTGCACCGTCTATTGGTTGTGGAGGCGGAAAATGTGGACGAGTTGGAGGTGGGTCACCGTTGGTGGATTTTAGTTGCTGTGAATAGCAAGCGGATGGCTGAGTGAGATCCTCCATCTCACAATATGACTGGATTGACATCTTAAGTATAAATGGAGGGTTTGTCGTGATGGTAAAGCGAGGGCGAAGATATTTAACAGCAGGTCATCGGAGGTGGAGTATATCACAAATCCACCTAGGCCAAGCTCATTACTTGCGACTAGCTCGTCAACAATGGTGGCTGCACACAGCTTCAACCCCATATACCCTATCTCTCGACAACGTCGGTCGGGCGCATAACACAGGCCAAACAGTGCTTCAAACAATGCTTCCTACATGGCTTCCTACCTACTCGTCACCCTACATGTCCAGCTACCTACTCAGCTATCTACTCGCCTACCCACTCGCTCCAAAACATGCTTCATGCGACGGGTTCGAACACACGTCATTCGCTCTATGGCCTACTCCATAGTATGCTCCATAGTATGCTCCATACATGCTCCATAGCACATGCTAATTAGCTCACTAGAAAGCACCCTCCATGGCTCGATACCAAACTCCTCATCAAGCTCCCCATCGAACACCCTATATGCTTCAAAATACGCGTCAGTCGAGCGCATAACACAGGCCAAACAGTGCTTCAAACAATGCTTCCTACAGGCTACATGGCTTCCTTCATGGTTCCCTCCATGGTTCCCTACATGGCTCCCTAGAGGCTTTTGGAGCTAAAGTATCTGAGCCAAGTTTCATTCACCACGCAGAGATGGGGTTTCAGAGGGCTTGCGGGCCTGTGCAGTAATAAAGTCGGGGCGTGCGCAAAATTTCAGAAGATAACTCTGCACGCCTCTGTAGCGGGAACAGCCATCACAGGGCATGACGAGCGAGACAGAGAGACACCAAAGGCCGGTCCCTACCTCTAATAGTTCGCCTGTCTGTACGACCATTGCGCTGAAAGTGCGATGATAAATCCTTAATACTTAGTTAAACAGTAACAGGACACGAAGCCCGCGCGAGCCTGCCTCAGATCAATTCAAGCTTCATCATTCGTGCGGCAGTCTTATCTTTCGTATCCTCCACTACCACATCTGCGTCACCGGGGCTCTCCACGGTTCTGGCACAATTTCATCGACCTCAACCTGCGCTTCGCTCATTCGCGCAACTTTGGCCTTTGGCTCTGATGCACCTACTTCTTCCGGACTCTTACGCTTCTGACCACGTTTTCCCTTGCCCGCGGTAGCGACTTTCGTGACCTCTTTCGCGCCCTTCTTAGCCTCTTTCGCAGCCTCTTTCACAGCACGCTCCGCTCGTGTCTTCTCAAGGTCCTCATAGCTCATCACCCTCGCCTTCCGAGAATCTCTGATTTGGTCGATCGGCGAACTTTGCCTTCGTCGTTGATGTTGGTCAAAAATTGATTTCGATCCTCAAGGAGAGCATTCTTGGCAAGAAATCTCTTTATGCTGTCTGCTCGTCTCATCATCAGAAACCTGTTCGATCATATTAAGTAGCGACGTCAGAGCCTCTGCTGACACCGGCGTCACAGGCATTGACAGTGCTTCGTATTGCCGACAAGACTTCTCCCTCACCTCATCGACTTTCGGTATGATGAATTCAGTAGGGGGCTTTGGCGTATCTGCGAGAACTCTGTCAGGGTTGAATGGGAACAAATCGCTACCTAGCTATTTATAAGCCACCACACTAAAATGGGGTACAGTGCAGTATTTTGGTCCAGTGGTCAATATTCAATTTACCTCTCCATCCTGCGAGAATGTTCTTCTTGGTGAGCGTTCTTTCCCTTGCAGGGCTGTACAGATAAGTGAAATGCTGCTTGCCGATTGTGTTTACAACTCCTCGCTCCATTCGTTCAACCTGTTCGCGATAAGCTGCTTTCAGCGGGCTGAATACTGCGACGTCACAGAGTTGGAGCTTGTGAGAGGTGTGAGAGGGCATACGACATAGGATGATGTTGTTCTCGAAACAAAACTTCAAGACCTCGAGAGTCTCGTGCGTCCCGAAGCCGTCCCATATCAGCATCCGTGGTTTCTTGTTAGCCCGTTCCTTGATTTGGGGATCAAACACACGTATAAGCCACTGCAGGCTGATATAGGAGTCCGTAAATCCAGATTCAGAGCACGCATAGAGCCATTCAGGGGTGGGATACATAGTCCAATTATTTCTATGGGTCGTGGCTGGCCAGATTATCATGGGTTTGAGACACCTACCGTCGGCGGAAATACATTCGATAGCAGTTACCATCGTCCGCTTCACGCGCGCACCTCTATAGCCTCGCGTGTCATCCTTACCGACAAGGACTTTAACGGAGTTGAGCATGCTCAGCATGATCCCCGTCTCGTCCATATTATAGACATTCTCCGCCAGAATAGCCGGGTTTTGTAATTCCTTACCGATTACCTCAAACCAGTGAGTGACCTTATCTGTACCGGTTCCAGTCCTGCGGCCTGGCTTTTCTTGCTATAAGCTCTGGACGGCGTCTCTCGAGTGCCTTAGCCCAGTTCACGCCCGGAGGCTTAAGAGGGCTGTCTGCCAGGGGCCGCTGGCGGGTGGCACTGAACGCTATTGAAGCTATATACTTCATTCGCACGGGTTGTTCAAGATTCTTCATTTGTAACAAGAACTCCACGACAGCGTTCTCTTCGTATAGAGTGAGGTACTGTTGGCTCCGGGCCTTCTCTTCTTTCGACCGTCGTCCGCGTGCACGATGAAGGAGGATAGAGAGAGCGACTTCGCCATGTTCTGCTCGGGAAGCGTACTTACGTATCAGGCACGCCAGGAGGGAGGTCTAGCGCCAGTGCCTGACTGGCTCTGTCCATGTTAGCTTACTACGTAGTATAGTGACGGTGATAAGAAGGCAAGGGAACGAGTCAAAGGCAGCGGCTCTAGGCAGCAACTCTAGGCAACAATAAACGCAGAAGAGGCCACGCTAGGCACTAAGAGAGCGGGCACGTTGTTACCCATGCACAAAGTGGATAAAACCTTGTGCGGTGCGCCACAGCATAGATTAAATTACATGTTTGTTATCTTATGAGACGTTTGGGGGCCGTTTTGCCGCTTTTGATTGGAAGGTACCGATCAGCGTGCGGCGTCGTATGAATAAGGGGCGCCAGAGCTACCACCACAAGGCTAAGATTAACTTCTTACCGTCGTCATAAGGCTCTAAGGCTCGGACAAGACCCTTTTATTAGTATCAGAATCATAGAGGGTTCGGTGGTGGAGCTATAATGGAGGAATCCTGCCACGCTATGAAATGAGGCTCCTCGCAAATCAGGTTCGAAGGCGACGACGAGGTCAGTAATTTTCCCGGTAGCGTGCGTAAAGAGGGTCGGAAATGGCGACACCATGCAACTCAGACGCGAATTATACAAATATTAAAACGTGGGTAGAATTCTGTTGCTTTGAAGTCTAAGTACCCATTGATTTTCTCGTCACGCCGTGATTCTCGCGACACAGTGAGGGATGTTACAGTGTTTATCCAACTAACATTCTTCAGACTACAGGGAAAAGAAAGCTAAAATGTGACGTCCCTAACACTCATTCATAGAAGCTCTGTCGGGACTTCAACAATGCTGCCGTTGTTATTGCTGGCGGAATAAGGAGGAAGTGGATGGTTAATATTGATGCGATTGCCAGCTTTGTCAGCTGCGGTAAGTGATTCCATCATGGACGGCTCATGGGCTGTCGCCGTCTCTTCCGGTGAAGGTTCATTCGAACCGCGACGCCCTGGAAGCCAGGCCCGAATCCCAGCTGTTAGCCGTCGGGAACACCTGATCTTCTGATACGGACGGTCCTGGAATGGTATACAACGTATGCAAGGTGGAATATGGTTGACTCCATCTTGCTCTGTCTCCGTAATGCCAAATTTGTTCCTGATGATGATGAGGCACATGTTGGATATCGTTGGAGGTTATAGGGATTTCTTGGTTGATGATGTGCGAAAGTTGGTGGTGCATAATGGCAGCGGTGAGCAATCGCTTTCTTATTTATGAATCCTCAAAGGGCATTCTCGGTTACTTTCCTCAAATTCTCAGTTGGAGGGGCATGGGGGTGGGAGATGGGGTCCAAAGAGGAGAATTTGACTGAGCCCCGCGCGCGGTTATATACCAGGTGAGATTAATAATCTACTCTCTAGGTGAGGTTGATAGCCTAAATACAGGCAGGGATGTACCGCCTTCACAGTAGTGTATGTACCTTATTTAAACGCAAACGCGAAGATTTCAGGTGAGTATCTTGTGTATGCTAAAGCATTGGCATTATGGAAGTATCCCTTTAACCGCTGTCGGGAGGCCACTTTTAGCGTATTCGCTTAGTTCACCAATAGAAACCATATAATATCACCCTGAACTGATTTTATTGATGCTATTCAGATGCTATTGTGATATGCAGCCCAACAAGGACCATTTCTACATAGGGGGATATCAAAGATATCACAGCCAAAGGTAGAACGCTTTCTCCGCTCGCTACCACCTAAATTTGGTGTAATTTCACCGAGAACTTGTTGTTTTCTAGGCCTAGCTGTTAAGCCTATCTCCTTGCACCCACGGCAGTCCCCAGGGCTCTTTCTTCTGCAGATTTGATGATCTTCTAAACGTATCATTGGACGTTCAATTGCTGACTCAATTGACGTTCTTTTTCGCTTTAGAAACTGCCTTTGAGAGGCCTGATCATGGTATATTGACTCAACTGACATTTGAAGGTATCTGAATAGGCTCAAATCGATCGCCTATAACATTGATAGGACGCAGATTAGGACGATCAGTTCCTAAATCAGTTGAATCAGGTACTACGTCGCAGGAAGGCATTATCGAGGTGGGCCAGAACAATAGGGGGCTTTGTTGACATTGTTTCTATTTACAAAAAATAACCTTTTTGACCGAGCCTTATCACATCTGGTTAGGGTCAACCTTAAAAATTAACCGAAGGCAAACAGCGGTTAAAGGGATACTGCCATTGTTGCAGTTCCCTATCAGTCTACCTAGATAAAGACACGCTGTGTCAAACTGAACACCATTACGAAACAACATGACCAAAATATAGAAAGGCGTTCACAATTCACAAACAAGCCCCAATATTACAGCTAAAACGCAGGAAGTCATGGAAAGATGAAGAGATCCGTCAACGCCCTTAAATGTAATCTGCGAGGTTCCCACCGAGTTGTTCGAACTTGGGGTGAGCGTTAACGATATGCCACTGACGGTTGTCGCCACGCCAGTAGCAACCGATACGGAGCTGTTGGGATACTTTGGAGACATGTTGATGTTACCCGTCGGCATATATTGGATCCCGGAAGCTGTACCCGTCAGGCTCGAGAGCGCAGGTTGCCAGCTCATTGTTGTGATAGAAGCGGGGTGCATAAAAGAGCCGGTCTTACCGCCACCTCCGACTGTCGATAGGATGGAAATGTGAGCATTGCTACCGATTGTGACGGTTGCCGTGCTAGCTGTAATTGTGGCTGTATTTGTGACTGTAACAGAGGTAAGTCTTGCTGTGTCTGAGGTGCCTGTCGGTCCCCAGCTGAAATCAACCCCCAATGACGCTGAACCCGCTTGCGAGATGTTGAGCTGTGGAACTTGACTGCTGTTCGTGAGTCTCCACGAAAAGTGACACAAAAACAGGAAGTTCGAACCTCAAGCCTTCAATGGCTAACGCGCTCACGCAGTATAAAGACAGGACTGCCAGCAGACCCATACTTTTTGATTCTTGTAGAATTGTTTAGATTCTAGATGAAGAAATTTGTATCGAGAGGAATGAGGTGAATGTGTTGAGAAGAACGGAATGAGGGAAGCGTACAAGAAAAAAGTGCGTCCGTATCAAGATTTAAGTATGGGTGGAAGCGCTTACGAGTTGGCACCTATATTTAGCATTGTCGACTTCTCAGTAAACTTTCCCACCCGGGGACGAGGAGTCTATGAATAAGGACTGAGGGCCTCGGGGTTCTTCCTTGAAGGCGAAAGGCACTCAGGTTCTGTCCTTGAGGGTTCTAGGATATGGATTTCTGTGCTTTGCATGAGTTCAAAAGCTTAACGAAAACTTCTTTAAAAGGAGTCAACTCCGAGTATTGAAACGCTCTTCATAAAAAACATACGCAAGAGAAGAACAGTTGATCTGGTCTTTTTTCCATCATCGTTAATACTTCATTCCATTCAAGACCCATTTGTACAATCTCTCTCTATCTTCAATTTTACAGTAATTTCAAAATAGCATCAACGATTTCTCAAATTTCTTAGAGATGTCTGAACTACCATTGCACTCCCCCATCAGACAAACTCGTTCCCAAACGATCGAATCCACTCAATTCTATACTGAACCACCTGCGCGGTCTCGATCACCTCGAAAGAGAGCGCAGAAACCAACTATCGAACCGCATGACAGCCAGTCTGAGACAAATCTTACAGGAGAATCAATACCGTCTGGACCCACAACAGAAGATGATCCATTTCGCGACAGATTCAATATTCACAGATCCCCACCTAGTCAACAACCCAGACAAGTACAGATGCCACCGTCACCAATACCAGCCTCATCTATAATACTGCTCAGAACAGTTCAGTCGTGTCTGAAGAAGGCTCTCCATCTAGAGGTAGGGCTCTTCGACCTAGTCCTCCGAACCCAATGTCAACAGTACCGCCATTAGGGCCACCACAAACACCATCAAGATCGTTGCAACCATCTTTAGGATCATCATCTTTCAGCCGGAGTCTGGTCGGAGAAACTTCCCAAGGTTTTGTGAGACCATTTTCGTCATAATAGTCTTCGATGTCTGCATCTGCATCGGTTTTCCCAAGGACGCTTCTCAAAGTCGACCTCCATATTAGGTCCTCCCTCTCTGGATTCGCAAAAGATGCCATGCAAACAGCTGCTGGAAATCGAAAGTTGCTGCCCGCCAGCTTGGTTTGAAGTGGTTTAGAAGCGACAAATTTGATACCTCTGTAATCCTTTGCATCCTTCCTTGAATACTTCTTATCAGCCTCGCTGAGACGAGTCATCTTGCTCTTGTCCATCCCAAGATATCCGTCCACGGCCCTACGTCCTATTTCAGTCCCCGATTGGAGATCATATATCCCAAGATCGGTTCGCCCTTTCTGGTCAAACCTGGCTCCCAGGACTTGCTTGCGGTAGTTGGGGATGCGCCGGCTTCGTCGTGTGTCTGTGGCTCGCCCGTATCCGTTGCATCACCGGTTTGCTGGCCGGCATTGTCACCTGGTTGGCTTTCCCCTTTTTCATTCTGTGAGGCAACCGCGTTCGCTTCTTGATTTTCGGCCGGCGTGTGCGGCTTTTGCGGCTTTTGCGTCTTAGCTTCCTTTCGTAGCCTACGCACCAGAGGACCTGAATCCGGGTGATCCGAGTCTTGCTCGCTGTTATCGCTACCGGATCGTTTTCTCTTGGCTTGGGCCTGGCTTTGTGAGCCTTGTTGGGATTCTGACGCAGATTCGGCGTCAAAGGGTGGCTTTGACTGGGTTAAAGGAGCTTCTATGGGGTCGTTATGTTCCGCTTGCTGCTGTCTAGCCTTATCCGCCTGGATACGCGACTCGTCAGGTTCCGGAGTGGAGTCTGGAGTTGCAAGGCCATGGGAGGTTGGTGCAGCTTCCGCCTTTTGTCTCGCCTTGTCCGCCGCAAGTCGATCTGTGTCCGGTCCAGGGGTGCTCTCCGGAGTCATTTGACCATGATTCGTTCGCGTAGTTGCTGCAGGAGACGCCATTTTGTCGGCCAGAGGAGTTGGAAAATTTAAGTTATCTTTCTCGTGCGACAAGTTTTTGATAGAGAGATGATTTCGAGGGCCAGGTCAACTGAATCTCAGGTTGTTTTCTTTTCGGTCTTTGGGGGTCTATATTGAGGCCCCTTGACGAGAGACATTACCGGGGGTTTTATATCTTGTTGACGCCTTATGCCTGGGACTTGATTCTTGCTCAATTGAATCGATCCGGGCTCTGAAGCCGCAAATACTTCCAGGTGACCCGTTCGGGCACCCTTCGCTTGAATTAATATATCTGAGAGGGTTCTTTCCGGGGCCCCCGTTGCGTAATAGTACCGAATCTGCCTCCGTCGAAATGGAACCCGATTTGGTCCCCCAAACACCGCCTCAGATTACGCAGATGCCATTAGGTGAGTTTGAAGGACCTTTGCCTGTCTCTCTAATTTGTCGAAAACACGTTTGTGATGCTATCTTGCTTTCATCTCAACTTGCCAAAGATTGCATCGATCAAGAAAGCGCACTGTTAGGTGGTGCCATTATCACTTCACCTTACTCTCTTTCTTTAACGATGATGCTTCTCTCAGTTCTTATTCTCAATCTTCTTGTTGAGCATAGCTTTTCCCAACCTGACACAAAACGAGCTGATACGAATATACCACTATCGCCAAGTCCATCCCTTGAAAACCTCTCGCATGGAACGATTAACTCCCCTTTTCAGGCGCAGGTAACTGTGGAGATTCAAGTTGATGGACTCGATGGTTCTGCTGTTATCAATATAACCCACGGGGCAGGTTCTGACGTTGCCGGTTTAACCAGCGATTCCCTAACCTCTGGAGGCTTCAGTCCCTTTCCCACGAAACCAGTCGCATTAACAAGTCAGGGGATTTTCAGTTCGGTCAATCCCTCTTCGATTGTCATCCCCAGCACTGGATACATCGTATCCACGTTTCCTACACAGTCAGCGATCCCTGCATTAATAGCGAACTCTTCCCAGTCCTGCAATACCAGTGCGCTGCACTTACCGTTACCGACGTCGGCCACATCAGCGAATGTGAGTATTTTCACGGGCACAGGAGTACCGTTAAGCCAAGGTCTGTTCGATCCTACCGTTGTATTGATTTCGGGGTTATCGCAATTGGCCGTTGCATTTTTTCTTTAGTGCCGAGCATGATCTCCAAAACATCTGTAGTAGTATTAGGAATCACTTAGATAGCATATGAATTCATATTCCCCGGCAGTGTTGATGTCTAGAGGCTTTGAAAGAATTACCCATTAATTCTCTCTCCTATGGAAATTGCAACTAATGGCTTTTTTCCCAATTCGCCTCTCCGAAGTCGTATATTTGTCCCCTGAAATCTGGTATTCTTTACGTTCTGCAGTTCGTCTCTTGCCAATGATCCTCGTGTTTCCAGTTTCTGCTCTTTAGCCTGTGTGATCTGCTGAGCCCAATGACTGCTCGGAAGGAAGGTGGGTGGCCGGTTTCACTCACCCCTTGTGCTGCATTGGAACATGAGTCGTACGAAGAATGTCAGAGACAATTTCTTGTCCTCGAATGATCGCCAACATTAAGAGCTGTTAGGCTAGGTTCGGAAGAGCGCGTTAGGATAGATTATATGAGAGCCTGGACTTGGTTCGTTAGCTGGTAATTATAGAAAAGGTCAGAGGACAGTACGTGAAGCTAGACCGAATGCCGTCCCCACGGAACCTTGTCAATAAGACCTCGATGCACATGAGTCTCCTCCAGAGTGCTGCTTCAAGGTCAGCTCCTGCTTTGGAGGTCACTCGAGGGTCTGGAGCCCTGACAATGCATTTTCAACCCCTACCACACGGTAGAAACGTATGACAACTTTCCTTGGATCAGGCTGAGAATCATGATAGTCGCAGTCAACTAGTACGTGGCATCTGGCCCTCTCTTGAAGCAATTCCCCTTGAGCATGTATGAAGTCTTTCCCAAAATCAAAGGGGCGACCTAATAATTGAGAGCATGCCGCTGCAGCGACGAGAAGATCTTTCTCCACAGGTGGTCCTGGAACTTGATCGGTCTGGAATTTGATGAAAATTCGTAGGGCCATGAACGAATCGGTAGTTTGATGAATGTACGGAGGTTCACTGAAGACAATGCACATCTGAGTTTGCCATACTAGCGCCCAAAGCTGGCGCAACAAAGTAATTCCGTCCCGACCTCTCACTTCTAGAATAAGCTACCTCTGCTTTATTTTCACGACTCTTTCACAGGAGGATCTGCATCAGTTACTCAGGATGCAGCCTAGGCATGAAAATATGCCAGTCTGTCGTACATTATGACGATGGTGGTGTTGGATAATTACATTCAGGGCAATTTCCATTCGCTGCACCAAAATAAGGTGTCCTAATTCCATTACAACCAGTCCCGTTGATGACGCCTGGCAACGAGCAATCTCGCCTGTGGCCCTATGCAGGCAATCATAATCATACTGGCGATGGTCGCACATCTTGCACAGCTTGGTACTGGCATTTATCATTATCAGCAAGTTGGAATGCAGAACATGTACTCACGAATTGGGGATCTAGCCTTTCGGTCGCTGATATAAGAGTTGAACGTAGGAGATTTCACAGTCGAGAGGCTAGCTGAAGGAGGAACTGATAGAAAGTAGCGAGGGAATGGAGAAAGAAGAAGTGACTCATACCTTAATATCCCTTAAACCGTCGATATGGCTGCCACCCCAGGATTACGGCAGCTAACCATATGTAGTATGAATATTGACTCAGCGTCGCTTATCTGACCCGTGAGAAGGCTGAGAAGCAACCCCCTTTTTCTTGCTACCCCGCACATGAGAATCTCAACTTGCCCCTCAATCTTCCTATGGGTCAAATAAGCGACGCT
>JAABUY010001663.1_pt1 | contig 28868 bp, 31 predicted proteins | sample 5560271 | NCBI WGS metagenome assembly JAABUY01 (sample SAMN10711886, study PRJNA513374) | rock metagenome | isolation source: Antarctica rocks | place: Antarctica: Victoria Land, University Valley | reverse complement strand
ACGCAGTCGCAGCTGCGCCGGACCGGCGGCCGTCACTACGGACGCCTGCCCTCGGTCGATCCGGCTCACCCTGGCCCAGTTCGCTCCGCCACCTAGCTCACGGCAGCGTTCTCCCAGGAGCTCGGTCAGTGCGCTAGAAGCACCGAGCTGCGCAAGGCTGTCGTGTTCCTGCGTGTCCATGTGGCCTCCAGTAGTGCCGCGACCATGGTCCGCAGGCCAGGACGGCCGCGCGGGCCGGTCCGCTCGTGCAGAATGCCACCATGACCGCATCTGTGCTGCAGACCATCGACAGATACCTCGACGCCGTGCCACGAAGCGGGTCGCAGGACGAGGCCGTCGGTCCGTTCACGCTGTTTCGGTCAACGACTGCGGCCACCTACTACGCCCGCCCTCGGTTGGGACTGCAGGCCCAGATCGACGCCCGAGACGTCACGCGGCTGGCAGAGCGCTGCGCTGAACTCGACCTCGAAGTCGCGATCGAAGGAGTCGCGGAGGTGACGCCCTCGCTCCTGTCGGCTGCGGAGGCCGCCGGGCTGAACGTGACCGTCCACCCGTTGCTCTATCTCGATCCCGCCCATCTGCGCCCTGTCGCTGCGCCGGCGGGTGTAACTCTGCGCCGGCTTGAGGCCGACGACCCCGCGCTCGTCCTCTCCTGGGCTGTAGCGGAGGTGGCCTTTGGTGAAGGCGGCGTAACCGTGGGACGAGGCGGCCCGGCGGAGCGGGACGTGCAGGCGGTCAGCGCTGCCCGAGCCGAGCTGATGTACCAGCGAGCTGCGGCCGGGCTGGCAGTCAATGTAGGAGCTTTCGACCCGTCGGACGGCCTCGTGAGCGCAGGCCAGCACCAGCCCATTGACGGCGCTTCGGAGATCATGGCCGTGGCAACGCTGCCCTATGCCCGTCGCCGCGGCCTGGCCCAGGCAGTCACAACCACACTCGTCCAGGACGCTCACGCGGCGGGGGTGGGGCTCATGCTTCTGTCGGCTCAGGACGACGACGTCGCCCGCGTGTACGAGCGGGTGGGCTTCGCGCGAGTCGGTCATGCAGTCGCCGTCGAACGCCCAGCGTGAGCAGTTGATGACCGTGCCTATGTCGGTGAGCGTGTCCGACCTCGAGGCCAACCCGCATGACCTTCACGCCCGCTGCCGTGAAGAGCACCCGGTGGTGCACGTGCCGGAACTCGACGCCTTTCTGGTCACCCGCTGGGACGACGTGCGCGCCGTCTGCTCCAAGTCGGCAGCATTCAGTTCCGCTCAGCCGAACAGTTCGCTGACGCGCCTCGTCGGGCCGAACATGCTGCACAGCGAGGGCGTGGACCATCGGCTGGCCAGAGCGGCAGTCCTGCCAGCGTTCCGGCAACCGCCAGCGTCGCTTGACGATGCCTGGGCGCAAGTTTCGGAGGCGCTGCCCACCAACGGCGTCGTGGACCTACTCGCTTGCGGCGTCGAACCGCTGGTCTCGCTCGCGCTTGTGCATCTGCTTGGCCTCGAGCGCCTAGTCGAAGCCGCGACGATGACCCGATGGGGACGCGCTCTCGACGCAGCGGCTGCTGACTTCGGTCGGGACGACGCGGTCGCACTGGAACTGGCAGCCGTCCGCGAGGAAATCGGAGAGGTCGTGTCGGCATTTCTCCTTAGTGCCGGCGACGCACGACCTACCTCCGTATTGGGCTGTCTGCTGGCGAACGGGGTGCGCGAAGTCGCGCCGCTTTCGCAGGCGATGCAGTTCATGGTTCTCGGAGGACACTCGGGACCGCGGGAGGGTCTGGCGACGGTCCTGGCACTTGCGGTGGTGGCGGAGGACGACGTGCGGGAGCGGCTGTCCTCCGATCGGCTCGCCCGACGCTCCTTCACGGAGGAGTCCCTGCGCTGGGAGAGCCCTGTGGGAGCAGTCACGAGAGTGGCACGCCACGACATCGTCTTCAAAGGCGTGCCCCTGCGGTCAGGCACGACCGTCCTCGGCTCGCTCAGCAGCGCCAACCGAGATCCCGTGAAGTTTCAGGTTCCGCATGAGGTCCGTCCCTGGCGGGACGAAGGCCCGCATCTGTCATTCGGTGCAGGGGCTCACGGCTGTATGGGCGCGGCGTTAACCCGCTGGCTCGCGCAACCGCTGCTCGCGGGTTTGAACGAACTTGGCAATGTCGACTTGGTCGCCGTACCTGTCTGGCGCGGATGGTGGTTTCGCGGACCCGAAAGTCTGACGATCCGGGTCGGCTCGGCTCGCTCTCACACTTGACCGAGGGGCTTGGCTCGACACAGCCGTGCCGCAGACTCGTCCACCACTCGGGGTGCCGGTCGGCCGGATAAGTACGGACCACCCCGCCGACGGCGAGTACCGTTCTAGCTTTAGCCGTGTTGGGGAACGGCGACGACCCGCGCGGTCGCGCGGCTCGTCTCAGGCCACCACGTGCGGCCTGCGGCGTCGCCGGTCGTGGGGCGAGCCGGGCGCCGGCCCGTGCGGTGCTGCGGACAACGGCTTCTGCGTATTGCTCGGGCGCTTGGCCCGAGCAATAGCACTACCCGGTGACCGCGCGCTGTCCTTCCGGATCGACGCGCCTCGATGTCGACAGGCTGGCTATCCCCGTCCTGCCGCGGCTGGGCCATCGACGCGGCCTCAGTGGCCGCGCCGGCCTCGCGGAGGCACGCTCGGCTGCCGGACGGGTCGCGGCCGTTTGAGGGCGGCACCAGCGACGTTCCGGACAGGGCGACGCGCGCCCGAGGCAAGGCGAGGCACCGGCACGGCCAAGCCTCTGGGACCGCCGATAGCGCACCGAGCGGCGGCCGGAGCCCGCTACCGGTTCAGAGAGGGGCATATGGCCCTCGGCAGGTCAGCGGCCGGCAGAGTGCGCACCGCGCCGAGGACGTGCAACGCTGTGCAGCAGGCAGTGCGCACAGGGCGTGCGTTCCTCGATCAGCCGCGCGGCACGCCCGTCCTCGGCGGCGCTGTCGCTCGCAGAGGCAGCTAGTCGTGACGTCTGGACGGGCTGTCGGGGTCGTCTTGAGACGACGAGTGGTCGTGGTCTGACCTGAGCATTCTGCTGCGGGACCGGACGAAGCGTCGGGACCGGGCCGGGCCGGGCTTGGAGCCCGGCGCAGGGGGCGCAACTCCGACCGTGAGCAGTTCGGGGGACGACCGGAGGCGGATCCGTGCCGCCATGTGCCCTTTTGTCGTTTGACAAGTCGGGCCCAGGGTGGCGGCGTCCTGCTTGTCAATGTGCCAAGGACCCACGACGACTGGAGGGCCGTACCCCAGCAACGACTCGCGCGCCGGCCCGGCATCGGGGCCGCGGACGTCAGCCGCAGGTGGCCGTCATGGCGACCGGCGTGACCGACAGGCAGCGGGAGGCGGTGGCGCGCAACGGCGCGCAGCCGGCGAACGCCGAGCAGAACCGCTGCGGGGCCTCCGCGTCCGCCTACGGCAGCGCGACCGGGAACACGCCTCCTGCCGCCAGCAGCGACCTGACGGCCGGCGCGTCTAGGAGGTCGGCGCGGTCGGCGTCGAGCAGCACGTCGAGCACGGCCCGGCCGAGCGGTCCGACCACGTGGGGCGGGAGCGGGACGAGGCCGGTGCCGGGATCGCTGTCGCTGTCGCGGGCCCGGCGAGGGACGCCCGTCCGGCCGGCTTGCCCGCGAGTCGGCGCGCGGAGGGGACGGGGGCCCCGTGCATGGGGACACCGTGGACGGTCCTGCGAGTGTTCGACACGACGGTCGCTCCTGTCCGGTCCCGGCTGGTGCCCGGCCGGGACATGACCGGCGGCGGACGGGCCGCCGCCCTAGGCCGACGAGTGGGTCAGTCGTCGGCCGCCCGGGGCTGACCCTCGTCGTGATTCGGGGGCAGGAGGGCCGGCCAGAGCACTTCCGCGGCGTCGCGCGCGGCACCGTGCATCTCGGTGAGCGACCAGCTCACGAACGTCCTGGCCTCCCGGTACAACTCCTCCTCCTCGTCGTCCAACTCGGTCACAGGAGCGAAGCCGACCAGGACCAGGACGCGCTGGTCGTACTCCTTGACGGCCCGTGCGAGCCGGACGACGGCCGCGGCGAGCCCCTCGACGAGCGGCGCCCGCAGCAGCACGCCGTCGTCGTCGAGCGGCTCGGGGCGAACGCCCTGGCGACCAGCGCGGCCCTCTTGAGCTCGTATCTCCTGTTGCGCTCTGCCCGGAGCCGGGTCCGCCCGTACGCCTCGTGCTCGGCGCACCACGCGCCCCCCGGCGAGACCACCCGGTCCTCGCACTCCTCCTGCAGGCACGTCCCCGACGGTATTCGGCGGTCAGCAGCACCGTCCCCAGAGCAGTGTCGTACACGACCGTCAGCGCTGGGCTGTCGAAGCTCTGCCGGCGCGGCCAGTCGCGGTGCGCCACCGTCCAGGCCGTCCCGCCGGCCACACGATCCCCTGACGCAGCAGCAACTTCGACGTTCGGTGCCGCGCCCGCATCAGGTCACCGCGGACGTCCTCCCGCGCCCGGACCAGGTCGCGGGCCGCCTCCTGCGCCACGCTCGGGACCACCACCTGGACGATCTCCCCCAGGCGCAGTAACCGCGCCAGCAGCACAGCGTCCCGCGCGTCGGTCTTGACCCGGTCCCCGGACGGCCGCTGCAGCTTGCTCGGCGCCGCGACCATACACCGGACCTGCCGCCCGCGCAGGAACTGGGCCAATCCGTACCCGTTCGGCCCGGCCTCATGGACCACCGCCACCGGCCCGGGCAGTTGCCGCAACCAGCCGAAGATCGCATCAGGGTACGGGCCAGCCGGGCCTGGAACACCTCACCTGGGTCCTCATCAAAACCGCACGCCACCACCGACCGGGCATGCACATCCAGACCGACGCTCGTACGCTGATGCTCCACCGGGTCTCCCGCAATGTAGGCACTACCGGCCAGGGTCACCCCGACCAGCAACCCACGACAGCCGATGCGCGTGAGGCCCCGGCCTGAGCCCGGGCACCCCTACACCGTCTAGGGTAAGCGACCTGCACGGGGCCCCAAGCTATACGAGCACCTACCGGTGCCCCGAGACTCGAGGGAAGGCACACACGACATGGGCCCGGACCACGCGAGCCGCCGTCAGCGGGGGAATAAGCTCTTGAACCCCGACCAGGACAATCCGCGTCTCGCCTACGACTACGGCTCCGACAGCGGCTACGAGACGGAGCTTCACCTCACGGCAGCGCTGGATGCGCTCGTGCGGGGTGAAGACAGTCGGCACCCCGACCGCCGCTTCTTCCAGATCGTGCACCTGATCACGGAGTACTCCTGGGTCGGGGTTCATGACGCGCTCGCGGGTGTGGCCGCCGATCTCGACGCGGACCGCCCCTCCGCGGCCGGTGACGCTCTGGTGCGGGCGAGGGACCTCGCGGCGATCACAGTGTCCTGCGCCCGCCTACTTCTGGAACAACTGCCCCAGGACCGGTTCCTGGCGATGCGCCAGTTCTTCCCCGACGAGGCGTCCGGCCTGGACTCGCCCGGCGGCCGCAACCTCCGTAAGGTCGGGACCGTCGTGTGGACGTCGTTCACACAAGCCGTAAGCCGGAACGGCTCCACCCTGGATGAGCTCGTGCAGGGCACTTCCGGCGGGAACGAGCAGACGGTGCGCCTGGCGGCGGCCATGTCCGGGCTGCACCGGCTCGACGCTCGCCTGTTGGAGTGGAAGCAGGTTCACCTGAACTTGGTGTGGTCGGTCCTCGGAGGACACCCGAACACCGGCGCGGAAGCGAGCGAGGAGGAGCGGCCCACGAGCCTCCGAGGACGACCCACGTCAGATCTGGAGCGCCTCGCGGTCCGGCCACTCTTCCCCGAGCTCTGGCGAGCCACCACCGCCAGCTTCCACGCCCAGGCAGCCGCGGGAGCGGGCGGGGTGGAGTCGTGAGCGACGACATCCGGCGGCTGCCGGCAAGCGCAAAGGTCCTCATTTTCACCAACGGGATCATTGCGGCCGGTGCCGGTCTCGTCCACGGCCGTGGAGACGCCTTGATCGTTACGCTGCTAGTGCTGAGTCTTGTCGCTGGCGCCGTGGTGCTCTGGGTACGCCACTTAATCCCGGCGTCAGTTGACCGGGAGCCGACGCCGGCGGAAGCGGTCGAGGTCGCGGCCGGCGACGCCGGGAAGGTGGCGACTTGATAAAAAACGTAAATGGCATGCAGGCGCGTTCCGAGCCCCTGGCCATCGTCGGTGTTGGCGGCCGGTTCGCAGCAGCACCAGACGTCAGTACATTCTGGTGCAACCTGCGCCAGGGCCGCGATTGCTTCACTCGCGGACCTGGACCGACCTCAGTGCAGGGCCTTCAAGCGGGGCAGCATCTAGCAACGTGGGGGTTGATGCCCGACCGCGACGATTTCGACGCCGAGGTCGTCGGCTTCCCCGGCCGCCCTGACGACGTAGACCCGCAGCACGGAATCCTCTTCGAGGCATTGTGGTCGGCCGCGGAGGACGCTGGGGTGAGGCTGTCGAAGGTTGGCGAGCGGACTGCCCTGTACGCGGGCTGCGCGCGGGTGGGGCAGGTGGAGCGAGCGGCGTTCGAGGAGGTCGTCAACCGTGACGCGACCTTCGCTGCCGGCCACTTCTCCTACTTTCATGACCTTCAACGCGAGAGTCTGATGCTCGACGCTTCTTGCGCTACCGGCCTCGCGGCCGTACATCTCGCAGGTCAGAGTCTGCGCCTGCACCAGTGCGACTATGCGTTGGCGGGCGCTGTAGCCATCGTCGGCCCGGGCCGCACCTACGAGTGGACGCCTAAAGGTATCTACTCTTCCGAAGGTGTGTGCCGACCGTTTGATCGACGTGCGAACGGCACCGTCCCTGGGGACGGCGCGGCGGCCGTCATGCTGCGCAGACTGACCGACGCGCAGCGAGACGGGGACCCCATCTACGCAGTCATCCGCTCGACATGCGTCGACAACGACGGGCGCTCGAAGGCCGGGTTCACCGTACCCGGGGTGCCCGGGAAGATCGCCGTGGTGCGACGGGCACTGGATTGGGCCGGGCTCGACGGATCCGGCTTGGACTATGTGGAGGCACACGGGGTCGGGATTCCCCTTAACGACCAGATCGAGGCCACGGCCCTGACTGAGGCGCTCGGAAGCAGCGGACGGCCGCTCGCCCTAGGCTCGGTTAAGGCGTCGATCGGGCACACCGACACGGCCGCGGGGCTCGCTGCCCTCATCAAGACGACGCTTGCCCTGCATCATGCCTGGCTCCCGGCGACGCCCAACACGGCGGACCCGATCGAGGAGGTGACGCGCGGCGGTGCTCGCTTTGGTCTCCTGCCGGAGGGCCGGCCGTGGCCGGTGGCGGACGGTCCGCGGCGCGCCGGTGTCATGTCGGCCGGGATCGGCGGCTCGAACGCGTTCGCGGTGCTAGAGGCAGCTCCTGGCGCCGGCTGACGTGGCCGCGCCTCACGGACTTGATGTGGTGGTTACTGGCATGGCCTGGTGCACGCCGCTCGGTGACTCGCTTGACGAGGTCTGGTCCGCGCTTCTGGCCGGAGAGAGCGCCATCCGCGAGGTCCCGGGACGGTTGAGGCTCCGCAGCAGGCTGGCGGCACCGCTCCCGGCTACGTGGCCTAGTGAGGAGGAAGGAGGCAACCGACCGGCCGACCGGCACCGAGCAGTCGCGGTGGCGACTGTCGCCGCCGCGCTCGGCGACGCCGGGCTGTCAGGACAGGCCGGCAGCGCAAACGCCTCGTCCGGAATTCTCCTGGTGCTAGGGACGAGCCTCGGCCCCCACCTTGACGGCCTCAACGAGCACCCCGTGAGGTTGGGTGACTGGGCACGGCAGGTGGCCGACGAGGTTGGGACGGGTCGTCCTCCGCTCTCTTTGTCGAGCGCTTGTTCGTCCGGTGCCGACGCCATCGGTCTCGGCGCGCGACTGGTCCGGTCCGGCAGAGCTAGGGTCTGCGTGGCAGGCGGCATTGACCTGCTCACGGCCGCGAAGTTACTGGGGCATTCTGCGCTGGGGACCATGTCGAAGGATGGTCTGCGGCCGTTCCACGAGGGGCGGGACGGGACCGTGCTCGGGGAGGGGGCCGCGTTCCTAGTTCTTGAGCCGGAAGCAGCGGCCACGGCGAGAGGCGCCCGGAGCCGTGGGCGGGTGCTCGGTTACGGTGCCGCGAACGAGGCCGGTCCACACACGTCTACGGACGCTTCTGGGGGCACGGCGGCGACGGCCATCCGCGCAGCGCTCGCTGACGCGGCTGCGCTTCCTTCGCAAGTATCTGTCGTCAGCGCGCACGCAACCGGCACGGTGATGAACGACGCGGCCGAAGTTGCGGCGGTCGGGCAGGTCTTTCTGGGGACATCGAACCGTCCTCAACTGCTGGCAACGAAAGCGTCGCTAGGCCATGGGCTGGGTGCGACCGGGGCCATCGAGGCGGTGACAGTGTTGCTGGCGCTGGAACGGGGTTGGGTGCCGCCCGTGCTCGGCGGGCCCACCGACCCATCTCTTGCATTAAGTGTCGCGGAGGGCCACCCCGCTCCGGTGCAGGAGGGCATCGGCTTGTCGCTGAACCTCGGGTTCGGCGGGTTCACCTCCTGCGTCGCGCTCGGCTCGGCCAGCCACCGTCCTGGTCGGGTCCGACGTGCGGGCGAGGTAGCCGGTGTTCGAACCAGCGCCCGCTTTGAACTGTCGGAGCCGTCGGTTGTGGCCATCGCGGCGGGGCGGTCTGGCACGTACGCCGACCCTGTCGCCTGGCTCATCTCCTCGACCGTACTTCAGCTCCTCGCTCAGGTCGGCGACGAGGACAGCCGCGGCCGGACCGGCCTCATCGTGGCGAGCGAGACTGCCACAGCTGAGACGATGCGCGATGTCGCCGCCGCTGCCGTCCATGGGCGCGTTTCCCCGATGCGCTTCGCTGCCGCTAGTCCCGGCACCGTGGTCGGTGTCGCTTGCGCGACGGCAGGGTTACGAGGGCCCGCCCTACTCCTCACCACGCGTGGCGACGACCCGGTTCCCGCCCAGCTTGTGGCGGACCTTTGGCTCGAGGACGAGACAGAGGCTGGTGTGCGACCGGACCGCGTGGCCCGCATGTTGGTGGTCGGCCACGCCCAAGACGCGACCGGGAGACACACAGTGCAGGGCCTGGTGCGCGAGCTTGTCGCGTTGGCATGACACCTGAAGATGCCATCCTGCTCCCGCAGGAATTGCAAGCCTTTCTCGACCGGCTCGTTCTGGTTGCACCGGCCGCCGCCGCCCCGCAGAAGTTGACGGAACTGGCGGACCAGATCGCCTCGCTTCCCTACGCCCCGGGCTCCGTAGTCTTGGTGTCCCTGGCCGATGGCCAGATGCTGCTGGAAACTGTGTTCGCCGTCCTGCTGGCTGGCCACGTGCCGGCGCTGTTGTCTCCGAGCCTCCCACGCAGCAGGGTCAGCGCTGTCGCCGCCGGAGTCGGCGCGGCAGCAGTGATTAGCGCCAGACGCTCAACAGATCGCGCGGACCGGTTCGTGCACCGCTTGGGAGCGGTCGAAGCGCATACGCTTACGGCTCACGAGTTGATGCAACCCGGACCCGGTCACATAGTGCTCCTCACGTCGGGCACGTCCGGCACGTCGACCGGGTGCCTACATGCCGTCCGTTCGCTATCGCGAAACGCCGCCTGGCACGCCGCGAGCATCGGGTTGAACGCTTCCGATACCTACTTGGTTACGCTGCCGCTCCACTACTCGTTCGCCTTCGTCGCGCAGGCACTTGCTGCTTTTCGCACCGGGTGCCGATTGATCGTCGATGGTCCGCCGTTTTCCGTCGGCCGGTTCGTTTCGACGGTGGCCAAACACGAGGTGACCGTCTCATCCCTCACACCGGTACTGGTCGGCGACCTGCTGCAGAGCCCGGCCGAGTTGCCGGCGCCCCTGCATACGCTGACCGCCGGCGGTGCAGCACTGCCTGCGGCAGATGTTGGACGCCTCCTAGCCAGACACCCTCGGCTCGAGCTATATCTGACGTATGGCCTTACCGAGGCAGGCCCCAGGGTCAGCACGCTGGCGGCCCATGGGGAGAGCCCCGACCGTTGGTCCTCGGCAGGCCGACCGTTGCCGGGCGTCGAGTTGACTACGCGTCCTCAGCCAGGCACAGATGGACAGGAGGTGCTCGTAACCAGCGACACGGTCATGCTGAAGCGGCTAGGTGATGGGGGTGCGCGCGGTGCGCTGGTCGCGCCGCGGACAATCGCGACCGGCGACATCGGTACCGTGGACGACGACGGCTACCTCCACCTGTCCGGCAGAAGTGGCGACTTCGTCGTACTGGCCGGCGACAAGGTCAACCTCGCCTCAGTCCGTGCAGTCGCTTGCTCGCTCCCGGGGGTGCTGCGGGCACGGACGTCCCTCGTTGCCGGGTGCGCCACGGCACGGCTTCCCGAAGGAGCTCTCGAGTTGGCTCTAGACCTGGACGAGGCCAGCGCCGTGAGCGAGGACGACGTACGCCAAGACCTGTACCGCCGGCTGTCCCGAGCAGAGCGTCCCGGGCGCATCGTCTTGCGCCGGGTCCCGCTTGGCAGCATCCACAAGTAGGATGACCGAAACGCCGCGCACCATATTCTGTCTGCCCCATGCAGGGGGAACACCTGGACCGTACCGGCGCTGGCGACCTCTGCTTGGCAATGACCTGACGGTACTCGCCGGGGACCTGGTGGCAGCACGCAGGAGCGTTTTGGACGGCCAGATGCCGCGTGCTGTTGGACTAACTGAGTTGGCGGAGGCGTTATTTCTCCGCGTCCCGGTCACCCTCCGCCTAACCGTCCTCGGGCATAGCATGGGGGGGCTTGTGGGCTACGAGTTGACACGGCTGCTTTGCGCGGCCGGGCGACCTCCCGAACTTCTTATCGTCGCCGCTACCCGGCCCCCGAGATACCGGCTCGACGCCTCGCTCGCAGCAGGCTCGTATACCAACGATGACGAGTACCTCACCGTTCTTCACCGAGCCGGCATCGTCCCTGCGCAGTTGCTCACGTCGCCGTTGCGTGCAATGGTCGTACCTGCTCTTCGCGCGGACCTACTCACACTCGCGAGCTATCAACCGGACAACGACGCGCCTGCGCTCCCAGTGGACCTGCAGGTTTGGAGGGGTCGCGACGACCCTGTGACCCCTCCCGGCATCGTGGACGCTTGGGCGGAATATACCTCGAAGACCTTCAGAGTGAGGGTCTTCGAGGGTGGGCACTTCTTCCTCGACGGCTTGGCTGCACGCGACGGGCTGCTTGGTACGAGCCTGAGCCCTAACCCCTGACCCAATCAACGGCTAGAAGGGACTATGCAATGGAGCGCTTGGACTGGGAGCCCCCCGCACAGCTGCCTTTTCACTTTCATGTCTACGAGGTGGCGGACTGTCTGCCGCCCGGCTGGCGCAAAAGCCTGTTGCAGGTCGCAGCGGAGGCCGCCGAGCGAAGAAGTTTCCGCCCAACCATGTCCACTGCACGCGAACAAGCCGATGTCGAGATCCCGATGGAGTCGGTGAACGGGTCGGTGCTCCGGGCACGGGCACCGTGGTTGTTCGACCTATACGCCGGGTGGTTCCGCGAGCTCGCGCAGCGCCTATCCCCGGAAGAGTTGCAGCTAACCAGTACGGACGATCGTGCGCTAAGCCTGAATGTTCAGCGCGGCGACGGTGCGCGGTATCCCTGCCACGTCGACAGTAACCCAATGCAGGGGCTCTTGTACCTAACGGACGTGACCGCAGCGAGCGGAGGCGGGCTTGCCGTTTCCATGGACATGGCCGCGAAGAACGTTCTGGAAGTGGACGCGCGCAGCCGGGTGCTTCATCCCAGAAGCGGTCAGTTATACCTCTTTGACGCTCGACGCCATCCTCATTACGTGCAGCCTGTGCGCGAAGCTGACGGGCTTCGCGTCGTACTCACGATGAACTACTACTCGGCTTCGTGCCCGGAAACGGCGCGGCCGGCGGATTTGGACGACCGATTGTTCACGGCCGCCGACTGACCGAAGGGTCGACCGCCGGCGGCGAGGGCACGTCTGCCGCCCTACGCACGCGGCTCGCACCTGTTTCGCTGACATCCGCACCAGCTGGCAGCGGGCGCTGGAGGCTCGTCGTGATCGCGTCCACCGGACGGGAAGGGGGCCGCCGGACTGGGCGCGGTCCCCGTGACGCCGTGGAAGGTCCCCGCCCTAGGACGGGCTGGCGGTGCCGTGCTGTTGGCCGCCAAGAGGGTGACCCGGGCCGCGGTGACGCGCTCGGGCAGCGTGCCGCAGCCGCCTGCGCCCGGCGTGTGCTTCTGGTGGGCGGCCTGGGCGCAGCTGCCCTCGGCCGGGGCCGGTACGAGCACGAGGTCGTACGGAAGGACGTTGTCGCGCTCGTCGCGCCCGAGCTTCCCCGGAGCGGACCAACTCCCAGCCTCCGCGACGCTCGATGCCATCATGGACCGGCTCGGCCCCGCGAGCGCCGTCGGCCAAGCGCACATGTGGATGCGTCCCGGTCGTCGTACTCGTCGTCCCAGGGCCTCGGCTGTGTCGCGCAGCATGACCGCCAGCGCATCCGACACCGGCGCGCCGCGCGAACCCTCGTTCTCGTAGGTCTGCGTGACCAAGCCGACCCGGAACCCGTTCAGACCGAACAGCGGCGCCTCGCTGTGGTCGATCGCCCGGGTTGACGTTGCAACTTCAAGCCAAGCCGCCACGCTCGACGTGCGCCTCGCCCGCGTCGAGCGCGCCAGAGGCGAACGGCAGGCTAGCCACGAACGAGGCCATGCGTTCCCAGTCCGGTTGGCCATTCTTCGACGGCAGACGGATCTTGGCAGCCTGCATCCGCTCCAGGTGCCACTTTCGCCCGTATGAGAAGCGGTAGCGCTCTCGCCGGAGCACCGAGCACACGAACAGCAGAGCTCCCACGTCGGCTGTCGTCTTGGGCACGAGCACCTGGACGTCGTCCGAAGCGCAGAAGGGGATCCGCTGCACGAACGCGTACGCGACGCCGTTGCCGTTGTAGGGCACCGTGATCGACGGCGTAGGAAAAGCAGGCTGCAGATCGACCTGTCCCACGAGCCCGTTGTTACGCATACTCGCCGTGATGTACGGCGTCTCTCCCGGGACGCCGCTGCCGACGGGTCAGGCGCCGGCCCTTCAAGACGTCGAACAAGGCGTCAAGCCGCCACTCGGACCAGTCCTCCAGCGCAGGAAGCGGCTGCTGCGGCCGAGATTGCGGCTGTCGTGCCCGGTCCAGGTCCGGCATTCGGGTCACGTGCACGAAGTTTGGGACCTGCTCAGGCAGCACAAGCGAGCCGAGGGACCTGTTCGCTTGGCGGCCGTAGCTGTGCCGGTACCGGTTGGCGAGGATGCACCGCGCCCACCACAGCCGCTCCGCAGTCGGCATGTCGCCGTCGATGGGCGTCAGGATCGCCACGTCCCGTCCGGTGACGAAAGGCTCCGGTTGCACGTACGTCGAGAGGACCCCGTTGCCGCCCAGGGCGACCGAGAGCTCGCCCGGATCGGCTGCCACGACGCCTGCTGGCAGGAGCACGCGAACCGTGACGCCGTTGTTTCGCATGGCGCGACCCACGAAGTTGACACCGGCGGGCGCCACGGCCCGAACCACCGGTTCAGTTCGAGGTTCTGGCCGTAACGCACGCGACAGAGACCGTTCACCGTCTGCGGCGTGGATTACGCCTGCACCGGGTGGACCGCTTCGGGCAGCTCGAGTGCCTCCGTCAGGTCGCCCTCGGCGTCCGTCGCCTCGAAGTCGTCCGTACCGCCCATCAACGCGAACAGCGCGTGCTCTCGTACCACGGCCTCAAAGTCCTCTGCCGTGATCGACGAATAGTCGGTCTCCAGGTACGCCTCCGGGCACCACTCGTCCTCGGCGGTGACACGAAGCGAGATACACCGGCCGGGGACCTGCAACCGGCCGCGGTAGTCGGCGGTCCACGAGTCCCTGATGTCAGCCCAGCGGTGGTCGGCGTCGACACGACCCAGGTTCTTGACCTTGACGAAGCCGTCGTTCTTCCAGTACCCGAACCACGTCGGTGCGTTCGTCACCTCGTGCGGGGTGCCGGCCCGGAACGCCAGCGCGCACGGGATTGCACCGACGGGATAGAAGAGTTCGTCAGGCAGCGACGTGGCGGCGCCCAGCGTGTGCTCGGCCAGGAGGCGCCTGCGGGTCTCGTGCACAGCGATGGCGCACGACATTGGCACGACGACCACCCCCGTACCACCGGGCGCCAGTGTGTCGAGCAGAGCCTTGACGAAGTCCAGCTCGTGCTGGTCCTCCCCCTTCATCGAGTACGGCGGGTTCAGCAGGCCCTTGTTCGGACGGACCACGTTGCCCGTGCCCTTCCGCAGAGCGCTCTGCAACACCGGGTCGAAGCAGTCCCCGCGATGCAGGTTCGACTTGCCGTCACCGCGGAGGATCGTGTTCGACACGCACAGGGCGTACATGGCCGACTGCTGCTCGACCCCGATCGGCTGCGTCTGCCTGATCCTGGTCTTCGCCTCCGGGTCGTCGCCGACCTGCCTGTCCATCTCGACCATCCCGGCGATCAGGAACCCGCCGGTGCCCGCGTTCATGTCGATGAGGGTGTCGTTCGGTCCCACCTCGGCGAGCGCCACAAAGAGCTCGCATAGGTGCCGGGGCGTCAGGACGATGCCTAGCCCCTTGCCGTCGCCGCCGGTGTAGCGGAGGAACTCGGCGTAGAACGCGCCGATGACGTCCACCTGGCCGTACGTCCTCAGCGAACGGGAGCACGTGGTCCCGCAGCTCCCTGAGTAGGAAGGCGAGCGGGGATGCTGTTACGTGTTCCGCCCACTTCACCTTGATGGGCGTCGGCTTTGCCAGCTCCGGGTGGGTGGTTATGAACTGGTACGCGGCCAGCATGAGCTCGCGACGCCGAGCGTCCGGGAGCGCCTTCATGACCGACTTCTCGAGCGCCTCGTAGGTCTCCTTCGGGAGGTCGCCGTCGGACGTGACACTCCACGAGGTCTGGAACGGCAGGTGGCGGAGGGCGAGCAGGATGGCCGAGATGACCAGCGGCTTCTCCGCCTCCGTGACCTTCGCGTAGTCGCGCAGGAAGTTGTGGATCCACCGACTGCGGGTCAGCAGCCCCTCGTGGTTCTTCTGCAGCACGACGGGGTCGTGCAACACGAGGTGCAGGTAGTCACCTGGGCTCCGGAGGCGAACGACGGGGAGGCCGGCCAGGTCCAGCAGGGGTTTCGCCTCTGCGGTTCCACGCGGGTGCACGAACGTCGACACGACGCTCCTGGCGTCGGTCTCGCCACTGACGGCGACCGCAATGACGTTCCGGTGCCTGCTCAGGTGCCTGGCGTAGTGCAGCACCCCGTCGACCGAGTACTTCTTCATGTCCGCGGCGGTGGACGCTTTGCCCGAGCGGAACCGAGGGCTGCTGTGCTCCCCGGGCTTGGCCTTGCACTCGACCAACAGCACCGTGTCCAGCTGCTCCACGTAGCGCACGATGAACTCCGGCCGGCCGGCACCCGCCCCGTGCTTGCTGGCGCTGCGCAGCGCCTTCGTGACCGTGGGGTCGCTGCTGACCTGCTCCTCGACCACGATGCCGTCCGGGAACTGGTCTAGATGCCGCCGCACCAGGTTCTCGGTCAATCGCTCGTTCGCCACTGCACCCTCAGTCCCTTGCCGCGCCAACGGCGACCACTGTAGTCGTGAGAGCGGCCGAACCAGGTAGGTCCTACTCGTGTCGTGCCGCGGCAGCCAGGCCGGATGATGCATGCCGCTTCCGACAGATCTGGCGCTTCCGTTGCGCGGCGTGGGTGCCTTCACGACTGGTGAGGTCCGTGGGCGGGGTCGCTTTCGGGCACGGTGCCTCCCGGTCTCGTGGCCGGCGGGCGCCGGCGGCCCGGACGTTGCCCTGGCCCCGGACACCTCCCGTGCCGTCCGGGTGCTCACGCCCGGCGATCCCGGTCGGCCGGCGTCGGGAACGCCGATGACGTTCGTAAGCCCCGATGCGAGCAGCGCCGCCCTCCGCCTGGCCTCCGTCTCGTCGTCGACACCGCGCAGGACCGTGAGGTCCCGGAAGCCGGTGCCGCGCCGCCGGCTCAGGACCCGGGCCAGGTGGGCGAGCGCGGGCTTGTCGAGCCGCAGAAACCCGTCCGCGACGAACGGCCTGCCCAGACGGGCGACCTCCTCGGCGGAGAGCGAGCCACCTCGTCCTCCGACACGCCCGGAACGCATACGGGGCCGTGCACCGGCCGTCCGTCGCGGGTTTCGAGAAGGCCCATGTGCGCGGGGGCGACTTGGGCAGACCAGCATCGCCGCCCATGACGGCTGCGTGCAGGTGATCTCGCGCCCTTGCGTCCCGTCCATCTGGAGCGTTTGCAGCGACAGCCCGGGTTGCACCGGGACGCATCGTCGGGCGCGGCTGTTGCGCGCCTGCCTAGGCCGGCCGTGCGCAGGCTGTCACGTCCGCATCAGACCGGGTGTGCCGCCCGGCTGGTCAGCGCGGCTCGGCGTCGCCGGCGGCGGCGAGGAGCGCCGCCGTGACCTGTTCGGCGTCGCCGGGCTCGAGTTCCTCGACGGTCAGACGGGTGAGCGGTTCGGGGCGCCCGGGCTGCGGCACCGTCACGCACAGGCCCGCGCGCCCCTTCGACCAGGAGGTGCCGACCTCCAGGACGTCGAGGGTCTGCCCATCGACCGGGCCGACGGTTCCCCACGCGACGTACAGCCGCACGCCCTCGTGGTGGTGGGCGAGGCCCTCCGCGCCCAGGCGTGCCGTGCCCGCGCTATGGGACAGCTCGTACGTCACGCCGCCCTCCTCGCAGTCGATCCGGAGGTCCCGCTCGACCGTGCCAGTGACAACGACGGTCCCGTCGTGCCCGGTCGCGTTGCGCATCACGTGTTCCCCCTCGTCCGCCGGGGCGCGGCGCCCCGGATGTGACATCCATCGGCCGCGCCGTACGGTCGGAGGCCGGCGTCCTGGCCGCCAAGGCGGACGGGTGCGGAGAGGGCCGTTCGACCGGCCAGTGGTCGTCGTCGGGCTGACGTCCGTCGGGGCCGACGCGTCAAGGTCGCAGCGGCCGCTGTCGGCGGCCTGCCTGCGGCGGCGCCCTGCGAGCTGTCCTCTGCCGCCGGTCGCGGACACCGCCTGTCCGAGCGTCTGTCCGGACGCGCGGCACGAGCCGCCTCCCTGTTGTCAGTGCGCGCCGCGCGGGCTGGTTGCGCGCGTCAGTTGACCTAGCGGTGGTCGCCGCCTCGCGCCCGGCTGGCGTGGGCACACCCCCCGACTGGCGCGGGGGAGTGCCTCGTTAGCCGGGGAGTGGCGTGGCGACCAGACCGGTGTCCCCGGCTTTGACCTGCTCGCCGGGCAGGGCGAGCAGGGGGTAGTCCGCGAGTCTCTGGGCGCGTGGCTTGCCGGTCCGGTCGTCCAGGGCGACGTACCCGTCGGCGCCGTCGACCCACGCGAGCCCTCCGCCGACCCTCTCGGCTTTGGCGGACTGCGCCGGGGTGAGCCGCCACAGGACCTTGCCGGTGCGCAGGTCCAGGCCGTACGGGCCGGTCGTGGCTCCGTCCGGGACCTTCTCGTACACGACGGTCACGCCGTCCGTCGTGTCGGTCAGGGCGGTCGGGTTGCTGGGCTGCGGAACCTCGGGTCCGACGGCTTGGCCGGTGCGGAGGTCCCGGACCCGCAGGGACGTCGTGTCACCGGCGAGGTCGCTGCGGGTCGTCTCGACCAGTGCGTGGCCGGCGCCGGTCGCGACCACGGTCGAGCGGCTGCCCTGCGCGCCCCGCGCCCAGTCCGCGCTGGACCACAATGCCCTGCCGGTGGCCGTGTCGGTGCCGCTTAGGACGTGCTGATCCCGGCGTCGCTAAGGCTGAGGACCGCCACGGCGCCGTCGAGGCCGACGGCCTCCCCCGGTCGGGTCCACCTCGTTGTGCCGGTGACCGGGTCCAGGGCGGTCGTGGTGCTCCCGGCGGTGTCCACCCCGGTGGTGCCGGTCAGGACCGCCGCGCCGTCGATGAGGTTCGCGGGCCCGGGTGCGGTCCAGAGCGTCCTGCCCGTCGAAGGTTCGAGGGCCGTCGCTGCCGGGCCGGTCGACGCGGGTGTGAGGCCGCTGCCGGCCGTGGTCGCGGTGAGGCTGACGACCAGGGGGGCGCCGGGGGCGGCGAGCAGCACCGGACCCTCGGTGCCCAGGGCGGCCCCGGGGGTCGCGCTGGCTGTCAGGGGCAGAGGGACGTCCCACAGTGCCCGTCCCGTCGTGGCGTCCACGGCCTGCACCCGGTCGTTGTGGCGGGTGAGACCGGCGACGACCGTCCCGTCGGTGACTGGCGCCGGCAGGTCGGCGGTGCTGGTCCAGGCCCCGGGGCCGCCGGGCGACGCCGTGCCGGTCGGGGTGGGTTGGGGGCTGGCGAGCCCGAATGTCGCCGCCCGCGTGGGCCTGCGGGACGGGGGCCCGCCGCACCCGGCGGCGAGCAGGACGAGGGCGAGGGCGGCGGTCGTGCGCGTGGCGGTCACGGGGCTCCGGGCGGTTCGGCGGCGGGGGGCTCGGGGGAGGGTGCGGGGTCAGCCGGTGACGAACCACTTGCCGTCCCGCAGCTCGACCTTCGTGTCGCCGTCGCTGCTGGGGTGGCCGCCGAACGTCACGGCGGACTCGGGGACGACGGCCGTGTCGCCGTTGACCTGGATGGCCTTCGCGTCGACCTTCACGTCGGCGAACGCTGCGCGGGCCGTCGGGTCGTACTTCTTGCCGAGGTAGGTCTGGCAGTCGCCGCCCGTGGCGGTGAACCGCTGCAGCGAGGCGGGCAGGACCAGGGCGCAGGCCTTCGCGAACTGCCCCGCGTGCAGGTCCTCGTATACGGCGCGGGTCAGGGCCTGGGGGCTCGACTGGCTCCCGTCGCCGCCTCCTGAGCATGCGGCGGCGAGGAGCAGGGGTGGCAGCAGGACGGCGGCTGTGCGGGCGGGACGGGGCATGCGGGCTCCGGGGTCGGTCTGTCGCGGGCGGATGTAACGAGGCGCGCCATCAGGCCATGATCAGACATTGCTCGGTTTGCGGGATGGACCGTACCTTGCCACCCCGATGCGGTTCGCGTGTGGATTCCTCGGACGGACCGGAGTGGACTGCCTACAGGCTCGCGGTGGGCGAGCGTGTTCGCGCGCGCCGCCTGCACGCGAACCTCACCCAGGAGACGCTCGCCGACCGGTCCGGCGTCGGGCGGAACACACTGCAGCGGATCGAACGCGGCGATCCCCAGGCCCCACGGCTCGGCGCGCTCTGGCGGCTCGCCCGGACCCTCGACGTCCCCGTCGGCGAGCTCGTGCGCGACGACCGCGACGCGCCACCCCCCGTCGCTACGCCGCCCCCGGGGCCGTAGACCGGACCCGACGGCCGCCGCAGGGCCGGCTGGGCGCGCCTCGCAAGGCCGACGGCGAGCAGACCGTGTGGGCGAGCCCGCGCTGCGCCTCCGAAGGGGCCCCCGAAGACCTCGCCGAGGGCCGTAAGGGCTCCACGACAAACAGGAGCCGGGCCGCCGGCGGCCCCCGGCGCGAAGCGGCGGCACGAACCGCCGGCCGCCTCGGCCACATCCCGGACGGGGGCCTGTGCCCCGACCGGCCGCGCCGTGCACACTCGCCGGGTGGCGGACGTGGCGGACCCCCTCGCGGCGAGGGACCTGCTGAACCTGCGGGCGCTCGTCGAGCAGAGAGGCAGGCCGCGCGGATTCCCCTCGGGCTCCGCCGGCTGACCGCGGTCGTCCTGCTGGACGCGGCGAACGAGCGCGCGCTGTACATGGCGTCGGTGCAGCGCGGGCCCGCGGCACCCAGGGCAGCAGCCCTGACGCGATGGCGGCGTCCGTCGGGGAGTCGCCCGGCGGGGCCTCGGTGCGGGATGGCTGGGCGGACGTCCGGCGGCGCCACCGCGCGCGGAACTCGGCGCAGCACGAGGGCCTGGGCGCCGACTGCGAGGACCTCGCCGCGTGGGCAGCGGCGACAGGGTCGATCGTCGCTTCGCTCGCCCGGGCGGTGTTCGGCGTGGAGCTCTCCGCCGCGCGCCTGTCGGCCGCCGTCGCGGAACGCGTCCGGCGACCACGGTGGGCGCGAGCCGTGTCGCCGATACAATGGGATGAACGAGGGGGTTGACGTGCAGCCAGCATCCAGGGGCGTCCGGCGGGTTCTCGACGCCCATACCCGGCTTCAGGTCGAGGCGTCCTTGCAGGAGAACCGGTGCCCTGTATGCGGCGTGTCGTGCCCCACCGGTACTGCCTTCGGCACCGGTGCCGTCGCGGACGGGTTGTTCTGCTCGCTGCAGTGCCTTGCGGCGCTGCACTACGGTCAGGCTTCGGCCTAGCCATGTCAGAGAAGGCTGTGCTGCAACTGCCGAGGTCCGCGCCCCTCGCTGAGGGGATTGCTGCTCCCGTGAACGTGGGGGTGATGCCCTCGCAGCGTTTGCGGGACCTCATCTCGCAGGGGCACATTTCGTCGGAACGAACGTTCGGCCGCTCGCAGATCCAACCGGCGAGCCTGGACCTCCGCCTCGGCGAGTACGCCCATAGCCTGCGCTGCAGCTTCCTGCCCGACGACCAGACGGTCGCCGAGAAGCTGTCCAGGTTCGAGATTGGACGCGTTGACCTGCGCGACGGCGCCATACTCGAGCGCAACAGGCCGTACCTTATTCCGCTGCTGGAGACAGTCGCCCTGCCGCGCGATCTGTCGGCGCGGGCGAACCCGAAAAGCAGCACCGGACGCCTGGACATCTTCACCAGGGTCGTGACCGACTACAGCCACCGATTCGATGACGTGGCCGCGGGCTACAAGGGCGACCTATGGCTTGAGGTCGTTTCGCGCAGCTTCACGGTCAAGGTAAGGACTGGGTTGGCTCTGAACCAGTTGCGCGTAATGCGCGGTACCCACATCGGGCTCCGAGACAACGGAATTCGCGAGCAGCACGTGCGCACGCCGCTACTGTACGAGCACGGACGTGCCTTCACTGCGAAGGAGTTGCCGCTCGGCGGGGGCTTGTTTCTCAGCCTGGCCCTCGCTGAACATGACGGGTCCCGCGTCGGCTGGCGGGCGAAGAAGAACAGCGCTCTGCTCGATCTGGAACGGGTCGGCGTGCACGACGCCCGTGACTTCTGGGAGCCGGTCCGCCCGGAGCGCGGAGGTGGGATCATCCTCGAGCCGGAGGAGTTCTACCTCCTCCTCAGCCGCGAGGCGGTCCGAGTCCCCCCGGACCTGGCCTGCGAGATGACAGCCTACGACCCGACGAGCGGTGAACTTAGGACGCATTACGCGGGCTTCTTCGATCCCGGCTTCGGGCACCGCCGGACAAAGCCTGGCAGCCGGGCCGCGCTAGAGGTGAGGGCCCACGACGTGCCCTTCATGGTCGAGGACGGGCAGCGCATCTGCAAGCTGGTCTTCGAACCGATGGCGGAGACCTCGGACACCCTGTACGGCGAGGGCTCGCACTACCAGTTTCAGGAGCAGACGCTGAGCAAGCACTTCACGCCCGAGCCCAGGGCGAGCTTGGGGCTGGCTCGACAGGTTGCCGGCGTCGCCGACAGCGACAGCGAAGGCGGCCCCGGTCCCGACCAGACCGTCCTGTTCGAGGGCTAACGGTGTCGTCGTCCCGCCCGACCGCGCATATGGGTCCCCCGCAGTGGTCGGCTGGCGCCACCGCGCCGCCGGGGCGTGTACATGTGGGGCGGGCGTGACCCAAATGGGTATAACGGCGCGAATGGTCGCGCAGTCGACGGCGACGGGAAGTTGCGAGTCCGGGTCGGACCTGCTACGCCCGGATCTGCAGCGGTTGGCCAAGCGCGTTGCCGCGCAGAGCAGCGCCACGGACCGGCGACTGCTCGCGGAGTTGTACCGGAAGCACGGCGACCCTACACGCTACACGGCCGAGTTGGCGCGGGCCTTCGCGGCGGAGTTCCTCACCCTGAACTACGACATGTATCTGGCCACGCTCGCGGCGGCTGGGCTCGATGACCCGAAGAGCGTGTTGGACGTCGGCGCAGGCAGCGGCGCCTTCTCCGCCGCTGCGCTGTCGTGGCTCGGCGCGGTGGGCACGGCGCCCGAGCGGCTGGTGCTCCTGGACCGCAGCAGGCGCAGCTCGACCTCGCGAGGAGCCTTCTCCTGCCTTCAAATCCCAGAGCCTTCGCTATCTCCTGGACGAGGCGGGTCTTCCTGCTGCCGGGCGGTCCCGGGAGGAGGAAGGACACGGCGTTCTCCTCAGGTCGGGCGACGCGGCTGAGGAGCACCGACCCAAGCAGGTCCGCCGCGAGCCGGCGGTCGCCGGTGGGTCGCTGATCCTTTCCGCAAGGTCGCGCGCGGCGCTGTCCAAGTCCTTCTCCACGAACGGCCGGCGGTACGCGCGCGCCCACCGATCTCGCGCGGGTCCTCCAAGCGGCTGACACCGCCACGCCTACAGTGATCGGCCGGGATCGATCCGGCCGGCGCGTACCGGCACCGTAGCCAAACGCCGGGCTCTGACCGCCGCTCGCCTCGGGCACACACGTCGCCGCGACCGCCCGCCCCACGCGGACGGACACTCGCGCGGCCCCCGCATGCAGGCAGAGGGCACAGCCGGATCGGGGCTACAGACCGGGCTGCCGCCAGACCTGGGCCTAGCGTCTGCAGACTCCGCAACCTGGACGGCCCGTGAATCACGCCAAGCAGTCCACTTCCGTCCCATCGCCCCCGCACGTGTTCGGCGGGCCACCGGGCGCTGCCCTCAACGACCCTCAGGCAGGCCGGGCACAGGCCCCCTGCGGTGACCGTCGCGGTCCGGGACAGGACCCGTCGCGTGCGTCCCCGGCCCGCAATCGCCGAGGGGGCAGGGGAGTGGCAGGGGCAGCGACCCGGTCGGGCCCCGACCACTCGGCCCGAGCCGGTTCTGGCCTGCCCGAACGTTCCGTCCCGGAGCGGGCGCCTCCTCGTCGAGGCGCAACCTGGGCTAGCTGGTTTGCTGCCGGTCCTCAAGGACGTCGCCGACGCTCACCGCCGTCTGGAGGCAGGCCAGGTCCTCGGCAGCTCGTCCTCACGACCTGACAGCCGCCGACCCAGTAGTGGCTTTCGGGCCGCCGGCTCCGGGCTAGGGCGTCTGGGCGGCGAGGAACGCACGCACCTCACAGACAGCGTCTCGCGCCGTGCCATGGGACACGTGTGGCTTAAGCCTGGTCATCTCCGACGCGAGCCGATCGTCGTCGCCGTGTGTGTCTTCTCGCAGTAGGAGCAGCGCCGTGCCGAGGCGTTCGAGGTCCCCGACGCCTCGACTACCGAGGAACGCCGCGACGGTTTCGACCGCCGGTGCGTGCGCGGCGAGTGTCTTCGGGAACCTGGCCTGAAGCGCCCTGCCGTTCTCAGTGGTTTCGAGCCGGGGCCCGTAGGGCGGAGACTGCGGCCGCACGGCGATGAGGCGGTCGGCGGCGAAGCCCCCGAGGTCCTCCCGCAGGTCGAAGGCGAACGGACCGTGCTTATACAGGATGAAGTTGTACCCGAGGGGGACGCCCAATCCCACCTGAAGGAAGAACGCCGCCTTCTGGATGTGCGTCTCCCCGGCCCAGGATTCGTGTTCCCGTAGCCGGTCCGCAACGGTGCTGAGGACTGCTGCGCGGGCGAGCCGCTTCATCGTGTCGTCCCGTCGTCGCTGGTGTGGTCGTCGGTCTGTAGGTCGTCCTCGCCGTCGAGTGACCAGGCGGCCAGGATGCTCCTGAACTCCCTGGCGAGCTTCTTGCTGGCGTCGCTCAGCAGGTCCGGCCGGAGAAACACGTACTCGCCGCTCGCCGGTGGCAGTTGCCGCAGGGTGTCGCTGATGCTCAGCGACGACACGGTCCGCCCTGACCGCTCCCGTACCGGGAAGTCGAGCTGACCGCCGCCCTTGCGGCTGGCCTTGTGCTTGACGGCGGCCTCCCCGTACTCCCTGACTGCCCAATCCCGGACCGCGAGCCCGGGCTCCGGGCACAGGTCGAGGTCCGCGGCGCTGCGCTCGTACAGCCGCTTATAGTGCTTGCGTTCCAGAATCCGCACGGCTGGGTCGTGTCCAGGGCGCCCGGGGTCCCCGGCGGCCTTGCGCATTCCGCTCAGCACTTCATTGTCGGTCATGCCTAGGTGATCGGCCAGGTTCGCCCCGTACTTGCCACCTGGCAGCCAGGCTCTGAGGAAGTCGATGAGGTGCAGGTCGTAGATAACGCGGATCGGGTGGAAGTAGACCTGGCTGAACATGAAGTAGCGGGCCAGCGATAGGGACTCCGCGGCCTGGAGACCACCTCGTTCTACGCCGATTGCCGGGGCCTGCGAGTCGTCGTCGTCCCCGGGGCCCTGGCTGCCGGCAGGCGGCATGAGCCGAAGCGTCTGGATGAGCCGGTGCTGGTCGAACCTCCCGTAGGCCACCCCCGTGTGGAGGGAGTCCCGGAGCAGGTAGTCCATCCGGTCGACCCCGAACGCGTCGCCGGTGATTATCTCGCTGAGCAGGGATTCCCAGACGCTGAGCGGCCCGAACGAGGTCTTGTCCGCACCGACGGCGAGTTTCGCGACGAGGCTCGGGGCTATCGGGGGCACCATCGCCCTCAGGAGACCGGCCATCTCCTCGCCGACGATGACCTTCTCGGAGAGGGTCTCGTGTGTCGTGCCGTCGGGCAGGATGTCGTGCTCAGCGGCGTGGGAGAAGGGAGGGTGACCTACGTCGTGGCAAAGGGCCGCGATACGGACGACGGTCCGCCAGTACGGGGCGGTATCCCTCAACTGTGGTGACAGTTCCCGCACCACGCCCCGGACCTGCTCGGTGAGGTTGTCCGGGGCGACCAGGACGTCGAACGCCTGCCCGGCGAGCTCCATGACGCCGAGGCTGTGCTCGAACCGTCGGTGCGTAGCGCCCGGGTAGACCAGGGAGGACATGCCGAGCTGGGCGATGTGGCGCAGCCTCTGAACAGGCCGGGAGTCCACCGCTGTCCGCTCATCGCTCGTGACGCTCACGAACTGGTGCACCGGATCGCGGGTCTCGTGGTCGTTCTTGACGATGCACCTCCTCCTTCAAAACTTCCTCGCCGCCACCGTAGGGGACCGAGCCCGGATGGAGCGTTGCACGCGCCGACCTGAAGCGTACCGCTTTGTCGAACAGATGTTCCCATTCGCGTGTCGTGCCGCAGCGGGGGCTGGTGCGCCCTCGACAGCCGTCGCGTCCGGCAGCGCCGCCAGCGCCGCCAGCGCGGCCGGCCCGTGGCCTCTCGCCCGAGGACACGGCAGGGATCGTCTTGAGGTCAGCCTGCCAATCCTGGCAGTCGCTCTTGCCGGCCAGTGGTGGTTTTGGGCGCGAACACGGGCAACACCCGGGCGTCGGGGCGGGTCACCGCCGCCGACGGTCAACCTGCTGACCTGCTGGAAGGCGGGCGGTTTGCGCGCACGTCGGGCCGGCGTCGCCGCAGCCACGCCGCCCACTCCTCGGGCCGCGACACCCGCAGGTGCCCCGCGGGCCACCGGGGGCTGCCCTCGACGGGCATCCTCAGGCAGCTCGGGCACAGGACCCCCGCGGTGACCGTCGCGGTCCGTGACAGGACCCTCGCATGCGTCCCCGGGCCGCAGTCGCCGTGGGGGCAGGGGAGCGGCAGGGGCAGCGACCCGGTCCGGCCCGGCAGCAGCGTCGGGGGCCAGACGCCTTCGGGGGCCCGCAGCAGGGCCGCCAGGACGTACTCCGACGGCTTCGTGGTGGGTGTCCCCGCGAACGCCCGGTCCAGCGCGCGCTGCGCGGCCGGGGCTGTCCGGAGCCACTGGTTCTGCCGGGGGAGCGGGTGCCCGTCCCGCCGCCCGGCGGTGTCCAGCAGGTGCCGCAGGAGCGCGCCCGGCAGACGGGCGGCGGCCTCCCGGTACGCCCAGCCGGCGGGGGTGTCCTGCCCAGGGGACCCCGGGAGCAGGTGGGCTGTGCCCCCCGGGTCCGCCCCGGGCGGCTGGCCGGGGGCCGTGTATAGGGCCACGACCCAATCCTCGTACGCGCCGCCCGCCCGGGGCCCGCCCGTAAGGGCGGACCACACCTCGGCGCGGTTCTCCTGGACCGGGTCGTCGAGGACGAGCCGGCACGCCCTCGGGTGCAGGCCGAGGTCCGCGAGGTGCGCGAGGACCCGGCGCCGCAGCCCGGTCCCCAGGGGTCGCCCGACACCGGGCCGGTCGGCCCGGAACAGGGCCGCGAGCTCCCCCGGACCGTCGTCGGTCAGCATCATCCGTTCCGTCGCGGCCGGGTCGAGCCGGTCCCGGCCGCGCGCCCTGCGCTCGGCGTTGTCCCGAGAGGCCTCCGCCCGGGACCTGCGGCCCGTGCCCGCGCGGGTGCCCGACGCGTGGGCACGGTTCGGGACCTCCGCGAGAACCGGCCCGAGGTCCGCGACGAGGCCGTCGTCGGCGAGGACCCGCACGCTCGCCGCGAACGCGACCGCGCAGCCACCCGGGTCCAGCCGCAGCCGCAGGACGTCGTGGAGTGCCCCGACGGCCCGGACGGCCTGCGGCTGCCCGCTCCCGAGCAGGCGCAGGCCCGCGAGCAGCAGGTCGAGCTCGCACCCGAACTCGTCCGGCGGCTCGCCCCCGGGACCGCGTGCCGCGACCTGCGCGAGCAGGTCCCCGTGCCGGCGGGACGCCACGTCCAGGGCCCGGCCGGCCTCGGTGAGGTTCCCGACCAGGGCGGCCCGCGCGCTGCCGGCGACCCCGGCTGCGGCCCGCAGGTCCGCCTGGGCGTTCGCCAAGTCCCGGGCGGCCGCCTCCGCGTCCTGCCGCGCCACGTCGACCCGGTCCGCGAGGCCGTCCCGGCCCCGGCCGACACGCGGCGTCAGGGGCCGCCAGTCCCGTGCCGCGTCGAGCCGCGCGAGGGCGATCCCGTCGCGCAGCGCCCCGGACACCGCGTCGCGGACCGCGGCCTCGAGCCCGGCCGCGGCCATCGTCGCGAGGAGCTCCGGCGCCGTCCCCGACCGTGCCGTGCCGACGGGCCGCCGGTACAGGCGGTAACGCCCTCCGCCGCCGGCGCCGGCTGCCAGCCAGTGCGACCAGCCGCCGTCGTCCCAGCAGGTCCCGTCCCCGACCAGGGCGTACCGGCGGGGGTTCGACGACCCGCGGCGGCCTGCGGGGGACCCCGCCCGCGCGAGCGCCGCCCGGGCCAGCCCCAGGTCCAGCCCCGGGTGCCGCCCGACCAGCAGGGTGTACGTCAGGGTCCCCGGCGCGCCGTCGACCCCAGCGGACAGGACGACGTTGTCGCCGGTCCTTGCCGGGACGGTCCGCTGCGGCAGGGCGTGCGTCGCCGTCCACGTCCCGCTGTCCGCGACCTCGAGCCCGGCGAGCAGACGGTCCCGCAGCTGCCACGGCCCGGGCAGCGGCGCGTCCCCGCGCCGCCCGCCCCGGCCGCCGGTCATAGGACGCCCTCCTGCCGGTCCCGCACCGCCGCGAGCTCGACGGCGACCGCGTCCACGTCCCACACCCACCGGCGCTGCCCGCTCCCGCGGGGCGTAGCCAGGCCCACCCCGCCCAGGACCGCCAGCGCGTCCTGCGGGTCGTACGCCGGGTCGGCGAGCAGCCGCGCGACGAGCTCGAGCACCTGGCCCGCCGCCGGGTCCGGGGCCAGGGTCCCGTCGTGCCCGAGGGCGTAGCCCAGCGGGACGCTCGGCCACCCCCCGAGCCACCTGCCCCGGTCCCCGACGTGCGCGATCCGGCCCTGCACGTTCCTGCGGACGATCTCGTCGCGTTCGGCCGCCGCGAACGCCACCGCGAACGACAGGCTCATCCCGCCGTGCGGGTTCTGCGGCCCGATGTCGATCGCGGCGCCACCGAGCATGACCGTGTCGACGCACTCCTCGATCACGCGGAGCAGCCGGTTGCCCGCGAGTAGGTCACGGGTCAGGCGGCTCGCGCTCGGGAGCCACAGCCTGCGGGGGCGCTCAGCCCGCAGTATCTCCTCCAGCACGTCGGTCCACCACTGCGAGGCGCCCTGCGTGCGGGCGGCGCTCGCCAGCGCCAGGACCTCCAGGGTCCTGCGGCCGGTCCCCGCCGCCGCGAACAGCACGAGCCGGTTCGCCCGGTCGGTCCACACCTCCCCGTCGTGGTCCTGCGGGTTGCGCAGAGGGTCGATCCCGGCGTCCCGGAGCGCCTGCCACCCCTCGACCGCCCGGGCCGCCGCGTGCGCCTGGTGCGCCATCCCCAGGAGCTGCTCCTCGTCCTTCGCGGACTCCCGGATCAGCAGCATGTCGTTCGCCCGGCGGCGCCCGCCCCCCTCCGCGGCCCGCTCGACGACCGGCCCCGTCACCGCGAGCCGCCCGAGGAGAAGTCGCACACGGACGCGCCCGCCGGCGGCCCACCGGGCACCCCGAGGGCGAGGTCCCGGCCGGGCTCGCCCGTCAGCAGCTCCCAGACCCGGCACGCGAAGTCCGCAGCGGCGGCCTCCGCGTCCGGGTCGACTCCGACCGGGCGGCCGTCGCCCGCCGCGGCCCGCAGCTTCGCAGTCGCCACCATCGCGTGCAGCACGCTCGGCGCCTCGCCCTGCGCCCGGGCGGCGGCGGCCACCACCGACGGGCCGACCTCCCAGTCGACGGCGCCGTCCGCGCGGACCGCCATTCGCACGCGGACCGTGGGGTCCGCCGGGACCAGCAGCCGCAGCGGCCCGCCCGTCACTTCGATCTCGTCCATGTCGTTCTCCTCGAATGTCGTTGGTCACGCCGGGCCGATCCCGGCACGTGTCGTCCTTGATTGCTAGGGCGGGTGGTGCCGCCCATCCGCCCGGCGGCCTCGTCGGGCGGCCGGTAGGTCACGCCCTGCTCGGCCAGCAGCGCCAGCCAGGCTGCGTGCACCTCGCGGCGCCGCTGGCGCTCACTACCGACACCACCAGGAACGGCAGCGTCCTGCTCAGCCCCTACATCACCCCCGGCTCGGTGAGCGACCAGCCCTACAACCACTACAGCTGGCTGCGCTCGATGGAGGACCTGTTCGGCATCCACAACGGCGGCGCAGACGGCAAG
>JAABUY010001660.1_pt1 | contig 28921 bp, 34 predicted proteins | sample 5560271 | NCBI WGS metagenome assembly JAABUY01 (sample SAMN10711886, study PRJNA513374) | rock metagenome | isolation source: Antarctica rocks | place: Antarctica: Victoria Land, University Valley | reverse complement strand
GTGGGTGCGCAGCAGTCGCCGGGATGCGCCGCGCCACTGGCTTGCGCTGCGGCGCTGGGGCGGCTCCGCTCGTCGAGGCTGCCTGGCCTGCATGCATGGCCCGCGTAAGCTCGTGCTGAAGAAGGTGTGGGCTGGGCAGCAGACACTGCTCGTCTAGGGCAGTTGGAGTGTCCACTTCACGCAGCCTGCCGCGCGAACATGCGCATGGAGGAGCTCAGACAGCAAAACCCAGCTAAATGACCCTTTGTCGTCAGGCGCTTCAGCCTGTGCGCACCGGGCGCGGCCGCAGCATTCTCAAACAGCGCCTCGGGGATGATGTCTGGCTGCGTGGTCCACGCTGCAGGCTCACCGCCATAGTACATGCCCGTATCCCTGCGCATGCGCCGCATGCCGCTGTCTTCACAACCATGACCATGATGGAAGCCAACACTGTGTTCCTCCGTGACATGGTTGATACTCTGATGGCAACAGGCAACATGAGTGAGCACGCACTTTGTTGGTGAGGGGCTGCAGAGAGGAGCTCGTCAACAAAAGGGCCGGTGCCAGAAAGCAGCGCCACCTTCACGCGGCACGGCATGCAGCGCGCGTCACCTGCTGAAGTAGTAGCGCAGCGCCGCATTGTAGTGGTGCCCCGACGCTGCGTCGAGCACCTGCCGGCGCCCGCGCAAAGGGCGCTCAGCCTCGGCCTGCTCGGGTCACCAGGGTGGGCAGCAGCGCGGTGGCCGTGACGCACCCGCTCACCAAACTCCAAGCTTTGCATCCCTTATACACGGCCGCACTGGCCTGGTGCTTGATAGCTGTGCTCTACCCGCAGAGCAAATCTAGTTCTGGCAGAACATCTGAGCCGGCGGTTTCGGCGCCTGGCAGGGCCGCACCACCGCCCAACACCTGCTGCCTGAACCTCCCAGAGCCGGCCCGGCCTGCTGTGCTTGAGCCTGGTATACGACGCACGCTTGTGGACCCCTGCTCCACCAGGCTCCACAGCTGCCACAGCCCCTGCTCTGCCCAGCACCATGGGCAGCGCGCACCCACTCCCCGACCTCGAGCGCCCGGACTTGCTCGGCGTCCTTCAGGTCCTGCTCGTATGCCTTCTGCGCCTTTTTCTCCAGCGCCTCCATGTTCGCCTCCGCCTCGGCCTGCTGCACCTTTGCGGCGTCGGCGTTCTTGCGCATCTGCCGCAGCTCTGCCGCCCAGCCCGGCAGCAACGTTCAAGCCACCTGCTGCTTTGCAGCAGAGGAGTGTTTCTGCAACGGAGCTGCGGCAGCGGCGGGGCCTTGCGCACTCTGCGCGACCGCCTCTGTGTGCTTCTGGCCGCGCTCGTGCACGGCCTTTGCCGCCGGGTTGTCTTTGAGCCAGACCTTGCAGTAGTCGCACCTGCGCCGCCCATGTATGTGACGGTGTGCACCAGTGCGTATACTAAAGGCGTAACGTGCGCGGAGAGCTGGTGCGCACCAGTGCATTGGCTGAGACTTCCATTTCTGCACGATGCACACTGACTTAGCTCAGCCGTACTTACATACAGCAGTGCCAGCAGATGCAACTTTAACACGCAGAGCGCACCTCCGTCATTTCGACTAGCGTCCTAGTGTGCACCAAAGCTCGTCCTGGTGCTGCTTGTCTGCAGGTGCGCTGCTTCTGCAGGCTTCTGGTGAGTTAGCTAGACGTCTGTATGCAGAGGGTGAAGACTTTCAAGAATTGCTCTCGAGAGAACGCTCTCGACCTCCTTTCTTGTTCCTGTTGTGTTGAAAGCTCCAAACTGTTCCCTTCACAGGACTGATTATAAGACACTTGACACGAGGGTATGTAGAGGTGCTCCTTCAGCAGAAGGAGAGCGGCGTACTGTTACAAGCTCGGACCAAGCTTGCGAGCGCCGACTCGACAGCCGCACACAGAAGCACATAACCCACCCCTCCCCTGCAGGCACAGTCCAGCCTGCGCCGCTCCCACAGGCAGCCTATGCCTCGTCTACCTGCGACACAGCCTTCGCGCGCAGCGCGTTCAGCTTCTTCTTCGCCTGGTAGTACGCGCTCGACCTCACCTTGCGCGCCTCCTCCAGCGTCTTGACCGCCTCCTGGTGCTTCCAGCCCACCTGGCGCCCACGACAGCTCCGTCGCACCAGCTCTAAAGATAGCTACCCACCAACGGCACATGCACAAGGACGACACTGCTCCCAGACGGACAATTGCGCATGCCCTGTACCAGCACACCCCATCCACAGACATAGAGTTCTACCAAAGGGCCATGCATGCCACCAAGCAAGCGCAGGCTTCTGTCCGCTGCAGCTGACCCGCTGCTACACGCTGCACCACGGTCTATCAGCTCCGTGTGGCTTGGAAGCCCCCCAAAATGACACGTCTCGCTGAGAGGGCGCGCACCGACGTAGAGAGGTCGCCCAGCTTGCAGTACTTGTGGCTGTGCTTCAGGCGCAGCACCTTGAGCGCGTCCGGCACGACCAGCCGCTTGACCTTGTCATACGGCGGCGGCACGCCCTCAAAGGTCTTCATGCGCTCCAGCGCCTTGGCGCCGCGCTTCGTCTTGTGCGGCACCATCCTGCCGGGCGCGCGGCGGGTATCAGGAGGGTGTGCGGAGCAGGCGGCCTCACCGGTTGCCGCTCTTCGCTGAGTGAGTCTCACTGAGTGAGTGCTCTTGAGGGGACGCACAACACAGGCTGCTCACGGGCACAAGCGCGAGCCAGGCCAGCGCTGAACTCTGGAGGCAGCGCGAACGCCACCACCCGCACTCCCTACACAGGCGTCGGCTGCTCCCCACACACTGCAGAGGGTCCAAAGAGTGCGGGGAGCGCTGTTGACACGCGTGCAGTTGCACAGCAGGCAGGGCGCCCCGGCGGACCGAGCGCGCCGCACCCGCGCACGGTGCGCCAGAAGATGCGCGACGGTGCGCGGAAGTGGAATGGCCCCTTCTGCGGGTTGGAGTTCATCCGCTTGCGCAGGAAGCGCTCGTACTTCATCTTCTGCCGCACCAGGCCGCCCGAGATGGTGATCTCCTCCGCCCGCACGATCACCTGCGCCACGGCGTGCCTCAGCCGGCAGCGCGGCAAAGCTGCGCTGCGCTCTGTGCACGGCGTGGAGACAGGCACTTTCCATCGCAGGCGCAGTGCGAGCGGGGCGTAGGCTGCGCCGGCAGAGGCGAGCTGCGGCGGGCGCGCACAATCTGCTGGCCGTTCAGCAGCTGCTTCGCCACCACCGAGGCCAGGCGGCCCAGCATGTGGTTGGACGCATCGACCACAACCGTCTGCGCGCGCACGCGCGCCGTGAGGGGCGTGCACTTGCGCGTGCGGCGACCAGAGCCGTCGACGCAGCACCGCGAGTTGCTGACCCCTGGCCACAGGGACGCTGGACCAAGCACGGGCGCAGCGTGCACGCCCTGCAAAGACACGCGCCCTTGATGCGCCGCTCTGCGGGCGCACCCGCGGCATTGTAGCAGCGCGCTGCTCGCGCCCTTAGCTCCTGTGCTGCCCTCAGCAGCGCGCAAGTCTCCGGGCTGTGACTGCTGTCTCGCTCTCCCTGCGCAGCCGCCTTGCCAGGGCTTCCTGTCCCCTCGGTAGGGTTTCTGTCTCGAGAGACAGCCGACTTGAGAGAGGAGCAAAGGAACTTGGAGCGGCCCTTTCAGCTCAGGGCGGCACCCATGGAGCCGGCGGGTGCGCCGCCCGAGGCCAGGCTGGCACAGCTGGAGAGGAAGCTGCAGAAGGCCGAGGCGTCCCGACGCAGGCTGAAGGAGGGGCTGGTACGGTCTGGTCTTATAATAGAGCGCTCATCACATCACGTGTCGCAGCAGGGGTGGTGCAGCAGAGGCGGGAGCTGAAGTCATGTCGCATGGGGTGCAGGAGCAGGCCAAGCTGTCCGCCGCGAACACGGGCGAGCTGCTGCGGCAGCACGCCGCGCTGCAGGATGCGGCCGCGGCGGCGGCCGAGGAGGTGGATGCGCTGCGGCGAGCCAAGGCGGAGGCGGCGGAGCAGCTTGCGCACGCGCAGGCCGAGAGCCAGCAGCTTGCAGCCGACGCTGGCAGGTGCTGCGCGGCTAGCCCCTGGCGTGAACAGAGACGCGACGGCGCCCACGCTGCGTTGGCTTTTTCACGCAAGTTGGTTCACTGTGCTTAAGCAAGCCAATCATGCTTTCGATGAGGCATGCATCAGCCGTGCACTGCTTCCCCAAACGCCCCTCGAGGGCGTTGGGACACGGGGCGCGCACCAGCCAGCCTGTGCCACTCGTTCACAACACAGCCAGTGCCCCCAACGCTCGCAGGGAGCGCGAGCGCTGGAGCGCGCAGCTGGCGGCGGTGCAGGCGGGCCTGGAGCGCGCGCAGCGCGCGTCCGCGGACGCCCGGGCTGAGGCGGGCCGCGCGGGCGCCGCCGGGCAGCGCTGCGAGGCCGAGCTGGGCAACGCGCGCAAGCAGGCGACCGCGCTGCGCGAGCGCGTCAAGGACCTGGAGCAGCAGCAGCGGGCGCGCCCTCCCGCGCCTCCGCGGCCTGCGGCATGCGACGCGGGCACCCGCTCACCAGCTGGGGGCGCCTGTCACCGGCGCGTGCTACCCCATGAAGCACCGGACGACTCTTCCGCGCACAGGCTTGCATTCCTGCGGCCAGTGGTGCTGAGCGCCTGTGCGTCCCGGCGCGCCGCCCGTCTGGCCCCGCTGACGCCCCGGCGCGCCGGCGCGGCAGGCGGCGCACGGCGCGGCGGCCGCGGCGCGGGACGCGCAGGGGCGCCTGGGCGGCCAGGTGCGCGGCGCGGAGCAGAGGCTGCAGGCGCTGGAGGCAGCGGCCGCGGCCGCGCCGCCGCCGCCGGCGGCGGCCGCCCTAGACGCGCTGTGGGAGCAGGGCCAGGGTTTTGAGCAGGGCTTGGCTGCGCTCGCGGCGCGGCTGGACGCCGCAGAGGCGCGCGCGGGCGCGGGTGCCGAGCTGGGCGCGCTGCGCGAGGCGCTCGCCGCGCAGGCGGCCGCGCACGCCGCGGAGCAGGGCCGGCTGGCGGCCGCGGTCGGCCGCCTGCACGGGCTCTGGGGCGCGCTCGCGCGCGCCGTGAGCGAGCCGGCGGCCGGCCTCGCCGCCGGCACCGCGCCCGCGCCGCCGTCCGCGCTCGGGCCGGGCCGCGGCGACGGCTCCTGGCACGAGGCCGCGACCGCGCGCGCGCTGCCCGCGCCGGCCGCATCCGCCAGCGGCAGCCTGGGCGACGCCGGCGCGGCGCGGCGCGCCGGCGACGCCGCCGAGGCGCGGCCCAGCGGCGGCAGCGCGCGCGCGCCCGGCGCGCCCGCGGGCGCGCCGCCGTCTGGCGCGACCGCAGGGGGCCCAGACCCCGGGCCCGCGTGGGGCCCGGCGCGCAAGCGCCCGCGGCTCGGCAGCGGCCCCAGCGCGGGCGCGGAGGGCAGCAACGTGCTGCCGGCCTCGCCGCCGGCCGCGCCGCCGCCGCCCTGCCCCGCGGCCAGCTCGGAGCTGTGCGCGGAGCGCACCGGCTGCAGCGGCGCGTCTGCCGCGGCCGCGCCGGCGCCCGCCGAGCTGACCGCCGCCGAGCTGGCCGAGGGCTGGCTCGCCGGCCTGGCGCGCGGGCCGGGGCCGCCCGGGCCGGCGGCGGCGGCCGCGGCGGCAGCCGGCCTGGCGGCCGCGCTGGCGGCGGGCGAGGTGCCGCTGCCCTGCCTGGCCGCGGGCTTCGAGACGGCGTTCCTGGAGTGCGCGGCCGCCGCGGGCGCGGGCGCCGAGCCCGGGCCCGAGGCCGCGTCGGCGGGCGGCGCGGCCGCGGCGGGCGGCGCCGCCGAGCCCGAGCCGGCGGGCTGGCTGAGCGAGGAGGCGGGCCGCCGGCGCACGTTCGAGTGGCTGCTGGCGTGCGCGGCGGGGCTGGACGCGCGCGCGCGCGGCGCCGGCGCGCGCGGCGGCGTGCTGGGCGCGCTGCGCGCGCACCTGGCGGCGCGCGCGCTCGCGCGCGCGGCCGCGCCGCTCGGCGCGTTCGGCAACGAGGCCTGCGCGCTGTGCGCGGCCGCGGCCGGCCTGTGCCGGCTGCAGGGCGCCGTGCAGGCGCGCGCCTCCCGGGACCTCCTTGATTAATTTTGCAGCTCAGGACAGGACGGCATCATTCAGTCTGGAGTCATGCTGGCTTTCCCTTCCTGGCGCCTGAGCGCCTTCTCGGACGCGCCCGCCCGCGCGGCCACGCCGTCTGGCGCGTCCCTGCAGTGGGATTTTGCGCTTCTGTGCAGGAACGGCGCAGGCTGGCGCGGCGCACAGTCCCGCACGTGGCTGACGCGCCGCGCGCGCAGGCCGCCCGCGTGCTCGTGTACGAGCTGCTGCGCGCGCACGCGGCGCACCCGGCCGCCGCCCTGCCGCGCCTGCTCGCCGCGCTGCTCGCCTGGCCGGCCGCGCTCGCGCCGCCGCCCGCCGGCGGCGGCGACCCGCTCGGCCGCGCCGTGCACGCCGCGCTCGCCGACGTCGTGCAGGACGTGCTGGACGCGCCGGCGTGCCCCGGCGGCGGCGGCGCGCCCGCGGACGCTCCCGTGACGCTGCTCGGCCCGCTGGCTGCGTCCACGGGCGAGGCGGTGCGCGGCGCCGACGTGTCGGCGGCCGCGGCGCGCCTGTGGCGGCTGGGCGCGGCGCGCTGGGGCTGGGCCGGGCTGGCGCGCGGCGGCGCGGCGGGCGGGGGCGGTGCACCGCAGTGGGCGGCGCTGCAGGCGGCGGTGCCGGGCGTGCTGCGCGCGCTGCGCGGCGGCGCGGCCGAGCATACCCTACCCTATTCGCCGGCGGCGCCGCTGCGCGCGCTGGACCTGGCGCTGGCGTGCCTGGGCGGCGCCGCGCGCAGCCTGCCGGTGCGCCGCGGGCTGCGGCGGGCCTTCTGCTAGTGCTTGAAAGTATGCTTGCAAGATATTATGCTCTTCTGCAGCTGCCCAGGACCGGCGATGTGGGCACTAGACCTGTCCTGCAGCCCGCCGGTGCTGTCCTTTTGTTTTGCAGGGCTGCCCAGTGCGCTTTGATTGACAGCACCGCATGACGGGATTGCCCGGCGGCCGACGCGGGGCGTGGGCGCCCGGGTGCATCAGTGGCCTGTGCGGGCGGGTGAGCTGGTGATGTGGCTGACGTGCTACGCGCGCGCACGCAGGCATACCCAGACATTGCCGCGGCCGTGATGCAGAGCGCGGCGGGCTACCTGGACGCCGGCGGCAAGCAGCCCGCGGAGCAGTCGGCGCTGCTGGCGGCCCTGGTGGCGGCCGTGCTGCAGTGCGAGGGCGATGCGGGGCCCGCGCGCGCGGGGCTCGCGACCTTACACGGGCGCCTAGCGCGGCTACAGATGACATGCAGGGTGGTCTATGACGCATGATGCAACTTGTAAAGAACGACGCTATTCAATCGGGTCACCCAGTAGAGACACACAGACAAGTGCAGAGAAGAGGCAAACGGGGCCGTCAGACAGCTAGCATGCAGGGCACTATGGTCTGCCCTAGGTGTGCGCGGCCGGCCGCGCACGGGGCACAGCCGGCGACGCCCCGGCTTCAACAGGGAAGCAAGAGTTCGAGCACCGACAGTGCGCAGCTCTCCAGCGCGCGCCGCAGCACAGCCGGCCGCTCTTCGGACGTTTCGGGGGAGCCTGTGTCGGCCGCTGGGCGCCTAACGCGGGGCGGCGGCGAGCTAGAACGAGGCCTGACACTAGTCGTGCTGGTGCAGCGAGGCGGTCGACGCGATCTGCCGCAGCGACGCGCTGGAGCCCGCGACAGAGCCCGCCAGCTGCTTGCGCACCAGGTTGGCGTACAGGCCGCCCGCCTCCAGCAGCGACTCGTGCGTGCCCACCGCCTGCACGGCGCCGTCGGCGATCACCCTGCGCGCGCGGCCGAGCGCGTCAGCCTGTCTGAGGCTCGAGGCTCAAACACCGCGAGGCGCGCCAGCGAGACAGGGTGTCCGCCGTGCAGCTACCAAAGGCCTAGACTGCGGAGGCTGTGGCGCCTCGGGTGTGCTGCACCAGCTCCACAACCTATCAGAGCAGCGCGTCAGGACTCAGTCAAGCACGGCATCAGTCGCTTACTTGCTGCAGCAAAGCGTTCTGAAGCCTCATGGGTCAATCCGCAAACGGCTGAACGCAACGAAGGCCTGCAGCGCCCGCAAGCCGCGCAGCCGCGGGGGCGTACACAATGCGGTCGGCGTTCACGACGGTGGACAGCCGGTGCGCGATGACGAGCACAGTGTGCTCGCGCATGAGCCGGTCCAGCGCGTCCTGCACGACCGCCTCGCTGTCCGCGTCCAGCGCGCTCGTCGCCTGCGCAATGTAGGGATAGGGTACATACCCATCGCTCGCGCGTTCGAGCAAACACCTGCCTGACGGACGCGGGCGCGCAGCGCAGCGACGGCCGCGGCGGCAGCATGCGCTCCGGCCAGCGCCGCGCGCAAGGAGCAAGCAGGCATGGGCGGCGGCCCACCGTTCAAGCCCAGGGAGTCTGGCGGCCGCCCTTGTGAGCGCGCGGAGCGGCCAAAGCACTCGCGCAGTGCACTACCAGCAGCAGGGGCAGGCAGAAGGTCATAGCGCCCAGGCACGCTGCCCACGTCCCATTACCAAGAAGCGCCCAGCGGAGGGATGCTGGGTGGGGCGGCCGGCGCACCTCGTCGAGCAGCAGCACCGACGGCCGCCGCACGAGCGCGCGCGCTATAGCTAGCCTGCGACCGCGGCGTGGGCATGTCAGGCCCTGCATCCACACATTGGGCACTGCCAGTCCTGTGCGCACGCCGTCCCCATGCAGCCATAACAGCGCGATGCTTTTGGCTGGGACGCGCGCAGAGCACTTCCCGCGCCGAACATGGCCCGGCCCGCGCACCTCTGCCGCTGGCCGCCGGAGATCGTGGTCCCCCTCTCGCCGCAGTCCTGCGCGGCAGGACCTCCGACTCAGCCCCGGAGCGCTCTGCGTGCATGCCCAAGACAGCTTGGCAGCATGCTTCGCAGACAGGCGCAGAGTGCTGCTGTGCTCGAGCGGCCGTCCGCCCTCGGCGCCGGCCGCGCGCGCCAGGAGAGCCGCCTGCAGCCGCTGTAGCGCATGGGGCTGAGGCGCGGCGCGGTGAACCCTACCCTACCCTAAACCACGCGCACCGTGTCGTAACCCTGCGGCCACTCGGAGATGAAGCTGTGCGCGTTGGCCAGGCGCACGGCCTGCTCTACCGCCTCGTCGCTCGGCACCTCGCCCGGCGCCTCGCCGTCCGCCTCCTCCAGGCCGTACAGGATGTTGCGCCGCACGCTGCGCGCGTACAGCACCGGCTCCTGCGCGCGCGCGCGCGCGGTCAAGACCCTACCATGTTCTACCCTACCCTATCTCGACTGCCCCCGCGCTGGCGGTCGCGCGCTCGGGCTCCGCTCGCCGACAGGCGCGCATTCGTAGCGCTTCATGCTGAGGGTGTACCCTAAAGGTACGGTCAGGTTGCCGGGGCGACCAGGGGCGGCCTGCGAGGGCATGCAGGCTACGACCCTGCTGCGCGCGCGCTCGACGCAGGCGCGCCTGCGACACCAGCGCCACGCGGCGCCTGAGCCAGCGCGCGTCGTACGCGCCCACGTCACGGCCGTCCAGCAGCACCGCGCCGCCGCTCGGGCTGCAGCCCGCGCGCAAGACTTCAGTGGGGACCTCGACGTCACAGGTCAACGCTTCAGCCACATTGGATGATGATGAATACACCTCTCGGCTGCGCCCAGGGTACTGGGCTGCTGCTGGACCTGGGCGGCAGTGCATTGCGCTGCGGAGCGGGGAGGCCAAGCAGGGGCTCCATGCAAGTAGGGTCACGACGCAGGGCCTGCACAGGGTCGGTGGGAGACGCGCACCATGCAAGCCCACTGCATGCGCAGAGCAGCCAGGGCAACACATACCTGGTGTGCATAGCTTGGTATGCTCTGGCCGGCTGCAAGCAAAGTCAGCAAGGCACAAAAAAAAAAAACTCGGCACAGCCTCAGACAGGCAACACGCGCACGGCCTGCGCCGCCTCGGGCGGGCGCGAGGGGCGCGCACGTGTAGAAGCGCTCGACCAGCTTCACGACGGAGCTCTTGCCGCCGCCCGACGGCCCCACCAGCGCCACCACCTGCGCGCCGCAACGAGCCGTCATACAGCGCGCGTGGGCTGTTTCTCTGGACCCCCAGGCAGCGATGATGAGCCACCACAGCGGCGAGCTGTCCCACAGCATGCACGCGTTGTTGGCCCAGCTCCCTGGACAGCAGCAACCCACGCATGTCACGCCCGCCTCGCCTGCCCGCCAGGCTGCCGACACCGCCGCCGGGACTGTCCCGCATGCAGATGCCGCACCAACGCACGTCCGACCACGCAGACATGGGGGACGCTGCGCACGCCCCGCATGCGGCCGCGCGCGCGCACCTCGCCAGGGTTGATCTGCAGCGACACGCCGCTGAGGACGCGCAGCGTGGGCCGCGCAGGGTACGAAAAGTCTGCGCAGCGCAGGCGGCGCTGGCGTAGCATGAGTCGCATGTCCGCGACGCCTGCTTGCAGTCTTTGCATGCCCGGCGACTGCGCCATGGCCAATGCGAGGCCACGACGGCAAAACTGCCACACCCTAGCTCCGCACTTCACAAAATTGATGTGCCACTGCACATCAGTGGAGTCTGCAACTGCAGGACCTGGACCGTATTGCATGCTCAGTGAGACAGCGGGAGCCTCGGCCGCCGCAGCACACATGGCGCGGCCTTGCTGCTGCGCGCAGGCAGAGGCCGCGCGGGCGCACCGACATCGCGCAGCTCGACGCGCCCGCTGAAGTTGGCGGGCGCAAGCGCGCCCGACGGCGGCATGCGCGGCACGCGCTTGATCATCTCCACCACCTTGTCGGCCGCGCCCACCGCGGCGCTGAGGCACGAGAACACGTCGCCCATGGACTGCGCGCGAGCGCCGGCGCCGTCAGCCGCACGATATACGAATGGGCTAGGGTAGGGTAGGCCATATCCTACCCTGCCCTACTCTAACCCTATCTCCCGGCGCTTGCGAGCGCCGGGGGAGAGCGGGCCTCTTGTGTTGCAGGGGCGTAGGCGGGCCGTCTGCCACTGTCAGGATGACAGGCACCGACATGGTGAGCGCCGGTCGTCGGCCGTCTGAGCGCAGGGCGTGCGAGGCGAGTGCGCCGCAACGCGGCCGTCCGAGTAGCGCCAGCGGCGGCCAAGAGAGCTGGAAAATGGGGGTCTGAGGGGGAAGACAAGAGTGTCCGACGCGCCTGGAAGGCCGAGTTGAGGCTCTGCTGGTACAGCATGAAGGACACCAGCAAGCCGGCCGACATGCGGCCGTCCAGGACGAGCCGCCCGCCTGCGCAGCCCCACCCCCCGCATCGGCCGCAGTGGGACGCCGGGCGCAGGAGCGGCGCGACACCCTGCAGGCGGCGCAGGCGCCGGGCAACAAGGGCTCCATCACGGCCATGATCGCAACAGGACGCCGTCGGGCTAGGCCACGGTCGTGAACGCGGCGGAGCGCCGTGCGGAGTCCGTAACAGTCACAGTCACGGCAGGGCGCCGCACCATAGAAGAGCGTGACGGCATTGATGACGTTCGGCAGGAACGTGTTGGTTGCGGCGTAGGCCGCGTACGCCAGCGCCTCCTTGACCTGCACGCGCCGTGCGGTAGGGTAGGGTAGGGTAGGGTAGGGTAGGGTAGGGTAGGATATATAGCCCTACACCCAATAAGCGGCGTGCAGAGCGCCTTGGTCTGTCAGCTACCCGCCGCTGATCGCCGACCCCGACATACCGCGGCCAGCTCATCCGGTGCTGCTCCAAAGGATGCCAGGCACCGCGCAGAGGGCAAACGCTGCCTGGGGCAGCAGGGTGCTGCGCTCCGCTGCCGCGCCGCCGCTGCCGCTGGCACGCCTCGCGACGCAGGCGTGAGAGGGCCCCGGACTGCAGAAACTGAGTGCAGGTGCCAGCAACCAGCCGTGCAAGGCGCCCCGGAGCCCCGCGCCCTAACCTACCCTAGCCCCGGAGCGCCGCGCGCGCGCCTGCAGCGCGTTGTACGCGCGCAGGCAGGCCTGGTAGGCGGCGCGCGTGGACGCCTCGGCCGCATGCGCCTTGACGGTGGCCATGGACGACAGCGCCTCCTCCGCCACGCTCTGCGCATTGGCCAGCTCGGTCTGCACCGCCTCCGACAGCTTCCTGCGGCGCCGGGACAGAATTGGGGTCGAGGATTAGGGTTGGGGCGCGGGCGGATCGGCGGGCGGGCGCCGCGGCGCGCGGCGTAGCGAGGCAGGCCGCTGGCTCGGCTGTCGCATAGTGCTCAGGCGCATGTCCGCAATCGCGCGGGCGCGCTCTGCTCCCATTAAACGGGGGATGGGCGCGCTCTGCTCCCAGGTCCTTCGAAGAGAACGCTCCGCTCCCAAAACCTGGAAGAGCGCGCTCTGCTGCCAGACCCTTAGAAAGGGCGCGCCCTGCTCCCAGAGATGCGGGGACGAGCAGCAAAGCTATGGAGACATCCGCCCGGCCCGGCTCCCGCAGCACCAGCCCCAGCCCAGCAGGCGCCGCGCCGCCGCGCCGCAGCGCGGCCCCGCCCCCGGACGCGCGCGCGGCGCCGGGCGCGCACCGCAGGTACTCCCCGTACACCTGGCACAGCAGGATGACGCAGGGGATGGAGATGAACGTGATGACCGTCAGCCGCCAGCTCGCGTCGAACATGAACACCAGCACCATGGCCGCCTGCGTCAGCGAGCGCAGCGCCATCTGCGCCGCCGCAGCCCGGCGTCAGCGAGCGCAGTGCCACCCGCGAGCGCAGCGCCGCCTGCGCCGCCCCGGTGAGTGGCCGGCAGCCGGCGCGCCGGATGCCGGCAGCACGAGCCGGCCCGCTCCGCCTACCACCCGGTTTGACGTGTCTGCTCGCACCAGGCTCACGAGGCCAGGCTCTTAGGTAACGGGGTCTGCGTCTGACGCGGTGGACAGAGCGATGAGGCAGCGCGGGAGACAGGGGGATGTGACACTGCTCTGCAGCCGCCACGGGCGCGCACGTTCAGGTTGAGGCAGATCTGCTCGGAGACGGTAGTGGTGTCCGCCGACAGCCGGCTGGTGATCTCGCCTGCGGTGCGCAGCAGCACTGGTATCAGTTGTTTCGCCAGTGCTGCGGCATGCTGAAAATGCGGTCACAGCGCACAGGCCTTGCATGAAGGTCAGCCGCGGGCCAGCGCAGCGGGGGCCCCTCGCGCACCCGTCTTCGTGCAGTCAAAGTAGCCCAGCTCCTGGGCCAGGATGCTGTCGAAGAGGCGGCTGCGGATGCGCACGCTCAGCCGCGCCATGCACACCGTAAAGACGCCTGCGCGCAGACCAGGTCGCTTTCGTGTGAGTGGCACCACCAGCTGACACACCAGGGCCTCTGCAGGCGTGAACACCTTGCATGACAGAAGACACGAGCGCAGACCTCCGCTTGTGTTTGGTGGCCGGATGTGGCCCCAAGAGAGCTGGTGACATGGGTGGCACCCAGCGAGGCGTCGTGCACGTTCAACTCAGCAAACACAGTGGCTTGAAGGTGCAAGGGTGTGCTGCATGCGAGCGCGCAGCAAGCTTGCACAGGGCGTTCACTTGAAAACCGTGGCACATGAAGTGGGCGTGAGCCAGCAGGAACACGATGGACGTAAGCGCGCGACAGGTCAGGGCTAGGGATAGGGTTAGAGGCCAACATAATCAGCGGGGGCGGCCGGGGCCGCACCGCCGCGCACGCCGGAGAAGATGGCGCAGCCGAGCGAGACCAGGACGAGCAGCACGATCGTGTGCTCAAACGCGGCGGGGTCGGGGTCGATGCTGGCATAGTCGATGATGCGGCCCGTGTAGAACGGGATCAGCGCCTGGCCCAGCGCCGCCACGGCGCCTGCGGCCGGCGCGCGCGCGCGGGCGCCGCGTCAGCAGGCGCGCAACAGCTGTCCCGGCCGCTTGCCGGCCCGGCGACGACTCGGCGCAAGGCGTGCAGGTTGTTGGTGCAACGCGGCAGCGCTGCCGCTGCGCCCGGCCCTCCCGTCGTTCGCTGCCCTGCAGGCCGCACCAGCCTGCAGGCCGCTGCCGGCGAGCGGCGCGGCGCGCGGCCGCGCAAGCAAATCGTGCGCTCCGTCAGGGACTAGGTTAAGGGTTATGGGCGGGGTCTGCGCCGCGCGGGCGCGCGCCCGCCGAGAAGGCGACCAGCAGAAGGTGCGCATCATAGGCGCTGTAGTGCAGCAGCAGCGTGATCGTGCCGCGCTTGTCCGCGCTCTCCTGCTCGGCGCCGGCGCCGGCCTTCTCCAGCAGCGGCTCCTCCGCGCCCTCCCCGCCCGCCACGCTGCGCTCCTCCCACTCTGCGCGGCGCCGCGCCTTGTTCATATCACCAGTGCCTTGCCTTAGTCACCAGCGCTCGCCGGAAAGCGCTTGCTGGCCTGCTTTGATCCTGCGGCACTGCGCTGCAGGTAAGCGCCCGGCCTCATAGAGGCCAGAGACAGTGTGCTGCTTGGCACGCCGCGCTCCTGTCCTGCCATAAAGCAATAATATTCTTTTCTACTGCACAAAAGAGCACCAGCGTGTCACTCAGGCGCACAGGCCCGGCGGCAGCACGGCCGGGCGCGTGCCCACGAGGAGGGCGTCGGCCGCGCGGCGCAGCGCGAACAGCGCCGCCAGGCTGGCGCAGAGGGCGGAGTAAAGGTACACCAGCCCGACAGCGCCCGGGTGCTCGCGCGCCGGCCACAGCCACTCTTGCCCCGCCACGGCCACCGCTACAGCCTTGGCCAGCAGCAGCACCTGCACACGCTCGCCGAAGCTGATGCGGGGCACGCAGGAGAGCCGCACGACAACCTCACGGAGCCCCGCAGCGGCAGGCACGCCTGGCAGCCCGAGGTGACCGCCCACACGAACGTGCGCGCGCGCTTGTGGGACCGCAGCGCGGTGACGCGCTTGCTCATCCGCCCGGCCATGCAGAGCATGTGCACCGCCAGCAGCGCGCAGTGCGCCACGCTCTGCAGCCACACGTCCAGGCAGCCATCCGACCAGTTGTACGCGTCCAACCAGTCGCGCAAGGAGTGCAGCTGCGGCAGCTGCCATCGCAGCCCCCAGAACGTGAAGAAGGACACGGCGCCCAGCTCCAGGACCAGCGCCGACCAGAAACACAGCGCCGCGCCCGCCATCCTGTGCATGCTGCAGCTCGAAGCAGCAGTCAGCGCATAGCAGTTATGCACACGATAGCGATCCTCTCCTTGTTGCACTCCTCGATTCCCCCTTCTGTTCACGACTTTTTGTTCGGTGCTCGACTTTGCAGGGCATAAGAGGGTTAGGCCGCTGCAGCTCCAACACAGAGTTTGCAAAGCAGGCGTGTTGACAGAGCTTGGGCCAAGACGAGTGAGCTGACAAAACAAATACGCCTGTAAGCTAACATCTTCAGCAGACCCACACAAGGTTGCAGGCGTGCTGGTGGTCGAGGCGTGCGAGCAGCGTACAGCGGGCATGGAACCTCCAGTGCGCCTTCAGCAACTGTGTTAGTATGAAGTAGCGCGCCTGAATTGTGCAATTCATTAGAGCTGCTACGTTGCTGCGTGGATGTTTTCACTGCTGGCAAATCAACAGCGCTTGGCCGGCTCTGGTGCTAGCTTGCGCGCCACTGCGTGTGGTGTGCTCACTCGCACGGGACTGTGCAGGCGAAGGAGAAGGCAAAGGAGAAGTGGGCTGATGACGAGGTCCCCGCAGAGCCGGCTGCGCCATCAGGCCAGGCAGACGACGACGGTGAACCCCCCCAAGCCCCAGGGCCGCGACGCGAGAGCCATTGCACTCGGGGCTCCAGGCTGCTGAGTGCGCCGGCGCTCGCGCGCAGACGCGCCGCCCGGCTTTGAGCACGTGGCGCCCGGCACGCACGACGTGTCGCGCCTGGCGGACAGCCTCGGCGCGGTCCAGGTGCCGGCCGGCCGCCTGCCCACTGCCGCCAGCAGCCTCCCTGGACACGGCACTGACACCGCCTTCCGGCCACCGGAAGCTGTTCGCCCGGGCACAGGTAGACGCCCGCGGCGCCGCCGACGGCACCACAGACGGCGCTGCCGGCGGCAGCGCCAACGCCACAAACGGCACCGCCGGCGGCGGCGCCAACAGCGGCGCTGCCGGCGCCGACAGCGGCGCTGCCGGCGCCGCCGACAGTGCCGCCGGCGGCGAGGCGGCGGCACCGGCGGCGGCGCCGGACCGGCCGGATGAGAAGGAGGGCGCCGCGTCGACAGCGCCGGGCCTGCAGGAGCCAGAGGACAACGAGATCCGGACGGTGCACGCGGGCGATACGCCGTACACCTCTGCCGCCAGCTTCGACGACCTGCCCATCAGCCAGCCGCTGCTGCAGGCGCGCGCGGCCGCGCGCGGGCGCGCCTGCGGCTCCGAGGCAGCCGGCTGCTGTGCGATGCGCATACGCCAGCAGCCTCAATGACGGAGCCTGCCGCTGCTGCAGGCCGGGCACTTGGCGCGCTGCGAGTGCGGCCGCGCCCAGGGCAGGGGCAGGGGCAGCGGCAGGGCGGTGCACTGTCAGCACTGCCTACCTGCCCGGGCGGGCTTGGTGGCGGCCATAGCGTGTGGGTCTATTCGGCAACGCATGCGCTGCACCGGCCTGCCGGCCGGCAGCGGCGCGGGCGCGCGCCCGGGCTGACGCGGGTCGGGCGCGCGCCAGGGGCTGTACACGGAGATGAAGTTTGAGAAGCCGTCGCGGATCCAGGCGACCACGCTGCCCATGATCCTGGAGCCGCCGTACCGGAGCCTCATTGCGCAGGCGCGGCGGCGCCCCGCAGCGGCAGCTGCTAGCTGCTAGGGCGCTGCATGGGAGCTGTGAGCCTGGCTGCATGGGAGTTTGCGAGCCTGACCTGGCCGCACGGGGACACAGTGCCGTGTTGGCCACCACAGGCATGATGCAAGTGCTGCCTAGCTGCTGCTCTGTGGCTGTTGCGTTTGCTAAGAGTTCTGATGGGCTGCACTCACATGTCCTCGTCTGCGTTAGAGAGCCCGCGCTACGCGCTGAAGTGAGTAATGGTGCTGGGCGCCGGGCCAGGCGCACAACGGCAGCGGCAAGACGACGTGCTTCGTGCTCGCCATGCTGAGCCGCGTGGACCCGGCGCTGGCGCAGCCGCAGGCGCTCTGCGTGTGCCCCACGCGCGAGCTGGTGGTCCAGAACCTGCAGGTCCTGGAGCGCATGGGGCGGCACGCGGGCATCACCGCCACGTCCACCGCCGCCGCCGACTTTGAGGTCACGCGGTGCGCGCGCAAGCGCCGTGGCCGATAAGGGCAACCGACGGGGCCGCGGCAAAGCTGCTGTGTGGGCGCATGTTGGCACCTCCGCTGTCGCCTGCGCGCGGCGCTGCGCACCAATTGCCTCGAGCCAGATTTACCAAGCGGCGGGTCTGCACGTTTTCTTGGGGTTTTCCTTACTTCTGTCACAAGCGAAGGACTGTGCAAGGCAGCTTCTGCCAGCTGCGCCGGCAGGCCAGCGCGCGGCGCTGCAACCGTGCGGGGCGCGCGCCGAGGCGCCGCGCGCGCGCCGCGCGCAGGCAGACGCGCATCGTCGACCAGGTCATCATCGGCACGCACGGCAAGCTGAAGAACTGGCTCTCCAAGCGCGTGCTTAGCGTGAAGGCGATTCGCATCCTGGTGTTCGACGAGGCGGACGAGATGCTCAAGGCGCGCGCCGCGCCGCGCCGCGCCGCGTTGCCGGCTGCACGCACGCGCGCCGCGGGCCCCCTTGTCGCATGGGCCCTGTGTGCCCCAGCCGCGTGGAGCGCGCAGGTGAGCGGCCGCCCGCATGCCCTGCACGCCGCGCGCCACAGGCGTCTCCGCGCTCTTGCTGGACACAATTGCGGGACGCCGCGCCGGCCTGGCTCGCAGGTCATGCATGCACAGCAGAGCCACAGACACCGCTGTCCCTGCTGTCAGCGGGATGACTGCGCAGCCTTGCGGGCCTGCCGGAGAGGCCGGCCACAGCGGGGTCGCGCGGCGCGGCCGGCAGGTGGACGCGTTTGCCTCGGACTCGGTGCGCATGATCAAGGAGGTGCGCCTGGCGACGGGCCGGCAGGACGTGCAGATCCTGCTTTTCTCCGCCACCTTCAACGACCGGGTCAAGAGCTTTGCGCTCAAGGTCGTGCCGGACGCCAACCAGGCGCGCCCGCCGCGCCGCCCCGGCGCGCAACCGGCCCCGCCTCTTTCGCCAGCCCTGGCCTGCCAAGAAGTGCCCGCGCGTGCGCTCGCGTGTGCGCGTGAGAGAGGGTTGAGAGAAATGAGAAAGACGTGAAGTGTCGGGGTGTGTCTTAACCCCAGGCAGCTTTGCTATCTATCGCCTGGCGCCTCTGCTCAGGGCCGCATGGCATGCACAGGTGACTGCAGAGCTTACAAATAGGTGCTGGGGAGGGGCCAGGCGCATGTGGCGCATGTGCTGCAGTGCGGGCTGGGAACGAGAGCGCGAGGGGGCTGTGCTGCCGACGCAGGTGTTTGTGCCGCGCGAGGACCTGTCGCTGGACGTCATCAAGCAGTACCGCGTGGTGCGCGCCCGCGCGCCGCACGGCGCGCGCGCCGCCGCCGCGCACGGCCTCCCTGCCTCGACGCCCCATGCTGCAACCCCCCGCAGGGTTGCACCCGGAGCGGCCTGGACTGGCAGACCACGTCGTAATGTTTTGAACGCTGTGGCAGAGGGCGCTGTGACCCTCAATTCCTCTCACATCCCACGACTGCATTTGTGGGGGCCGTGCTGGGGTGCGGCCGACCGGGCTGCTGTCGCCGCGCGCAGGACTGCCCGCAGCCCAAGGACAAGGTGCGGGTGCTGAAGGAGATGATCTTCCCGCAGTGCGAGAAGCTGGGCCAGACGATCATCTTCGTGCGCACGCGCGAGACCGCGCGCGCGCTGCACTCCGAGGCGCGCGCCCACCCTGCGCCTGCCCGCCCCCTGGCGACCCCCGTTCGCGCCATGACGCTGTTCGCCATGCGATCGAGCCGGCGGCAAGGTGTAAATTCTCAGGCCGGGAGCAGGGAAGTGCGAATGATCGTGGTGGATATGGGAGTGCACCTAACATCAGCAAGCAAGGGCCTTCATGCGGTCCTCGCGCACGCCCATGCGCAAAGTGGCGCATGGAGGCGCAGCGTGCATCTGGTCGCTCACACTCTCACACCCTAGGGCTGCCTCCTGGCGTGCGGGTGGAGCACGGCGGGCACCGCCGTGCCAGCATCTAGGGACAGCAGGAACGAGGCGGCGCGCGATCTTGAGGAGACCATTTACCCTAGAACGAGTGCCTGCCCGGCGCGCAGATGGAGCGCGATGGCCACCGCTGCACCAGCATCGAGGGCAGCATGGACAAGGCGGCACGCGACCGCGTGGTGGCCGAGTTCCGCGCGGGCGCCACCAAGGTGCTCATCTCGACTGACGTGCTGTCGCGCGGCTTTGACGTCACCCAGGCGCGCCGCCCCGCCGCCCGCCGCCCGCCCTGAGCTCGCAGCCGCCCGCGAATGTTGGGCTTCGCCGCGCCTGCGCGCCGATGTCCGCCTGTGGCTCTCAACAAACAGCATTGGCCCTGCCAAGTTAGGAAGTGTAACTGTGTTCCTATGTCCTGCGGTGTCATGCGGCTGACAATTGGGAGCTCCATGTCACTTATCGACGTGGCCGATCTTGCCAGGTGTTGATGCCATGCGCGCCTGTCGGGCAGGTGACGCTGGTGATCAACTATGACGTGCCGGTGGAGCGCAACTACCGCGACCCCGCGTTCGAGACGTACCTGCACCGCATCGGGCGCAGCGGGCGCTTTGGGCGCAAGGGCGCCGCGTTCAACCTGGTGACGGGCTTCACGGTGCGCCGCGTCCGAAGCAACCGATTGGCAACACAGACATAGAGCATTTGGCAACACAGACATGGAGCATGCGGCATTGCTGAGTGAATCAGGAGCCATCACGTCAGAAGCAGGCCCTGCTCGAACGAGCCAGGCTCAAGAGCTGGGTCCTTGCCAACGCGAGCTCACCATGGCGGACATTTGCAGCTGCAAGCTCCATGCAGCCGTGAGTCTGCAAGCGAGCCTGGACAAGATGACACGGGCGGCCAGCAATAGGCATGCGTCAGCATAATGTCTGTGCTTACCAGTTAAGAACTTCTGGGGCTCGCAGCACTGTGGTCCTGGCGGTTCGTGCGCAGATCTACTCCTGTGGAAGGTTTCGGCGCTTTCTGTGGAAGATTCCAGCGCTTAGAACCAGCTAAGCAGCAGCGGGGCTGACGCGCAGGAGAAGGCAGTCATCGACCAGATCTCGGCCTACTTCCAGCACGAGATCAAGGAGGTGCCATACGACGACGAGGACGCATTCATCGAGGTGCTGAAGGAGGCGGGCTTGACGGAGGGCTGACAGCGCAGCGCCGCGCGCCGCGCGCGCCAAACCGCCACGAACTGCAACTAAATTGCCAACACGTCAGAAACTGGTACTGAACACAGTGTTGTGCGCTGGTCTTGCAATCTCTGTGTGCGAGAGGCCCCACTGAGAGTTGCATCGGAGTGCGCTTTGCAGCGGTGGCCGTAGGTTGGTTGTAACGGCTCTCAGCTGGTTACAGCATGCGGCTCGATCAGGGACTCTGCCTCCGCCATCGACATTTCCAGCGCACAGACGAGCACGTGCAGAAATTCAGGCTTGACCCACAGGTACGCGGCGCACACGCACAGCAGCGCGGCATAGTCAGCGGGCACGCGCTTCGACACCGGGTGGTAGGGGGCGCCCAGCAGGCGGTACGGCGCCGCCTCGGCGTCGCCCGCGGCGCCAGCCTGGTCGGGCGGCTCCGCTGCCTGCCCTGTGCCACGACAGGCATGCAGCTGCCGTCAGACACTGCCGTCCCCACAGGCAAGGCAGGAGCCATGTCTACGGTCGCCGCGCCGGAACAGAGCAGGCCGCCGCGGCGAACCGAGCAGAGCACGGACGTGCCAGGCATTGCCCGTCGCGACAAAGACACACGCATCAGCAGTCCTAGGGCCGCACACTTGTGTAGGGATAGGTTGAGAGAAGGTTCAAAGACACGCACGTCTGCGGGTCCCGTGGCCGCGCACCGGTTGCCTGCGCCGTGCAGGCGGGAGCGGCTTCCGCTGCGTCAGCCTCCGGCTCCTCCAGGCCGGCCGCGGCGAGCAGCGCGGCGTGCAGGCCGGCCAGGCCCTCCGGCGGCTGGTGGCCGGCCAGCATCGTGCCCTGCAGCGCGCGCATGTACCCGCGCGCGTCCGCCGGGCCCCACCGCGCCGCCTGCCCGTCCGCGCGCGGCCGCTCGTCAGGCCAGCGCCTCGCACCGCAGGCCGCTCACCGCCGGCCAGCCGCGCGCCGATGCCGAGGCGAGTGCCGACGAGTGGGCCACATGGGTGACAGAACAACATCCATGCACCACAGCCCCGGCAGCCCAGCAGTGCTGCCACGCCCAGGGACGGTGTGGAGCTCGTGCGACCGCGGCGGTTGCCTAGGCTGGGCGCTCGTGACAAAGGCGGCCGCACGCGCTCCGGGCACCTCGCGCGTCCGCAGGCCGGGCGGGCGGGGGCGCGCCTCATCTGCGGCCAGCGGGAAGTCGCACTGCTGCCGCAGGCCCGCCAGCGCGCCGGCCGCCCAGGCCTGCCAGTCGGGCGGCGGCGGCGGCACGCCGGCCACGCGCGCCGCGTGGCCGCCGCCGTCCAGCCTGTAGCACAGCCGCGCCGCCACCGCCAGCGCGGCCATGAGGTGGCAGTGCGGCTGCTCGAACGCGTCGCCACTCAGCCGCGCCGATGGCGTGCCCGCCACGTGGACCCAGTGCAGCTCCGCCGCAACTGGCACCAGCGCCTGCCGCGCGGCGCCCCCATAGGGCTAGGCCAGGGCGCCCCTCGGCAGCAGGCGCTTGGCAGCGCACACGCCTGCGCGTGCCAATGCCAGGGCCAAGCCCCAGGGGCCACCGGCCTGGCTGCCAGCGTGCATGGCGGCGGCGCCTGGCTGGACGGGCAGCGGCTGGCGCGCGCTGCACAGGCATGCCCGCGTCGTCCCCGCTTCACCCAATACTGGCATGCGCTGGACACTGCGCAGCGCCCACTGGCTGCGAGTATGAGGCGGAATGCCGGCGGGTGCTGCGCGCACAGACGCCCCGGGCGCGCATGAGCTCAGGTTAAGGTTAGGCTGGGGTTGAGGCGAAGCGGCGCGCCTGCGGCACACCCAGCTCCAGCGCGAAGCGGCGCAGCAGCGCGGCGGCGTTGGCGTTCGGCAGCGGCAGCTGCAGCGCGCGCGCAGCCTGCGCCGCGCTGGCCACCAGCGTGTGCAGGCCCGGCACGCCTGGCCCGCGGCGCGGCGCCGCGTCCGTACATGCTGCGTGCCTTGCTGCGCCCTTGATTCTTTCCAGGCGACCTGTGCATCCTACCTCCTGCTTCTGAGCTGGCATGTCACTTATCAATGCACGCCATCAGTATTGAGTGCTATTGATCGATCCACACGCAACCAGTATTGAAGAGAAGCCGCAGTGCCGGAAGGTATGTGGCCGCAAAGACGAGCAGGGAGAAATGCAGCCACACGGGGCGCGCGCCCTGCGGCCGAACGAGCTGCTCCGGCAGCGCGTGCTCGCCGGCGCTCTCGCGCACGCCGCGCACGGCCTCGGCCATGCCCAGGTAGGGCAGCTCGCCGCTTGCGGCCCAGCGCAGCAGGTCCGCGGGCAGCACCGCCTCGCGGCACTGCCAGCACGCCAGGAGGCAGACCACGAGCGTCGCGTCGTGCGGCAGCGCCTGCGCGCCAGCCTCCCAATACGCTGCCGCTCGCCAGCTTGTGGCGCCATTGAGGCGCATCCACATCATGCACATGTGTGTCCAATGATCGCCGCGTCATGGCTGGTCGCCGCGGCCAGTCTTCGCTCACGCTCCGATTTTTTTTCAGGCAGCCTGTCGGGCGCGGTGCCTGTTGAGGCACCGGGGCAGCGGCGCGCCTTGCGCAGGCTGTGCTGCAGCGCCATGTGCAGGGGCATGGCCTGGGTCCGCGATCCCGGGAGCGGCTCGCCGAGCGCGTCACGCTCGGGGCCATGGTCGCCCCTGTGCGCCATGGCCCCTACCGCCCTGCGCCGCGCGCCGCCCTCGGCGCTCGCAGCGCCCAGCTTCGCATATGATGGAGTCGTATAAGGGTCAACAGCACAGCGCTGCACTGCGCTGTTCCGACTCGGACAGGCACCCAGCGCCCCGCAGCGTCCGTCAGCCCTCACAGGACACAGGCGCGGTACGCGGCGTGGGCGCGCCCGGCAAAGCGGTCGCCCAGGACGCCTGACTTCGCGACGTGCGCGAGCCAGATGGTCCGCGCTGCCGGCACGACGGCGCCGCCCACGCCAAACTTGGCGCGCAGCGCGTCCAGCTGCGCCTGGCGCCCGCGCCGCCCCGCCTCAGCCGGGCGGCAGCCTCGCTGGCCGCTAAACCGCAGGCCGCTATACCACAGCATTGGGTGGTGTCCGGCATAGGTGTCCGGCATGCTTCAACGCCTGTCCCAGCAAGACACGCGGGGACGACATTGTCACAGGGGCGAGCGCAGAGATCTGAGCAGGGATCTGTGGATGTATTTTTAAGCAACTTGGTTTAACTTATGTCGGCCACTACGGCCGAATTCTAGAAGGCCCGATTTGGGGTTTCCCCCTTTGATGACACAAGTGGCTCGTGGCGGGGCGCGTGCGTGCGCATTGGCCAGTGACGGCTCAGCAGGCGCAAGCGCAGGCGCGGATGGGCAGCCGCGCGGCCTGGGCGCTCCCGGTCCTGCTGCTCGCCCTGCTCGCGCGCTCGCGGGCGATCATCCAGCCCTGCTCCGCCTGCCAGAGCATCGCGGTGCGATCCCGCGCGCTTGGCAGGACCTGGACTTCAATATGCTGTCCGACGCGCCAGGCGCACGCGATCAGACTTGATCTGCGCCGCTCCCCGCTGCGGCAGGCAGAGCTGGCGGAGCGGGTGCGCCAGGAGGGCGCGCACGACCCCATCGACCTGCGGAACAGGCTGGACTCGCAGGGCAACCGGTACGGGAAGGTGGTGGACTTCAGGCGCGCGGCTGCACGTCCCGCGCCTGCCCTCCCATGCAGGGTGTGGCGCTGAGGCCGGGGGCGCCGCGCGCAGGCTGTCTGAGGTCAGGGTGAGCGCGCTGCTGGACACGCTGTGCACGGCGGTCAGCGCGCGATACCAGCTGGCCGCGCGGACGGAGGCCGGCGTGGCGCCGGTCTGGCTGTGGACCGCCGACGCGAGCGGCGCCGAGTGGACGCGCTTGCCGCAGGCGGAGGACCAGCTGCGCAGGAAGGAGCTGGAGAACTACTGCGTGCGGCTAGTGGCGGACGAGTATGAGGAGGAGCTCACAGCCGCGCTGCGCTCAGAGGAGCCGGCAGATTTGCAGGATCTGATGTGCGTGCGGTGGACCAAGGCGTGCAGGGAGTCTGCACGAACTGAGCTCCGACGCTGATGCCCGGGTGATGCTGTAGCTTGATCCAGGACCTGCGCTCTGAGTCCTGTCGCGAACAGGGATGCTTTGCTGCATGCACAGCAAAAGAGGAGCGCTCACCCACAGTGACCTGCTTCCGATCTACTACAGGTCCAGCTATACCTTCTCACTAACCCGTCTGCTCAACGGTCTGATCGGTCAGGCGACTGGCATTGTATATGCCAAGATGCTGGGCACGCCTCGGCAGGCGGCAGGCAGCCTCCCGCTGGGACTGCTCGCGCTCTACAGCTCGTGCTGCTCTTCGGACTGCCTCAGGTTCCAGCATCGACAGACAGATAGGCGCAGCTGTAGGGCAAGTGAAGGTTCTTCACTGAGGCTGCATCTGGCAGTGCCAGACTAGCACAAGCTGCGCACAGCCTGCTCGCATAGGCGACAGCGCTCGCGTCTAGATGGGCTGCTTCTGCAGCAAGGCCGCACCAGAAGACGAGGAGAGGACAGTGCATGAGGAGTACCCTGCACGCCTGTACTCGGGCCTGCAGGTGCAGGTGTCAGCCGCTGAGGCCGGCAGACCAGCGCTCCAAGACTGGCACGTGCACGGCGAAGCTACCTACCTGTTTGCCGCGCTGTGCGCAACAAGCGAGCGCAAGGCCTGCAGCCGCAAAGCTCATGAGGTAGCCGCCCTGGCCTGCGCATGCGACTCGCACGCCGTACTTCGCATGCTGCATGCTGGAGACTGGAAGTGACGGGCATGCTGCGCAGGCGTTTGCCGCGCTCGCGCACCTGCCGGTCCCGGACCGCCTGCAGGCTGCGCTGCAGCAGGTACTGCCCGCAGGAGGCGCCAGCGGCTGTCTGGCCTACCTGGACGCTGCCACGCAGCGCCTGTCGCTGGCGCGCGCGGGCGCGCACACGCCGGGCGCCAATGCCGTGCTCGGCTCGCTGGTGCACGGGCTGGCGCGCCAGGCAGCGTCGGCGTCCTTTGTGTTCCCGCCAGGTACGGTTCTTGCAATGCTTGCTGGCCTTGCTACACAAATTTTCTGTCTGGCCAATGACAACTAAGTCTGGTGGGAGCAGGCGCGCCCGGCCAGCCCGCACCAGCCGACGTGACGACAGTCCAGCTCACCGCTCTGCACGAGCACATCATACGTGCGCCCCGGGCTAGCTGAGCGCGCGTGGCAGACTGCTGCGGCTCCGCGCTCACAGCGCTCGAAGGCACATTCATGCTGCGCTTGACGCTTGCGCCGGGTGTTTTGTAGCATTGCTTGTATGTGGCAGCTGTCTGGTAGAGGTGCCTTGAGGGGCCAGTAACTGGAGGCGTCAGCTGCGCCGCTCGCTCGCTGGTCTGCGTGCCTGTCTTTTAAAACAGGGCAGGCACCGCATTATAGTGGCGCTGAACCGCATGGGTAGTGGTGAGTAGCTGTAAGTGGCTGCGCAGTGGGCGCCGGGAGCCTGTGGGCGCTGGCGGCGCCGGGCGACGCGGCGCTGCGCGCGCACTTCTTCCTGCACGGCAGCGCCGCGGGCGGCCCGGCCGCGCCAAACGAGAACGCGCCGCCGCGCAACGGGGCGCCCGCGCCGCTGCCGCGCCTGCCCGCCGCGCGGCACCTGGCCGACTACGCCGCGCGCCGCGAGTCTGCGCGCCTGCCGCGGTGCGCGCGCGGCGGCGCGGGCGCCGCCAGCGCCGCTGGCGTCTGGCTGCTGGCCCCGTGCAGGGTGCTGGCCGCGTTTCTGCTGTGTCGAGAGGCCCTGCTTGCACACGCCGCCTGCCTGCTCCGGGGCCCAAGCGGCCAGTGCACAAGGCCTCCTGTCCCAACACGGCGCATGGGCACAGGCTGATTCCTATAAGCAACCTTACCCTACACCTAAGCGCACTGCACCCCATGCGCCAGGGACCCCGCCGCCGGCGCCTGCAGCGCGCTGGTGCTCACGCTGCGCTGGCCGGCGCGGCTGGACACCAACCAGGCGTTTGCGGCCGGCGGCGGCGCCGCGCGCGGCGCGCGCCTGTGGGCGCTCGCCAAGGCGCTTGCGGTCGGCTTCCCCAAGGCCCGCAGGTGGGCCGGCCCTGCCGCGCGCAGCGCTTCTACTGTCTGGCTCCCCTTTGGTATATCTCCACTGTCGATCAGGCAGTTAGGGAGGGTAGTACAGAACAACGGTGACGCATTGCTTGTGTACGCTAGTGTAGGAGACAGAGTTGTGACAATGTATACCCGTGTCTCAATGTTTCAGGTGCTGCCGGCTATGCCACGGCGGGCAGCGGCGCGCCTGCCGCGCTGTTTCCGTGCGCGGACCCGGCCTGCCGCGCGCGCAGGCGGCAGCTGCTGGACCGCTGGCGCTCGGTGGTGGCCGCGGCGCTCGCGGCGGGCCGCAAGTCCGCCTGCAAGCTGGAGGTGAGCGCGCGGGGCGGTAGCCCCTGGCCCCTGCTGCCCGCGTGCACGCCCGCGTGAGTGGACGGCACGGCTGCAGCGCGCGCGCGCGCTGCCGCGCGGTCGGTGACCGATGCTAGGCGGTTGGGCAGCAGCAGCAGAGGACCACCTCGCGCGACAGGCGGGCGAGCCGCCCTGAGAGCGCCACCCGCTGATGCCAGGCAGAAGCGTGCACCAGGACGGCGGCGCTGCTCGCCCGGCTGCCAGGGCCTGCATGCGGTGTGCGGCGTCCTGAGGGGCGTGCACCGGCCGGCAGGAGAAGCTGTGGCGCGAGCACGGCATCGTCGCGCACGTGTCGCCCTCCCTGAAGGTCCGGATCCAGGACGAGGGCGGGGAGCCAGGCGGCAAGCCGCGCCTGCTGGGCTCGCCGCTGAGGCTCAACTTCACGGCCGTGTGATCCCGCGCAGCTGAATTCTGAGGCTCTGAGCTCACCTGGGTGTTGCTGGTCCATCCTGTGCTGTGTTGTGATGCAGACGTCGTTGCTGCCATTGAGTGTGGTTGCATGGGCAGGTCGTTTTTGAGGCAAACAGTGCGAGCTGTGCGAGTGGCCGCAGAGGGAGCGGACTCAGATTTGGGCATGCACTGGTGTTACTTGCGCGATATGCGCCCACTTCAGCTCAAGACAACTTCGAATGTGCATGCAGAGCGGTCGGACAGAGGTTTGTGACACCCACCACCACACAGGTTCCCGAGACGACAGCTGACACCAGGTTACCCTGCTATCAGCAACCCCAAAAACAGGCCAAACACAACATATCAGACCTTATGTTCAGTGCAGTTTGCTGTACAAATACTACGCTCTCTACCTACAAGCATATACACGAACCCAGCAACAGTGACTCGGACGCCAACAAATTGGCAGCCACTTCAGGCGCCACAGCATACGTGCGCCACACCCGAAACCCTGTGCGACAGTCTAACCCTTGCGCACATCGACCACCCGCCGGCGGGCGCCCTGTCCAGGCGTGACGGGCAGCGCCGCTCTGCACAACTAGATGAAGGTCGGCGCGCGGCGCCCACCAAAAGCGCGCGCGCGCCTCCAGCGGCCGCCTACGCCGCCGGCCGCTGGCGCGCGGCGAAACCCGACCGCGCCGCCCCAGGGCAGCCAGAGAGCGCGCGACACATGTGTGTCGGCGTACAGGGCCGCGCCCGGCGGCACGCAAGCGCAAACGCCCGCGCCCGCGCTCCGCCGGCGCGCCGCCCGCTGCAACTGAGCTCACTCGCACGCCTCCTCAGCCGCCGCCTTGGCCGCGAGTGCGGCCAGCGCGCGGTCGAAAGCGGTGGCAAAGCCCCAGAGCAGGCCGAACAGCGCGGCCGGGTCGGCGTCGGGCGGCTCGCCCAGGAACGCCGCCAGGGCCGCCACGCCCGCCTGCCCGCCCCGCCAGCGCATGTTCAGGGGTAGGGTAGGACTATTTCATATTGTACCTTATTCCCTGCCCTGTGACATCAACGGTTCCTGGGTAAAAGCGCGGCCGCCAGCTGCGGCCCTGGCTTGGAGCATGACAGTACTCGCTGGCGCCAGCCTTCTGCTCCGTAGACGTGCACACGGAGGTCTGGCCGGAGCAGCAGGACCACCGCACAGCCGGCAAGGCCTGCCTGCACTCATGGCCCGCAGGTCAGAAGCACTCTGCAGGGCCGCCGGCGCGGCGCAGCGCGCCTGCACATGTCGCGCGCGCGCGCCAGCAGCGCGTCGCAGCGGGACAGCACAGGGTTAGGGCAGGGCCGCGCCTGCATATCGCGCGCGCGCACCAGCAGCGCGTCGCGGCGCGCCACCGCGCCGGCCAGGAAGCCCTCCAGCACGCGCGCGAACGCGGCCTCCTCGGCCGCGTCCGCCGACACGGACACCTCCACGGCCACCAGCCTGCCGCGACCGCTGCCGGCTCCCGCCCCTGCCCGCCCGCCGCCCGCCGGGGCGCCGCCGCCGGTCGGCGGCGCCGCGCCGGGCGCGGCGGGCGCCCGCGCTACAGCAGACTGCGGAGCCGGCGGACACGCTCCGCCCGACTTTGGTGCAGCCTTTGCCTTGGCCGGCGGCGGCGGCGGCGGCGGCGGCGGCTTGGCGCCAGACCTTGGCGGCGGGGGCGGCGGCGGCGGCGGCGGCGGCGGCTTGGCGCCAGACCTTGGCGGCGGGGGCGGCGGTGGCGGCGGCGGCGCCTTTCCGCTGGCCTTCGCAGGCAGCGGCGACGCCGTCGGCGATGCCTT
>JAABUY010001659.1_pt1 | contig 28923 bp, 27 predicted proteins | sample 5560271 | NCBI WGS metagenome assembly JAABUY01 (sample SAMN10711886, study PRJNA513374) | rock metagenome | isolation source: Antarctica rocks | place: Antarctica: Victoria Land, University Valley | reverse complement strand
GTCCTCCCGGGTGATCCTGATCGGTGCTGCCATGCTGACCCCCACACATCTGGTGCAGAGCACACCGAATCACGTCAGCGCCGGCTTGGGAATCCCAAGAGTCAGACGATCAAACCGGGCGTATTATCTGGATCGACTTGCGGATCGCGTTCGCTGCCAACGAGGCGGCCATACGACTCGAAGATGAGTCCTGGCGGAAGCTTCACAGATGAGTAGTTCTCGTCTTTCACATTAATGGACAAGCATATTCTTAGGTTTCCACCTGCAGGCGGATGAACCCCTTCAGCTATGGCCAAATCGCCTGGAATTCTATTTAACGGGTTTTCAGGCTCAAGCGCGAGAGCGGCTTCGTGGGTCAGTTCGGACGCTTCCCGGATGGGGCCAAGTGTCACAGCACGTAAAGAAATAGATCCTCTCAGCATTCCCAGTTCATTGGGTTGAGCTAATAATTTGACTGGATAACCGAGCACATATTGGAAGTCCCAAACGTCTGACATCCTACTAGACGGCCATGACCGCTGTTTATACGAATCTGAATACAACATCTTGGCATGCAGATTGACGCATGGTTTTTCTGCTGTGACGACCGCCGACTCTATCGTAATTAGTGCTGCGCTACGGTCAGCGGTATTAGCCTTATAGTTTTCCACTTGCCACGCATCAGTTAGAGCACCCACCAAAATGCCGGCGTTTTCAAAGACCGCGAGAGCGGGAATTGTCCATGTGCCCCTAAGCGCAGAAGTTGTGCAGACGCGGATCGTATCTGGTTGGGCGCCAGTTCCCCGCCCTACCCCACTTTGCGGACCGAATGCACCTGTGGGTCTGTTATCCGCACCAAATATCAAAACTAATGCCGCGGCCGTGCCGATGACTGCAACAACTATCAACCCACGGTTAGCCACGATACAGTACTTTCCAAATATTAAGAATGATTGACGTTCCAGCCTATAATAGTTATTGAATAAAGGGTATACTTCCAAAAATAGAACAGATTTCCTCAACATGCTGAGCATAGCGTTTATCAAGACTTAACATTGGTATGAAACGCGCTCCGTAGCCGGGTTGTGCTAATCCTTCATCTTGCACGGTAGCAGCAGGAACATCATACGTCCATATAGATCCAGCCTAGCCGCAGGGCTTTGGCATCAAGCGACGGGCATATGGTCGAGGATGTTGGCGAGCACTCGCACGTCCAGCACTACGCCGCGCATGGTGTGTCGGATAGAGTTCTTGCCTGTGACGATGCGAATGGCGTTGAGCGCCAGCCGTCTGAGGGTCACGCAGTCGCGCGGGGCGTGGTCGCGCCGCAGAGGATTGCTCTTGTCACGCCCGCGGCTCCAGGCTCCTGAACAGCGCCCGGTAGCGCGCGTCCTGCCGCGCCAGCAGGACCAGCAGGATTGCGCTGAGCCCGGCGACCTCGGCGTAGAAGTAGTACAGCGGCACGCCCGCCAGGGCGAACGCGAACAGGCACAGGGTGCGGGTGTTGGCCGACAACACGGACCAGCGCCGCACCGCCGGCGCGAACATGGTGCGGTACAGGAGGCGAATCGCCGGCGCGCGCGCGGGCTGGGCGTCCAGGATCGCGGTCAGCCTGCGCCGCGTCGCCGGCGTGACGCCGCCTGCGAGGGTCTGCACCCTGGCGTACAGGCCATGCAGGGCGGCCGCGGCCCGGGCGGGCGGCGTGGCCGGGCGGCCCGGCGGCGCGGCGGCGGGGTCGGCGAGCGCTGCGGAGGCGCGGCCCCAGCCCCAGAACAGGTAGTCCTGCCGCTGCGTCTCGTAGATGGCGGACTGCACGGCGTGGCAGGCGCCGGCGAGCGCCACGACGCCCCACACCCAGCCGCCGTGCTGGCGCGACAGGGCCAGGGCCAGGGCCACGTAGACGGCGGTGAAGGTGACGTAGTCGCAGATCCCGTCGAGCACCTTGCCGGAGGCCGATTGCGTGTTCGTCAGGCGCGCGAGCTGCCCGTCCACGCCGTCCAGCACGTGCCACGCGAGCATCAGCGCGAAGCCGGCCGCCACGAGCCAGGGGTCGCGGATGTGGAAATACGCCACGCCGGCCAGCACGCCGCACGCCATGCCGGCGAGCGAGACGGCGTTCGGGGGGACGTGCAGCGCGGCCAGGATCGGGGTGAGGCGGTTCGAGACGGGGTGGACGAACCACAGGTTGGTGGGGTCCTCGATCTCGGCCAGGCGGCGCACCGGCTCGGCGCCGCCCGCGTGCTCCGGCCCGGCCGTCCGCGCGGTCGTGTCGCCCGCCGTCGTGTCGCTGCGGGCGGGCGTCACAGGCGGCCGGAGGCCAGCAGCGCCTCCGCCTTCGCGAACGCCGCCTGGTCGTCGACGTCGATCCACAGGCGCGCGCCGATGTCGAAGGCGTGGGCGCGGCCCCACCGCGCCAGCACGGTCATGGCGCCGGAGATGCTGTCGTTGCCCTCGGCCTGGCTCGCCTCCAGCGCCTCGAACATCCCGGGCGTGCACAGGAAGGCGCCGGTGTCGAAGGCGTTGTACTCGGGCAGCAGCTTGCCGATCCGCTCGATCCGGCCGTCGCGGCACAGCACGCGCGTGCAGTCCAGCGGGTCGTTGACCGTGCTGGCGATGTCGTGGTCCACCCCGAGCACCACCGCGCCGGGCGCCAGGGGGGCGGCCATCAGGCCGCGCAGGATCTGCGGGTCGACGAGGTGGTCGCACATCACCAGCAGGAACGGCGCGTCGAGCAGCGGCCTCGCCTTGAGCACGGACACCCCGTTGGCGCGGTGCCACTCGTCGTTGGCGACATGGGCGACCTTCGCGCCGGTCCGCGCGGCAATGGCGTCGAGTGCTGCGCGCAGCTCGTCGCCGCGGTGGCCGTTGACGACCACGAACCCGTCGGCCCCGGCACTGCGCGCGCGCGCGATCACGTGGCCGATCAGCGGCACGCCGGCGAGGGGGACCAGGGGCTTCAGCTCCGGCTTCTCCCGCAGGCGGGCGCCCTGGCCGGCGGCGACGATGAGGCACTTCATGGGAGCATGGGCAGGTTCGGCATGGGAGGGGCTTCGGCGATTCGAGCCGGGGTGGCAAGGGCCGGGTTATGGCAGCGGACGGGTCGCCGGGCCGGCGGGCAGCAAGCAAGGCTGGGCTCTCCCTCCGCTGCCATTCCAACGATCCAAGCGGATCGTCGGAACCTTTGGCAGCTCCGCCCAGGCCCGCCAGGGGGGGAGCCCCCCTGAACCGACCTTTCTTAAGTAAGGGATTCCAAAGGCGAGCCTTTGGCGGAGTTTGAGGCGGAGCCTCAACCTTGCTTCCCTGGCGCGTCCCGCTAGTGCGCCAGGTCGCGGAACTGGCGTTGCAGCTCCAGCTCGCCCGAGGTCACGTAACGCTCCACCCGGACCAGCCGCGCCTCGACCGCCGTCAGGCGCTGCTCCAGCGCAGCCACCCCGGCCTCGTCCGACCATGGCGTCGCGGCCTCGCGGGGGCGCGGTCCGGCCTGCGCCCTGGGCTGCGACCAGCCCGTACGCAGCGACTCCGGCCGTCGCTGCCGTCGCCGCCGCGCCCGCAGCGCCACGGCCGCGCTGCCCAGCAGCGCGGCCGCCATCAGCGCGTGTGTCAGCCAGCCCGGCGCCACGCGGGTCTGCCGTGCCTCCCGCCCGGCCGCGTCCCGCTCCGCCGCGTCGCCCGCCTGCTGTGCGGACGCGACGTGCACCCTGACGGTGCCGCCCTCGTCGGCGACGCGGTCGAGGACGCCGTTCACGCGCGCCACGTCGATGCTGGCGCCGCCGCGGGCGATCAGGCGGGCGCTCGCGGCGACGACGTCGGCGTGCAGCGAGCTGCCCTCCGACAGCACGGCGGACAGCCGCCCGACTCGGCCCTTGCGGATCGTCACGCCGCCGCCGCCGCCGGCCGCGACGTCGAGGCCGTCGAGCGCGACCCGGTTCGCCGTGACCGTGGCCGCCTCGCCGACGCGCAGCGCCGCCGTGCCGTCGAGCCGGTCCACCGTGACCCCGCCGGCGCCCGACAGCGTCGCGTCGAGCCGCTCGGAGACGGCGTCCACGTGGGTGTCGCCGCCGCCGGAGCGACGCAGCCGCAGCACCCGCAGCGCGCCGAACTCCGCGTCCCCGTGGCCGTCGAGCGTCGCGTCCACCGTGCCGCCCAGCGTCCCCACGCGCCACTCCGAGTCGCCGGACAGCCGCACCGCCATCCCGGGCGAGACGCGCAGCAGCAGCCGCTCCGCCCGCCGGCGGCACGGCCCGCCCACGCGCACGACGTCTCCGCCGGACACCGCGGGGCCGCTGCCCTCCGGCTCGGCGGTCACGCCCACCAGGCGGCCGGCGCCGCCGAGCGAGGGGTCCTCGCGCAGCTCCACGCGCCCGGCGCAGGGGTCCTCGACCGCAAGCGTGCCGCCCGGCACGATCTGCTCCGCGCGTCCCGCGCCGGGCAGCGCCAGACCGGCGAGCAGCCATCCCGCCGCCAGCCATCTCGCCCGCAGCGCCCAGGCTCGTGGCGCCCAGGCTCGTGGCGCCCAGGCTGGCAGCGCCCAGGCTGGCGACGTGGTGCGCAGCCACCCGGCCGCCGCGCGTGGCGCACCGCCGGGTGCCCCGCGTCGCACCGTGACCCGGAGTGTCAGGCGAGCGTCGTGCCGCGGCCCTGCGCTCATCCCCGCACCCGGCCGCGCCAGCCCGGCACGTCCTCGTCGAGCACACGCTCCAGCACGTCGATCCTGTCTTCCAGGCGCCCCGCCATCGCCAGCGCCGCGTCCAGCGCCGGGGCCGACGCGGCGCCCTGCGCGGCGCGGCGGCGGCCGTACTGCACCAGCGCCACCAGCAGCAGCACGAAGCCGAGGATCACCACCAGGTCCCAGTCCATCGCGTCCCCTCCGTCGCGTTCCCTGAGCCGCGGCGCCGCTCAGCCCGGCCCGCCCGCGGGGCGGGCCAGGCGGGCCTTCATCGCGGCAAGCTCCTCCTCCACCGCCGCCTCAGCCTCCAGCCCGGCCAGCTCCTGCTCCAGGCCGCCGCCCGCGCCGCGCGCGCCGTCGCGCCCGAGGTCGTAGGCCTCCACCCGGCCCTCGGCCTCGTCGAGCCGGCGCTCCACCGTCTCGAAGCGGGCGAAGGCATCCGTCACGCGCTGGTCGTGCAGCGACGCCCGGACCCGCAGCCGGTTCTGCGCCACCGCGCCGCGCGCCGAGAGCGCCCGCTCGCGCGCCCGGGCATCGGTGAGCTTGGCCTGCAGCTTGCCGATGTCCTCAGACTGCGCCGCCAGGCCGGCCGCCACCTGCGCGAGCTGCGCCTCCGCCTCGGCCCGCGCCCGACCAGCGTGGAGGCGGGCCTGCAGCGCCGCCTTCGCCAGGTCCTCGCGCCCGCGCGACAGCGCCAGCTCGGCCTTGCGCGCCCACTCGGCCTCGTCGCGCGACAGGCCGTCCACGCGCCGCGCCATCTCCTTGCGCTCGGCGATGGTGCGCACCGCCTGCGAGCGCACCTCCACCAGCGTGTCCTCCATCTCCTGGATCACCAAGCGGATGATCTTCCTCGGGTCCTCGGCGTTGGCGAGGATCGCGTTGAGGTTCGAGTTCACGATGTCGGTCAGTCGCGAGAAGATGCCCATCGGGCGCACTCCCTGGTGCCGGCTGGAAGGGAGGGCAGACGGCCGGCCGGACCGCACGGACGTCATGCCATAGTCTGGGGGCCGCCGCGACAAGGCAGGGAGGTTGAGGCTCCGCCTTCAAGCATTGGGCCTGAAACTCCGCCAAAGGCTTGCCTTTGGAATCCAATATTTAAGAAAGCGCCGGTCCAGGGCGGCTCGCCCTGGCGGGTCCAGGGCAGAGCCCTGGCCTTGCCTGCTTCCTTCGCTTCTGCCTCGCTGCGTTCTCGCACCGAGGAGCAACCCATGGCGCACTCCGCCAGGCATTCGCCGCCGGAGACGCAGACCCCGATCGGCGAGGCGGAGTGCTTCGTGGCGATGCTGGCCGAGGTGTCCGCGCTGGCGCCGATCGCGCGTCCCGTGCTGGTGGTGGGCGAGCGCGGCACCGGCAAGGAGCTGGTGGCGGCGCGGCTGGCGTTCCTGTCGCCGCGCTGGGACCAGCCGTTCCTCAAGCTGAACTGCGCGGCGCTGCCCGATGCGCTGCTGGACAGCGAGCTGTTCGGTCATGAGGCCGGCGCGTTCACCGGGGCGCAGCGCCGCAGGCTGGGGCGGTTCGAGCAGGCCGACGGCGGCACCCTGTTCCTCGACGAGATCGGCACCGCCTCGGCCGCGGTGCAGGAGAAGCTGCTGCGGGTGCTGGAGTACGGCCGCTTCGAGCGGGTGGGCGGCGGCGAGACTGTGGCGGTGGACGTGCGCGTGGTCGCCGCGACCAACGCGGACCTGCCGGCGATGGTGCGCGAGGGACGGTTCCGCGCGGACCTGCTGGACCGGCTGGCGTTCGCGGTGGTGACGGTGCCGCCGCTGCGCGCGCGCCCGGAGGACATCGTGCGCCTGGCCGAGCACTTCGCGGGGCGGATGAGCGCGGAGCTGGGTCGCCGCGCGTTCGCGGGCTTCGCGCCGGCGGCGGAGCGGACGCTGCTGGCCCACGCCTGGCCGGGCAACGTGCGCGAGCTGCGCAACGCGGTGGAGCGCAGCGTGGCGCTGGCCGCGCGCCCGGAGCGGCCGCTGGCGGAGCTGCGGCTCGACCCGTTCGACAGCCCGTTCCGCGCGGTGCCGGGCGGGGACGCGGACCTCGTGGCGGCTGGCGCGGCAGCGGGCTCCGGCGGTCGCGGCGCGGGGCTCGGGGCCGGGAGGCTTGGGGCCGGAAGGCTGGGCGGCGTGGGCGGTGGCGCGGGGCAGGATGGCGCGGCGAGCGGGTCCGGCGCCGGGACGGGCGCGGGCGGGTCCGGCGCCGGGACGGGCGCGGGCGGGTCCGGCGCCGGGACGGGCGCGGGCGGCCCTGGCGACGCGGCCGACGACGAGGGCCTGGACTATGTCGCGCGGGTGGGGCGCTTCGAGGTCCGGCTGCTGCGCGAGGCGCTGGAACGCTCGCGCTTCAACCAGGCCGCGGCGGCGAGGATGCTCGGCCTTGGCTACCACCAGTTCCGCCACGCCCTGCGCTCGCACGGCCTGCTGCCCGGCGCCGCTCAGGACCGCGCGGCGGGTGCGGCGACGTAGGCGGCGAGGCTGGAGCGGGTGGCCTGCCCCGCCACCACGAACGCCCGGCCGGCGGCGCCCGTCGAGGCCAGCAGCATCGCGCCCAGGCCCAAGGCCATCGCCAGCCGGCGCAGCGTCCCGGCCGGCACGGTCCCGCGCGCCACCGCAGGGTGGGGCGGTGTGGTCCAGGCGGGGGCCTGCACGATCGGGGTTCGCACGCCTGCGGAGGCTCGGCGGGCGCGGGCGGAGGGGAACGGCGCGGTCGCGCGAGCGGAGGGGAACGCGAGCAGCGTGGCGGTGTGGGCGGCGACGGACATGATGCGCATTCCTGGGTCTTCGCCGGTCGTCATGGCCGGGCCTCCGATGTATTGCAGCCGCCGTGCCAACCCAAGACGTCTTCTAAAGTATTGTTACGAAAGAATACTTTCTATCAGGAAAGCCTCTGGTCGCCATTAACATCGCCGAATGTTGCAAGGTATCGTTGAAAGCTTCATGACATGACATTTTTTGGTATATCGCCGTTGATGGCATTGGTCCGGCGTTCGCAAGCTGCTCGCGATGACGGTTGCTGCGACCTGTCCCGCCTGCGGACTCCAGTCACGGCACGCCGGGCTGCCGCCTCGCCACGGCGGTCCTGCGGCGCCGGACCCGCGCAGGCCGGGCCGCCGTCCCCATCTGCGTGCCGGTGCCGTCGGCGCCGCGCGTCGCTGCCGCCCATCGAAGGAGAGAACCGCCGTGGAAGATGTCTGGGCCTATCCCCGCCCGCCGGCGCTGCAGCCGGTGACGCTGCCGCTGCGCATCGTGTTCGCCGGCCGCACCATCGCCGCCACCGACGCGGCGTTCCGGGTGCTGGAGACCTCGCACCCGCCGGTCTACTACCTGCCGCCGGGCGCGTTCACGGGCTGCGTGCTGGAGCCCGCGCCGGGCCGCTCGATGTGCGAGTGGAAGGGCGAGGCGCGCTACTGGACGATCCGCGCCGGGAACCAGGTGGCGGAGCGCGCCGCCTGGAGCTACCCCGCGCCAACGCCCGCCTTTGCCGCGCTGCGCGACCACCTCGCGGTGTACGCCGGGGCGATGGAGCAGTGCTTCGTGGGCGAGGAGGCGGTCACGCCGTAGCCGGGCGGGTTCTACGGCGGATGGGTCACGCGCGACCTCAAGGGGCCGTTCAAGGGCGGCCCGGGCAGCATGGGATGGTGAGCGGAGACAGGAAGCAAGGTTGAGGCTCTGCCTCAAACTCCGCCAAAGGCTCGCCTTTGGGATCCACTCCTAAGTAAAGCCGGTCCAGGGGCGAGGCTGGCCAAAGGTTGCGATGGCCCGCTTGGGCCATTGGAATGGCCAGCGGAGGGAGAGCCCAGCCTTGCTTGCTTTCCCTAGGCCAGCGCCTCGATCGCCACCCTCACCAGCGCCCCGTCCGCGTGGCGCAGCGCGTCGAGCACGGTGAAGTGGTTCGCCCGCGGCACCGGGACCAGCGCCCCCGGCTGGTGCGCCTCGGAGCGCAGCCCGTGCAGGTGGCGGCTGTCGTGCGCCAGCGCCGGCAGCTCCGCCGTGCCGTAGGCGATCGCCAGCGCCTTGGCGACTGGCGCCAGGCGCAGCGGCGAGAGTGCGGCGACCTCGGCGTCGTCCAGCCGCAGCGCGTCGTTGATCGCGGTGTCGCGCAGCGGTCCCAGCTCGTAGACGCCAGAGATCGCCAGCCCGGCCGCGACCCTGGGGTGGCCGAGCGCCATCGTCGCCAGGTGCGCGCCCGCCGACCAGCCCGACAGCAGCACCGGGCCGGCGACGCCGTGCGACCCGCCGTGCGCCGCCAGCCAGTCCAGCGCCGCCGTGACCTCGGCCACGATCCCGGCGAGGCGGGCCTGCGGCGCCAGGGTGTAGCCGGCCAGCGCCACCGACCAGCCGTGGGCGCGCAGGCCCTCGCCGAGGCAGCAGAACTCCTCGCGCCGGTTGCGCTGCCAGTAGCCGCCGTGCAGGAACACCAGGCACGGCGCCGACGGGTCGTCGCCTGGGAAGATGTCCCAGCGCTGGCGCTCGCCCAGGCCGTACGGCAGGTCGAGCGCGCCGGGCACCGTGGCGCGGAACGCGGCGGAGGCGGCGATGCGCACAGCGTTCAGGGCGGCGCTGTCGGGGACGGCGGCGGTGTTGTCGTAGGCGGCGTCGCGCTCCGCCCGGCTCATCGCGGCCCAGTTCGTCATGGCGGTCTCCGTGGTGCGAGCGCAGGAAGCAAGGCTGGGCTCTGCCCAGACCCGCCAGGGGCGAGCCGCCCCTGGACCGGCCTTACTAAGTAGTGGATTCCAAAGGCGAGCCTTTGGCGGAGTTTGAGGCAGAGCCTCAACCTTTCTTTCTAGCCTTTGTCTTCGCCATCCCGCCGGTATGGCGAGAGCAGGTCCAGCTCCGCCATCTCCGCCACCCGCGCCGGCCGCTCCGCGTCGAGGAACTCTCCGACCGCGCGGCGCAGGCCGCGGTGCGCGATCCAGTGCGCAGAGTAGGTCGGGCGGGGGCGGTAGCCGCGCTGGATCTTGTGCTCGCCCTGCGCGCCGGCCTCGACGCGCGAGAGGCCGTGCTCGATCGCATAGTCGATGGCGCGGTAGTAGCACAGCTCGAAGTGCAGGAACGGCCACTCGCCGGAAGCGCCCCAGTTACGGCCGTACAGCGCGTCGCGGCCCTGCAGGTTGAGCGCGCCCGCGACCGGCGTGCCGCCTTGCGTGGCCAGCATCAGCACCACGCGCTCGCCCAGCCGCTCGCCGAGCATCGGGAAGAAGCGCTTCGTCAGGTAGGCGTTGCCCCACTTGCGGTCCACGGTGGAGTGGTAGAAGCGGAAGAACGCCGCCCAGTGCGCGGGCTCGATCTCCGGGCCGCGCAGGGTGAGGAACTCGAGGCCGCAGCCCTGCGCGTCGCGGCGCTCGCGCCGCAGGGTCTTGCGCTTGCGCGAGGACAGCGCGCCCAGGAAGCCGTCGAAGTCCGCGTAGCCGGCGTTCTCCCAGTGGAACTGCGTGCCGACGCGGGCGAGCCAGCCGGCCTCGCCGAGCGCCGCCCACTCCGCCTCGGTGCAGAACGTCGCGTGCACCGAGGACAGGTCGAGCTGGCGGCACGCCTGGGTCAGGGCCTGGGCGAGGGCGAGGCGCAGCGCCTCGGGGGGCGTGCCGCAGTCCGGGCGCAGCAGCAGGCGGGGGCCGGTCACCGGGCTGAACGGGGAGGCGACCTGGAGCTTGGGGTAGTAGTCGCCGCCGGCGCGCTCGAAGGCGGCGGCCCAGCCGTGGTCGAACACGTACTCGCCGTAGCTGTGCGATTTCGCGTACATCGGCGCGCAGGCGAGCAGGCGGCCGGAGGGATCGCGCAGGGCGGCGTGCTGCGGCAGCCAGCCGGTGCGGCTGCCAGCAGAGCCGCTGTCCTCGACGGCGGAGAGGAAGGCGAAGGAGACGAACGGGTTGTCGGGGCCGGCGCAGGCGTCCCACTCCGCGGCCGGGATCTCGTGGATCGAGGGGTGCAGCGTCAGGGTGAAGGCGGGGGTCGCGTCCTGCATGGCACGGGATATGGCGGCACCGGCGGGCGAGGGAAGGCCGGGCACAGGCAGGCAGGGTTGAGGCTCTGCCTCATCCGCCAAAGGCAGGCCTTTGGAATCCGCTTCTTCAGTCAAGCCAGTCCAGGGGCGGCTCGCCCCCGCCTTGAGGCAGGGGCGGGTCTGGGCGGAGCTGCCAAAGGTTCCGACAATCCCCTTGGATCGTAGGTAACGGCAGCGGAGGGAGAGCCCAGCCTTGCTTGCTGCCCTGCCGCGGCGGCGGGCGGCTACTGCGGCGCGAGGTCGAAGCGGAACGAGCGGACCAGGTGGTGCATCAGCATGTCGTCGAACGGGTTGTCGAACGACAGCGGGTGCATCTTCGAGGTGGGCACGTAGCGCATCGCCAGCCGCCCCTCGGATTCGTGCACCGCCTGCATGCCGAAGCTGAGCGCGGCGGTGGCGGGGTCCGCGACCTCGACGGCCAGCAGGTCGGCGTGCGGGGCGATCTCGCGCAGCGCCGCGCCGAGGCTCAGGATCTGGGCGAGGCTGCCCGGCTGCTCGCGCAGGACCAGCAGGCAGAGGGTGGGCTCGTCGCGGCGCAGCACGCCGCGCAGCCGATCGACGCAGCGCGCGAGGTAGCCGTAGTCGGCGTCGAGCGTCATGTCGTGGTGGTTGAACATCCTGGGCACGCCAAACCTGTCGCGGTAGAAGGCGTGCTCGCTGCGCTCCAGGCCGGGCTTGTGCGGCTGCTCCGGCAGCGCCTCCATCTGCGCGCGGTCGAGCAGGGTGCGGAAGTCGTCGCGCAGGCAGTGCTCGACCATCGGCACCGAGGAGAACACCCAGTCGAACGGCCCGGAGTAGCGCTTCAGCTTCTGCGCCTTGAGCATCTGGCTGGCGTAGCAGTTCGAGCCGAGGCTGACGACGTGGCGGTAGGCCGGGCGGTCCGGCCAGTGCGGCGCGGGCGGCTCGGTGAGGAAGCCGGTGGCGTTGACCCGCCCGCGGAACTCCGGGGAGACCACGAAGGACTCCACCATGCCGGCCAGGTTCTGCGCCAGGCCGTGGCTCTCCAGCCACTCGCCGGTGCTCCGCAGGGCCTCGCGCTCGGGGGGGCGGCCGAGGATGCCGCGGTAGAGGGCGTCGACGATGACGGTGGTCAGCTCGGACATGGGCGCTTCTCCGCGGCGGACGCGTGGACGGCAGGAAGCTCCCCTATACAGCACCCGGGCGCCCAGGTCTCAGCAGGACAGCGGCACGAGCCGCAGGCGGTGGGCCGGCACGCCGGAGCCAGGCAGGCAAGGTTGAGGCCCCACCTTCAGGCATGGGCCTCAAACTCCGCCGAAGGCTCGCCTTTGGAATCCGATACTCAAGTGGATCGGTGTCCAGAGGCCCCATGCTTGAAGGAGGGGGCCTTTGGCGGGTTTGGGCGGAACTGCCCAAAGGTTCCGATGGCCCGCTTGGGCCATTGGAATGGGCAGCGGAGGGGGAGCCCGGCCTTGCCTGCTGCCTCCGCCAGCCGGCCACGGGCACGGCGATTTCGTCCGCAGGCGAACCGGAGCCGCTGCGCGATGTTGGTGAGCGGGAGCGGGGAGATGCGCGGATGAAATTCGACAGACTGGCCCAGACGGTCGCCCGGGGCGCGGGGCGGCCGCTGACTTTCTTCGCGGCGGTGCTGGTGGTGGTCGCGTGGGGGGTGAGCGGGCCGATCTTCCACTACAGCGACACCTGGCAGCTCGTGATCAACACCGGCACCACGATCGTCACCTTCCTGATGGTGTTCCTGATCCAGAACACGCAGAACCGCGACACCGACGCGCTCCAGGTCAAGGTGGACGAGCTGATCCGGGTGACGAAGGACGCGCGGCTGGCGCTGCTGGATCTGGAGGAGCTGGACGCCGACGAGCTGGCGCGGATCAGGGCCGGGTTCGTGGAGCTAGGCCGCAGGAACAAGACCAGTATCGAGACGTGACGCCGGCGGCCACACCGGCCTTGCAGCAGGCTTCAGACCCGCCAGGGCGAGCCGCGCCCTGGACCGGCCTCCCCTTAAACAAGTGGACTCCAAACGCCCGCTTATAGCGGAGTTTGAGGCCCATGCTTGAAGCAGGGGCCTCAACCTTGCTTGCCTGGCTAGTCTCGCCCAAGGGCCGTTGATGCGAGGAGAAATCCCATCGTGCCGAACCAGGATTGGCGACCGGCATCGGCTGGGATCGGGTGGGCCTACTGGCGCCCGGCGGTGGACGGCATCGTCGAGCTGGGTACCGTGCGAGGCTTCGCGGTCGGGCTCCCCCAGCACTTCCACGCCGAGGACCAGCTCACCTTTGTCGTCTCCGGGCGGCGTAGCTTCATCGTCCGCGGCAAGGCCGTCGTCCTTTCGGCGGGCGAGGGCCTTCTAATTCCCGCGGGTGTCGCGCACCGATCCCTGGCGGAGCCGTCCGGCGTCGCTTGTCTCAACGCCTACGTTCCCGCGGGCGGATACGACGTCGCCGCGATGATCGGCGACGTCGAGAGCCTCTGGCGCACGGCGCGCCATGTCCATGCGGCGGAACTGGCGGCAGTGATCCGCCAGCATCGCCAGGGCGCGGGAACAGTCACTCTGGCCGGCAGCGTCCTTCCGGTGCGCGCGGACCGCCACGAGGCCGTAAGCCGAGTCGCCGCGCGGGCCGGGATGAGCCGCGAGGGCTTCTCGCGCAGGTTCGCCAGGCGCCATGGCATGGCCCCTCATGCCTTCGGGGTCATGGCCAGGCTGAACCAGGCGCGCGAGCTGCTCAGGGCCGGGGAGGGCATCGCTGACGTCGCCGCCGCGACAGGCTTCGCCGACCAGAGCCACTTCGGCGGTTGGTTCCGGCGCGCCTTCGGCATCACCCCGGGCCGTTACCGCGCGAGCTGGCCACGATCACAAACCTTCCAGACGCCGCAGTGACCCGGCTGTAGGCCTGGCCAGAGAAGGGCGGATACCGTGCCGTTCTGCTTCGGCGCTCGCCGGTCGCGGCAGCCGCCTCGCATCCATGGAGAGGGTGGTGCCGTGCAAGGGCCTTACGTCAACGTCGTCTCCTGTCTGCTGGTGGTCGGCGCCGGGATCAGCGTCACGCTCCAGCAGGTTCTCAACGCGAGGCTGCGGACGGAGCTGGGTTCGCCGTGGTGGGCAGGGTTCGTCAGCTACTTCGTCGGCGTGCTGGCGATGCTGGCGATCATCGTCGCGTCCGGCGAGCCGCGGCTGTCGGCGGCCATGGCCGGGCGCACGTCCTGGTTCTCGTGGACGGGAGGCCTCTTCGGCGCGATCTTCATCGGGACGGCGATCCTCATGGTGCCCCGGCTCGGCGCGGCGACGGTCCTCGCGCTGATCGTCGTCGGCCAGATGCTGGGATCGCTGGCGCTCGACCACTTCGGCCTGCTCGGCGTCCCGCAGCACCCGGCGAGCCTGGCACGGCTGGCCGGCGCGGCTCTCCTGCTCGCCGGGGTCGTCCTGATCCGCTCCTGAGCGGGAGCTTGCCTGCTGAGGCCGACGGCCTCGCGGAGAGACCGGCGAAATGAACAAGGTTGAGGCTCTGCCTCAAACTCCGTCAAAGGCTCGCCTTTGAAATCCATTTCTTAAGTAAAGCCGGTCCAGGGGGGGCTTCCCCCCTGGCGGGTCTGGGCAGAGCCCAGCCTTGCCTGCCTTGCAGGCTGCGCAACCGCGCTCACGGCTGCGAGCCGGTCGCGGTACCGGTCTTGCGCCCTGCCTTGTCCGAGCGGACCTCGCGCCGCAGGCTGTTCTCGCCGAGCAGCAGCAGGATCGGGGCGGCGATGAAGATCGAGCTGGACGTGCCCACCACGATGCCGAACAGCATCACCCAGGCGAACCCCGACAGCGTGGCGCCGCCGAACAGCGCCAGCGGCAGCGCGGCCAGGAACACGGTGGACGAGGTCGCCAGCGTGCGGTTCAGCGTCTCGTTGATCGACAGGTCGATCAGCTCGCGCAGGCCCATCGTGCGGTACTTGCGCAGGTTCTCGCGCATCCGGTCGTAGACCACGACCTTGTCGTTGGTGGAGTAGCCGATCACGGTCAGGATCGCGGCCACCATCACCAGGTCGAACTCGATGCGGGTGATCGCCAGGAAGCCGATGGTCTTGGTCACGTCGAGCAGCAGCGTGACGACCGCGCCGACGGCGAACTGCCACTCGAAGCGGATCCAGATGTAGGCCATGATCATCAGCAGGCTGATGCCCAGCGCCAGCAGGCCGTTGCGGAACAGCTCGTCCGACACCGACGCGCCCACCGCGTCCGCGCGCAGGATCGTCGTGCCGGGCGCGGCCTGCTCCAGGGCGGCGCGGACCCTCGCGGTCTCCGCCTGGTTCGCCGCGTCGCTGGGCTGCGCGTCCAGGCGCAGCAGCACGTCGTCCGCCGCGCCGAACCGCTGCAGGCCCGCGGCCGGCACGCCCTGCGCCGCCAGCGCGGCCCGCAGCGCCGTGAAGTCGGCAGGGCCGGGAGTGCGGGCCTCGATCACCACGCCGCCCTTGAAGTCGATGCCGAGGTTCAGGCCGGGAGCGAAGAACAGGAACACCGAGGCCAGCGACAGCACCGCGGACGTCGCCAGGCCGAGGAAACGGCCGCGCATGAACTTGATCGTCGTGCCGTCGCGCACGAAACGGAACAGGGGGCGGGTGAACATCGCGGACCTCGCAAGGCAAGGAAAGCAAGCCTGGGCTCTGCCCAGACCCGCCAGGGGCGAGCCGCCCCTGGACCGGCACACATAAGGGAAGGCCCAGGAAGGCACCTTCGGGAATCGTTTCCAAAGGCGAGCCTTTGGCGGGTCCAGGGCAGAGCCCTGGCCTTCCTTCAGACGGGCAGCAGCGCCGGCCTGCGGCGTGCGTACCATTTCACCATCATCAGCCGCGCCAGCACGGTGGCGGTGAACAGCGTGGTGACGATCCCCACGGTGATGGTGAGCGCGAAGCCGCGCACCGGCCCGGTGCCGAACACGAACAGCATGACGTGGGCGAGCAGCGCGGTGACGTTGCTGTCGATGATGGTCGAGTAGGCGCGGCGGAACCCGGCCTCCATGGCGTTGGCGGGCGTGCGGCCGGCGCGCGCCTCCTCGCGGATGCGCTCGTTGATCAGGATGTTGGCGTCCACCGCCATGCCCAGCGTGAGCAGGATGCCCGCCATGCCCGGCAGCGTCAGCACGGCGCCGAACAGCGACAGGATCGCCACCATCAGCACCAGGTTGGCGACGAGCGCGATGTTCGCGAGCCAGCCGAACAGCCCGTAGAACGTGCCCATGAAGCCGACGACCAGCAGCAGCCCGACGAGCAGCGACAGGGCGCCGGCGCGGATCGAGTCCGCCCCCAGCTCCGGCCCGACGCTGCGGCTCTCGATCACCGCGAGCGGGGCGGGCAGGGCGCCGGCGCGCAGCAGCAGGGCGAGGTCGGTGGCACTCTGCGCGTTGAAGCTGCCGCTGATCTGGCCGGAGCCGCCGGGGATCACGCCCTGGATCACCGGGGCGCTGATGACCTTGTTGTCGAGCACGATGGCGAAGCGGTGCCCGAGGTTGGTGCGGGTGACGTCGGCGAAGCGGCGGCCGCCGGCGCTGTCCAGCGTGAAGTTCACCACCCACCGCCCGTCCTGCGCGCTCTGCGACGGCGTGGCGTTGGTGAGCGAGGCGCCGTCCACGTCGGCGTGGCGGTTGACCACGATGCGGGTGCCGGAAGGTCCGTTGTTCGGGCCCTCGGCCATCGGCAGGGAGTCCTCGCCGGGCGGCGGGGCGGCGGGGTTCGCCTTCTCGTCGACGAGGTGGAAGCTCATCTTCGCGGTCTGGCCGAGCAGGTCGCGGATGCGGTTGGGGTCGGTGACGCCGGGCAGCTCGACGACGATGCGGTCCTCGCCCTGGCGGGTGATCTGCGGGTCGGCGACGCCGGAGCCGTCGATGCGGCGGCGCACGATCTCGATCGACTGCTCCACGGCGGCGCGGGCGCGGCTGCGGAGTGCTGCGGGCTGCAGGGTCAGCGTGACCTGGCCGTCGGGCTGGCCTGCGACGGCGAACTCGCCGGGCGTGGACTGGGGGATGGCGCGCAGGGCGGCGAGCGCCGCGTCGAGCTTCGCGGGGTCGGGCAGGCGCAGGGTGACGCGGCTGGCCCCGGACGGGAGGGTTGCGGGGGCGAGCGCCATGGCCGGCGTCGCGCCGTAGCCGCCGGCACCGGCGGGGGCCGGGGCGATCGGGACGGCGGAAGCCGCACCTGGAGCGGCGGCGGTGGCGGATGCCGGGGGCGCTGCGGCCAGGGACGTGGCGCCCGCGACGGGCGTGCCGAGCGCTGGCGTGGCCGGCGGGGCTGCGGTGGGGGGTGTCGCGGCCGGGGCGGCGGAGGACGTGGCGGCGGAGGACGTGGCGGGGGAGGGTGTGGCGGCGGCGGGTGTGGTGCCGGCGCCTGTGCTGACGCCGATGTTGCGGTAGCCGATGGTGCCGCCGGGGGCGTGGATCAGCGCCTGGCGGGCCTCGTCGGCGAGGCTCTCCAGGCGCTCTCGCACCACGGTGTCCATGTCGACCTGCATCAGCAGGTAGGAGCCGCCGCGCAGGTCCAGGCCCAGGTTGACGCGGTGCCAGGGCAACCAGGCGGCCGGCTGAGGGAACAGGTTGGGCAGGCACAGCAGCACGCCGAGCGCGCAGATGCCCAGGATGAGCGCGGTCCTGGCTCGGCTGAAATACATCATGCGCAGGCGTTCCCGGAGCGTGGCGGAGGGTCCCGCCAGCGACGCGGCGGACCATGCCCAGGCCGCCCCGGCGATGCAACTGCGCGCCGCAGCAGGCAAGGTTGAGGCTCTGCCTCAAACTCCGCCAGGGGGAGCCCCCCTGGACCGGCTTCCCTTAGGTTGCGCCGGGTCCAGGGGCGGCTCGCCCCTGGCGGGTCTGGGCGTAGCTGCCCAAAGGTTCCGACAGCCCTCTTGGGCTGTTGAAATGGGCAGCGGAGGGGGAGCCCGGCCTTGCTTCCTGCCTTCCTGTTTTGCCCCTGGCGAGTCCGCCTGCTACGACCGCGCGCATGGACATGTTGCGCATCGGCGTCGTGGGCTGCGGCCATTTCGGGCGCTTCCACGCGCTCAAGGTCGCGTCCTCCGCCCGTGCCGTGCTGAGCGGGCTGCACGACCCCGACGGCGCCCGCGCGGCGCTGGTGGCGCGCGAGGTGGGGGCGCCGGCGATGGCGCTCGGCGCGCTGATCGCGGCGTCGGACGCGGTGGTGGTGGCCGCACCCGCGGAGGCGCATTTCGCGGTGGCGCGCGAGGCGCTGTCGGCGGGGCGGCACGTGCTGGTGGAGAAGCCGATCGCGGCCACGCTCGCCGAGGCGGACGCGCTGGCGGCGCTGGCGCACGAGCGGGGGCTGGTGCTGCAGGTCGGGCACCTGCTGCGCTACTCCGCCGAGCACGCGGCGATCTCGGCGCGCATCGCACGGCCGCTGTACATCGAGGCGACGCGGATCGCGCCGTTCAAGCCGAGGGGGACCGACGTTTCGGTGATCCTCGACCTGATGATCCACGACCTCGACCTGGTGCTCTCGCTGGTGGACAGCCCGATCGAGAGCGTGGACGCGCTGGGGGCGGCGGTGTCGAGCCCGCTGGAGGACATCGCCAACGCGCGGGTGCGCTTCGCCAACGGCTGCGTGGCGACGATCACGGCGAGCCGGATCTCGCTCAAGACGGAGCGCAGGATGCGGCTGTTCAGCCAGGAAGGCTACCTGTCGGCGGATTTCGCGGCGCGCGAGCTGGTGATGATCGGGCGCGAGCGCGGCGTGCCGCTGCCGGGGACGGGCGGGTTCCGGCGCGAGGCGGTGGGCTGGCGCGACCACGACTCGATGGCCGCAGAGCACGCGGCGTTCGCGGCCTCGTGCCTGGACGGGGTGCCGGTGCTGGTGGACGCGCAAGCCGGACGCCGGGCGCTGGCGGCGGCGCTGGCGGTGGGCGAGAGCATGGCGGCGTCGCGGGCGCGGGCGGAGCTGTCGGGGCTGGTGCGGGGCTGAGGCAGGCAAGGCCAGGGCTCTGCCCCATGTCTTGGAAGCAGGGACCCGCCAGGGCGAGCCGCCCTGGACCGGCGCTTTTCTTAGGTAGGGGTTTCCAAAGGCGAGCCTTTGGCGGGGTCCAGGGGCAGAGCTCCTGGCCTTGCCTACTCCAGCGACACGTATCCCAGGTGGGTCAGCGGCGCGGTGGCGAGGCGGCCCTCGTCGCTGGCCACGAAGCCGGCCACGAGCTGCGCCCGGGTCTCGCCGCCCGCGAGCGCCGCGGTGTAGCCGGCCAGGCCGCCGGCGTCGGGCGCGCGGCCGAGCAGGTTCTGGTACAGCCCGGTGACGAAGGTCGTGTTGCCGGGCACACCGTATACGAAATCGCCGGCGGGCATTCCGAACCGGTGTCTATATTCGTCGCTGGCGAGCATGGCGGCGGCGATCTGCGCCACGCTCTGCCCGGTGTCGAGCGCGGAGGCGTAGCCGGCCAGGCCGGAGGCGTCGGGGGCGCGGGCGTCGATCGCCTCGTACAGCCGGGTGATCGTGGCGTCGTTGGCGTTGCCGGCGACGGATTGCGAGTGCACGCGGGCCTCTGGGCTCTCGGCGATGGCGAGGAGCACCTGGCCGCGGGTCTGGCCGGAGGCAAGGGCCTGCGTGTAGGCGGTGAGGCCGCCGGCGTCAGGAGCGCGGCCGTCGGCGTTCTGGTAGAGCTTCGTCACGAACTGGGCGTCGGTCAGGGTCCCCGCGGCGAGGAACTGGGCGGAGGAGGGGGCCGCGGTGGCGATCTGCGCGAGGCTGACGGTGCCGGCGTCGGCCTGCTGCGTGTAGGCGAGCAGGCCGGCGAGGTCCGGCGCCTGGCCGTAGGCGGCGAGGTAGATCCGGGCGATGGCCTCGGCGTTGCCGGAGGGGTCGAACACGGCGGTCGTGCCGTCGCCGAAGGTCAGGACGCGGGCGTCGGGCAGCGCGAGGGTGGCGCCACCAGCCGACAGGTCGCGGGCCTGGAGCGTGCCGGCGGCGGTGGGGGCGAGGTCGTACTGCGCCTGGGTGCCGGTAAAGGCGAGCGGCGAGGGGGCGACGGTGATCGAGGTGGGGTTGAGGCCGGCGGTGCCGGGCACCATGCGGGTGCCGGCGGCGGTGCCGTCCGTGACGTAGAGCGCGCCGCCGCTGACGAACTCCGCGCTGCCGTTGGCGAGCGCGGTGATCGAGGTGGGCGCGAGGCTGGCGACAATCTCGCGCGTGCCGGCGGCGGTGCCGTCGGTGACGTAGAGGCCGTCCGGGTTGAGGGCGAGCGCGCCGGTCGAGATGGCGCCAGCGAAGACCGCCTCGCCGTTGCCGAGCGCGGTGATATAGGCGGCGTACAGGCCGGGCACGATGGGCACGGTGCCGGCGGTGGTGCCGTCGGTGGCCCAGAGCGCGCTGGTGGTGCTGATGTCGTCGATAAGGGTGGTGACGGCGAAGACCGCGCCATTGCCGAGCAGCGTCAGGCCGCTCGCCTCGCTCGCGGCGTCGGGGCCGCTGTCCAGCGCGCTGACCTCCACGGAGCCGGCCGCGGTGCCGTCCGTGGCGTAGAGCCCCTGGAAGACGCCGGCACCGTTGCTGAACGAAGCGGCATAGAGAAGCCTGCCGCCCAGGAAGATCGAGGGGCCGGTCGGAGACACGTCGGTTGTCGCGATCGGCGTCGTTCCGGCGGCGGTGCCGTCGGTCGACCAAAGGCCGAGGCCGCCGCTAGGGCCTGGGCCCGCGAACACCACCCGGCCGCCCAGCGTGCCAATCGGGTCGAAGAACGCGGTGGGCGGCGCGACGTTTAGTATTCCCCCATTTACACCTTGCGGGACGGGCGGCGCGAAGGCCGCGATCTCGCGCGTGCCGCCGGCCGTGCCGTCCGTGAAGAAGACGTCCACGTGGTTGTCCGCGCCGTAGCCGGTGAACAGCGCGCCGCCGTCGAAGGCGTACAGGTTGGACGGGGCCAGGCCGGCGGGGGCCGCGGGGACGGGCACCGCGACCGTGCCGGCGACGGTGCCGTCGGTGCGGAACAGGGCGTTGCCGGCGCCGCTCCCGCCGTTGAACAGCACCAGCGGCCCGGTGGAGACCAGGTCGTTCGGCGAGGCGCCGGGCAGCACGGCAAGCTCGCTGAACAGGCCGGTGGCGGGGTCGGTGACGAACAGCGGGCCGGCCGCCTCGTTGTCCGAGGCCAGGACGAGCGAGCCGGGGAGCGCGGCGATGCCCTGGACGGACGGCGCGATGCCCCCGCCCGGCGGGCCGGCAAGTGCCACGCCCTCGATGGGGGTGGTGCCGGTCGTGGTCCACAGGCCGAGGTTGTCGCCGGGGTTGGGGCGGCTGTCCTGGCCGACGAAGACGGTACGCTGCGATACGCTCATCCGGCACGCTCCCCTGTCCGGGCCGGGTGGTTCGGCCTCACGTTTGGTGCGAAGGCATCACAGGTGCCTGGGCCGCATGGCGACCGATTGTCTCGGCGACGGGAAGGAACTGGCCCGTCGGCAGGCAAGGCTAGGCTTTGCGCGGACTCGCCGAAAGCCTCTTCTTGAGGGATGGGGATTTCGGAAACCCGTTGCGCCGCAGGGTTGGAACGCGAGCCGAAAGGTCATCGTCTTGTGCCGGAAGCACACGCGGCGCGACATCTTCGGCGGCGTCGGCGTCCGTTCCGGGACGGACGAGAACATGGTGCTCACCAGCCTGCGGTTCTCGCCGTTCCAGTGACGCAAGGAAGCAAGGCCGGGGCTCTGCCCTGGACCCGCCAAAGGCAGGCCTTTAGAATCCATTACTTAAGTAAATCGGTTTCCAAAGGCCTGCCTTTGGCGGAGTTTGAGGCAGAGCCTCAACCTTGCTTCCTGTCAGCCGTCCAGCAGCCCCAGCACCTCGCGCGCCGCCGCCTCGGACGGGGTCTCGCCGGGCGGCCGCAGGCTCGCCATCACCCCCGCGAACGCCGCGCGCTGCGCGCCCGCCGCCGCCGCGTCGGTCAGCAGCCGCTCCAGCGTCGCGGCGAGCGTGGCGGCGGTGCAGTCCTGCTGGAGCAGCTCGGGCACCACCTCGCGCCCGGCCAGCAGGTTGACCATGGCGACATGCGGCACGCGGATCATGCGCCGCGCCATCGCCGCGCTGAGCGGGTTGACGCGGTAGGTCACCGCCATCGGCACCCCCGCCAGCGCCAGCTCCAGCGTCGAGGTCCCCGACTTGGTCAGCGCGGCGCCGGCGGCGGCGTAGGCGTCGTGCTTGTCGTCCAGGTCGGTGACGATCACCGGCCTGACCGCCCAGCCGGCAGCCGCGGCGCGCACCGTGCCAGCGACGATCGGCGAGACCGGCACCACCGGCACCACGCCGGGCACCCGCCGCGCCAGGATCGCCAGCGCCTCGCCGAACACCGGCAGCAGGCGCGGCGCCTCGCTCCTGCGGCTGCCGGGCATCAGCACCACCACCGGCGCGTCCGGTGCCACGGCGTGGCGGGCACGGAAGCGGGCGCCGTCGCCTGCGTCCGCGCCGGACTGGAGCACGGGGTGGCCGACGAAGCGCGCCTCCAGGCCGTGGCGGGCGAACCAGGCGGGCTCGAACGGCAGCAGGCACAGCAGCCGGTCCCACAGGCCGGGGAAGCGGCGGACACGGTGCTCGCGCCACGCCCAGACCTGCGGGGCGACGTAGTGCGCGCGCCTGATGCCCAGGGGTGCCACCCGGCGCAGCAGGTGCAGCGCGAAGCCGGGGCTGTCGATCGTCACCACCGCGGCGGGGCGGGTGCGCGCGATGTCGGCGGCGCACTCGGCGAGGCGCGCGCGCAGCAGGCGCAGGCGGGGCAGGATCTCCACCAGGCCCATCACGGCCAGGTCGTGCATGGGGAACAACGTGCAAAAACCAAGCTCGGCCATGCGGGGGCCGCCGACGCCGGCGAACTCCAGGTCGGGGCGCCGGGCGCGCAGGGCCAGCATCAGGCGGGCGCCGAGGACGTCGCCGCTGGCCTCGCCGGCGAGGAGCCAGATCGTGGTCAAAAGGAAGCAAGGCCGGGCTCTGCCCGGACCCGCCAGGGGCGAGCCGCCCCTGGACCGGCATTTGGAAAGGAAGGCTTAAGTCCAGGTTTCCAAAGGCGCGCCTTTGGCGGAGTTTGAGGCAGAGCCTCAACCTTGCTCACTTCATCTCCGCCACCCGGCACGCCGGCACCGTGCCGGGCCAGTCGCGGTGGTTGCGCACGCCGCCGTCGGCGCGCACCGCGTCGAGCCGCGCGGGGTCGAGGGTGGCGTACACCCAGCCCGGCGCGTCCAGGGCGCCGCGGGCCAGCACGCCGTCCTCGGGGAAGCCGCGGTCCACCGGGCCGAACACCGCGGCGTAGCCCCGGTTGGCGTCGAGCGTGCCGAGCCAGGGCGCCGCGCCCACCGTTGGCGCGATCGCGACGTAGCACTGGTTCTCCAGCGCACGGGCGCGGGCGGACAGTCGCACTCGGTTGAAGCCCGCGATCGTATCGGTGCAGGACGGCGCCAGGATCAGGAAGGCGCCGGCCTCGACCTGGGCGCGGGCCAGCGGGGGGAACTCGATGTCGTAGCAGATGCAGATGCCGACCCGGCCCCAGGGCGTGTCGAACACCGCGGGCGGCTCGCCGGGGGCGATGTCCCACACCTCGGACTCGAAGCGGGTCATCACGGATTTGTCCTGAAACGCGCAGCGGCCGTTCGGTGCGATCAGCGGGGCGCGGTTGCGGGTGCGCGGGCGTCCGTCGGGTGCCGTGTCGCGCACCGGCAGCGTGCCCGGCAGCAGCCACACGCCGTGCCGCCGGGCGGTGGCGCGCATCGCGTCGAGCAGCCGCTCGGTGGCGGCGCACACCACGTCCAGCTCGCGCGCCACGTCGGGGGCGGGGTCCTGGGCGGCGGCGGCGCCGGGCGCGGCGCATCCGGCCAGCTCGACGCAGCCGTACTCGGGCATCACCAGCAGCTCCGCGCCGGCACCGGCGGCCTCGGCGACGCGGGCGTCCAGCAGCGCCGCCCATCCGGGGAAGTCAGCCGGGCGCGTGACCGGCTGCTGCAGCAGGGCGAGGCGCAGCGCGGTCACGGCGTGGCGCCCGGCCCGGTCGGCGGTGCCGACGTTCCTGACCCGGTCGGCGGTGCCGACGTTCCTGGCCCGGTCGGCGGCAGCGCGGCGCCGGTCAGGGAACGCGCCCAGAACGCCAGCTCGTGCGGCATCTCCTCGGCGTGGCCGACCTCGCGCCAGCTCATCACGCAGGCCAGGCCGGGCACGGGGGCGTAGCCGCGGCGGCGCCAGAACCCGTCGAGCGGCACCCAGTCCGCCGGACGCCGCGGGTGGTCGGGCGCGGGGCGCACCGAGCAGAAGCAGGCGAAGTCCGCGTCCGAGACCTGGCGCGCATGAGCCTCGCGGCCGGCGAAGAACGCCACGCCGACGCCCTGGCCGCGGTACTCGGGGAGCAGGACGGACTCGCCGAAGTAGAAGAAGCGGTCGGGGTCGAGGCCCAGCGCCACGAAAGGGGCGACGACCCGCGCGCTCTCGTCGACCATCGGCAGGCAGGTGGACGCGCCGACCGGGCGCTCGCCGTCGAACGCCACCACGATCGCGGCGCGCTCGCTCTCGACGTAGACGCGCATGTACGACGCCTCGTACTCCGGGTCGGCGTCGTACAGGTAGGGCCAGGTGCGGAACACCGCGGCGCGCAGGCCGTGCAGCGCCGGGAGCACCGGGAGCAGGGCGGCGCCGGACAGGGTTTCGATGCGCAACGTCGTCGGGGCGGCCATGGCTGGAGCCTCCTGGCGGACTGGGTCCCCTGGGTGCAACGGCGGGGGCGGGAAGGCAAGGGCGAGGACCTTCGGCACCCGGGCAAGGAAGCAAGGTTGAGGCTCTGCCTCAAACTCCGCCAAAGGCTCGCCTTTGGAATCCGCTACTTGAGTAAATGGGATCAAAGGGTCCTCGGACCCTTTGCGGGTCTGGGCAGAGCCCAGCCTTGCCTGCTTTCCCGTGTCCTTGCAGGATGGCGCGATGGCGGAGACCCTGTTCCACGTCCTGGACGCGGCCGCGTGGGCGGCGGCGCAGGCGGCCGGGCGGCACGCGCCGCCGGAGTTGGCGCGCGACGGGTTCCTGCACTGCTGCACGCGGGCGCAGCTCGGCTTCGTGGCGGCGCGGCACTTCGCCGGGCTCGAGGGGATGCTGGCGCTGCGGTTCCGGCCGGAGCTGTGCGGCGCGGCGCTGGAGTGGGTGCGCAGCGAGCCGGACCAGGACCCGTTCCCGCACCTGCGCGGCGCGGTGCCGGTCGCGGCGGTGGTGGAGGTGGTGGCGCTGGAGACGCTGGCGGGCTGAGCGGGGGGCCCGTGGCAGAGCAAGCAAGGTGAGGCTCTGCCTCATCCGCCAGAGGCAGGCCTTTGGAATCCACTTGCTTCAGTAGAGCTGGTCCAGGGGGGCTTTCCCCCCTGGCAGGTCTGGGCAGAACCCAGCCTTGCTTGCCGACAGGCAAACGGGCGGGTGAGCCTGTGCCCACTCGCCCGTTCCTGCGACCGTGGCCAACCTGTCGGCCCGTCGGAGCGCCCGCCGGGCCGGGCCGCGTCAGCGGCTCTTCTGGTAAAGCTTGCTGGCGATCTCGAAGATCTCCTCGGGCGCGTAGTTCGGGGCGAAGGCGCCGTAGTTGCCGTCCAGCTCGGGGATCTTGCCGCCCATCGGGTGGCCGTCGACGACCTCGAGCTGGCCCGGCGGGTCGCCGGGGAGTGCCACCTCGTCGTTCGACCAGATGCCGGCGATGTCGGCGTAGTCGTCCGGGCTGAAGCGGTAGAGGCGGCGGTGGCTGCCCTCGTTGAGGTACTTCTGGCACTCGGGCACGCGGTCGAGGTTGATGTTGGGCGTCGGCAGCATCTTCTCGATCTCGACGCCGGTGAGCTTCTTCAGCGCCAGCGCGTAGGCGTGGGCGTGCACGGATCCGCGCACCAGGAGGTAGCCGCAGACCTCGCGCCCCGTGGCCTCGGTCATCGTCTCGTAGACGCGCAGCTTGTGGATGCGCGCGCCGCACTCGAGGTGGAAGTTGTGCAGCAGGTCGATGATGATGTTGCCGGTCGTGGTCACCATGTCCATGTTCCAGGACGCGGCGTTGGAGTTCATCGGCATCGCGCCGCCGCCGTTGCTCAGGAACGAGCCGGCGAGGCGGACGTCCTGCATGGCCGCGAACGGCGCCTTGGAGATGTCGACGTTCTCCGTCGTGTCGCCCGGGCCGCAGTTCAGCATCGAGACGCCGGTGCTGACGAGCTCGACGTGGCCCAGCTCCTCGGCGAAGATGCTGGAGACGAGGCTGTAGAACGGGCGCAGCCTGGACTTGGAGCGGAAGTTGAAGCTCTGGAACATGTAGTTGCCGAGCGTCGACATCTCGCCGTACTTGCCACCGAGCAGCTCCTGCAGCGCGGCGGCGGCGTTGGGCTCCGGCTTGGTCGGCTCCGGCAGCGCGGCCTGGAGCTTGTCGATGCGCATGAACATGGGTCGATACCCTCCTGGTGTCTGCCGGCAATTACGGGACCCCGCGCGCGGAGTTGCATGACGTTTCCGCGCGGTGCCGGCGGCCGTGGGCAGGGTGCGCCGGGCTCTGTCTGCGGGAACCCTGACCCGGAGCCTTCCTTGATATGCGCCGGTCCAGGGGCGGCTCGCCCCTGGCGGGTCTGGGCAGAGCCCAGCCTTGCTTGCTTCCTGGCGGCGCCGGCGTTCAGTACTGCTTGTAGGCCAGGAACTTGCCGCTCATCGTGATCGAGACGCGGTCGCCCGCGTTGTTGTTCTCGCGCCCGAGGTCCATCTTGAAGTCGATGGCGCTCATGATCCCGTCGCCGAATTCCTCGTGGATCAGCGCCTTGAACGTGGTGCCGTACACCGAGACCAGCTCGTAGAAGCGGTAGATCAGCGGGTCGGTCGGCACCGTGGTCGGCAGCGAGCCGCGGTACGGCGCCTGCTGGAGCAGCCTGATCTCGTAGTCGTCGAGGCCGAGGTGCTGGCCGATCGCCTCGGCCGCGCGCCTGGGGAGCTGCATCTGGCCCATCAGGGCGGCGGTGACGTACTCCTTCGACAGCCCGTCGGCCAGCTCCGCCAGCCCGGACCAGGTCAGGTCCTGCTCGATCTTGATGCGCACGATCTTCTCGGTGAGCAGGGCGCGGTCGGTCATGTCGGTCTTCCTTGGGTTGGGGGCCTGGGCATCGAGTTCCGGCCCTGCGGTCAGGCGTGGGCGGTCAGGCGTGGGCACGCTGCGCCGCGGCGTCGGGGTCGCCGATGCGCCGGACAGGCGGGTGGCGGGGGTCGGCGACGCGGCCGGGCGGCCGCTCCACCAGGAAGTCGAGCAGATGATTGCGCAGTGCCCCCTAGCCCGGCAACCGGTGCAGCACGGCGCGCGTGCGCCCGCGCGGCAGGCCGTTCTCCACGATCTCGGCGACGCGGGCGTCGGGGCCGGCCGTCATCAGCACGATGCGGTCGGCCAGCAGCATCGCCTCGTCGATGTCGTGGGTGATCATGAAGGTGGTGGGCCGCCCCGGCAGACCCGCCTGGGAGCCCGCCTGGGAACTCCTCTGGGAGCCCGTCTGAGAGCCCGTCTGGGAGCCCGTCTGGGAGATCGCCACCACCTCGTCCTGCAGCGAGCCGCGGGTCAGGGCGTCGAGTGCCGAGAACGGCTCGTCCATCAGCAGGATGCGCGGCTGGATCGCGAGCGCGCGGGCGATGCCGACGCGCTGGCGCATCCCGCCGGAGAGCTGCGCCGGCCGCTTGGCCTCCTCGCCCGCGAGGTGCACCAGCGCGAGGTATCGCCGGCAGTGGGCGTCGACCTCCGCGCGCCGCCACCGCGGCCAGCGCGAGCGCACCGCGAACGCCACGTTGCCCAGCACGCTCAGCCACGGCAGCAGCGCGTGACCCTGGAAGATCACCGCGCGGTCCAGGCCGGGGCCGTCGATCGCGCGCCCGTCCACCAGCACCGCGCCGCCGTCCGCGCGGTCCAGGCCGGCGAGGATGTTCAGCACCGTGGTCTTGCCGCAGCCGGAGTGGCCGATCAGGCAGACGAACTCGCCCTCGGCCACGTCGAACCACACCTCGTCGAACACGGGGCGGGCGGCGCCGGGAAAGCGGCGGCACAGGCCCTGGACGGAGATGTGGGGGCTCATGCGGGAAGGCAGACAGCAAGGCTGGGCTCCCCCTCCGCTGCCCATTCCAACGGCCCAAGCGGGCCGTCGGAACCTTTGGGCAGCTCCGCCCAGACCCGCCAGGGGCGAGCTCCCTCGTCTGGCCCTTCCAACGACCCGAGCGGGTCGTCGGACCCTTTGGCCAGCCTCGCCCCTGGACCGGCATTTGGAAAGAAGGACTTGAGCCGGGGTTTCCAAAGGCGAGCCTTTGGCGGAGTTCGAGGCAGAGCCTCGACCTTTCTCATTCCACGTACCCGATCCTGCGCGCCGCCCAGCCCAGCGCCTGGTCCAGCGCCATGCCCACGATCCCGATCAGCAGGATCGCCACGATCACGTCGGTGATCGACAGGTTGTTCCACTGGTTCCACACGAAGTAGCCGATGCCGGTGCCGCCCACGAGCATCTCTGCCGCCACGATCACCAGCCAGGCGACGGAGATCGAGATGCGCAGCCCCGTCATGATGGTGGGCGCCGCCGCAGGCAGGACCACCCGCGTCGCCATCTGCCAGCGCCCGACCTCGAGCGTGCGCGCCACGTCGAGCCACTCCCGCCGCACGCTGCGCACGCCGAACGCGGTGTTGAGCAGCAGCGGCCAGACCGAGCAGATGAAGATCACGAAAATCGCCGAGCGCCCGCTGTCGCGGATCGTATAGAGCGCCAGCGGCATCCAGGCGAGCGGCGAGATCGGCTTGAGCACCTGGATGAACGGGTCCAGCGCACGCCCCAGCAGAACAGACCCGCCAATCGCGAAGCCGAGCGGCACCGCCACCAGCACCGCCAGCCCGAAGCCCAGCAGGACGCGCAGCAGCGAGAAGCCGAGCTGGATGCCGATGCCCTTGTCGTTGGGGCCACGGTCGTAGAACGGGTCGCGCAGCAGCTCCACGAGCCGCGCGGCCACCTGCGCCGGACCGGGCATCGCCGAGGCGCCCTTCGTGGCGGCCTGACCCATCAGGGCGGCGTACTCGGGGTCCATCGCGGCGACCGGGCCGGTGCCGCGCACGGCGAGGTGCCAGGCGAGCAGGAAGACGGCCAGCACCGCCAGGGAGAGCAGGGCGGCGCGGGCGTTGAGGGCGCTCATGGGGCAGGAAGGAAGCAAGGCTGGGCTCTGCCCGGACCCGCCAGGGGGGAGGCCCCCCTGGACCGGCTTTACTTAGAGCGTTTTTGGGTTGCATGGACGCATCTTCTCTGGTTTCGGGGGTGCGGTGGATTGGGGAGGCCTGGATGACGGCAGCTTTGTCGAACGACCTGCGCGAGCGT
>JAABUY010001658.1_pt1 | contig 28923 bp, 32 predicted proteins | sample 5560271 | NCBI WGS metagenome assembly JAABUY01 (sample SAMN10711886, study PRJNA513374) | rock metagenome | isolation source: Antarctica rocks | place: Antarctica: Victoria Land, University Valley | reverse complement strand
ATCGAGCTAACTGAGAGTGCAGAGATTTTCAGACTGTTCGATTGTCTCTGCGAGCGACTGTACGCAGAGACTAGACTTTTCTCAAGACGAGAGAAGTATTGAAAGCGAGATTGTCGATAGAGATTGCGAAGGCGAATAATGAGACGACTCATAGCTGAATCTTGAGCTTTGAATTGCAGATCGCAGCCTGATGCTCAGGCTTATCGCAGTATAGACACAGATGATTGATCATGCAATGCTGACGCTTCTCGAGAATCAGTGAGTCTCGTTTCTTCATGTTGACGATCGATAAGTTCATGAGATTTCTCGAGCTCGAGATCGTAGCTTTCGAGCCTGTCGAAAATGTCGCATATTTGACGAGATACGCGAGAACTGTAGAGATCACAGAGACAGAATGAATCACTGCTTTTGACTTGAGAAGATTCTGTACTGTGACGCGATATCGGCTATTCAATTGCTGACATTTGATAATCAACTGCTCATAGTTCAGGCTGCTGACATTCATCTGAATCAATAGAGCTTTGAGCTCGCTGAATAGTTCATTCTTCAGATTGAATTTTCGAGTTACGACGTCATATTCGATTGCATCAATGTGCTGCTGAAAATCGAACAGATATTCGATGAAGATGCGATTTCGCATTCTTAGAACTGAAATGAATCGCTGAGCGATTTCTTGCTTGTCTGAATCATCGAAGGCTTGTCTTAACAAGACAACTAATTGCTCAATCGTGACTAGCTTGTCATGCTGAGCAGTCATACGCGACAACGCTTGAGCGATAGTGTTTCTCGATAAGCGACTGTATTCATACAGAAGACGAGACTCGAGAGTTGAATAACGATTCGCGTTCAACTTCAGCTTGCTGATCAGCTTGAAGATGAACTGATTTAGCTTGTTCTCTCGCTCTTTGATATAGAGTTCTGAATTTGAATATTTCTCTGATTTGATATCGATTCTGCTCATGCTCTTGAGTTCTTGAATCATTTCTGACAAGGTTTCATTATTGATCTGAAACTGCTTAAGTTCGATCTGAGTTTGCTCATGTTCTTGTTGACAGACTGAGACTCAGTTGATATACTGAGTGATGATGTCGTTGAACCAAGTTTGAAGTTCGATCAGGAAAGTGTATCACGCTTCGAGAGCATTGTTGACGTGGGTTCGAAACTGAGCGACAGTGATGAGTTCGTTGATCGAGGCTAGAGATGCCGACGGCAGAATGTTGCTGATATTCTCGAATTGACTCATGATGTAGTGAGTGCAACGTAATGTCACGAACTAAGAGCTGAATGAAATCAGAATGAAATTCTAATAACTAGATTTTAAATACAAGACGTTGCACGAAGAAGAAAGAAAAGAAAGAGATCATTCAGAGATTCTTATACTTCATGAACGCTGAGTACCATTCGTATCGGAGAATCCTCATAACATCACTGATAATCTCACGTCTATCATCATTTATAATATTGTTCAACATCATCTAAGTGATCTAACACCTCTTTTCCCAACATCTTTTGAGTAACACATGCTAAAATCGTGACAGATCAAAGCGAAGTCAATTCGAGAATTCAACGATCATTATGCTAAGAAACTCATTACTCATGTCATCTATTTGAATCTGACTGTTCAAGATCATACGATTGACACAGCTTTTATGTTGATCACTCGATTAAATCAACATTAAATAATTTTCGAAAAAACATGAATGAACAAAATCGACCTAGTAATTGATATGCGAATCGATTCTCTTCGATTTTCGAACTTCAACCCTACTAGTCAGAAATCAATTACTCTATTCTCAAGCAATAAATTAATCACGAAACGAAAGAGCTTGACTTCTACTCATATACTGAAGAGATTTTTCACTTTCATTATCTTTCAATTCAGTCAAAACAAGAAGTTCATTGAACAGTTAAAACAGCGTGACGCGACTTTGACTAAAATTAATTCTAAGTCAACGTTCAGTCTGAAATCATTCTCTTTCAGTTCAATAAACATAGTAATGATAGAGACAGCGACATATAGAATGTTAGTCAAATGATCAGATGTCAAAATCTTTGCTGTTATCATCTTGAAAATCGATTGACTCATAACTACAGTTGAAAACAAGTCTGAAGAAGTGAATCTGCATGAGCTTTTTCACGCTGAAGTTCTTGAGCAAGTTAAGATCAAGCTTCTCTCTAAATATCACGACTATCTAGACATTTTCGATCGAGCAATGATCAATCAGCTATCATTGCATCGTTTCTATGATCACAAAATTGAGTTGATTGATGAAGAAACATTCTTTCGAAGCAGACTATATCAAATGTTTGATCACAAGCTTCAGAAGATAAAGAAGTATCTGATCAATTATCTAAACAAAGAGTTCATTTTCTTCAGCTTTGCATCATACGTCTCGCTCATCTTGTTCATCGAAAAGAAAGACGATAGTCTGCGTTTCTGCGTCAATTACAGAAAGCTCAATGCTTTAATCAAATGAGATCACTACTTTTTGTCATTGATAGACGAGACTTTCGCTCGTATACAAGAAAGCAAGTATCTGACTTGATTGAACATCATTGTCACGTTCAACAAACTACACATGCATTCAGATAGCGAAGATTTGACTATTTTTATTATCTTCTTCAACTCATATAAATATTATGTAATGCTCTTCAAATTAATCAACGAATCTGCGTTCTATCAACATTATATGAACGATGTGTTGTTCAAGTATCTACATCAGTTTTGTCAGATCTATTTAGATGACATTATCATCTACAGCAAGATCTTGAAGAAACACAAGCAACATGTATAATTGATCTTGAATAGATTACAAGAAGCTGATCTACAGATAAACATTAACAAGTGCGAGTTTCATGTTCAGAAAACTATCTTTTTAGAACTCTTGATATCAATCGAAGAATTGAAGATAAACTCGCGAAAGATGCAAGCAGTCGTTGATTAATCTACACTCAATAATCTCACTCAGATGCAGTTCTTCATTGACTTCTGCAATTTCTATTGATGCTTCATCAAGAACTTTTCGAAGATTGTTCATTCAATGATTCAATTCACTCAAAAGAAAATTATATTTGAATGAAATAAAGTCTGTCAGATTGTCTTCGATCATATGAAGAAATGTATGATCAAGACTTTTATACTACGTCACTTTGATCAAACTTGTAAGACTATTCTTGAAATTAACTCATTCAACTACGTCAACAATGAAGTTCTCTCTCAATACAATGATGAAAAAGTACTACATTTGATTGTTTTCTATAGCAAGAACATGTCTTCTGCTGAATGTAACTACAAAATATATGATAAAAAACTTCTGATCATCATTTGAGCATTTGAACACTGATGACTTGAACTGAAGCGAACTGACATTTCTATCAAGATGTTCATTGATCATTAAGCGCTCACTTTGTTGATGAAAGATAAAGAGCTGAGCAGACGTCAGATGCGCTGAGTTCAGAAGCTCGCTGATTTCAACTTCAGAATAATGTATTGATCTGACAAACAGAACATCAAGATTGATGCATCAACTTGTTGAGCTGACGTCATGCTTAGAGATTCAGAAGATGAGCGCATTCGCTATCAATGAATCATTATTCTGACTTCGAATCGAATGAAAATTGCTAATTTAAAGAAGAACATCAGTGAATCAATCTATAAACAGATTCTTGAGACTAATGAGATTGACGAGAATTGTACGTTACTTCGCGAAGCAATAGCAAGAGATGAGACACAATATAAAGATATCAAATTGAAGAATTGTTGAACTCAGAATGAAATCTTGTATCATGATAGTCAGCTATGAGTCTTGTTCAACGAGCTTCTACAAATAAATCTGATTCGTGAGATGCACGATCAAACATCAGTTGATCATTCTGATATTCTTAGAACTGTGAAAGTCATAAAGTGAAACTATTGTTGCAAGCGTGCCTCGTTACTCTGAATTAGCCTAACATAGTTCGTGTTAGACTATCATAGACTAGTACAGAGCTGATGTTAACACGCTAGTGATCTAGCGCGCCTTCGTGAGTATAAGACTCTCGACGTGTTTCATCTTCTTTCTTCTTTAGCTTTGAACTTCTAGTTAGAATACACTCATATGATTCGCTCTATGCAGACTCATAACATTAGTTCAAAGCTCATTAATCTTGTTATCAATGTGTAAACGATACAAAAACAAGCTACACAATCAATTCAATCAGAAGTTGAATTCAGAAATTTCAACAGCAGAATCAGAACTCAAGCTCAGAAAGCTCAATAGAAATCAGAAATTTCTAAAGAAGAATCTTGATTTGAAATCAGAAATTTCGATAGAATCAAAATCAAAGAACATGAACGCGTTGCTCTTGACTAACTCTTTATTGAGCTCGTCATCAGAAATCAGAAATTTCAGCAGTACTTGAACTCAGAAAGTTTGATAGAGTAACATCAGAATCTCGATCAGCAATTTTCTACTCATATCATGACTAGAAGCTCAGAATCAGTGAGCATTGCTCGCTATGAACTTCGAAATGCTAAAAGAAAATCACTTCTATCACAGAATTGAACAGCATCAGAAGAAGAGAACATGAACGCGTTGCTCTTTGATCATGAAATGATCAAGATCAGTATCAACACTGAACTGAATGCTTGAATAAACGCTCATGAAGCAGGCGACATCGTTGTCTTTATCAAGTACATATGTCAACAGCACGACATTGAAATCAAGACTTACAATGACATGATTCAGATGTTAGAAGATGTCAACAAGATAAACATCATGTTAAAGATTATGCAGACGCGTCTGCAGAAAGAGATGAGAAACAAGAACGTGATTATACATCATTTAGAAAATGCATAAAGTTGACAAAGCACTTCAATCTCTGAAGATTATTTCTTGAAATCGATCAAGTTATTGAATTCATCTCTGTTTGAAGATTCGACGCAGAATGTAGACAATTGACTGTCTCAAATGCAAAATAAGCTGAAGACAAACAAGAATCATTTTTCTATCAAAGAGTTGAAGATTGCATACATCAAAAGTTGAGTCAGTGAAGCTGCAATCAAACATATTGCATCTTGCATGCAAAATATCTTCTTGAACTCGTTTCTAGAAGTCGAAGAAGTACTATCAATTATCAACAAGATGTACGATGATTTCAATCATCATCACACGACTCAACGACAGTATTTGAAGCTGTATCAGAACAAGATCTTCTTTCATGAATTTTGAATGAAATTTCAGAGATTTAGTGCAGAACTAAAGTACAATAACAAGACTCTACTAAATGATTTTCAGCATAAGATCAGCTCAGATCTTCAGCGAGCAACGCTCAATGAATGAATCATGAATTTAAATGAGTTTGTTAATATCTGCATGTAAGTCGATGTTAGATTAACTGAATTGAATGCTCAATCAGTTGTCAAAGCATCAGCGACTCAAGCTGCTCGCTCTGTCTCTAGCATATCGATTGCTCGACTCACGTCATCAGTTTCTTCATGAAAGAGACTCAGAAGATCGAATCTTGATTCTATTCAGAAAGAGTTGTTTAAGAAAGAACTTTGCTTCAAATGCAAGAAGTCAGAACATAGAGCATATAATTGTTTTAAGATGACTCAAGTGCACGAGATTGTTGCAAATTCGAAAAACGATCTGTCTTCGTTAAAGTAGTGACTGAGAGCAATATACTCATATTCTGTTTCATCAGCATGTCTGACGATTTATTTGACTTCAAGTCGTTCACTGTTGACATCATCTTGAATAGTCTAGAAAAGATATTCAGATTTCTCGCTCTGATAAATATTGAAGTCACTGACATGACTTTCATCAATGAATCTTTGATGTCAGAGCTATGTGAACGCTTTGATATTCAGTCAATATCGCTGTCAAAATCAAAGTTGATTCAATCATATGATGAAATCTCTGATTGAAAGTCAATTACACATGCTTTGTATACATCGATCATGATTCAAGAACACAAGAATGAAATGATGCTTCTATTGATAACTCGTCTAGATCAGCACAAGATAATCATTGAAAATCTCTGATTGAAAAGAAATCAAATTTTGATAGATTCTGCAAACGATCGATTAATATCATCATTGAATATTCAAACATTGAAACCTGTCATTTCGAAAGCAAGCAGTCAATTAGCATTTCACAGATCTGAGTCAAGCGCAGTCTGCAAAATGAAACGAAAGAACTTGAACTCAATTGTTACATCAACAATCATTTTGAAGAGACTCACGAATCAGAAATCAGTGAATCGATTCATTGAATCTGTACTCAGACGAAAGCAAAGCACTCAAGTTGATCTCGATTATTCTCAATTCATTCAATCTACTAAGAAAGAAGAGTTCATCAATATTATTATGATTGAAGTCGCTGTGTATTGAACTCTAGTCAAGAATAAGAAGATCAAGATCTTCTTCTTGATTATTAGTGAAATCAACAAAGCGCTTAGCTCAGTTGAAGATTTCGCGAAACTGAATGAAATGATTTCTGTCATGTCATTAAATGAACTGAAAAAGAAGCTTTTGATAGTTTATCACGACTTTCTGAATGTTTTTGATAGAGAAAAGACAACGCAGTTGTCTTTGCATCAATCATACAATCATAAGATTGAATTAGAAGAAGAGAGTCAATCTTCTAGAAGTTGATTGTATCTCATGTTGAGCTACAAGTTGCAGAAGATCAAAGAGTATCTAGAAAAAAACTTGAAGAAAAAGTTTATTACACTCAGCAAAGCTTTCTTCGCTTCGTCAATACTATTTGTCAAAAAGAAAGATGATAGTCTTTGCTTTTGCGTGAATTATCGAAAACTGAATGCTCTGATCAAAAGAAATCGTTATTCAATACTCTTGATAAACGAAGTACTCGCTCGAATTCAAAGCAGTAAGTATTTGACTCAACTCAACATTATCATCACGTTCAATAAGCTTTGCATGAGTACTGAAAGCGAGAATCTAATCACATTTGTTACTTTCTTCGATGTTTACAAGTATAGAGTAATGCTCTTTGAATTAATCAATGAACTCGCGTTCTTTTAGCATTATATCAACGATGTGTTGTTCAACTGTTTACATAAATTCTGTCAGACATATTGAAATAATATTCTCATCTACAGCAAGATCTTGAAAGAACATAGAACTCATGTGAAAGAAGTGCTAGACAAGCTTCATAAAGTCGATCTGCAGATAAACATTGACAAGTATGAATTCAAGATTCAGAAAATCTCATTTCTTGAACTACTGATATTCATCAATGATTTACGAATGAACTCTTGAAAAGTAGATGTGATTCAAAACTGAGAAGTGTCGCGATCATTGACTCATGTGCAGATCTTCATTGACTTCTGCAATTTCTATTGACGATTCATAAAGAACTTCTCAAAGATTGTTCGATTCATGATAAAGCTGACTTGAAAAGATCATCTCTTTGAATGAACAGAAATCTGTCAGATAATATTTGAAGAACTAAAGCAACAGATAATGACAGCTTTCATTCTGAAGCATTTCAACTTAATCAGAGAAGCTATTCTGAAAACAGACTTCTTGAACTATGTGAACGACGAAGTATTGTCTCAATATGACGATGAAGACATCTTACATTCAGTGATCTTCTATAGCAAGAACATGATTCTCGCAGAATGCAACTACGAGATCTATGACAAAGAACTATTGATCATTATTCGCTGTTTGAAACATTGACGTTTCGAATTAAAATGTACAAATATTTCGATCAAGATCTTCATCAATCACCTGAATTTGAAGTACTTCATGATCATCAAAGAACTGATCAGACGACAAGCTAAATGAGCTGAGAAGTTATCTGAATATAACTTCAAGATCATATATCAGTCGAAAAAACAGAATTTGAAAGTCGACGCGCTGATCAGAATGTCAGACGTCAAATCAGTTGAAGCAAACGATGATTGAAAGTTATATCAGCATCAGATGCTATTGCTTGAAGGCAAATTTAAACTGCAGTCAATAGAAGCTGATCAAGAAAATGATCAGAAAGCTGATCAAGATCTGACTCAGATCTTGCTCAGATCTGACTCAGAATCTGACTCAGAATCTGACTTGAATTCGAAACTCGAATCAAAAGCTAATCAAAATTCGATTGAAGAGATAATTTCTATTCAGAATCAGATTATAGTCGAAAATCAAACGAATCAACTGTGCTTCGATATTCAAATAATCATGAAACAGAACAGAAGAACTTATCAAGATATTGATCTGAACAACTGCAGAGTACTTGATGAAGTACTCTGAAAAGATGATAGACTATGAGTTTCTCAGTCAATGATCACTTAATTAATAAGAAAAGCACATGATCTTTCAATCAGTGATCATTCTGACATGAATCGAACATTAAACTTGTTGAGATGATCATATTGCTGATCGAAGATGAGAACAACAATCAAATGCTACATTCAAAACTGTTACGTTTATCGTAGATCAAAAGCATCAAGAGATCGAATCAATGAACTGCTGAAATCATTGCTCATACTTGAACAATGATGACAGAACATATTCTTGAACTTCATTATTGATCTATCAGAAAGTGATGAAAGCAACGCGATTTTGACAGTCATAAATCGATTGTCTAAGAAACGACATTATATATCATGTTGATCAGATGACGAAGAAACCTTTGCAGAACAAACAGTTAAGCTGCTGTTGATATGAATCTTCAGAACTCATAAACTATCGAGATCAATAGTGTTCGATCGTGATTCTCAATTTATATCGATTGTCTGAACGTCTCTTTGTCTGAGACTCGACATCAAGGTGAAACTATTCATCAACTATTATTCGCAGATCGATGATCAGACAGAAAGAGCGAATCAGAATGTGAAATGATATCTACGAAGCTACTGCTCGTATATGCAAGATGATTAATTCGTCTGATTATCTATGACTGAATTCGTCGATAACAATGCTATTTCGTTGTCAATTGAACAGTCAACGTTCTTTCTGAATAAGAGCTTTTACTCTCGTATGAGCTTCGATTTGAACTCAACTGAATATGAAATCACTCGAGCTAGAATTGAAGCAAGCAAAGCAGAGAATATATTCAAACACATGAAATGATCACTAGCATTGATCAAGCAAGCATTAGCAAGAGTCAGAGTCACAATGAAGAAACAGATTGACAAGCATCGAAAGAAAATGATCTACAAGATAGATGACATGATATTTCTGAATTCTAGAAACATTACAATCTCAAGATCATCAAAGAAGCTGAATGATAAGATGCTAGAACTCTTCAAGATTCTGATTAAGATCGAACATGCATATCAACTGAAACTGTCATCGACAATGAAGATTCATTCAAAGTTTGCATCAAATCTGCTGTGACTGAATTTAAAGAACTCTCTGAAAGAATAATGAAATGAGTCGTTTGATTCTATAGTGATTGAAGACGAAGATGAATGAGAAGTGAAGAACATATTGAACTTCAGACACTATGAACGAGATAAACGACTACAATATCATGTCAATTGAAAAGAATACGACGTCAATCTACATTGATACAACGTTGATGAAAGTGAATTTGAAGAATGCTCGAAGATCATAAATGACTTTCATGAACGTTATTTGAACAAGTCAAGATAGAAATTGACTCAAAAAAGATTGACTGAACTGCAGCAATGAGAACATTGCTAAATGAAGAGAGAAAGTAATGTTGCAAGCGTGTCTTGTTATTTTGAGTTAGTCTAACATAGTTCATGTTAAACTATCATAAACTAGTACAGAGCTGATGTTGACACGCTAGTGATCTAGCGCGCCTTCGTGAGTATAAGACTCTCGACGTGTTTCATCTTCTTTCTTCTTTAGCTTTGAACTTCTAGTTAGAATACACTCATATGATTCGCTCTATGCAGACTCATAACAACTACTATTGATCATTCATGCGAAAAACGATAGATCAATATATTCAAAACTGCTATATTTGTCAACGTTCAAAGACATCTAGAAATAAATCAAATGACTTGCTTCAATCTTTATTGATATCTGAACAGCGATAACAAGACATAGCAATAAACATTATTATTGATCTATTTGATTTTGTTAGGGGCCAGCATAGAGCGAGTCATATGAGTGTAATGTAACGAGTATATAAATACTAAGGAAGGAAAGTATCTAGAAGGGAAGGATCGGCTATCTATATGACTCAGGAGAACATAAGCTAACCCTGAATAGGGTTGGCTTCGGAACAAGCCTATGCCCTAGCGGCGAGCGATCGACGATAGCTCTCAGGATAGTCATCAACATAGTCATCAACATAGTCATCAACATAGCTATCAACGAAGATGCGTAGCTAGGATCGTAACAGATTTGAGCGAGTACAACGCTATTCTGACAATCATCTGCAGATTGTCAAAGAAAAGACATTATATTTCTTGCATCATTGATGATGAAGATACTGTCAAAAAGACAGCTGAAATGCTAATTCAATGAGTATATTAAACTCATGATCTATCAAGCTTCATAGTATCTGATCGAGATTCGCAATTTATCTCTATACTATGAAAGTTTCTTTGCAAACGACTGAGCATTTCTCTTTGATTGTTCATCATCTATCATTCTCAGATCAACGATCAAAGTGAATGAGTCAATCAGAACGTCAAGTGATATCTTCGATTCTTTTGTTCATATATGCAGAACGACTGATTTAAGTGACTATTCATGATCAAGTTTGTCAACAATAACATCTTGTTCTCAATCATCTTCTTGACTCTCTTCTTCATGAACAAAAGCTTTCATTCTCATATGAGCTTCGACTCTGACATCATCGAGTATGAAAGCACTCGCGAACGCTTGCAGATTGATTAAGTCAAGAATATATCTGAACAAATGAACAAGACATTGATCTTCGCTCATGAAGCTCTGATCAAAACACGAAAACAAATGATGAATTAAGCTAACAAGCATAGAAAGAAGATCAATTATGAGATCAAATCAAGAGTGTTTCTGAACGAACGAAACATTGTTACAGTGAGACTCTTCAAAAAATTGAATGACAAGATGCTTGACTCTTTTCAAATCATCGATCTCATTGACTCATTCTATAAATTGAAACTACTTAAGACTATGTGTATACATGATGTATTTCATTCAGAGCTTCTTCGTCTTGTCATCAATGATCTTCTGTCTGATCAGAAGAATGAACTCTCGAGATCAATAGTGATAAACGATGAAGACGAATGAAAAATTGACGATATATTGAACTTTTGATGATATCAAAGACGACTTCAATATCAAGTCAAATGAAAGAGCTATGACAATGATCTCAACTGATATAACGTTGACGATGACGAATTTATGAACGCTCAAGAGATGATCGATGACTTTCATATCAAATATTCAAGAAAAGCGCACTAAGAAACAAAATTCATGCGAACATGAATATTTGAGAGAGAGAAGTAATATTATGATTCTAGTCTTCGTCTATTCTTTCTAGCTCTGATTCAAGTTTCATTCTATTTGAGTCTAGTGAGCATTCAAGCTAGTAGTGATGTCATTGAAACTCTGCATCATATGTGTAAGATGTCAATTCTTTCGAGTCTAGCACAGAGTTGAAAAACACACATATAAAGAATCGAGTTCTTTTCTGTAGATACTTTTCTTTCTTAGCATTTATCTATTAGTTAAATGACACTCATATGACTCACTTTATGCTGACTTCTAACATGAATAATTTTGTTAACTATTATAATCTCTTTTATCAAAAGAAAGAACATTCTTTGATGAAAGATTTTTCATTGATTGACTGTCTGAAGCGTAATGTCAATTATTTCATTCAAGTCATCATCATCTTCTGATGAAATCTTAATGAAATTCAATCATTCATCTTTCATCAATGAGTTCAAGCATTCTTTGACATTGATGAAGAGTTTCAGCAACTTAAACATCATCAATCTTGCTTTGTCTTCATCATCATTTCATTCATCAAAGTTAAAAGCATCTTTGCATTGACTAGTAATTCTTTGAGTTCAAAAATCATCATTTTTGTGACTGTTGTTTTGACAATATTTTCATCTTTCTCTTTCTTATCTCTTGATGAGTCAATGAATCTAAACTTCGTTATTATCATTGTTCAAGATAAGATTCTGATCGTTTCTGAGATCAAGAAAATCTGCAACAAGTAAAAGCTATGCTACTACTGCAAGTTGCAACATTCAAGCAAAATTACTAAAGAATGCTTAAATAAGAAGCTCTTCACTCTGCATATCATGAACGTTTATGACAGTGACGTCGTTAATATAAATGAAGAAGTCTCATTGTTTGCAAGAAAAGTTTAGTTTCTGAGCTAAGTTACGTTCAAAGATCTGTATACATATCATCTTGTTTACTAGTTTTAATCTTTTCACTCTCACTTCAATTATATAAAAAGTTTTCTGCTAAATCTGTCTTGAAACTCTTTGAATTTAATTTGACATTCAAAGATAGTCACATGATAGTGTTCTGTATTCTACATCAAGCTCAATTTAAAGTTTTTACTTTCACTCTGATTGATAATGAAGTCTTTGCTTATGTCTTTATGAATAAATTCTTCGCGCAACAACATCATCTTTTCTTGCATCAATTAATTCACTCTTGCAGACTTCAAGAATTTGATGATCAAGTTGCTTTAATTGATGACATTACTCATGTCGTTGAAATCACAATGATTCTCAATGAACACATTAAAAAACTATTCTTTTATGTCATTGAATTAAGTCAGTATCTCATCATCATGAGTTTATCATAACTTCATCATCACGTCATTGATGTCAATTTTGAATACAATATTCTCATCTTGTCTTTCTTCTTCTGTCTTAATCATTGTTGCTCATTTCGCATCAAGATCTATGATCTTAATCAACAAGAAGAAAATTTCTCATTCAAAGTTAACAAAGTAGCTTTCTTTCAATCTCACTCTCAATTTACTCACAAGAAACAACTCAGTTCATGAATTACTCACAAGAAGTAATTCAGTCTACAGATTGCTCACAAGAAGCAATTCAATTTACAAATTACTCATAAGAAGCAATTCAGCACTCAGTTTGCTTGCAAAAAGTAATTTACTTTCTCATTTATTTGAAAGAAGTAACTCAGTTTTCAGTTCGCTTGCAAGAAGCAATCTAGTTTCTCATTCACTTGAAAGAAGCAATTCAGTTTTCAGTTCACTCACAAGAAGCAATTCAATTCTCAATTCACTTGCAAGAAGCAATTCAGTTTCTCATCTGCTCACAAGAAGTAATATAATTTCTCATTTGCTCATGAAAAGTCAATTAATACTCAGTTTGTTCACAAGAAACAAATCTCATTCAATCTTGTCTCTCATCTGAAACAAGAAGCTTCTAGTCGTATTCTTCAAATCATTCGAAAAGAATACTCATTAAAAATCAAGTGTTGAAATTCTTTCTTCTTTAGAACTTTTGTTATTTCTTGAGCAGATCAATTCAATTGATCTTTTATACAACTTGACATAATTGAGTTGAAAGCTTGAAGCTTTGATCATGTTGCTCATGTCAAAGACATTGAAGTGTTTAACATCATTCTAAAGAAAATCGATGACTTTTTGAATCTTGAGTTAATCTTGTCTTTTAAACTAGACTCTGATGAGTCAAAATTGCATCATGCAACTTTGACTGTCTGTTCAAAGAACAGCTCAACTCTTGCTCAGTTCTCATCTCGCTCTTAAGACAGTACATATGATAAGAATCATTGTCTGAATCTTCATCAAATAAAAAAGAAATTTCATTTGACTGCATTCACAACACAAGAAGATCTTAAAGTCTATTAACAAAGTAAGAACGTCGATTCAGTCACAATTTTATCGTTCAAATATTTTGAGTTTTTAAACATCTTCTTCAAGAAGAACGTCGATATCTTGTCTTTGCATTGAACTCATGATCATGTCATACATTTTAAAGAAGATGCTCAATTCTCAGTCTTCGCTTTGTACAACATGAGTCGTGATGAAATTCTAGAACTTCGTTGTTATCTGAATAAAAGTCTGAGCAAAGATTTTATTCAAGTCAGTCACTCTCAAATGATCATCTTTGTTCTCTTTATTAAGAAACTCAAAGAAGAACTTTGCTTCTGTGTGAACTATTGAGATCTGAACACTATCACAGTCAAGAATCAATATTTTCTGTCTCTGATCTCAAAAACGCCGAATCATTTAAGTCAAGCTAAAATTTTTATCAAGTTGAATATCATTTTTGCGTTCAATTGACTTTGAATCAAAGAAGAAAATGAAGCTCTCATCGTCTTTTGCACTCAATTTGAATTATTCAAGTATTTAGTCATGCTTTTTAATTTATGTAATGAGTCTGTCTTGTTTCAGAAGTACATCAACAATATTCTTCATGAACATTTAAATAAGTTCTGTACAGCTTATCTGAATGATATCTTGATCTATTTCGACAATGAACTTGAGTACAAGATTCATGTCAAGCTCATTTTGTGAAAGCTGCAAGAAGCAAATCTTCAGATGAATATAATCAAATGCAAGTTTTACATCACTTAAGTTTTGTATTTAAAATTGATAATCATCATTGAAGAAATCAAGATGAACTTTTTTAAAATAAACATTATTGTCAATTGATTCATCTTAATCAACGTTAAAGATGTTCAAAGTTTTCTAGATTTCGCGAACTTTTATAGAAGATTCATCTATGACTATAGTAGAATAACTATCTCGCTCACTCGTCTCATCAGAAAAGATGTACTCTTTGTCTGATTTCAGAAATGTCAGATTGCATTCAACACTCTTAAGAAAGTCTTCACTTTCAAGATTATTCTTTGTCATTATAATTCAGATCACAAGATTGTGATAGAAATTGATGTTTCAAACTATGTGTTCAAAGATATTCTCTTTCAGTACGATGAGAATGAGATTCTTCATTCAGTCACTTACTTTTCAAAGAAGCATAACTCAGTCAAGTGTAACTATGAAATCTATGATAAAGAACTCATAATCATTGTTTGCGCTTTCAAGAAATGATGATCAGAGCTTGAAGACTTTATCTACTTTGTTGAGATGATCACGAATCATAAAAATCTTGAGTATTTCATGTTAACTAAGCAGTTGAATCGTCATTAAGCTCATTAAAGTGAGTTTCTGTCTAGATTCAACTATTGCATCGCTTATCATTTTGACAAGATCGATGATAAGTTGAATGCTCTGACACATCACTCAGAAAATCTCTTTAAGAAGAAGAATACATTCAATTCTTGACATCAATATCAACATTAAACAATTCTGAAAACTCATGTTTTAGATCTTGATATTGTTAAGAATCTCGTCTTTGATGTCTTTGTATCATTCAGCTCACTCATGATAGTATTGTCAATGATCACTCAGAAAGAGCAAAAAGTTATGAACTGATCAGTCAAGTTTACTGATGATCAAACATCTATAAGTATGTTCAGCGCTTCGTATGAAACTGTTACATATGCACACGTTTCAAGCTCTTTAGATAATGAACTCAAGAATAATTATGTTCTCTTTCAGTTCTTGAACGTCGTTGATGTGATGTTTTCATGAACTATGTAGATTCTTTATTGCTCAATATCTTCATGAGTATCACATATAAATATGTTCTAGTCTTTATTGATCATTTTATCGAAATGAGACATTTAGTTCTCATCACTTCTATGAAAGTTGAAGAAGCTATCAACTGCTTCTATGCTCATGTTTGAAAACATCATGATTTACTCAAGTTCTTCATGTCTGATTGAAATACACAATTTATCTTCGATGACTGAAAGCATATATGTAAAATGCTGAAGATAAATGTCAAGTTATCAACGATGTATCACTCTGAAATCGATGATCAAATTGAGAAAGTCAATGCTGTCATGAAGCATTATCTTTAAGTCTTCGTCAACTACATGCAGAATGACTGAGCTAAGTGACTTTCTGAAGTTGAATTTATCGTCAATAATGCATCGTCATTAATCACTTTAACATCATTCTTCTTGATCAATTCAAGTCAGAATTTACATTTAAACTTCAAGTCTTTTAAGTCTCTGTTCAAGAATCTTACATTTAAAGCTTGAAACAAGTTAATCAATATTGAAAAGTTCATCAAGAAGATGAAGAAACTAACTGAGCATTTACATAATGAGATGCTTATAGCTCAGATCATTTACGAATTCAATGTTAATCTCTTTCATCGTTCTTGTTTTAGATACTTCATTGAAGATGAAGTCTGACTGAATGCTCATAATCTCAGCATCGCTCACTTTGCTGTCAAATTAGATGATTGTAACGTTGACTTCTTCAAGATCAAGCATGTCTTCAAGAATAATTCTCTGATCATTGAGTTAAATCTTTCAGCATTCATGAAGATTCATTCAATCTTTCATGTCATTCTTTTGAATTATATTGCAAGTGATTCTCTCTTAAATCAACATCAGAAATCTTGAAAACTCATTATTGTCAAGAATAACAAAAGATTTTGATATGTAAACAGCATACTAAACTTCAAGCGTGATAAACATTATAACTCATCTTTGCTCAAGTATTACATTGATTGAGAAAATTACTTTTCTACTTGAAAGCTTTTTCATCTTCTGAATAATTGTGAGCAAATGCTCAATGAATATCATCTTGTCAACTCTGTCATTGAAGAATCATATGTACTGTCGTGTGTGATGTTTCAATGTTAATGTCAAGAACTTTAAGTTCAATCTTCATCATCTTAATTCAGTCTCAATTTGACTTAAATCTTGTTTAAATCTGACTCAGATGTAATTCAAATGTATTCTAGTCTCATCTGTGCATCATTACATTAAACTGCATTTCATCTTTCTCTTACTCAGATCTGATTCAGATCTTGTCTAAATCTGACTCAGACATTTCGTTTAAATTTAACTCAAATGTGATTCAAATATGTTTCAATTTTTGTGCATCATCATATTAAAATGCGTTTCATCTTTCTCTTACTCAGATTTGACTTAAATCTTGTCTAGATTTGATTCAAACATCTTGTTTAAATCTGACTCAAATGTAATTCAGATGTGTTTCAATTCTTTATGCATCATCATGTTAAAATGCATCTCATCTCGTCTTACTCTTCAGACATCTTGCTCAGATCTGACTCAGATGTGATTCAGATTTATTCTAGTTTCATCTGTGCTTCATCACATTAAAATGCATTCACATCAATTCTTATTTCATTTCAATCTTCATCTTTGATTCTTTCTCATTTCATCTTGTTTCTTCTCATTGTCTTGCAGAAACTTAGTCTTGAAGAGAAAAGTTACTGTCATGATGTCAGATCATCAATTCAATTTAAAACATAAATCATTGATATTTTAAATAATCTTGATTCATTGAATCTGTTTTGCAGTTCAATGAATCAAGTCATTAATTTAGTCATCATTATCTTAATTTAATTTCAGCAATTCTGTTTCAATCATTTCAATTGTGTGCATGAACTTCTGCAATTTTAAGTCAATAAAACTACTGTTTAGTCTTGATTCTGCTCGATTCATGTATATAGAAGTCAAGCTCTCATTCTTTTCTTTCACTCTTTGTCTTTCATTTTATACATTATTTGATGTATTATCTTGTATCTAGATTTTATCAAAGTAATAATAATATCAATCTTTTATATTGATAATATCTTTAATCTAGCTCAGTCTTTGACATCAATCAATGTAATACTTGAGCAGAGATGAATTATAACATCTATCATGCTTGAAGTTTAGTATGTTGTTTATATATCAGAATCTTTCATCATTTTCAATGATAATGAGTTCTTGAAGTTTCTGACGTTGACTTGAAAGAAGATCACTTGCAATATGACTTAAAAGAATGACATGAAAGATTGAATGAATCTTCATGAATGTTAAAAGATTTAACTCAATGATCAGAGAATTGTTCTTAAAAACATGCTTGATCTTGAAGAAATCAACATTATGATTGTTTAACTTGACAGCAAGATGAGCGATGTTAAGATTGTAAGCATTCAGTCAAACTTCATCTTCAACAAAGTATTTAAAACAAGAACGATGAAAGAGATTGACATTGAATTCATAAATGATCTGAGCTATAAGCATCTCATCACATAAATGCTCAGTTAGTTTCTTCATTTTCTTGATGAACTTTTTGACATTGATTAACTTGTCTCAAGCTTGAGATGTAAGATTCTTAAGTAAAGACTCAAAAGACTTGAAGTCTAAATGTGAATTTTAACTTGAATTGATCAAGAAGAATAATGCTAAAGTGATTAATGATGATGCATTATTGATGATGAATTCAACTTCAGAAAGTCACTTAGCTCAGTCATTCTGCATGTAGTTGACGAAGACTTGAAGATAATGCTTCATGACAGCATTGACTTTCTTGATTTAATCATCAATCTCAGAATGATACGTCGTTGATAACTTAATGTTTATCTTCAACATTTTACATATATGCTTTCAAACATTGAAGATGAATTGTGTGTTTTAATCAGACATAAAGAACTCGAGTAAATCATGATGTTTTCAAACATGAGCATAGAAGCAGTTGATAACTTCTTCAATCTTCATAGAAGTGATAAAGATTAAATGTCTCATTTTGATAAAACAATCAATAAAGACTAGAACATATTTATATGTGATATTCATGAAGATATTGAGTGATAAAGAATCTACATAGTTCATGAAAATATCACGTCAACGACATTCAAGAATTAAAAGAGAATGCAATCATTCTTGAGTTCATTGTTTAAAGAGCTTGAAACGTGTGCACATGTGACAGTTTCATATGAAGTGTTGAACATACTTATAAATGTTTGATCATCAGTAAACTCAACTGATTAATTCATAGTTTTTTGCTCTTTTTGAATGATCATTGATGACACTATCATGAACGAGCTGAATGATACAAAGACGTAGTTTATTTGAGTTGAACACATACTTTCTTTCTTGAAAGTACAGATGATTCTCATGTTTTTCACACTTGATTAAAGAGATTTTGTTGTGATGTCATGCTTCATTGCGAAGTGCTTCAATTATCTGAACCGCGAATTTGTCATTAATTTCAATTTGCTTTCACAATGTCTGAGTGAAGATATCAGCAGAATCTTCATCAAGATTCAGAGTGTCTTGATTTAGCTGAGACTTGACATTTTCAACGTTGAATTCTTCAATTTCTAAATTCATGAAAGTTAGAATTTGCAAAGATGCTGAGATAATTGAGAACAGATGTAACTGAACTGAATCTAAAGCAATGATTTGTGATTGAAACTTCATGACTTTGATGTTAAAGATGTTGAGAGTGAGATTCTTAACAATATTGAGATTTAAAACATGAGTTTTCAGAATTGTTTAATGTTGATATTGATGTTGAGAATTGAATGTATTCTTCTCTTTAAAAAGATCTTTTGAGCGACGTGTCAAAGCATTCAACTTATCATTGATCTTGTTGAAATGATAAGCAATATAATAGTTGAATCTAAACAGAAATTTGCTTCAACGAGCTTGATGATGATTCAACTGCTTAATTGATATGAAATACTCAAGATTTTTGTGATTCATGATCATCTCGACAGAATAAATAGAGTCTTCAAGCTCTGATCATCATTTCTTGAAAGCATAAACAATGATCATAAATTCTTTATCGTAGATCTTGTAGTTACACTTAACTGAATTATGCTTTTTTGAGAAGTAAGTGTCTGAATGAAGAATTTTATTCTCATCATATTGAAAGAGAATGTCTTTGAACACATAGTTCAAAGCATTAATTTCTATCACAATCTTGTGATTTAAATTATAATGATAAAGAATAATCTTGAAAGTGAAAACTTTCTTAAGAATGTTAAATGCAATCTGACATTTCTGAAATCAGATAAAGAGTACATCTTTTCTGATGAAACGAGTGAGCGAGATAGCTATTTTACTATAGTCATAAATGAATCTTTTATAAAAGTTCGTGAAATTTAGAAAACTTTGAATGTCTTTAACGTTGATCAAGATGAGTTAGTTGACAATGATGTTTATCTTAGAAGAATTCATCTTAACTTCTTCAATGATGATTATCAATTTTAAATACAAGACTTGAGTGATGTGAAACTTACATTTGATGATATTCATTTAAAAATCTGTTTCTTGCAGCTTTCACAAAATGAGCTTGACATGAATCTCATGCTTGAGTTCATTGTCAAAATAAATCAAGATGTCATTCAGATAAGCTGTACAGAACTTATTTAAATGTTTACGAATAGTATTGTTGATGTACTTCTGAAATAAGATAGACTCATTACATAAATTGAAAAGCATGATTAGATACTTGAATAATTCAAATCAAGTGCAAAAAATGATGAGAACTTCATTTTCTTCTTTGATTCAAAGTTGATTGAATGCAGAAATAATATTCAGCTTGATAAAAATTTTAGCTTGATTTAAATGATTCAGCGTTTCTGAGATTAAAAACAGAGAATATTGATTCTTGACTGTAATAGTGTTCAGATCTCAATAGTTCACACAGAAGTAAAGTTTTTCTTTAAGTTTCTTGATGAAGAGAACAGAAATAATCGTCTGAAAATGACTGACTTGAATGAAATCTTTGCTCAGATTTTCATTCAAATAACGACGAAGTTCTAGAATTTCATCACGACTCATATTGTACAAAGCGAAGACTAAAGATTGAGCATCTTCTTTAAAATGTATGACATGATCATGAACTCAATGCAAAGACAAAATATCAACGTTCTTCTTAAAAAAGATATTTAGAAACTTAAAATATCTGAATGATAGAATTTTAACTGAATCAACATTCTTACTTTGTTGATAAACTTCAAGATTTTCTTGTGTCGTGATTGCAGTCAAATAAAATTTCTTTTTTATTTAATGAAGATTTAGATGAAGATTTTTATCATACATACTGTTTTGAGAACAAGATGAAAACTGAGCAAGAGTTGAACTGTTCTTTGAACAGACAATCAAAGTTGCGTGATGCAATTTTGACTCATCAGAGTTTAGACTAAAAGACGAGATTAATTTAAAATTCAAGAAAACATTGATTTTCTTTAAAATGATGTTAAACACTTTAATGTTTTTAACATGAGCAGCATGATCAAAGCTTTGAGCTTTTAACTCAATTATGTCAAGTTGTATAAAAGATTGATTGAATTGATCTGCTCAAAAAACAACAAAAGTTTTAAAGAAGAAAGAATTTCAACACTTAATTTTTAATGAATATTCTTTTTGAATGACTTGAAAAATATAACTAAAAGTTTTTTGTTTCAAATGAAAAACAAGATTGAACGAAATTTGTTTCTTATAAATGAGCTGAGTATTAGTTGACTTTTTGTAAGCAAACGAAAAATTATATTGCTTCTTGTGAGCAGATGAGAAACTGAGTTACTTCTTACAAGCAAATTGAGAACTGAATTGCTTCTTGTGAGCAAACTGAAAACTGAGTTGCTTCTTTCAAATGAATGAGAAACTGAGTTACTTCTTGCAAGCAAACTGAATGCTGAATTACTTCTTGTGAGTAATTTGTAGACTGAATTGCTTCTTGTGAGTGATTTGTAGACTGAATTGCTTCTTGTGAATGATTCATGAACTGAGTTGCTTCTTGTGAATGAATTGAGAGTGAGACTAAGAAGAAGCTACTTTGTTAACTTTAAATGAGAAATTTTCTTCTTATTAATTAAGATCATAGATCTTGATGAGAAATGAGCAATAATGATTAAAACAAAAGAAGAAAGATAAAATGAGAATATTGTGCTCAAAATTGACATTAATGACGTGATGATGAAGTCATGATAAACTCATGATAATGAGATATTGATTTAATTCAATGATATAAGTAATGTCATTGATTAAAGTAACTTTTTTTTTGATTCTTATTCAATTCAACACTCATTATGAGTTTATGCAAGATTCTATATAATGTAGCGAGCGCTGCGCTAGCGTAGCGCTCTTTTCGTATCTACTATCGCTTTTCTTTGCGCTTTATACTGTAACTGTTCTTAATGCAAGAACTCTATGAACTTGTTTCTTTTCTACTTTCTCTCTCTTTCATCTGATTCTTTAATGACGTCACAGTCTGAAATTGATTCAGTATGTCTGTCAAGAGTATCATTCAAATGATCATTGTTATCACACTCATGATTTCTAGAAGCTTTCTCAAGTTCATGATGTTCTCTTTGCATTGCATCGTCTTTCATTCTATCTTTCATTTAGAACATGTTAATAAAATGTGCTTGATTAACATTTGATCTTTGTTGCATTTGCACATTGTCATAATGATCTCAAGTACTCATCTTTCATGTAGAAATTGATTGAAGTCAATTTTTCTCATGCGTAGCTGCGTCAATAGTGCGCTGTGAGACTTTGCATGATCTCTGTGTAGATGCAAATGCTGATGAATCATCTCTGATGTTAAATATTGAAAATGAGCTGCGTTGAATCTTTTTCTTCAAACTATTCTTCATGTCTGTTTGATCTGTTTCTGTATGAGCGTTAATTACGTCATCATCTCAGTGCGCTGATGCTTAATCAGCGATAGAAACAACTCATGTGCATCGTCAATCATCTTGTCTGCTGCTTCATTTTCAAGCACTTCTGTATGTTCTGTCACTTAATGTAACTTCAGCATGACTTCTTAAGATTGAATGTTCTCATGTGCAGTCTGAACTTGTTGCAGACGTGTTTGATCTTTTGTTGATGTCATGACTTTCATTGCTTTCAGAGAGATTTAACTGTCACTGTATATCTTATATATTTTTTCATGACACTCTTAATTCGCTGTCACTACATCTGCAAGATGTTTCGTTCTTACGACTAACTCTTTCAGCTCATCATGATGAGTGATGACTAAAGTTGATTCTCTCAGTCTTTTATTTAGCTCTCAGTTCATTCTCATCGCGATCGCTGTAACATCATCTTTGCTGTCATTATCATTTGAGTAAACTCTTAACTTTGACGTGAATGTGTCAAGATTGTGTTGTCTTATTGACATTTTCTTGTTTACAACTATAACTATCTTCAATGATTCTGATCAAAGAGTCGCTGTGTAAAGATGACTTCAATTCATCTTCATTTGCTCAAGTGTTTCTTTCATTCACTTTTGCTTCAGCTGTAAAGATGTTTTACGCAGCTTTGATTTTCAATCTCTTTTGAGTGTCAAGTCGTTGTGAATTCAATGCATTATCATCTCGATAACTTCGTCTGATTTTCAAGAGTTCATGTTTATTATCAATCTTTGTATCAGCTTTTATAAGTGAATATCTATCGATATTGTGTTTATTTTCATCTGTAAAGTCTCTGTTAATGTTGCATGATAAATGTTGATGATCTGTTGCAATGCTCTTTCTTGCACTGATTTCAGCTTAATGTTCAGACTCTTTTGATGATCTTTCACTCTCTGTGATGTATATCATATGATGACTTCGTGACTAAGCAAAGAGCGTGTTATCGCGAAGTATATTTGCTTACTCATCGTCACTGATGAGTCTCAAATAGACTCAATAATTGTCTGCATAATCTTTTGTTTAATCACTAGTTTTGCTTTGACATGATGCATGTGAATCACTCATTTCAGCTTGAAGTTCAGTTGAATTCTCAAGACTCTGATATCTGATTTCAAGTCAATCTGATGTTTCATCAGCTTTACATCAACTTTCATATTAAATCATTTAGAAGTTTTTATAAAGTGAATCAGCTTATGCTTTGTCATCAAGAATTTGATGTCATGCATTTTTGATCACTGTTCACATCTATCATAGATCTCGCTAAGAACTCTGCAGTTGCATTTCATAAACTCTTTGTATGTCAAGATATTGACATCATCCATGAAGTCTGTAAAGCTAGTTTTCAGCTTGATGTCATCACATGCTTCTAACAAGTTCGCATTGTAAAACAAATATAATATCAATGATAGCGAAGAGTTTTGTGATATGTTAATGTTCACGCTGCATTTCATCATCGTGTAATCATTAATTGTGATCATGATGCATTGATCTTTCAGAAAGTTCTTCACAAACTTAAGAAGCAGTTTAGAAACTTTTCTCTTCTTCATGTCGTGTAAGAGTTTGCTGTGTATCACATTATCAAACGCATTATTCTCATTCAGACTCAGCAGTGAGACTACTCTTCTTTTCATGTCACTTCACACAGTATGTATCTTTTCTGTAATTAGTTGCAAAATTGTATTTGTTGATCTGTGCTTGCAAGCTTTCATCTGAATGTTCAATATTAAGTTGCAAGCTTCTACAACATTTTGCAAATGTTCAAATACAATGAACTTCAATATTTTGCTCAGTGTGTTGAATAGCATAATTGATTTATATATTTTTGCATTGAAATAGTTTTTCTTGTCTGACTTTTCCATCACTATTGTGACTGCGCTCTTGAACTGAGTTGACTGTATTTTCTTCTGTAAACATCTTTCAAAGAAAGAGCGTATTTATTCTAATGCATCGTTGATGAGTCTGCGCATTATTCTATTTATATATTTCATATGTTTCAATGTCTTGTCAGATGTCGCTTTGTAGATAACTCTTTTAATCTCACGATGTGTCAGCGAGACATCATTTTCAATCAAGAATGAGTACTTGAAGTTTATTGTATTCAGCATGAAAATTTCTGAAGATGATGAAAAGTGAGTCTGAAACATCATCTTCGCTTTATTTTGCGCTGTTGTGATGATGTCAAAGCATTCTGACTTCGTCAGTGAGAAAATTGTCGCTTGAGTGAGTGTATCTGTGATTGCATTTCTTGCTCATTTCATGATTTGAAACAGTTCTCTTGAGAATTGCTCGACATTCTGCATGATCTCTTGATATTCATTATGCTTCTGTTTTCTGATAATCTTGCTCTTCTTATCACATGCTTGAATGTACTTTACTCAATCATCAACGATTCAACAGTTTCTTCTCATTCATTGCATGCTCTTGATGATTTCTGTACACTTCTTCGTTCATTCTGCTTTGATCATTTTATGTGATCTCACTCAGAGAGTGAAAATCTTGATGATCTTTCTCAATGCATTCAATAATTACTTCGTGTATTCATTTATGCGCTGATGCTTCATCTTTTGATTTGACAGTGATTCTGACATTTGTTCTCTCAGAGTATTGATGAATTTCTCTTCATTCATTGTCTTTCAGTTGCAACGCAATCTTCGCGCTGACTCTTTGTAAACTTTAAGATCTATTACTGTCTGTATCAACAGATGATCTGAGAAGTTTTTCATTTCTTCATTGATTTCACATTGTATCAATCTGTTTGTGATGTTCTCTGTCGTGAAGATTAAATCTATTGTCATTTGAGATTCTTGATAATTTCTCGTAATTGTGTCTTGAGATAATGCTAGCGATGCATCGATGTTTGTGATCATTTTAATTAACTCATTCAACAATAAATGTTATCTTGAATAGAATGATTCTCTTCATGTAAAGTGATGCAGATTGAAGTTTTCTACAAGAATGCTTTCTTTCGACATGTGCAGTGTCTTTTCAATGTTTGAAAGATTTTCTTTTTCATGAATGATTTTATAATTTCTGAGTGATGAATTGTATGCTTCATGAATGTGTATAACTTTCTGAGTTGTCTGTGCATCATCTGTTAATGTTTGTAGCATAATTGTGTCTACATCTTTGAAGTGTTATGTTTGTTAGAGACCTGTCTAGAGCGAGTCAGATAGAGATGTCATTTAACTAGAAGATAAATGCTAAGAAAGAAAGATAGCTACGAGAAAGAAGCTGACTACATATGTGTGTTTCTCAGCCGACGCTAGGCCCAATAGGGACTAGTCAAGGTGACGAAGCGAGAATAGGCCTGATAAGGCTAGAAGGCTGAGCCTGGCAAGGCTAGGATCGTGACATTATTTCCTCTCTTCGACGATTCATGTTCGCATGAATGTATTTTCTGCCCGACTCGATTGATTGCTCAATCATGATTTCACAGGCTCAGGCCTGTTAAATCGTGATTGATTGAATTGTTGATTAGCGCGATTTGTTCGAATATCGAATATGAAAATCATCAACGATCTTCTGAGCGTTCATAAATTCGTCGTCATCAGCGTTGTATCAATTGAGATCATTGTCATAGTCATTTCATTTGACTCTATACTGAAGTCGTCTTCGATATCGACGGGAATTCAATATATCATCAATTTCCCACTCGTCTTCGTCGTTTACCACTATTGAACCTGAGGGTTCATTCTTTTGACCAGGCAAGAGATCGTCGACGACAGGACGAAGCAGGTCAGAATGAAATACATCATGAACACGCATAGACTCTGATAATTCCAGTTTATATGAAGAGTTGACGAGATCTAGATTGGTGAAAGAACCGAGCATTTTGTCATTTAGCTTCTTGAAAGATCTCGCTGTAACGATGTTTCTTTCATTCAGAAACATCTTTGATTCGACCTTGTAATCAACTTCTTTTCTATGCTTATTGACTTGTTTCATCATTTGTTCCCGTGTTTTGGCTAGCGACTCGCGAGCAAACTTCAGTGTTTTGTTCATATTTTCAGATATATTCTCGACTTTAGTCGTCTGCAAGCGTTCACGAGAACTTTCATATTCGATGACATCGGGTTCAAAGCTCATACGAGGATGAAAGTCTTTGTTTAGAAAGAAAGAGATCAAGAAGATGACTGAGAACAGAGCATTATTGTCGACGAACTCGATCATGAGTAGTAGCTTAGCCCAGTCATTCTGCATGTACGAACAGAAGAATCGAAGATATCTTTCGACGTTCTGATTGACTCGTTCACTTTGATCGTCGATCTGAGAGTGATAGGCTGTGAAGAGTCGAAGATTAATGCCTAGCCTTTTGCAAAGCGACTTTCATAGAATGAAGGTAAATTGAGAGTCTCGATTCGAAACAATGAAATCGAGTAAATCGTGTATTCGATATATTCACTGAAGCATTAGCTCAGCTGTTTTTTCTGCTGTGATTTTCTCGTCATCAGTGAAGCAAGAAATATAATGTCGTTTCTTTGATAGTCTACATATCACTGTTAGTATGACGTTTTTGCCTTTCGAAGAAGATAAGTCGATGATGAAATTCATGACTATGTTCTTTCATTGCTGTTTGAGTATGAGTAGAGAATGTAGTAGTTCATTGAATTTATTTCGAGAAGTCTTTGATCGCTGACAAATGTAGCAGTTTCGAATATATCGATCTATTATCTTTCGCATTGAAGATCAATAGTAGTATCTTCTTATGATCTTCATCGTTCTGAGAATTTCGAGATGATTAATAGAAGATTGATCGTGAACTTCCCGAATTAACTTCATTTGAAGATGCTCATCGAAGAAAACTCATAGAAGATCACTTCGATATAGTATTCCGTTCTGAACTCGACAATCTCTTAATTTAGTATCTTCATATTGAGCTTCATCTTTTAATACGACTTCACGAAGTAGAATACAATTCTCGTTGATTCTGTTAGCTTCTAGAATCAATTGATAAATTGATTCATCGTTCTCTTTCTCTTCTAGATCAGCGATTTTCATTCGATTCGACGTGAGAATCGTAGTTCGCTGATAGCGACATCGTTCATTCTCGAGACTTCTAGAAACTGAATCGACTCGACGAGTCAATGCATCGACTTTGATGTTTTGTTTGCCTGAACGATACATGATTTTGAAGTTGAAGTCGACGAGCTTTTGTACTCAGCGCATTTGACGTCTACTTAGCTCTTTATCTTTCATTAATGACGTTAAAGCTTGGTGATCAGTGAACATCTTGATGAATAGCTCAGTCAATTTCAGCTCAGATCGTCAATGCTCGAAGGCACGAATGATTGCTAGTAGTTTCTTGTCATAGATCTCGTAATTGCACTCAGCGAGGCTCAGATTCTTGCTGTAGTAGGCCATCGAATGCAATGTTTCTTCGTCGTCATACTGAGAAAGTATGTCATCGTTGACGTAGTCGAATGAGTCTGTTTCAAGAATAGTCTCCCTGTTCTGATCAAAATGACGAAGGATAGAAACTTCAGTCATTCGTTTCTTCATATGATCAAAGATCGTTTGACAAGCTTGATTTCATTCAAATATCACCTCTTTTTGAATTAGTCGAATCAGAGAACGAACAATCTTCGAAAAGTTCTTTATAAAACGTCGATAGAAATTTCAGAAGTCGACGAAGAACTGTATCTGAGTGAGATTATTGAGTGTAGATCATTCGACTACTGCTTGTACTTTTCTGAGATTCATCTTTAGTTCTTCGATGAATAGCAATAGTTTCAGAAAGAAGATCTTCTGAACATGAAACTCGCATTTGTTTATATTCATCTGAAGATCAGTCTCTCGTAGTCTATGTAGAACTAATCGTACGTGCCGCTTATGTTTCTTCAGTGTTTTGCTGTAAATGATAATGTCATCTAGGTAGATCTGGCAAAACTGATGAAGATAGTCAAATAACACGTCGTTCATATAGTGTTGATAGAAAGTCGAGCCGTTGATTAATTCGAAAGACATCACGTGATATTTGTAGAAATCAAAAGAGGTGATAAAGATAGTCAAATCTTCGCTGCTCGAATGCATACGCAGTTTGTTGAAGGCGACAATGATGTTCAATCGAGTCAGATATCTGCTATCTTGAATACGAGCGAGAGTTTCGTCTATTAGCGATAAGAGATAGTGATTTCGTTTGATCAAAGCATTGAGCTTTCTGTAGTCTACACAGAAACGCAAGCTATCGTCTTTCTTTTCGACGAATAGTATGAACGAAGCGTATGAAGCTGAGCTAGAAGATATAAAGCCTTTATTCAGATGCTTGATCAGGTAATTCTTCATTTTTTGAAGCTTGTAGTCAGACATATGATAGAGGCGACTTCGAGAAGATGTTCTCTCGCCGATCAACTCAATTTTATGATCGTAGAAGCGATGAGAGAATAGTTGATCAGTCATCGCTCGATCAAACACGTCTAGATAGTCATGATATTTCGAAGAAAGCTTAGCTTTGACTTCTTTCAAGATCTC
>JAABUY010001657.1_pt1 | contig 28942 bp, 15 predicted proteins | sample 5560271 | NCBI WGS metagenome assembly JAABUY01 (sample SAMN10711886, study PRJNA513374) | rock metagenome | isolation source: Antarctica rocks | place: Antarctica: Victoria Land, University Valley | reverse complement strand
CGGCCTGATGACAGTCTCTTGGCCTTCCTCGCATCGCTCTGATTATGTGCAGTCGGGACGCAGATTCCCTCCGTCCCGACTGCCTTCATCGGTTCACTTCACATAATCCGGCGCTTCACACAGTACTGGTTATGTTGAGCTCAACATAACCAGTAATACGGGCTCAGGTGAGCGCCCCCGGCGAAGCCAAGCTCAAAGCACATCTCCGGGTCGCGCATCAGGTCGCCGTTCTGTTCGCCATAGTGAGCGACCGAGAGGGCAGGGAGGCCACACGGGCCTGACTCGTCCATCGCCTCGATGACAAGTGCCATGAAAGGCGAGTTTTCGATGGTAAGCGAGAGGCCGGGCTGCCAGCCTCCGGCTCTCTTGAGGATGTCGAGGACGGTCTGCATCAGGCCACCTCTACGAGTGCTGCATCGGTGGCGTCGGTTGTGGGTTGGGTGGTCGCTTCGGTCGGGTCAGATGCGACCTGCACCGTCGCGATAGCGGAGAGGATGAGGGCGGAGGTCTTCTGAATGACTTCAAGGCTCTCGGCCAGAAGTGCGGCGTTGCCGTGATACAGGTGGATGTAGTCGGCGGAGGCGTGCCCGGTCTCAAGCCCGATGCTGGTTCCCACCACAAACGCAATCGCCTCGGCCTCGGTCTCGCGTACCGTCCTGGTGGTTGCGGTCCTGCGCTCGGCCTTGTGCAACATCTCGTGCGCTAGCTCGTGAACAAGGGTGCTGAACTCCTCGGCTGGTGCCTGTCCGGGAAGTACGGCGATACGTCCGCCGTAGCTCATGCCCAACGCTGGTGCGATAGTCTCCTTGAACTCAAGCTCGATGCCCTGGGCGGCGATGAATTCGATCAGCCGTTCGCGGTTCTCTCCCACGCTGCCGCTCACACGTTCGGAAAGCTCAGGAAGCTCTGCACCTTCGGTCTGCGAGACATCGAAGACGTACGCGCTGCGGAACCCTACCAGTAGGGGCTGGTTCTGTTTGGTGATGTCCTTTTCGGCCTCGGTGTCCTTCTTCTTTCGAATGCCGATCACGGGAGCGAGGATGCGGATGCCCTTCTGCCCTTTCGATACCTTGCGGCCAAGCTGGTTCCACGCGTAGAGACCAGCGACGCGGGTTGCGTCTGGCTTCTGCCGTGCGATCTCAAGGATGTTGCCGAAGCTGTAGTTGTGGAACCTGCCCATCGCTGTCAGGTAAGCGGTGAGGCCTTCGGAGTGTCCTGCCTCAAGTTGCTCGATGAGGAGCTTGACGTTCTCGGCGATGACCTCTTTTGCGGTCTGCGCCTTGGTTGCGGTGGGAAGGGTGGAGACGTTGGCGGCGGTGTTGTTGCTGTTCATGGTGTTGTCCTCGCTTTTGAATGGCTGTGCTGTGTTTGCTCACAAACACGCCTTGGCCCTGGCCCACGCCAGCAGGGGCGGCAAGTGCAAGAGGAGGGGTTCCCCACCCCCGCAACGGAGCGGCAGCGAAGTGGAGTGGGGCGGAGCGCAGCGGAGGTCTGCACAAGCGCAGCGCGGAAGATTGGGGTGCCTCTTGCGCGCGCCAGGGACGGAGTCCCTGAGCGTACTTAGCACTTGCGTTACAAAACAGACCAAGGACATGCGTTACAGCGAAGCGGAACCCCGATGGTTCCTCAGCTTTGGTCGACGCACGATGATGCGGTATGCCCTGGAAAGAGAGCCATATCGTGGATCAACGTCTGCAGTTCTTGTCGAGTTACCAGAAGGAGGAGATGTCCCTGTCGGACCTTTGTCGGGAGTTTGGGGTCTCGCGACCCACGGGCTATCGCTGGATCAACCGATACAAGGAGGTCGGCCCGGAAGGGCTGCTCGACCTCAGCCGCAAACCCCACGGCTGCTCGCACGCGACCTCAGAAGCTACGGAGAACGCGATCCTGGTGCTCCGGAGCAAGCACCCGAGTTGGGGTGCGAGGAAGCTGAAGGCTCGTCTGGAGAAGCTCCAGCCAAGCGTGAACTGGCCGGCAGCGAGTACCTTCGGCAACATTCTTCATCGGGCCGGTCTCACTAATCCGAAGCAGAAGAAGCGGCGCACGACGTCGTACTCAGAACCGTTCTCCGAAGTCACAGCTCCGAACCAGCTCTGGTGCATGGATTTCAAGGGTTACTTCAGCACGGGCGATGGCACCCGCTGTGATCCGTTCACGATTACCGATGCCCATAGCCGGTATCTGATTCGCTGCCAGACCGTGTCGCGCATGGACCTGAGTCAGGTCGTGTCCGTCTGCGAAGGGGCTATGCATGAGTACGGTATGCCCACCCGGATTAGGACAGACAACGGTGCTCCATTCGCTGGCAACGGGCTCCTCGGCTTATCGAAGCTGTCGCTGAACTGGATCAAGATGGGATCGTGCACGAACGCATTCAGCCAGGCAGGCCGCAACAAAACGGCAGGCACGAGCGCATGCACCGGACGCTAAAGGAAGACACAACCAAGCCTCCGGCCGCCACACTCCGGCTGCAGCAAAAGAAGTTCGATCGCTTTCGGCACGTCTTCAACCATGAGCGGCCACATGAAGGATTGAACAACGAAACGCCCGCGAGCTTCTATCAGCGAAGCGCAATCATGTTGCCTCGGACTGCCACGGAGTTTTCGTATCCACGCGGCTTCGAGACCAGGCGGGTCAACAGCAGTGGAGACATCAGCTGGCATAAGGGCCGAGTGTTCATCAGCCAGGTGTTCTCATTCGAAGATCTCGGGTTCGAGGAGATGGACGAAGACTTCTTTCGCGTCTACTTCCGCGATATTGAGCTGGGAGAACTCGACGTGTCCGAGATGCGCTTCCGATCTGTACGAGCGATGCCATGAGGTCGCACGCACCGCGACAAAAGCAGGCCATGGAAATGAAAGGGTGTGGGAAGGGTGGAAAGCCATAAAGCCGGCTTTCCACCCTTCCCACACCCTTTGGAAATCCCTTCGGGATTCCCACATTCCCACGGCCTCGACGACGACGACTCTCTCTCTTTCGAAGCAACGGCAGAGACAAGACGCCCGAGCCATCAACCTCAATTTGAACCCTCAAACCGCAAGGGACTTGTAACGGATGTCCTTGGTCCAAAGCGTAACGCATGTCCCGGTACACTCATCCCTTCCACGTCTTTTTGCAAGCCCTATGCACACGGATTCACTCACCGCGCCTTTTCTTTAACAGGGCAGTTGCTTTTGTTCTTAGGTTTCCCATCAGGTCGGGAACCGGGCGGCGTTCAGCGACAGTCGCTCAAACTTCCATACGCGGGTTGGCTACCGCACGAACGTGTGTCGTCGCAGGCTTGCCTCGGACTCAGGGCGGGCGTCGGAAGGAACTCCGGCCCAATGGACTCTCGAGGATCACCATGACCTGCCGCCCGGTTCCCCACCCGATAGGGTGGAGAGGTTAAGTCATGTCGTCATCGGAATCCTCATCTCCCGGCCGATAGCCCAGATGAAACCGGCAAGCTCTCTCGCGATCGCGGTGACGACGACTGTGGGCTTCTTGCCTCTGGCGATCATCGAGCGGTAGCGGCTACACAGCCTGGTCTGCGCCTTCCATGCGATATCGCGAATGCTCTTGGGCAGACGAACGAGGATCTCCGCCTTCTCTTTCGCGATGCGCGCGGGATACTGATAGCTCCACGCTGCTTCGATGAGCATGCGCCTGGCCTCGCGGTTCCCAGTCTTCGTGATGCCACCGCGGCGGATCGTCCCACCGCTGGACTGTTCGGATGGAACAAGGCCAAGGTAGCCCATCAGTAAGCGGGGTGACTCAAAGCGGCTGAGATCGCCCGTGGACGCGATGAATGTAGCTGCGGAGATGAGATCGACGCCGCGTAATCCTCGCAGGGCTTCGACCAGTGGTCCAAGCGACCACGTCGCAACCATCGCAGAGATCCTCTTGACGAGAGCATCTCTTCTCTCCTGCGCTGCCCAGACCGTCTCTAAGTAGTCCTGAAAGACAATACCGTGGGCCTGCTCCTGAAAGGTCTGCCCTGCCAGCCAGCAACGATGGCGCTGCGTCCAGTGGTTGCCGGTCGGATAGCTGCGGCCATGCCGCAGCAGGAAGGCGAGCAGCTGCTGTCGAGCCCGCATCAGGTGCATGGATGCGTCCACTCTCGCCCTAACCAAATCGCGAAGCGCTTCGTGCGTGGTGTCTGGCACCCACACCGGCGTCAGGTCATCCGAACGGTGCAGAATCGCCAGCTTCTCCGAATCGCGTCGGTCGGTCTTGATCCGTTCTCCAGGCCTGCGCGGGATCATGGACGGCGCGGCCACGGTGCACTTGTGCCCGAGGTGCGTGAGTTGGCGATGAATGCCGTACCCACAGCCGCTTGCCTCATAGCAGAAGTCGAGCTCACCATGCTTGGCGAGCTGCTTCGCCATCTTGCCTACGGCTTCCGGCGTGTTCGGAATCACACCGATGAATCGTACTGGCCCACTGCGGCCGTCTTCCGCAACGCTGATGGAGATGGTCGCCTTATGGACGTCCATGCCGACGAACGATCTGATGGTCTGCTTCATGTCTTCTCCTCCTACCCACAGGAGAACCGATCGCTGCTGCAACGGTTCTAGAAAAGACATACAGACTCAGGAGGTCTGGTGACCTTGCTTGACGCGAGCGCGGGCGATCTATTTGCTTCTGTCTCTAAGGGTGGGCGTTGCGGGCGGGAAAGGCCCACAGAGGTGGGTGCCGGAGGACGGCAGAGCCGGCCGCAGCAGGGAGGAGGCTTCCTCCCTCCGCTGGATGATTCCATGTTTCCGAATGAGGTCCTATGCTGCTTGGGTGCGTGGCGAATCGGTTGCTGAGTTCACTGCAAGGATGGAGAGGTTGGAAGCACTAACCTGCCCCACCGACAGCGACATTCCATTCTTCAACCAGCAGGCGGAGATTGCAGACCGGCGTGGATTGAACTACCGGGAATCGCTCGAGTTCATCATCTGTATGCGGAACGGCGGAGCAGATTAGGAGGCTGAGAGCTTGGACGGCTCGGTGCCCGATCCGGCGGTGCCTGAACCGTGGGTCCCCGCGGAATGGATCATCCGAGAGATCATCTCTCGCGAACAGTCACATCACGGGCTGCTCGCACCCTGAAGAGATTGACGCCGCATATCACCTTCAAACGCCTGCTGGTAGCTCTCTCGTGGGGGCCCGTAGGCTCAGATCGCTCTGAGATCGATCAGGGGACATCTTTTGCGAAGCAATCACTGGAGATCCTTCGAGCGCCGTAAACAGTGATGCGTCTGGCTGCCCTGGAGTGAAGGTTTCCAAGGTGAGGGTTCGATTTCCATGCCTGGGTTCTCTAGCTTCTGCTCCAAAACAACCCTGCGCTCGATCGCTATCCAGTATTCGGAGGTGGTGAAGTAGGCGCTGTTGTTGCATCACGGCCCGCAGGATGGAAGCGTAATTCACGATTCCCCTGAGCCGCGTTCCGCGCCCAGCGCGAGGCGGATGACTAAACGACTGCGATCGGTCATCTCAAGTGTGTCGGAGCGGCAATCGTAGTTCCGCCATGCAGCCCGGGGCATCGACTCTGTTTGAGAGCGTCAGTGTTCCCTTGTGTGCTGTTGCGATCTGCTGCGCGAGCACCAGGCCGATTCCGCTCCCCTTTGGCTTCGTGGTGTAGAACGGCACGAATAGATTGGCTGGATTGGTGAGTCCTGGCCCGTTATCGACGACCTGAACGGTGACGTGATCGGGGGTGGAGTGACAGGACACGGAGACCTCCGGCTTGGAATCGCGAGGAGCGTCCAGGCTGGATGCGGCTTCGACTGCGTTGCGGAGGAGATTGATGAGGAGCTGCTGGAGCTGGTCGGCGTCAATCTCGAGAACCACCGGCGGACCGGGCTCAATGTAGATGGGAAGGCGGGTCTCGAGAGTGGCGACCTGCTCGAGAACGGTGCGCAGGGCTACGCGTCTGAGCTGTGGGGCGGGGAGATGTGTGAGCTGCTGGTAGGCCTGGAGGAAGCGGTTGAGCGACGCCGCACGCTCTTCGATCACGGCGAGCCCGCGGCCGAAGTCGCTGGCGGATTTATGATCCTGAAAATCCAAGGCCGGACCGAACTGGGGAAGGCGAGTGCGGAGGCTGCCGGCGATGGATTTGATAGGCGTGAGCGAGTTGTTGATCTCATGGCTGAGTACCCGGATGAGCCGCTGCCAGGCGATTCGTTCCTCTTCACGCAGCGCGGCGGCGACGTCGGACAGGACGAAAAGGGTGTGGGGGATTCCGTGTAGGCGGAAGGTGGTGCGCCGGACTGACCAGCGGGTGAGGTGGACGGACGCGGGCTGCCCGTCTGCAGTGGGTGAGTAGATGCCCTGATCTGGGATTGCGAGAAGGGAGATGAGGCCGAGGTCGGTGGCGGACCGGTTGACGGCAGACCGGCGCGGGAGACGGAAGGCCTGCTCCGCCGCCTGGTTGAGCAGGCGGAGCCGGTTGTCCGGAGCGAAGGCAAATACGGGGGCCTGCATGGAGGTCATAACTCGCTCCACCAGGGTGAGGGCATCGCGGGCGGCGGAGCGCTGGGTTTGCAGAGTTCCGGCGAGGGCGTTGATCTCGAGGGCGAGATCGCCGAGCGAATCGCCGCGCCGCGCACCCCGGGCACGGAAGGAGAAATCGTCTTCGCGAAGGGCCGCAACGACGTTCGCGAGAGTCTGGAGGGGGCGAACGAGTTGATTGAAGAGATAGGCGGAGGCGATGGCCCAGGCCGTCGCAAAGACGACGGCGGAAACGATGCTGAGAGCGGGGGAGGCAGTCTGGAGATACACCAGAGTGACAAGTGGGCCGAGCGCAGGAAGCGCGAGGGCGATCAGCCAGAGGCGAAGCCGGCGCTCGTAGCTGATGCGGCGGCGGGACGCTCCGAGAGGGAGTCTATGGGTTCGCGGCGCGGCTTCCGCAGCCCCCTTCCCGGAGGAAGGAGGTAGCGGGCTAGAGGCCATGCTTTTCGATCCGCCGATACAGAGCGCCGCGACTCAGGCCGAGCGCATCGGCGGCATGACTGACGTTGCCCTGGGATCGCGCCAGAGCTTTGCGGATGAGGATGGCCTCGACAGCCTCGAGGCTGAGATCGTCGAGGCTCTGCGCGGCCGAGCGCTGGGAGGTGAGGCCAAGATCAGCGACGCCGATGCGGCTGGAGCGCGTCATCAGGACGGCGCGTTCCATGGTGTGGTCCAACTCGCGGACGTTGCCGGGCCAGGCGTGGGCGAGCATGGCTCCAAGCGCGGCGGACTCGAAGCCTTCGACAGGCCGACGGTAGCGCGTGGCGTAGCGAGAGAGGAAGTGCGCGGCCAGGGCGGGTAGATCGTCGCGACGTTCGCGTAAGGATGGCAGGTGGATCTCCACGGTGTTGAGACGGAAGAGCAGATCTTCGCGAAAGCGACCGGCGGAGGCCTCGGAGCGGAGGTCGGCGTTGGTCGCCGAGAGCATGCGGACGTCAACCTTGCGCGTGGTGGAGGAGCCTACACGCTCGAGCTCTCCGGTCTCGAGAACGCGGAGCAGCTTGGCCTGCTGACGCGTGGGGATGTTTGCGATCTCGTTGAGAAACAGCGTACCGCCGTTGGCGAGTTCAAAGCGGCCGATGCGGTCGGAGCGCGCGTCGGTGAAGGCTCCTCTGACGTGGCCGAAGATCTCACTTTCAAAGGTGCCGTCCGAGAGGGCGCCGGTGTTCACGGCGACGAGGTTGCGATGCGCGCGATGGGAGAGGCGATGAAGCGTCTGCGCGACCACTTCCTTGCCGGTCCCGTGCTCGCCGGTGATGAAGACGTTGGCGTCCGACGGGCCGATGCGGCTCATGAGCTCGACCACCGGGCGCATGGAGGGCGCGGTGGCGATAAAGTCCGGAGCGCCTTCGGCCCGCAGAATTCGATTCTCGGCCTCAAGCCACTGGGCTCGCTTTTGAGCGCGGCTCAGATCGATCTGGGTGCGAAGGATGGTGAGCAGGCGCGGGTTGTCCCAGGGCTTCTGGATGAAGTCGTTGGCGCCACGGCGCATGGCCTCGACGGCGAGATCGATGTTGGCGTAGGCGGTCATCATGATGACTGGAATCTGCGGGTCGCGCTCCCGGATGCCGGCGAGCAGGTCGAGACCTTCGCGGCCGGAGGTGGTGTCGCGGGTGTAGTTGAGGTCGATCAGGACGCCATCAAATTCAGAGCTGGCGAGGCACTCGAGAACCAGCGACGGTGTTCGCGCGGTCTCGAGATAGTAGCCCTCGGGCTTAAGCAGAAACTCCAGAGCCTCGAGGATATTCGGCTGATCGTCGCCGATGAGCAGACGGGGACGCGCACGCGCCGCGGAGGCTGCCTGCGAAGGGGAACCGGCGGGTTGGGAGAGGGTCTCTTCGGCCATGGGCTCCTGAGGGCGCGCTGCTGGAGTGGAGGTTGGGGGCCTGGAGTTAGGGGCTAGGCATGTGGTTCTAGGGTTGTGGAGCTAAGGCGGCCTGAACGCCGGTACGTGCCGATTCTACCGAAATCGAGTTTGCCTCGAGGGTTGTGCCGACGGCGCGGTCGAGTTCGATGCGGGCCTTCTGGAAGGCGGTACGGGCTGCGACGAGGGCCGACTCCGCAGTGGCGAGGTCGCGCCGGGAGGTAAGAGTCTGGAAGGCGGATCCGGCTCCGAGCGCCTGCTCCTTGCTGGTGATGTCGAAGGTCCGGCTGGCGAGATCGCGAGCTTTAAGCGCGGAGGTGACACGGGCTTGGCTCTGCTCGAGCGAGTACTGGGCGTTGCGAACCTCGATGCGGATCTGCTTCCGCAGCTGCTGGCTTCGGAGTTCGGCCTGGCGCGACTCCAGCTCGGCGCGGTATTGGTCGGACTTGGCGATGCGATTACGGATGGGCAGGTTGAGGGAGAGGCCGACATAGTAGTCGGGAGCGGAGTTGTTGAAGGCGTTGGCGAGTGCGCCGTTGTAGCCGAGGGGAGCGGTGGAGTAGACGGTGGACGCGGGATTCGCCGGTCCGCCAAGTCCGGTTCCGCCGTAGTAGCCGATCAGGGCGAGCGAGGGGAGAAGGGCGTTGCTGGCAGCTTTGCGACTGATGGACCGGCTCTGCAGATCGATTTCGGATTCGCCCAGCTCGAGACGGCGCTTGAGAGCTTGCTGGATGATGTCTTCGGTGGGGGCGGCAGCGGCTGAGGCGGTGTTGCCGGAGACGGTGCTGACGTCGGTGGGACGGACGGGCATGCTCTCGAGGATGGGATCGTCGAGATTCTTGGTCAGGGCATTCTTGATGAGGAGCTGCTGGAACTGGAGCTGGGAGCGGGCGATGGTGAGGTCCTGTTCGCGATTTGCGACCTCGCCCTCGTCCTTGAGGACGTCGAGCGCGGGGATAGCTTGCAGATCGAGCTCCTTGCGGGCGGTGGTGAGGGTCTGGTTGGCGAAGTCGAGCGATCGGCTCTTGACCTGTTCATCTTCATAGGCGCTGACGAGGTCCCAGTAGATGTTGGCGATCTGCGTGACGGTGGTGATGACCTGCAGTTCGAAGGCCTGATCGGAGATCTTCTGGTTGTTGCGGGCGATGCGGAGATAGCGGAGGTTTGGGCCTCGGCCGAAGCCGGCGAGCAGCTGCTGCTCAAAGAGGACCTGGTAGTAGGTGTCGAGCTCCGGGTTGAGAAAGATAGAGGGGCTGTTGGAGGTGACGCGATCGTTCTTGAGGTCGACCGAAAGGCTGGTCCCGGTGGGAAAGGCCTCGGTGAAGCCGAAGTTGCCGGTGATGGTGTTTGCGCGAAGGAGTTGAACGCCGTAGACGGCGGTGTTCGAGAGCGGCAGGGAGTAGTGGTGGACGTTGACGTTGGCGGTGATGGCGGGGTCGTAGGAGGAGACGGCGGTTCCGGTGCCGAGTGTGGATTGCACCAGGCCGGACGCTCCGGTGCCCGCACCGCCCGCGCCGCCGGTCGTTCCACCGGCGCCCGCACCGGTCGCGCCTGAGCCAAAGCCGCCGATTCCGCCGCCGGGTGTGTTCTGAACGACGCCGGTGTTGACGCCGCGGAAGACGCCGCCGGCCTCGGTGCGGAGGATGTCGGCGCGGGCGATCGGGATGTTGTAGCGCGCTATGGCGAGGTCGAGGTTGTCCTCGAGCGCGAGGGCGATGGCGTCACGCAGCGAAAGATCGAGGACGCCGTTGTGGATGAGCGAGTCGATGCGCGGCGAGTTGGCGAGGTTTGGTTCGGGAACCCTGCTGGCGCGATAGGCATTGATCGGGTTGCGGGAGTGCGGGAGATCGAGGCGCAGGGTGGGGCGGGGTGCAGGCGGGTGCGACGATGCTTCGGGTGCCTGCTGGGCGCGGAGATCTGGACGCGGAAGTAGAAGGAGGACAGCAAGGGCGAACTTGAAGTGTGAGGTCATCGGTCAGGCGTGTCTTCCGGAGGCGGCGTTGAGTTCTGGATGGGCGGTATCGCGCGTGAGCCAGCCGTCGCGAAGCTCGATGGTTCGCGAACCGTACGCGGCGTTGGTCTCGGAGTGCGTGACCTGGATCACGGTCGTGCCCTGCTGGTTCAGGGTGCGGAAGAGTTCCATGATCTCGGCGGCCTGCTCGGAGTGGAGATTTCCTGTGGGCTCGTCGGCGAGCAGAAGCGAGGGCCTGTGGATGACGGCGCGCGCCACGCCGACGAGCTGCTGCTGGCCACCGGAGAGCTGGGAGGGGAAGAGATCTTTTTTGCCGACGATGTTGAAGCGGTCGAGCGTATCGGCGACGAGGGCCTGGCGCTCGGAGCGCGGGATGTCCTTGTAGGAGAGCGGAAGGTCGATGTTCTCGGCGACGGTGAGGTCATCGAGGAGGTGGTAGCTCTGGAAGACCATGCCGATGCGTCGCCGGGCCAGGTCGCTGCGCTGTTTGCGGTTGAGTGTCTGGACGGCGGTGTCTTCGAAGTTGAACTCGCCGCGCCACTGGTCGTCGAGCATGGCGAGGATGTTGAGCAGCGACGATTTGCCTGCGCCGGACGGTCCCATGATGGTGAGGAACTCGCCTTCGCGTATGTGGAGATTGACGCGGCGGAGGACAAAAGTTTCGGTGTGGCCGGTCTTGTAGCTGCGTTCGAGGTGCTGGAGGTCGATCATGGTGGTGCCTACTCCGATCTGAGAGCTTGCATGGGTTCTAGGGCGGCTGCGCGGCGTGCGGGCAGCCATGCGGCGACGATTCCGACGAGCAGAAGAATGGTTGTCGCGGAGGCCAGCGTGAGGAAGTCGAACTGCTTGACGCCGAACAGAAAACGGCGAAGGAGGTGTGCGCAGAGCAGGCTAAAGCCGATGCCGATCGCCGCGCCCGTGAGCAGAAGAGCGCTTGCGTTACGAAGGATGAGCGAAAGGATATCCGAGCGTTGCGCGCCGAGCGCGAGACGGAGACCAAGCTCGCGCGTGCGCAGCGTGACCAAATAGGCGAGAAGGCTGTAGAGACCGGCCAGAGCTACGATAAGCGCGAGTGCGCCTAGTGTTTCGAGCAGGTGGGCGGCGAGAACCTGACTGCCCATCGCATCCTCGACGACCTGGTCCATGGTGCGGATCTTGCTGGCGACGAGGTCGGGGTTGAGCTCCTGCATGACGTGATTGAGTTCCGGGACGAGACTGCGGGCGTCGCGGCTGGAGCGGAGCACGAATTCAGCGTGGGCCTGAAGGGTGGGTTGATAGAAGGCGTCTGTCGGCCGCATCTGGGCAGCGTTGAGATCGAGTTCGGGCTCGGCTGGATCGGCGATGCCCGCCTGGTGGAAGTCATCGATGACACCGACAATTTTGAACTGACGACCTTTGTCGGCACCCAGCGAGAACTTGCCAATGTCGCCGCCCGACGGCTCGTAGAGTTTTGCGAATGCGCTGTTAACGACTGCAACGGGCTGCGAGTCAGGGGTATCCTGCGCGTTGAAATATCGACCGCGCAGCATGCGAAAGCCGAGGACCTGCTGCAGCTCCGGGCCGGAGGCGCGCAGACGGGCGGAAAGGTGGTTTTGGAACTTATCGTCTTTGGTTCCACTTCCCATATACAGCGAGAATGCACTGTTGAAACCGGTCGCAAGTGGAGCGACGGTGGTGATGGCGACCGATTGCACGCCGGGAATTGCGCGTAACCGCTCGAGCAATGGCTTGTAGACGGTGCCGTTCGGATCGAGTTTGCGGTATTTGTAACCTGGAAGGTGCGGCTCGATCACAAAGACGTGATCGGTACGGAAGCCGAGCGGGACGTGGCGCAGAGCGAAGACCGTTCGCAGCAGGAGACCGCAGGAGACGAGCAGGGCGAGGGTGAGCGCGAGTTCCGAAACGACCAGGAGGCGCTGCATCCGGTGCTGGCTGCGCCCGGTGCCGGCCTGAGCTCCATCCTGCCGAAGCGCCTGGTCGACGGGGATGCGGGCGGCCAGCCGCGACGGAACAACGCCGAAGAGGACGGCGCTCAGCAAGCTGAGAAGAAAGAGAGATAGGAGAACACGGGCGTCCGCGTGAAAGGTGAGGTTGGGGCTGAGCTCCGTCAAAAGGCTGTGGTGGAAGAGGCGCAGCGTGACTTGCGAAAGCAGGAGGCCGACGGCTCCGCCGGTAAGGCTGAGGAGCAAGCTTTCCGCAAGTGTCTGACGAATCAGTCGCCAGCGGCTGGCACCCAAGGCGGATCGGACGGCCATCTCGCGGCGGCGGACGGCGGTGCGAGCCAGCATGAGGCTGGCGACGTTAGCGCAGGAGATCAGCCAGAGGACCCCTACTGCGCCGAGGAGAGCGAGCAAAGCGGATCGCTGGTCGGCGGCACTGAGGCTCCGGCGGTAGTCGAGAGCTTGGACGCGTGACGGCGCGAGACCGGCGGCCATTTTGTCCGTGTAGAGGGGCACCAGTTGTGTTTGTATGGTCGTCAGCTCCTGCGTGATTTCTGGTATCGAGGCATCGCGCTTACGGCGGGCAATGGCCTCGAAAAAGGGCGTGTCCATACCCCGTGTAAGCGCGACAGGTTCGAGCGGGGCAGGCTTCCAGATCTGCGCCTGTGGCTTGTTGGCGGGGAATAGGAATCCCGCAGGCATGACGCCGATTACTGTTACCGGCGTGTCATCGAGACGAATAGTTCTTCCGAGTACGTAGGGATCGGCATGGAACTGGGCTCGCCAGATCGAGTCGCTGAGCAGGACGACGTGCCCTCCGCCGACCTGCTGCTCCTGCGAGGTGAAGGAACGGCCGAGCGTGGGCGCAACGCCGAGGGTGGCAAAGAGGTTGGGGCTGGCGTCCACGGCCACAACCTGCTGCTCGGTCGCGGGCTGGCCGGATCCATCCGGGGATGACGGCGTGCTGAGGTACGCGGCTCCGGTGTTGAAGTAGGCGAGCTGGTCCAGGGTGTGGCTGCGTGTCTGCCATGCGAGCAGATCGGGAAGGCGCGACCAGGCATGATTGCCGTCGGCACTCGTGATTTCGAAGCGGAGCAAATCTCCCGGAGTGCGGTAGGGAAGTGGCCGAAAGAGTGTTGCTTCGAGGATGGTGAAGATGCCTGCATTAGCGCCGATGCCAAGCGCCAGGACGAAGATCACACTGAAGGCAAAGCCAGGCGAGTGGCGGAGCTGACGGAGGGCGTAGCGGATGTCCTGGATGAGCGTGGTCATCGTTTTGCTCCTGCTACTCGATGCGGAGGGCTTCGGTGGGGCTGACGGAGGCGGCGCGGCGCGCGGGAAGAAGCGCGGCGGCGAGGGCGACGAGGGTGATGAGCAGGGCTACACCGAGGAGGATTGCGGGATCCGCGGCCGAGACGCCGAAGAGCTGGCTGCGAAGCAGGCGGCTGAGCCCGAATGCGACTGGAAGCGCGAGCGCGGTGCCGATGCCGGCGAGGCCGAGGACGTCGGCGACGACGATGCGGGAGACGGCGAGGCGGCTGGACCCGAGGGCGATGCGGATGCCGATCTCGCGGGTGCGCTGCGCGGTCGAGTAGGCAAGAACGCCGTAGAGGCCGACCCCGGCGAGAAGCGTGGCGAGGAGGCCGAAGGAGACGGCGAGGAGGGTGATCATGCGCTCGTTCGAGAGGCTGTCATCAATCTGCGCCTCCATGGTGCGGAGGTCCGCTATAGGAAGGGTGGGGTCGAGCTGCTGCATCGCTCGGCGGACGGTGGGAAGGAACTGTGCGGGATCCGAGGAGGTGCGCAGGTAGAGGAACAGGCGCTCGGGATTGGGGGATTGTTTGAGCGGCCGGAAGAGGGTTGGGTTGACGCCTTGCCGGATCCCCTCATGCTTCGTATCACGCGCTACTCCGACGATCTCGGTGTTGAGTTTGAGGTGGTTGCCGGCGCCGCCTGCAAGCTGCCGACCGAGGCAGGCCTCTGCGGAGCCGCAGAAGTGTCTAGCGAACGTCTCGTTCACGATCGCGACAAGCTGCCCCCCGGCGGCGTCTGCATTGGTGAAGGTGCGGCCAGCCAGAAGAGGAATTTTGAAAGTGGAGAAGTAGGGTGGACTGACGTACGGCTCCTCGATGTCGAACTGTTCGTCGGGAGGAGCGGTGTATCCGGAGACGGTGACGTTGCCGCCCTGTCCGTTGCCGGCCAGTTCGGGATCGTCGGTGGCGGCTACAGCCTGGACGCCGGGAAGAGCGGAGAGCATTTCGATGACACGCTGGTGCAGAGCGGGAACGGCGGCGGGAGCGTATCCGGAGAGCTTGGGATTTATGCCGAAGGTGACCAGATGCGTAGTGGTGAAGCCGACGTCCACCGCGCGGAGCTTCTGCATGGTGCGGACGAAGAGGCCGGCGCCTACCAGAAGAAGGACGCTGAGGCCGATCTGGAGGCAGACGACGACGTGGCGGAAGCTGATCAGGGACCCACTGCTGGTGCCGCTGGTCTGACGCATGGCCAGGGTGAGGTCGGGGCGGCGCAGATGCAGCGCGGGCGCGAGCGAGAACAGGACGCTGACGGCGAGCGCGACGACGAAGTTGAACAGCAGAAGACGTCCGTGGATGGAAGGGGTGAAGGCGAGGTTGGTCTGATCGCCGGCGAGCTGGTGCAGAAGGGCGCGGATGGCCGCGGGCGCGAGCAGCATACCGGTGAGGCCGCCGGCGATCCCTATGAGAAGACCCTCGAGCAGCAGCTGCTGCAGGATGCGCGCTGAACCCGCGCCCAGAGCATAGCGGAGGGAGAACTCGCGGATGCGGCTGGCGGAGCGGACGAGAAGCAGGCTGGCGACGTTGACGGAGGCGATGAGGAGGACGAGGAGGGCCATCGCCATGACGGCAAGGAGCGGCTTCCGGAAATCGTCGCGCTGGTACGAGAAGCCCTTCGCTCCGGGCAGAACGCGGATGCGGCTAGCCGTGACGAAGTCGTCGGTGAAGCGTTTGGACCTGGTCCCGAGCGCCTTAAGCTCTTCGGAACGGAGGGCGTGCCAGAGCGGCTGTGTGGCGGCCTCGGCCGCTGCGTACGATTCGCCGGGCCGGAGGCGGCCGAGGATGTTCATCCATCGATCGGTGTGGTCGATGAGGCGCTTGCCTTTGCCGGGAACGATCTGATCGAGCATGGACATGGGGGCGAAGAGGCTGGGCGTCTCGCCCCAGACGGCGCTGCGAAACCCGGGCGCGGCGACACCGACGATCTGGAAGGGATGACCGTTGACCGAGGCGACGGCGCCAACGATGGCGCGATCGGACCCGAGGTGGTCGCGCCAGAAGTCGTAGCTGAGCACGGCGACGGGGTTGGCGTCCTTGCCGACGTCGTCGGCCTCCGTGAAGAGACGTCCGAGCGCGGGTCGCACGCCGAGCACGGTGAAGTAGTTGCCGCTGACGATCTCCGCTTTGCTGTTCTCGGAGACGCCGTTGCGGGCGAAGCCGATGTTGGCCTGGGAGGTCGCGACAAGGCCGTCGAAGGCCTGCGTGCGATCGCGCAGGTCCTTGTACATGGGGTACGAGAAGTAGGCTTCGTGGTCGCCGCCGTGGGTGCTTGAGTGCCCCTCCCAAGCGTCGCCGGTGCCTTCGAGGATGACGAGCTGATGGGGGCTGCGGACCGGAAGCGAGCGGAGCAGGGCCTGGTCGAGGAGTGAAAAGATGGCGGTGTTGGCGCCGATGCCGAGCGCAAGGGTGACGACAGCGGTGAGCGCGAAAGCGGGCGAGCGGGTGATCTGGCGGAGGGCAAAGCGAAGATCCTGCAGGGCTGCGGTCATGGGGCTCCTTACTCGGTGCGAAGCGCTTCGGTGGGTTCGACGGAGGCGGCGCGGCTTGCGGGGATGAGGCTGGCGGCTGCGGCGGAGAGGAGCATGGCGGCAGCGGCGATGGCTGTGGATGCCCCGCGGCTGGCGAGCACCGGGCTGAGTGCGGCAGGATCGACGCGTGCCGTGGTCGCGATGAAGTGGGCGAGCAACGTCCGAAGAGCGAAGCTGCAGCCTGTTCCCAGAAGCAGGCCGCTGAGTGTGAGAACAAGTCCTCTTCCCAGAAAGAGATTGAGAACCTGAGAGCGCCGCGCCCCGAGCGCCATGCGAACGCCGATCTCGCGGGTGCGGGAGGCGACCTGGTAGCTGAGCAGGCCAAAGAGGCCGATCAGCGTGAGCGCGAGCGCAAAGACAGCGAAGCCGCCCGCAACCCAGGAGAAGAAGCGCGGGGCAGCGACGCTGCGATCGATAAAGATCTGCATGGGAGCGAACTTGCTGACCGGCACCTCGGGATCAATGGAGGCGAGGGCGGCGGCTGCGACGGAGGCAATGTCAGGGTCGAAGGTGTTGCCGAGGTCTGGGTTGCGGTCCTTGACGCGCAAGACAAAGGTGGTGGGGAACCAGCCATTGATCGCCTTCATCGTAGTGTCCGAGAGCTGCGCGTAGGCATGGTAGATCGTGGGCTCGATCGCACCGGCAAGTTCCTGGTTATGCGCGTTGGCAACGACGCCGATGATGCGCCACGGGGCCTTGCCTTCATCGCTCACGAACTCGCCAATCGGAACGTGTTCAGGCCACCAGAGATCGGCGGCGCGTTGGTTGATGAGAACCACCCGTGGACTGGTCTGCGTGTCAGAGGCGGAGAAGTCAGAACCTGCGAGCAGGGGGGTTCCGACTGTCTTGAAATAGCCCGGTGTCGTGAAGCGGGTCTCTACCGATCTCTCAAGCTCCCGCCGCCCGGCTGGAAATCCCATATCGTTCAGACCCGTGTCGAGCGGAAGACCGTTCACGGTCGCAACCTGCGTCACTCCCGGAACGCCGCGTAGCTTCGCTTCGAATTGGCTGACGAACTGCCCGGTGTGCGCACTGGATGCGTAGGCTTCGCCCTTGAGGTTTACCTGGAGCGCGTACAGATGCTCTGGCCTGACACCGGAAGGGATCGATCGCATGTTGACAAACGTGCCGAGGAACACGGCACTGGTGGAGAGCAGAGCGGTTGCGAGCGCGACCTGTGTGACAACCAGCAGTTTGCCAGCACGCTGTTGCGAAGCGGTCTCGCCGGCTGTGCGCGTGCCCTGCCCGGGGAGGGTGGATTGCCGGAAGGCAGTGAGTGCCGGAAGCAGGCCGAAGAAGAGTGTCGTCCCACAACCAACCGCGATCCCGAAGATCGCCAGATGCAGATCGAGACCTGCGTTTCGCAGTTGCGGCAGATCAATCGGCGAATACGCCAGAAGAGCGGGAGCGAGGACAAAGGCCAGTGCAAGACCGAGCAGTGAGCCTGCGACGGCAAGGACAAGGCTCTCGGTGAGGAGCAGACCCAGAATCCTGGAGCGGGCCGCACCCAGCGCGGTTCGGATCGCGATCTCAGAACGGTGCGCCGCGGAACGGGCGATGCTGAGGCCGGTGAGGTTCAAGCAAGCCATCAGCAGCACGGCCAGGACCGCAGCAGCAAATGCAAGCAGGCTCGGGCGTGCCTCGCTGACAGTGATCTGTTGCAGAGGCCAGACAAACTCCTGCAGCCTGGGCGTACCGACCGGACCTCTCTTCAGGTACGCGGGGAATTCGCGGTAAATGCCCTGGTTTAGCGCCGTCAACTCGGCAGAGGCTTGCGTTAGGGACACATTCGGCCTGAGGCGGGCGATCAGATGAAAGTTCCGACCCTCGTAGCCGTTATCGCCGGGGGACAGATGAAGGGGGAGCCATAGATCCGGGGGTTCCCGTGTGCCGACCCACGAAGGCATGACACCGATGACGGTGTAAGGATCTCCGTTTACGTGAATGACGGAGCCGACTACATTTTGCCTTGTATTCAGGGCGCGGCGCCAAAAGCTCGCGCTCACCACAACGGTGGGGGATGCACCCAGCTTGTCCTCAGTGGACGTGAAGGTGTGCCCAAGTTGAGGGCTGATTCCGAGCGTTGGAAGGTACCCAGAGGACACACGCAAGGAACGGATCGTGTAACTCCTGGTGTCGGCGCCACCGTTGCTGGACGAGAAGTTCTGGTTGAGGGACGATCCATCCGCGATGCCGACGCTGCTGAAGCTGGTTGCATGTGCGAGCAGGAAGTCGGCTGTCTCTCCGGTTTGCACCAGGTTGGGAGCCTCTCCCGGGCGAGAGAGGCCGACGCCGACCAGCTCCGAAGGATGAGGGTATGGAAGCGGCGTGAGCAGAGCGTTGCGCACGACGGAGTACATCGCCGTGGTTGCGCCGATGCCCAGGCCGAGCGTGACGATGGCGGTGAGGGCGAAACCGGGGGAGCGGCGGAGCTGGCGGAGGGTGTAGCGGAGGTCGTTGAGCAGATTTGAGGTGAGCATGGCGTCTCCTACTCGCCCCGGAGGGCTTCGATGGGATCGATGGTGGATGCGCGGCGCGCGGGAAGAAGGCTGGCGGCGACGCCGACGACGGCGAGGGTGAGAGTGAGCGAGGCGAGCAGGGCGGCGTCGTGTGCGGCGTGGAGTTCGACGACGGAGGCGAGCACGCGTTGCAGAGCGAGCGTCAGTGCCCAGCCGAGGGCGATGCCGCCGAGCATAAGGGCGGCGACGCGCGTTACGATGTCGCGGACGACCCGGGCGCGCGTGGATCCGAGCGCCATGCGCACACCGATGTCGCGGGTGCGCAGTTCGACCTCGTGGCTAGTGAGACCGTAGAGGCCGATGACGGCGAGCAGAAGGGCGAAGCCGGCGAAGATGCCGAAGAGCCAGTTCTCCATGCGCTCGAAGACGAGGCTCTCGCTGACGATGTCGGTCATGGTCTCGGGGGCGAGGAAAGGAACCGTGGGGTCGACCTGGTGCATGGCGTTGCGAAGGGCGGGGATGAGGGACTTGGGATCGACGGTTGAGCGCACGACAAGGCTCGTGTTGACGAGATAGCCGAGGTGGTCCTTGACGTCCATCTCGTCGATGAGCCAGTCCAGCTCGGCGAGCGGCGGGGAGTAAAGGTTCTGGCGGACGTCGGTGACCAGACCGACGATGTTGTTCTTGTCGCCTTCGTCGGTCTGGGCGCCAATGGGGTTGCCGCCGTGGGCGAAGAACTTCTTCTGGAAGGCCTGGTTGATGACGACGTTGGCTACTTTGAGGTTGGGGGTGTCCTCGGTTGGGGAGAGCATGCGGCCGCGGAGGAGCTTGATGCCCATGGCTTCGAAGTAGCCTGCTGTGGCGAAGCGCACCTCGGCCAGAACCTCCTGCTGCGGCGGGTACGGCGGCTGGCCGGCGATGTGGATTTCGGAGTTGCTGCCCGAGTTCTGGATGGGCAGGATGTTGATCAGACCCGCAGCCCGGACGCCGGGCAGGTGGGTGACGCGGTCGAGTAGCGGACGGTAGAAGGTGGCGAGCGGGTCGCGGTGTTCGTACTCGCCGGGCGAGAGCTGGATGGAGGTGGTGAGGATGCGGCCGGGCTCGAAGCCGAGCGGCGTGTTGAGCAGAGCGCGCAGGTTGCGCAGAAGCAGGCCGGAGACGACGAGCAGGACGAGCGAGAGCGCAACCTGCGTGATGACGAAACCGGAGCGGAGCCGATGCTGTCCGCGCGAGACGCCCGCTGAACCGCCGGAACGCAGGGCGCGATTGGGGTCGGCGCCGGAGAGACGCAGCGCAGGCGCGAGCGAGGCGGCGACGCTGGTGGCGGCGGCCAGTACAACCGCGAAGAGCAGGACAGCGCCATTGAGCTGAACATCGGCGCCGCGGGCCACGGCGCCGATGAGAAATGCGCGCATGGCGGCGAGCAGCGCCCAACTGAGGAGGATGCCGACGGCGAGACCGGCTGCCGAGAGAACGAGGCCCTCGGTGACGACCTGGCGGATGAGGCGGTCGCGGCTTGCGCCGACGGCGGCGCGCAGGGCCATCTCACGCTCCCGCTTGACGCCGCGGGCAAGAAGCAGGCCGGCGACATTGACGCACGCGATGACGAGCAGGGCGAAGACGGCGAGCAACAGCGTGCGGAGGGGACCGGCGGCCTGTCCGGTGACGCTCTCGTGCAGGGGGACGAGGCGTGCGGTGCGGCCGGTGTCCGTGTCGGGATAGGCGCGGCCGAGGTCGGTAAGGACCCGGGTTAGATCTGCCTGCGCCTCCTGCCGGGTCACACCTGCCTTGAGCAGGCCGACGGTGCGCATCCAGTGGGAGCCACGGCTCGTCTTCAACTTGGGATCGGGGATGAGCGGCTTGTAGATGGCATTGCGCGCGGAGAGCGGGAAGCGGAACCCGGCGGGCATGACGCCGATGACGGTGTGGGGCGTGCCATCGAGCCGGACGGTCTTGCCGACCACGTCGACGCGACCGCCGAAGTTGGTCTGCCAGACCTCGTAGCTGAGCACGGCGGCGGTGTCGCGGCCGGGCTGGTCTTCCCCCGGGACGTAAGTGCGGCCGAGGAGGGGCTTAACGCCGAAGACGGTGAAGAAGTTGTCGGTGCCCCTGACGGAGGGGAGCGACACCGGGCCAGACGGGGACTCCAGATTGATTTTGCTGAAGTCCGAGTATCCGGCCAGGGCATCGAAGGTCTTGAGCTGGGCGCGGGCGTCGATGTAGCTCAGGTAGGACCATGGCTGCGTGTATCCGGCTTGGGCGTGGGTGTCTGGAAAGATGAGTCGGTCCTGGTGTGCGAAGGGCAGCGGGCTCAGGAGCACGGTATCGATGACGCTGAAGACCGCTGTGGCGGAGCCGACGCCGAGCCCAAGAGTGATGATGGCGATAGCGGCGAACCCGGGGGATCGACGGAGTTGGCGAAGCGCGAAGCGAAGGTCCTGAAGGATCGAATTCATAGGGGTTGAACCTCGTCAACTGGTGTTGCTACTCGCTGCGAAGTGCCTGCATGGGATCGACCCGCGAGGCACGCCGGGCGGGAACGATGGTTGCGAGAAGGACGGCGGCGGCGAGGAGAGCCGCTGTCGAGAGAAGGAGCGCGGGTATCTGGGCGGCCGTTTGGGCGGGCGCTCCGAAGAAGATCGCGGAGAGCAGACGGGAGGCAAACCAACTTGCAGCGAGGCCGGCGGCCAGACCAATCGCGAGCACGCGCCCGGACTCTAGCAACAGCAGCCCCAGCACACCGGCGCGGCTGGCGCCGAGCGCGATTCTGAGACCGAGCTCGCGGGTGCGCTGGGCGACATCGAAAGCGACCAGGCCGTAGGCGCCGATGACGACGAGCAAGAGGGCAAGGCCGGCGAAGGCGCTGAGCAGAGCGGCGTTCAGGCGGGGCTCCGTGAGCGATCGGTCGCGGGTAGTGGAGAGGGTGGTGAAGTGGCCGGGGGAAGCGGAGGCGTCGAGGGAGGTGACGATCGAGCGGATCCGGGCCTGGAAGGCGGGGTCGGGAACGGCGTCCGGGGCGGAGATGCGGGCGCCAGTCTGCGGAGCGGAGCGGAGGGCGAACTGCATGTGCGGCCAGCCGCCGTCCTCGGGCGAATAAACCTCGGGCTGTACGGCGCGATCGAGCGGACCTCCGGAACCGCGGATGTCGCCGGTAACGCCGATAATCTCGCCCGCATCGACGAGGTCTTTGTCAGAGCCGGGTGCGATGTGCAGATCCGCCGAGGAGGTCTGCATGTGTTTGCCGATGGCATCCACGCCGTGGAAGTAGCGCTCAGCGAGGGTGCGATTGATGATCAGCACGCGCGGGGCCTTGGGCTCGAAGTCGCGCGCCTGGAACGTCCTTCCAGCGAGCAGAGGGATCTTCAGGGTATGAAGATAGCCGGGGCTGAAGGTATTCGCTTGGGCCACGATCGTGTCGTGGTTCGGTGTTGGAGGCTCCCCCGCGATGTCGAAGTGCCGGCGAAGGCTGAAGTCGGAGAGGGGAAGAGCGGTAATGGAGCCGGCGCTCTCGATGCCGGGCAAGTTGCTGAAACTGTCTTCGAGCTGAGCGTAGAGTCTATGCGACTTGGCGGGGTCGGCCCCCCAGGGAAGGTCGACGCTGAAGGTCTGGACGCGGCTGAGGTCGAAGCCGAGTGGGGTTGTGAGGAGGTGGTAGAGGTTGAGCAGAACGGCAGCGGAAAGCGTGAGCAGGACGAGGGCGAGCGCGATCTGCAGCGAGGAGAGTCCGCGGCCCAGGGTGCGGGCGCGGCCTACAACAGTTCGGCCAGGGACGGCGTGCCGGGACGCGGTGTTTTGCAAAATGGGAGCGGCCGCGGTGAGCAGGCCAACGGCAACGGCAACGGCGAGCGAGAGCGCGAAAACTGGGAGGTCGATGCGGGGGCGGTCTATAAGGACGAGCACGGGCGGAAGGCGCGAGACGACGACGCGCAGGACAGCCACGGCGAGCGCGACGCCCGCGAGGCCGCCGGTGAGGACCGGTGTGAGGGCTTCTACGGCGAGCAGACGCGCGAGGCGGGCGCGGGTAATGCCGAGGGCGGTGCGGACGGCGAACTCGCCGCGGCGGGCGGCGTTGCGCGAGATCTGGAGGCCGGCGATGTTGACGGCGGCCGCGAGCAGGACGAGTGCGACCGCGGCGGCGAGCAGGAGGAGGACCTGGCGGTACTCACCGAAGAGGCCGGTGCGGAGGTCGGTAAGGTTGAAGCCCCAGGCGGCATCGGTCTCGGGATACGCGATGGCGAGCCGGCCCGCAAGCTGCGTGGTGGCGGCGCGGACGGAGGGAATGGTGACGGGGTCGACACGAGCGATGACCTGGAGGAACCGGCTGCCATCGCCACGGTAGCCGCGGAAGAAGCTGGGGAAGATGTGGCCGGGGTGCCAGAGGCTGGTCCCGGCAGGCAGGTCGAAGTGCGGCGGCATGACGCCGACAACAGTGGCCTGGTCGGCACCGAGGCGGACGGCGCGGCCAAGGACGTGCGGGTCGCCGGCGAAGGTAGTCTGCCAGAGGTGGTAGCTGAGGACGACGATCTGCGGGCCGTTGGGGATGTCGTCGGCGGGGGTGAGCGTGCGGCCGAGCAGGGCGGGAGCGGCCAGCGTCGGGAAGAAGGCGCCGGAGACGCCTGTGGCAGGGATGCGCAGGGGGGTCTGGCCCGCGAGGGTGAGGGTGGAGTCGTCGGAGTAGAAGAAGCCCAGGCTGGTGAAGATCGGCCGGCCGCCAGCGGTGAGGTGGGCGAGGTCTTCGGTGCGCATCACGGACATCAGGCCGTTGCTCTTGAAGCCGCGGAGGTTCGCGTCGCCGGCTTCCACGAGCTGCTCGGGGTGAGGGTAGGGCAGGGGGTGCAGAAGTGTGGCGCGCAGGATGCCGCACATCGCGGCGGTGGCGCCGACGGCGAGTGCGACCGTGGCCATAACGGTGAGCGAAAAGAAGGGGGCGCGGCGAAGCTGCCGAAGGGCGAAGCGTAGATCCTGAAGCAATGAGGTCATGGCGCTGTCTCCTACTCGCTGCGAAGAACCTGGTTGGGGTCGGTGGTGGCGGCGGATCGGGCCGGTAGAAGTGTGGCCAGAACGGACAGGAGGAGGACCGTGAGCGCAGCCAGAGCATAGGCAGTGGCATCAAAGGCGGGGAGTTTGCCGACGACGCTGCCAAAGACGCGGGTCAGGCCGAGTGACATCGCCGCACCGAGGCCGATACCGATCAGAGCCGTCCCAAGGGCCTTTCGGAGCACCAGGCCGAGCAGCTGCGAGCGGTTGGATCCGAGCGCCATGCGGAGGCCGAACTCGAACCGGCGCTGGGACACGGCGTAGGCCGTGACGCCGTACATGCCGACGGCGGCGAGCAGCACACTGACGGCGGCAAAGAGGGAGAAGAGCGTGGTGCGAAACTGCTCGGGACGCTCGACCTCCCCTACGTTCTCGCGCATGGTGGTGATCTTGACGGCGACCTCGGGGTGTGAGCGCAGCAGAGACTTTCGTAGAGCTTCGGTCATGGCGGCGGGGGCGACCGGCGTGCGGACGACGATCTGCATGTCGTCGGCCCAGCCGGGGTGCTGCGCGGCAGGCATGTAGATGGTGGGGGAGGGAGGTTGCGCGGGGGAGTCGCTGCGAATGTTGCCGACCACGCCGACGACCGTGGAGAAGTCGGTGGAGCTCTCGTCAAGTCCGGTGACGATCTGCTGGCCGATGGGGTTCTGGCCGGGGAAGCTTATGCTGGCGAGGGCGTGATTGATGACCAGGACCTGTGGCGAGCCGAGGCGATCGCCGGCGCTGAAGAAGCGGCCGCGCAGAAGGGGAACGCCCAAGGTAGTGAAGAAGCCGGGCGTAACGGGGTTAAAGTTCGCGTGAGGCAGGCCGGTGAACGGAGGCGCGTAGACCTGACGACCTTTTATGCCGTAGCCTCCGTTGCTGCCGCCATCGCTCATGGGTGCGCCGTAGATGGCCGCAGCGGATTGAATGCCGGGAACCGCTCGAACCGAGGCGAGCGTGGCATCGAGGCGGACGAGCCGTGCCTCCATCAGCTCATGCAGCTTGGCCGTATGGGCGGCGATGATGGCGGGCGAAGGGTTCGGCGGGTCGGGCGGGATGCGCTCGGGCGTCGAGATTACGGCGTGGGTGTCGAGGATGAGGAGGTGCTCGGGCTGGAAGCCGAGGTCCTGCCGCGACTGCGCGATGAACTGCCGGGTGAGCAGGATGGCGGCGACCGACAGGGTGAGAGTGAGGGCGGTCTCGGCGATGATGAGCGCGTTACGCAGACGCAGTGAGCCACGGGATTCGGTGCCGCGGGAGCTGTCGGCGCGCAGTACGGAGGCGGGGTCGACATGCCATGAGCGCCATAGAGGCAGCAGCGTCGCGAGCAGCATGACAGCGAGACTGACCAGCCCGGAGAAGAGCAGGACGTCGAGGTTGAGGTGAATCTCGGTGAGGCGCGGGATGTCCGGCGGGGCAATGCGCGTGAGCAGACGCAGTGCGGGGACGGCCAGCAGAAGGGCGAGCAGGCAACCAGCGATTGCAAGCAGGGCGGTCTCGGTGAGAGCGCGTGCGGTGAGGGTGCGGCGGGAGGCCCCGAGCGCAGTGCGGATCGACAGTGCGCGAACCTGGCGAGTGGCGCGTACGAGCTGCAGATGCGTGAGGTTGGCGCAGACGATCAGCAGCAGAACGACGACGGACGCCATAAGCAGTTCGAGCGTGGGGCGCACCTTGCCGACGAGCTGCTCCTGTAACGGGACGGCTTCGATGCTTTTGTTGCGGTCCTCGGGGAAGCTCCCCTGCAGCCGGGCGGAAAACGTGGCAAGCTCGGCGGAGAGCTGCGCGGGAGAGACGCCGCGGCGACGGCGGCCGACGACCTGGTCGTTGTAAGCAGTGCGGTTGCGAAATCTTGTCTCGGCTGGCACCTCGATCCAGACATCGGTCTTGCCGGGGAACGAGAAGCCGGCGGGAAGAACGCCGGCGATAGCGTAGAGGGTGCCTTCAAAGGTGACGGTCTCCCCGACTGCGGCCGCGGCCGAGCCGAAATGATCGCGCGCGAAGGCTGCGCTGAGCAGCACGTCCGTGCCGGCGCGGTCGGCGGGGTGGAAGAGCCGGCCGGCGATCGGCTGGACGCCCATGATCTCCGTGAACTGCGGGCTGACGGGGGCGATGGGGACATAGAACGACGCGCCGCGCAGGATAACGCCGGCGCCGTAGCTGCCGAAGTGGGCCGAGGCGTCCAGGCCGTGCACATCGCGAGCGAGGTCGTTGTAGTCGTCGCCGCCGAGCCGCGGGACAGATCGGCCTTCGTCATTGAAGTGGGTGCGGATGGCAACAATGCGATCGGCGTCGCGGTAGCCCAGTGGTCGCAGAAGAACGCAGTCGACCACGGTGAAGATGGCGGCGTTGAGCCCGATGCCGATGCCCAGCGTTGCTACCACCGTGAGGGTAAAGGCGGGTGACCGGCGGAGGCTGCGCCCAGCGTGGCGAAGAGCGGCGATCGTATTCGCGAAGCCAATCATGCGCGCGCCTCCGGGCTCATCGAGCTGGTCGAGGGGTTCTGCTCGGGGTCGGAGAGAAGCCGCAGCAACTCGCCCTCCGCAACCACCTTTCCGTCGAACAGGTGCACCTGCCGCTCCGCGTGCGCGGCGAAGCGCGGATCGTGCGTGACCATGCAGATCGTCGCGCCCTCATCGTGGAGCTCCTGCAGGAGCCGCATCACGGCCTCACCGTTCTTTGAATCGAGGTTTCCCGTGGGCTCATCCGCCAGAAGGATGGACGGCGAGCCACCGAGAGCGCGGGCGACGGCGACGCGCTGCTGCTGGCCGCCTGAAAGCTGCGCCGGATAGTGCCGCATGCGATGTGCCATGTTTACGCGTTCGAGCGATCGCTGCACCCGGTCTTTTCGCTCGGAGGCAGGCATGCCGGAGCGATAGGTGAGGGGCAGCTCGACGTTCTCGTACACGGTCAGGTCGCCGATTAGATTGAAGCTCTGAAAAATGAAGCCGATCTCCTGATTGCGAATGCGGGAGCGATCCGAGAAGTTGAGGTTGGCTACCTCCTTCCCATTGAGGACGTACCCCCCGTCGGTGGGCGTATCCAGCAGGCCGAGGATGGACAGCAGGGTCGATTTGCCGCAGCCCGACGGCCCCGACATCGCGACATATTCGCCGCGAGCGATCGAGAGGTGAACACCCGAGAGCGCGTGCGTCTCGACCTCATCGGTGTAGAAGACCTTGGTGAGGTTCTCGATGTGGATCAGGTTCTGCGAGAGATCGGAGGCGGTCGCCATTCATTTCCTTCCTTCTGGTGAGGGTTACTGATTCTGAAGCCGAACGCGATCGACGGAGTCCCACCTCGACATGTCCGAAAGGATGACTGTGTCGCCCGGCTGCAGACCTTCGAGCACCTGGATGCTGTTGACCGAAGCTCGCCCAACCTTCACCGGAATTCGGGTCGCTGTCTTCGACTCCGGGGAGACCCGGAAGAGGCTGATGGTCGAGTTCTCATTGCCGAACGCCGGCCGACCGACATAGAGCACATCTGTCATGCGATCGAGATCGATGGTGCCGTCGACCGAGAGATCCGGGCGCGCGCCCTGCGGCAGAGCACCGACGAGCTGTACGTCCACCGTGACGGTTCCGTTCTGGACGGCCGGATCAATGCGCGTCACCTTACCCGGGATGACGCCGTTATGGGTATCGATCTCGGACGGTTGGCCAATCTGGATGTCGCGGGCCTGCGTTTCCGCGATTTTGAGTGAGGCTTTGAGCTGGTCCGGCTGCACCACCTTCGCCAGGGTCACACCGGGAGCGACGTGCTCTCCAACCTGGTGCGGGAGGTCGACCAGAACGCCCGAGATGCCGGCACGTACGCTGAGTGCCTCCTCCTGCTTCCGCTTGAGCGCGAGTAACGCTTCCGCCTGCTGCACCTTAGTCTGCTGCACGGCGAGCTGCGTCTCGATGGCCTTCTGGTTCAGGTCCAGACGCTGCCGCTCGAGATCGTTTCGCTGATTGAGTTCGTCAGCTTTTCCCCTGGAGGCGCTGTAGGTGAGACCGCTGATGACGCCAAGATCGTAGAGGCTCTTGTCCGTCTGGGACTGCAGCTGTGCCTGCTTCTGATCCGCTCCCACGGTAGCGGCCCCGGCTCGCTGGTTCATCAGATCGCTTTGAAGCCGCGCGCGAATGTTCAGGAAGTCGGCTTGCGCGGCCTTGAGTTGCAGCTGCGCGTCGAGCATCTGCTGCTGGACCGCTGGGTCGACGAGGTCCATCAGGATGGTGTCGGGGTCGACCTTGGCACCTGGCAAGACGCGAATCCGAACGACGGTGGCTTCGGTCTCGGCCGGGATGAGCCGAAGGCGGTCTTCGCGCGGCACCAGCGTTCCCGGGCCCCGCACCTGCCTAAGCAGGGGGCCGCGCTTCACCACATCCGTCCATACAGCACTGTCTACCGTCGGGATCGCGGGCTTCAGGCGAAGAACGAAGAAGCTGAGCGCAAAGACCACCATCAACGCAATCGCTCCTAGCGAAACGGTTCGTCGAATCCTCCGCTTTCGGAGGTCTGGTCGTGAGATATCCATCTGCAGTGATAGAAGCAATTCCGAGACCCAGAGCGCGCGTAGAAGTCCTGAATGGAATCAATGACTTAGTGGGCACGATCTTTGCGGCCCTGTCCGGAACTAAACATTCGCTGTCCGAGATTGGACACTGCTTGCCCCTGTGTGTCTTATCCACCTGCTGCGTGATTCGGGCCGGAGAGCTTGCAGCGCTTGGTGCATGTTGACGCTTGCCTTATTTGCCTCGGCTGGGCTGGCGCAGTCAGTTGCGGCCCATACGTTATAGCCTTCGCGAGGAGCGATCCGATCCAGCTCAATTCCTTCCGCCGGAGTCGAATCTCCAACGAAGCGAGAGGGAGATGCCGGACACCGATAACTTTTCGTCAACGTAGCGATGCAAGGCGGTCTCGTTTATAAGGCAAGCACAAAGCGCAACTCATCATGGCGAGGAGAACTGAACCCCTCCGCTAGAGGCCGAATACATTTGCGCAGACCTGTCTTCCGTCCCACGCTTTTCCCTTCGGCGGAACATACATTCTCAGTACTTATCTAGGGCGTCTCGTGCGCACGTCAGCCACTATCCAACTTTCCTGTCCTTCTCGCGTTCGCTGTGCAGGAAGGCTGACCAATCGCACCGATCCAGAAGCGACTACTAGCCATACCCTTCTTTTGGTATGAGACACCCACAAGAGACCTTGACAGCTCCTCTAGGCATAGGCATGATACGCCTATGCCTCCTATGCCTAGGTCCGGTATGCCATCCGGCGCGCTGCCGATGCTCATTCTGCGTGTCCTCCGCTCAGGTTCGCTGCATGGCTATGCCATCGCGCAGCGGATGCACCTGCTGTCGACTGAAGTGTTGCAGGTGGAAGAGG
>JAABUY010001656.1_pt1 | contig 28951 bp, 28 predicted proteins | sample 5560271 | NCBI WGS metagenome assembly JAABUY01 (sample SAMN10711886, study PRJNA513374) | rock metagenome | isolation source: Antarctica rocks | place: Antarctica: Victoria Land, University Valley | reverse complement strand
AAGGAAAAGACGTTTCAGTAAGGGCTTTTTGTGGGACATGGACGTAGCAATAGTTTTGACAGGATGATAGCGCTAGAGCCCTTTAGGCGTAGTGCCTCCGGGCGGAATAAATTACCTACCTACCTAGCTAAAACCCCTCCTACCTGACCTTAAAGATGAACGTCCTTTGGTTCATTTGAACGGCATTCAATTCCCGCCACTGAGGTCCGACATCGAAGATGCCTTAACTACCAGGTACTTAAGGTAGTATCACCTCGATTGACTGCTCCTCGTACTACGTCGAACCTGCGCCTTAGATTTCACGGCGTCATGAGATGCCCTGGCCGATACGAGGGTCAATCAACCGGTACCAGTACCTACCTACCAGGTACTGTACCTACTGCACAGTCCGGCCTGCTTGCCCTTGATTCTTTAGATCTACCTAGGTAAGAAGCTTCTTCGCGCGTTTGCAGCTACAGCTAAGGGCCTGGCTTTGACCGGCTTTACCCGTCTTTTGTTCTTGTTCTTTGGAGGGCACCGCGGCGTACAGTAAACATCTGGGCCTCTTCTGAGCCAGATCGATTCGATTTCTCCCTACCATTGATTTATAAGCTTCTTCATCTTTTCTCATCATGTACGCCTGGCTAGAGTTTCTCTAAGCCCAACTGCTTGTCACTCCAGCCCCCTCCCACCAAGAGCTATCACGGCCAGACTGTCATCGTGACTGGAGCCAACGGCGGCCTTGGACTGGAGACGGCGCGTCACCCGGTGGCGCTCGGCGCGCAAAAAGTCATTCTCGCCGTGCGTTCTCTAGATAAAGGAAAAGCCGCCAAAGCCTCCATCGTCGAGTCGACGGACCGTGCGGACGCTGCATCGGTGATCGAGGTCTGGCAGTTGGATCTGAGTAACTACGATTCCGTCATACGATTCTCGGAGCGTGCCAAGACTCTTCCACGCGTCGATGTGATCATTGAGAATGCTGCGATAGTGACCCTCACTTTTCGCATGGCAGGGGGGGATGAGAGCACCATCACGACGAATGTGATAAGCACCTTCCTCCTGGCACTGCTGATGCTCCCGAAGCTTTGGGAGACGGCAACGAGATATGGTGTTTAAACACATCTCGTGGTTGTCTCTTCTGATGCTCACAAATTTGTCCACCTTCCCCGAACGCAAAAGCGACCGAATTTTCGATAAGAGACCGGCCGAGCGCTCGAATGGATAGCAGGTAGGGGAACCAGTTCGATTGATATTGAATCAGGGTTTAACCCGAACTGTTGCGCTCTGGTCAACGATACGCTGCCATGGTCTTGCTCATCTACATATGCTTATGACTTATCCCTTTAGATACGGCGTCTCGAAACTGCTCAAAGTGCTCCTCGTCCGTAAACTGGGGTCAGTGACGCATCCGGTTGGCAAGCCGCTCAAAGTCATCATCAACACACTGAACCCTGGCATGTGTGACACCGGGATCGCGCACGAGCTGGAAGGGTTCAAGGATGTCTTCTGGCAGCTCCTTCTCAAGATTTTGCTCGAACGCCGGAAGTAGGAAGTAGGACTCTCATGGCCGCGGTCGAGGTGGGTGAAGAGAGCCATGGACAGTATATGGATGACGGAGAGATTCACCGGTAAGTAATCGTTTGGGAATTCCGATCGAATGACTCGATGTGAAGCACATGAACTGATCAGTCACAAGGGCTTCGCCGTTCGTTCGAAGCGCTGAAGGTGCCGAAGTAGGAGAGAAAGTATGGAAGGAGCTCTCGCAAAAGCTGGAGCATATCCGACTGGGTATCATGGCTAACGTGTATGATGAGGATGACGGAGGGGCGTTATTCAGGAAGCAGTAACATTATTCGGAGAGAGATTCTATCAACAGTAACCTAACAATAGCGAGAGTGTTCTTTCAATGAAATAATATCAATATGCGCAAATCAACCAACAACAACAACAACAACAACAACCCTTGCCTACCACTTCGAGTCTTTGCTTTGCTTCTCTTCCACGTTCACCACGGAGCAGTCAGCTCCCACCTTCTCAACCACGATCCTGAGCCTCTTGGCTTCGTTTCCGGCACAGCATCCCTTCTTCCTGCCGCAAGAATTCTCACATTCTCCACGATCCTCATTTCGTCCTGCACAACGTCGCTGCTTCCTTCCGCAGCGTCCCGACTGCTTCGCACCACCCCCAGACTGTGGTGGTTGGTCGCATGCAGTGTGTCTGCGGCGACAGCAACTTTTCCCATGGCATTCGGCCCGTTCCATGCAACCAGAAAGTGGCTTTCCAGCGCAACTCTCCTCTGCACCACAATCCTTGGCAGCCTTCTTGCCCGAGTCGGGCACCTCCACCCTGACCTTGACCCCGATCTCCCTCCACTTTCCGTTCCACGTCTTCAGCACCTCGCCCACACCCATGCCATCCTCGCCATCCAATCCCTTCCTGATATTGCGGACCGTATAGGCATGCCCCACCCACCTCGCGACCAGGCTCGCGGTCCAGGGTTCCCAGATGACCCCGGCGGTGCCGACGCCACCGAGCACGGCAAGCGTCTTCTGACCGGCCGTCGGTGCGGCCGCACGTTGCAGGTCTTGGGTGAACAGTGCCCAATCGGCTTCGGAGATGTTGAAGTCTGTTTCTAGCGAGGGTTGAGCGGGGAAGGCGACCGGGGGCAGGGCGCGGGTCGCGTGGATGGTGAGTGATTGCGGTCGTGCTTCTGCATTGATATTGCTGATGGTTGGTGTGTAGGCTGGGGGTGGAGGGGCCAGCTGGTGATTGGATGGGTGGGTGGTGCTGTAGGCCGGAGGGGCTTTGGTGGGGAAGTCGATGGGGAAGGGTTGGGGTTGGTATATGGCTAGTTCCATTTCGAGTAAGGTGAGGGTAGAATTGCAAGTGTGGTGAAAGGTAGGTAACGTAAGTTAACGTTCTGTTAGGGCGGATGCTGCTTGATGTGGAGGGATCGTGGCTTGCTTGGTTGATTCGAGCTTGTATTGATGCGAGGAGTGGAAGTCGACGATGGAGATGATGGAGACATGATGAGGACGCGATATCACCACTCTTATATACAATCTTGGTCTGTCTATCATATGAAGCCCTGACGCGTGAAGCCTCCTTAAGGTACCTAAGTGATCATGTAGGTAGGTTACGTTTGTTGCGCCGTGTACCTTACGGACGTCCCAGTCGGGCCATCGTGTTGTACCGAAAGCTTAGCTAGCTTAGTCAGCCAGGCGGGTGCGGAGTAATCACTTCCATAGGCGAGGTTAGCGTACAAAAGTACCTTAAACTTTGGACTTCCACATGGGATAATCCTTAGTCAGCCACGCGGCTGCAGGGTAACCCAGCTTACGTACGCGAGTTAGCGAGCTTTAGCGTCCGCCTTAATGCTTAGTCAGCGATCCGGGCTGCGGGCTAACTGCTTACGTACGTGGAGTTGCTGAACACCTGCACCTAAGGTATCTGTAGTGTAGATGTCTATCTTAGGTAGAGTTTCATTTACCTCACGAACCTAATTCCTCATTACATTTTGCTATTGTAAATACCTTACCTGTAACTATTCAAGGCAATGGGACCGAATTATAGTTGACCGTTGATGCCTCCGCCTGGGGCCATTTTTACCCGATCGCGCCTTAATGTAACGTTCGTTCTCGCTAAGACGCGCATCGCGATTGGGTCGCGCTGGAGCTAGCCCTTCCCTGGTACATTTACACGTGTAAACTCATGGCACAGATGGCCGCCCTGTAGGTAGTACAGGAATCCGCCGGTGAGATACATACCAGGTAGCTCCGACTTTCTCTATTCGAAGCTAGCCAAGTCATTCATCAAGCCATGAAGCCAAGGGAGGTCTCGCTACTATTGATCCGAGACCTGATATATAGAAACAGTGCATCCTTACCCTAAGACCCATCATCAACAAGACTCTCATCCACGTCTATCTTCAGTCCGAGCTCACACAGCTTCTCGTCTTCTTGATCATCATCTCATCTTTACTATCTCACGTCGTCCAAACATGTCACTGACAAAGTTCAACCCTTCCAAAGACATCCCAAACCTGGCCGGTCAAGTCTATCTGATCACTGGAGGTTCGTCTTCACCCTTCACTGAGCCCTCCAACCCATACTGACCGCGATCCCAACAGGAACTGCCGGTCTCGGGAAAGGCACAATCCTCTCCCTCGCTCCTCACAACCCCTCGCACATCTTCTTCACCGGCCGCTCCACCACCTCCGCCGAGAGCGTAATCTCTAACGTGCACGACATCGCCCCTCATGTCGGCATCACCTTCATCCCTTGCGGCCAATCCTCCCTCAGCTCCGTCCAGTCCGCCTGCCGGACCCTGCTCGCCAAGACAAGCACTCTCACCACCGTGATCCTCAACGCCGGAATCATGGCCGTACCCCCGAGCCTCACCACCGAAGGCTACGAGAAACACTTCGGTGTCAACCACGTCTCGCACGCGCTGTTCATCAAACTCCTCCTTCCCACCCTCCAGAAGTCTCCCTCCCCGCGGATAGTCACCCTGACGTCTATCGCGTCCCGCACCCACCCCTCCACCGGAATCGCCTTCCCTACCCTCCACACCACCCAGAACAACCTCGGCGGTCCCGGAGCCACGTGGACGCGCTACGGACAATCAAAACTCGCCAACCTGCTCTACGCCCGCGAGCTCTCCCGCCAGTACCCTGCCGTCCTCTCGCTCGCGGTACACCCGGGAGTCATCGCCACCGGTCTCGTGACCGGCATGTCCTTCTTCAATCGCTTGCTGTTGTACAGTAGGTTCGTCGGGAGGATGACGACCCAGGAGGAAGGGATCTGCAACACGCTTTGGGCGACTTGTGTGGGGAGGGAGAAGGTGAAGAATGGGGCGTTTTACGAACCGGTGGGCGTTGAGGGGAAGTTGGACAAGCAGATGGCCGACGATAATTTGGCAAGGGAGTTGTGGGACTGGACGCAGAAGGAGCTAGAGCCGTTCTCATTGTGACTCGGAGCCTGGTGATCGGACAGAGAATATAATTTGACTTTTCGGTGTTTTCTCTTTTGGTGTTGGCCTTAAATACCTGCTTGGTCTTGCTTGGTAGGAATCCGGATCATCGACATAACTATAATGATTACACAGTTCTCTAGACCACTCACGTATATACCTACACTTGCTCATGAAGCCAGATTACTACGTTCATAATACTCGATAAGACCACGATTCACAGGGTCTGAAATCTTGAACGGAAAAGCAGCCGCAGATTCATGGGTGAATCAACCTCGATAACTGTCACAGAATAGAACAGCGTTGACCACCTGTATATTTTTGACAAGTTGCGGTTTCTGTATGATTGTTCATATAGATACGTTGCCCCTATTCGCTGATGTGTCATGCTCGCTGCATTGTTACAAAGGAGTTGCAGCGCAGACTAAGTCATATTCTTATAAGGCAAAGAACAGCTGAGGCTTCTTGAGAGGTCATCATTGGTGCTCAAAGTTCAACCATGTTGCAATTGTCAGTTGTTCTTTGCGGTCTCCTTAAGTCCACCAGAAATTGATTACATAAGCAAACTCTCAAAGCACCTCAAGGTATCACCAGTCCACTCCGTATGCGAAAAGCATCAAAGTTCAACACTTAAGCACTGGTGATGGGGACAAACCTGTTAGAAGCATAGTCCGATAAGATGCCGCCTTCCAAAAAACGTAAAGTTGCAGCGAAGGTCGACGACGAACCAGCACAAATGCCCCAAGTCGAAACAGAGCAAGGTGGACCGTCTCAGGACACTTCCAATACAACCCAGGAGCGTCGGGAACGCTTCAAGGCTTTACAGGCACGAGCGGTAACGAACAGTTCCCCTATCCACGTCTTCCTAGCTAACTTACCAAAAGAAGAAATCAGCGGAGCGGAATATGAAAGATGCTGCGGCAGAATCGCAACGACTGGCCACCGATCCGAATCTTCTCTCCTCCCTCGCTCGAAAGCAGGCTTTCGCGTCGCACAACCTCCTGAAAGCCGACACGGCCGCAGCCGGGGAAGACTTTGAGCGGAAAAGGGCTTGGGACTGGACGATCGAGGAGTCGGAGAAGTGGGACAAGCGCATGGAGAAGAAGGGGAGGCACCGGGACGACGTGGCCTTCCAGGACTATCGGCAGGACTCGCGCAAGGTTTATAAGCGACAGTTGCGAGAGCTGAAGCCGGACTTGGAGGGCTACGAGAAAGAGAAGGCTGCCGCTGTACAGAAGGCTGCGATGAGTGGTGGATTGGAGATTGTGGAGACCGATGATGGTGAATTGGTGGCGGTCGATAAGGACGGCACTTTCTATTCGACGGCTGACAGTACGGATTTTGTGGCGAATAAGCCCGATCGCGCCGCCGTGGATAGGCTGGTCACGGATCTGAGGAAGGCAGAGGAGACGCGGTTGAGGAAGAGGAGAGATAGGGGCAAAGGCGACGATGAAGGCGACGTTACATACATCAACGATGCCAACCAGCGTTTCAATAAGAAGCTGGCCAGATTCTACAACAAAGTAAGTGCTAAGCTACGAGTGTCCATGAGGCCAACTGACAATATAATAGTACACCGCGGAGATTCGGGATAGCTTTGAAAGAGGGACTATGATCTGAGGACCAATGTGCGAAGCGAACTACATCGTTGTTTCTTGACCTAGCAGCATATGAAGGGATTACCACAAAGCTCACTCAATGCAATTGCTCTTACGACGCCAGACTCCCTGGTAGGAATTATCTACACACTTCGCTCACAACATCCCACGCCTCCATGCCTTGTTCGCCAGCTCTTCGATCCGGCTGGTACCGACAACACCACTGATACCCTCGTCCGCAATCGCCTCTACTACAGCCTCAGCAACCAGATCCGCCTTCAACGGCTTCTCCACAGCAGCGCCAGCCAACCACGTCAACCTTCCTCCTATTGCTGAATTCACCATATTCCCAGCGCTCCCGAAGAAAGCTATGGGAAGGGTGAAACGTCGAGAGTTATCGTATAAGAACCCAGGTCGAACAAATATACTCCGCAGCGTCGGGAAAGACGCTGCTATGGTAGACTCAGCCTCCCTCTTTGTGGTTATGTATCGGTTGGGTAACATTGGCGCTCCGGCTGCCGCGGAGATATACACAAACGAGGGCACTTTCTGCAGCGAGGATTCTTGAGCGAGAGTTATGGCTATGCGGGTTTGGGTCAGCTGAGTTGTTGTACGTCACCAATTTAAACACACCTGAGTCTCTGTTCATCAACTCGTAAGTCAATTGCCCATCTTTCTCTTGTGGGCGTAGGTCCTCGCCCTCCTGTCTTTCCAGTGGGTTCTGGCTTCCCCCTTTCGTCGCACTGAAGGCTCGCTGCAGTCCGCCCCATATAGACTCCTTCCCTTGTAGCACACCCTTGTAGTCCGCCTCTAGCAGTATGCCCATCGTATGTATGACGGCATCCGCATCTTTGAGCAGTGGCTTGTATGTCGAAGGCTTTAGGATATCCGCCTTCTCCCATGACACCGACGACGACCATGGAGGCGGGTTAGGAGAGGAAGTTACGGAGCTCCAAGTCGGTTCGCCGGAGCGGCTGCGCATGGTGTCAACCTTGCCAGATTACATGACTCTCGTTGTAGTACCTTATCGATGTTACATCCCAACCTCTTGCAACCGCTGATTTGCATATCCTCGTACCTGGTGTAGAGGTTAGCACTGACTAGCATCGTAGGAGGAGGTCCCTACCTAAGAAGCCATTTCCTCCACAAACTACAATCTTTCTCTTTGCCATCATGATAGCTCACTTCTGGTCTGTAACCAGTCTACAATCGCAACGTCCTTTTCACCGAAGAGGTGTGTACAAGGTGGACGAATAGCTGTCGGAATTGGAAACCGCGGTATTTAAGATCCAAGAGTATTGACATCAGAGAAGCACGGGCCATGCAAGACCCTGGACAAATCTTGCAGAAGATCGACCGCTAAGATCGCAGCACCGTGTTGACAGCTTCACTTGCCGCTCTCTCTTCTTTCCACACCTTTGAGATAGTACATGTAGCTGAATTCGATTACGCACGATACTTGAGCGATGCCGGCACTGGCGGGCACGAAACGTGTCAAGGTACGCTATTCTTCGCTACTCGCCATCGCAGCGATACTGACACTCCGAACAGGGCGTATCTGTTTTCAGACCGTTCGGTAAGGCTGCCACGTCCTACGAGATGCATGCAGTTCTTCACAACATTTGCTGACTGAAAGGGCTGATTACAGTATTTGGAAGTATTGCTCGGCCGATAGACCCGAACAAGAAGCCATCAGATCTGCCTGCCGAACATACTCATCAGTGGACTGTGTGGGTCAAAGGCGTGGACGACGAGGACATCTCGTACTGGCTGAAGAAGGTTCAATTCAAGCTGCATGAAACATACGCCAATTCTCTTCGCACGGTAGAGGGCCCGCCCTTTGAAGTCACCGAAACTGGCTGGGGCGAATTCGAGATTCAGATCAAGCTTTACTTCGTGCCAGAGTCGACCGAGAAACCTCAGACCATATGGCATGGGCTGAAGCTTCACCCATACGGGCCAGACGCGGAACAACAGCGAGAAAGAAGGGAACCTATCATCTCGCAGAACTACGAAGAGGTTATATTCAACGAACCGGTCGAGCAATTCTACGAGATCTTGACTGGCGCGACGGTACAACCCACCACGAAAGGAAAAGGGTCCAAGGGGTCGAAGCTGTCGGCTTATGGAAAGGGCAACGATGGTGGCAGGACCGCTGAGATTCCGTATGCCGAAAGTCCCGGGAATCCGTATAGCCAGAAAACGGAAGGGAAGGAGCTAGATCGCATGGGCGAGGCGATAAAGACTGTGGAGCAGATGGTGAAGGAGGAACGGGTATTGCTGGCTGAACGGGAAGTCAAGCTAGAAACTTTGAGGAAGACAGAGGGTGTACCGACCAAGAAGAAGTGATCAGATTTCGCTCAACCACGCCCTCCTGGCCCAAGGGTCGGAAACTACATTCTCGATCGGATTTGTCACTGGTATCTGGAGTCTGTTCTCCTATTTCTTGCGTCACCACATGTCCTGGCGGAAGACCCTTTGAATGCTGAGTCTGAGGACCTTCCACAAGTGTCGCACGCTTACTTCAAGATGCTCTCGATACTGTCAGGCGGATATATACGTGCCAAACTGTTGCCTGCTACCCTTTCTCGGGCTTTGAAGTGGGTGAACATCGCGCTACGCGGTCTGCCTCGGATATGACGCACATCAGCCAGATCACGCCACTCAAAGTTCCGCAGGACCTCAGAAGCATAAGACCAACTTCATCACCTTCCCATCGATCTTTATTCTAGGCCGCAAAACGTTCCAACCCTCTGACAATCGCCAATCCTGGAAGCGTTCGTCTCTCTGTCCCTTCGAAATCTGCACCTCAACAGAATTTAATCCCGTTTGAGCATTTCCTACTCGTACTTCCGGAAGATGTCCTCTCCATATCCCTCTCGCCAAAAGATATCAGAGATTATCGGCAGCTTGGCCCAAGGCAAACATGCCGACTTCTTCGCCCACGTCGCCAACGACGTCGACTGGATCATCTTGGGCCACCACCCGCTCGCTGGGCGATATCACGGCATCACGGAGTTTCAAGAACAAATCTTGGGGCGCCTGAATGCAATCATGAAGAATCCGTTGCAATTGAAGGTCCGGAGCGTGATTGGTGGCGGAGATGAGGAATGGGCGGTTGTCGAGTTGATTTTCGACTCTACTTGCAAGAACGGTGAGGAGGAGTGCTTCTTCACTGCCAATGGTGGTTAATAATTTTAATGGAATGCTGATTGTAAGTTTCTGGCAGGGCTCGAGTTTGATTACAGTACTGCGTGGGTCTGTCGATGGGACAAGGATGGCAAGATAGTGCAGGTCAGGTCGTACCCGGACTCTGCGCTCATCAAACAGGCGATTGAGGAGAACGAAAAGTCATGATGGATTGGCTAGGATGGAGTTGGGCACTCCATGGCTATGGGCGAGGTTTTTGTATTGGTGTGATGGGAAGGGAGCGCTGAGTTTCGAGGGAATTTTGGAGTAAATATCAGGCCATTGGAGTTGATTCCTGAATTGATCAGTTCATCCCGCTGCTCAGTTGGTCAAAGCTCAAAGCTCATAAGGTACCTAAGGTACGGTATTCGCATTTGTACATTAGGTAATCAATGTTGGAGATGACAAGGCGCTTGCGTTCTCGGCCCGCGCAAATTTCCGTGAATGTTCAAAGGAAAGTGCAAAGGAAACGCCCACTGTTATTCCGCCGTTAACGAACCGACTCGTACAAGTTGTGTACCTACACTTATAAAGAGCCGAAGCTTTCATGGCAATATCAGTGGTTCTTCGTCCGCCAGCAACCTCCCAGTCCTCTCCGACCTCCTTCGTACCCCCTTCGTTGGAATGGCTGTCAGGCACATGGCACGTAACCCACTCGACGCTGCCGATGTGGAAGTCAAAGAAGAACGTCCGCATCACATACTCACCCCTTCCAGCGGCCACCAGCGGCGTCTACCGTCTCGACGATCTAGTCACTTACCAGGCACTGAACTCTGACAAGGTCAAGACCGTACACGGCGTGGATACAGCGAGCGCGAAGGATTCGAGAGCCTGGGACTGGCGTGGTAAAGGCCTCCTGGCAATCGCTTCGTCACATTGGGAGATACTGGGTTACGGAGAGATCGGTGGGGAGCGGTGGGTCGTCACGTACTTTGCAAAGACTCTGTTCACCCCGGCCGGGATTGATGTTTATTCGTGGTCGGAGAATGGACTCTCGGAAGAACTTGTGGCTGGTATCACATCCGCCCTGAATGCGTTGCAGGATCGGGTTATGAAGATGCTTGTGCAGGAGATATCTGAGATTAAGAGGGACCATACTCGCCAGTGATGGGGGTAGATGCCTTGCTCGCTCTTCGTTCTTGGGGACCAGGTACAGGATGCATGCTAGTATTGGTGAAGTGGCAACAGTGAGGGCTGATCATGGATGATCGCATGGGCATTTGGTATAAAGCCTTTCAAGTAATGCAAGGAAGGATCATCTTCGAAAGAACCCAACTGCATCGGCGGGATAGTGGATCGACTACTGCATCGTGCTTCAGCATACAGAACCCGGTCGGTGAGCATCACATCCTATCGTGCAGATAAGAAATTCCTACTCATCTAAGGTGCTTTGCAGGTACTGGAGACTGTCGTGATATAAAGTACCATGATCTCCATCAACACTCCTCCAGCATTACTCCTCCGTCGTTTCCTCTATCAGCCTTCGTTCCATTGGTCCGTTTGACAGAGCCTTTAAGCGAGACCTTTTACGAGAGCTGGTGTTCTATATTGTTGTTAGATCTGACCTCCTTGCCATTTCACCGACGGCTTCGAACAGATTCCTGAACTTCATCTAGTCTCGTTCGCTGCGGCCATTTCAGTTGCTGGTCGCTCCCGATGTGGGGTCAGGATGCTTTCAGGAGATGATTCATCCAGGTACTGGGATATAAAAGCTCAGCACATGCTGAAGGCTACACTGACACAGGTAACGTCGGATATATCTGGTCGCTCGTTCCCTTTGTGCACGAAGCGTCTATAACGAGCTCGCCAATAGCACGTTCGGGTCTGCATACACTCTTCATAATCCGTTGCAAACATCGGAAGCTCCCCGGAAAGCAGCCTCTCAAACTTGACCGACGAGTCCAAAGCTAAGAGCTCTGGCGAGCGATCCGTTTCACACCTGGATACCGGGCCCCATTGGACTGGGAGTGGAGGGCCCGTTTATCGGGAATTTTCGCGAATTTGCCAAAGAGTCTCCTGTTTGTCGGGTCCCTATTCAGTGCCGCGCAACGTATGCTGCCTAACTTTCATTAAGGCTCACGTTACTCTACGATGTACATAACATATGGCAACTCATTCGCCCTATTCTGCTGGATCTCTTTTCACCGGACCGACGTATACCATGGTAGGGCGCATTAGCAAGAAAGGTGGGGAGACATGCAGAAACGCTGTGAGGGAACCGGGGCCGGCCGCCCCTCGACTCGAAATGGACTGCAGTGGTCCAGTAACGACTCTGCTCGGCCCTTGTTTTGCGATCCCTGCCAACATGAGTTATCGTGGATGCTGGAGATTTTTCTGCGTTGGGGACTCGTGGAGTGAGCCGACTGGAGCAGAGCAGGGTTGGACTCTGAAAGCAACACTGCATGATCGTTCGCCTCCTTGTTTCTTGATCAATGAATCAGCCAGCCGATTGAACCATCGCTTAAGATTAATCACCAGCCACGAGTTTATGGGTGGCCAAGCGGGTTTGCGCCTTGAGCTTCGTTGGGTTACGTGTATGCAAACCATGATACTCGGGGTCAGGGTATGCCCTTCGTATCGGCACCGTAACGGCCTCTTAGATGTCGTGAAGAGTATATGCGGTCGTGGTCACCTTAGCTTCGAACTAGATGTGACTCAGGGTCGTTCCCTAGCCACAGCCGGTCAATGCTTCAAGCCGCTGGCTGGTCCATGATGGGGTTGTTGTGCATGACTGTGACAGTTGCGACAGCTGGACCCCCAATAGAGACCCTGACCTCGAACACACGGAAGCCAACGACTTGCCACTTCAGCTTCGACAGGGTTCATTCTCAATTATGTGCCATCAACTTTCTGGAAATCATACTCCACAGGTTCAGAAAGGCGTACCATTATCTGCAGGAGGGGTAAGCACTTTGCAGTTGGTTTACCGGTGAATATTGATTAAGTCGCAGCACCATCAACCAGTACAGTTGGTCCAAGCCTTTGGGACTCTGCATATGAATGATTCTTGGGGATTTTCTTTTTCTAATTATTCTCCTGCGGGGTATGCATTTTCCTTTATCTCAATTCGTGGCTGCTATACTTCGTACATAACTGGATACCCCTAAGTCTTCGATCTCCAATAGGGTTGCTACAAGTTCACATGCGTCTGCCAGGGTAGCTCTCTCGGCCACTGCGCGCTTGACTTGCACCGCGACAGGTAAGCCTCAATGGCGACTTGGACTTCTGATGCAACCCACCGGTTTCGAGAGTAACATCAGCAACAAAGCGGCTCTCCAGAGTGATTCATCAATCGTCTTACGGACCTAGAGTCGTCAAAGGATCAAAGCAGCCCTCCACCGCTAAAACTCAAACGATGTTGCGTTTCTCACAGGCACCCGTGTTGCCATGGCAACTCTATCAACGGCGCGCTGTTCGATTGCGCCATTGGGTTCACCTTTACGAGAGAACCTGCCGACTTTGGCATGCAACTATGACCCGCGACTGATAGGCGCAACTATAACCAGAAGGAACCGCGAGACTCGCTACTTCGTGACCCTTAGCATCACGAGACGCTATACCACCTATACCACTACCATTCAATTAGAGAATGTTGCAACGGCCACCACAACAACAGTGCCAGTGGATAATACCGTCACAAGTGGCGGTGGTGGCTTATCGGCTACCGCTATTGGACTGCTTGTGGGAGGCCTACTTTTAGGTTTCACGTTACTGTTAGCTCTTTGCTTCTATCGAAATCCACCGCAGAAGCGACGCCACTATGCTCGAGATGGACCGCAGGGACCTCCTGGCCCGCCTGGCCTGCCCGGACTGCCTGGGCCCAACGGTCTACAAGGAGAACCTGGCCCACCTGGCCCGCGTGGACCACCTGGGCTCAACGGTCGACAAGGAGAACCTGGCTCGCCTGGAGCTCGAGGGATCGCTGGACCGCCGGGACGAGCAGGTGCAATGGGGCCAGCAGGTATTGAAGGACAACCGGGTGCGCCTGGAGCCCGAGGTTATGCTGGCCCGCCTGGAGCTCAAGGTTATGCGGGACCGCCTGGACCAGCAGGGGTTGCCGGCGCAGCCGGGCGAGTGGGGGCGCCAGGAGCTCCAGGCGCTCCAGGAGCTCACGGATATCCAGGGCCACCTGGACCACAAGGAGTACCGGGACTTGTCGGACCAAGCGGGCGTCCGGGAGCAGATGGAATACCAGGGCGAAATGTTTCACCTGGTCAAGAAGGCTTGCAAAGAGTACGTGGGGCACGCGGTGTGCAAGTGGTGCAAATCGTGCAAGGCGTGGAAGATCTATAGGGCCTATCTGGAAACCGGATAGCTTTTCTCAACTTTTGCTGGTCGGCAGGTTCGGATGTTTATGGCAACGTGGGAAGGAAGCCAGGCTAGAGCCTTTGATGACGATTCGGGCGCTGGAAGGTCCTTGGAATCCCTATAATACTTTGACTCGAATGCTCACAGTTAAGGACTGGAAAGTCGGAACAGTACTCAGTAGTACAATCTGTATGTCCGTTCCAGCACTATGCGTTCTACGATAGGAGACTTGGAAGGAAAGCTGAGTCTGGAGTGAGGTGGGCGGGTCGGTTCCTTTGTCAATAACTCAATCTGGAGCAGGAACTGGATAAGGTATGCTCAACGAGGTGACCCCTTTTCCAGGATAGGGAAGAGCCGCTTCATTAGGGAGGTGTGAGGAAAGGTAGATGCTAAAGATAGAAGTGCAGCCTCATACCTCATGCCTAAGCGAAACCCGAAGTGGCGACATGGCGACCCCACACTGCTCCCCACAACAGTGACGCCAGTAACATATCTCAAATCCACTGAGTCGGGCCTCACTTGCCTTGCATTGATTTGATACTTCGTAAAGATGGTTGAAAAGGAGAAGAAGGAGCACCGGTCGCACTTGCAGTGGTGGACTAAAGTGTACCGAGTACCCTAAGAAGCGTCGATCCCATTGCTTCGTTCCGAGGCGCAGCAAGCTTGACTTCGTACCTTACGGCTTTGTGTGAGTGCTCTGCTACCTACCTGACCTAACTTTTCAACTTCAGCTCGTTCCTTATTACTTATTACTATACTAACCTTTGCCTGCTTGACCTGCTTTCTTTCCTAGAGGCATCCGGTTCTGCTCTCTCCCTCTCTTTATCCGCCAGCACTCTCGTTTTCCACCTTTACAGTCACGGTCGCTACCGATAACGCCGCTTCAATAGATTCATACACTCCAAGCTTGGAACAGACGCATCGCCATGCTCGATCGACTGACTTTTCTATTATTCCTATTCTTCACTTCAGCCTCCGCGTTGCAGCCACGTACAGCGGACGTTGCATGTAATAACTCTCCAGACCTCTGCAGCAGATCTTACTCGAACATCACGCATCTCGGAACACATGACAGCCCATTCTTGAGAGATCAGTCAACTAGCTATTCCTTAGCCGGGAATCAGTAAGTCAAGCATGAGGAGGCCCGGCGAAAATGCTGACATGTGTGAGCAGATTCTATGATACGATCGCTCAACTAAATGCTGGGGTACGATTACTCACCGCACAAATACACAACAACAACGGGTTATGGCACTTGTGTCACACGAGTTGCGCGCTGCTGGACGCTGGAAGGGTTGGTGACTGGCTGGCGTCTATCAGGCTGTGGCTGGACAAAAACCCGAATGAGGTTGTTACCATCCTTCTTGTCAACTCGGACAACGCGTCCGCTGGCCAAATAGACGCCGAGTTTCAGGCTGCAAACCTCACGTCCCACGCATACATTCCGCCGTCCAGAACGACTGCTTTGGAGACATGGCCTACTCTCCGGGATATGATCTCGAACTCGACACGCTTGGTGGCCTTCATTGCTCCCTTGGACTCCGCGTCGAACGCCGTCGCTCCTTATCTCCTAGACGAATTCACTTTCGTTTGGGAGAACCGGTACGATATGATGAGCCCTGTCAACTTCTCCTGTCTTCCGGACCGACCACCTGCGGTTCGCGGGAACATTTCGGCTGCAATCACCTCAGGTCGCTTGACCCTCATGAATCACTTTCTCTATACTCCTGGACCCTTGGGTAGCGAACTACCCGACACCATACACATAGCAAACACCAACGCTCCGTCTGGCACTCTCGGTAATTTAGGAGACCGAGCGGCCACTTGCACAAATGCATTTGGCAAAGCACCGACCTTCATTCTGGTGGACTTTTATGATCAAGGACCAGCAATCACCACAGTTGATAAGCTTAATGGCATCAGTCCGGTTGGAAGGACGCCGGCTTTGACGTCCAACACTCCGACAAGTGCTGCCAGCTGTGGGAAAAGAAACCTGTTTAAAGTTCTTGTCGATATTACCAACACTGTTAGGGTTGGAGCCAAGCCCAGCATTGGCAATCGGATCTGGGTTTGAAGAGACCGGGGCAGTATACTTGGCGGCCTTCAGATATGAACGATAGTCGGGAGTTTCGTTGACGACACGAGTAGGTTGGATTGGAGTTCCCTCTCGGATGCGGGTTGGAGGGTATGGCGTGGCATGGCGAGGCGTTGTTGCCGGGGTACATTGATGGAAGCAGTAGGTTCACTGCTGAGCATTCGATGTATAACATGAGATTGTCACGATTGGCACGATAGACACACGGTTTAGATGATTCATTATGCTTATGATCCGCCGCTAGAATGTTGTTCACGGCAGTCACCTTCTCACTGAATGTCTGCTTCTTGTCAATTCTGGCAACAACCAGTCAGCATGATTGGCCTCCATGACCGCGTTGAGGTGATTCCAAAGCAGAGAAGGGTAATACACCGCCAGGGGTGCCTTCGTTATCATAATGTGTCCGTGAACATACCTTGACCCAACACGGATATCTGTTTGTATCCGCATGATGCCCTTCCGGTGTAGCATGGTATGAGCCTGACCTATCAGCCTCATCACATCGTCCCATGAGCCTTCTGTAAACAACAAGGTAAGCAATCCATCACGCTATAGCTCTGTGATATCATTCCAGCTCGACAACTTACCAACAGTGGTCCCCGCAGAATGCATCGAATATGACAAGGTACTCTTCTGCATCAGCCGCTGCACTTCAGCGACTTCTTGGGACACAGAAGCGGTGGGCGTGCCGAGCTTTTCGAAATCTCAGCGTCGTCTTAGTCCCGATGGGAAGATTGAGACTTACAGGGATGAGGCAGAAATCTGCGACGCATGATTCGGGGGTTTGCATGTCGCCATGGTCTCCTCTTTCTTTTGCTTCGGCCATGGTCTCTCTTATCTTAGAGTTACGATACCTGGTTATCCTTGATTGGGATTACTGGGGAGGTAAGGTAGGTAAGTAGGTTTCGATGAGAGGGCTCGCTTGATGGCGGCTTCGACGCTATGATGTCGGCGCCACAAGGGTCCTTCATGATGATCTCCAGCAACACAGTTTTGTATTGTATGGTTTGTACACATCATTGCTTTTGCTTCACTCATCACATTCCTCATCAAGAACTTGCTCATTCATCTGTCTCTTTCTGTCTGTGATTTTTTAGATTCATTGGCTGGAACAAGGACGCTCTTAAATAACAGCGTACCAATAATCGAATATCGATGATCGATGTGACATATAACCCAGAGCTGCCTCCACAGATATCACTCCAGTATCTAGCAGAAGGCGCAGCAAACATCGTGTATCGATTCGCCATGCCTCCAACAAGTCCCAGCATAGCTGCAGACATCACTCCGGACGACGGCGATGGCTCCGAGTCTACGACCCCTCCGCCAAGTGAGATAGACGCCTTACGCTACGATCCCGTACTGCACGGTAAGCTGCTGCGGTTGAGGAAAGGCCTAGCATCGACGGTGTCTAATGAGGAATCTTTCAAACGCTTCCAGGACGTTATCCGCCCTTTATTCCCGGTGGAGAATCTCGTGGAGCAAGTCCTAGTTCGCTTACCCTCCCGTTTGATAGCGGACTGTAACAGGCAACTACAGTTGGAAGAAAAGTCGGGAGTGAGGCCGAAGAAACGGCGTGGAGTCTACTTGGCCGCGGATGAACCGTACGGCACTCTGATCACCGACATGAGCCCCAATGGAGATGCCGGGGAAATCCTTGTGGAATTCAAGCCGAAATGGCTGGCGCAGTCCCTATCTGCACCGCCCGGATCGGCCAGGTGCCGTACGTGTGCTTTACGGGCTATGAAGAACCGGCAGCGAAGAGGCGGGCCGGAAGATACAAGTCTGTCGTTCTGCCCGCTGGATCTGGTGTCCCTGGACAGGGCCAGAGTGGACCGGGCTGTGACGGCCATCTGCTTATCTTTGAAGGATGCACAATCGCATCACACGAAGCTCCGGAGTCGGCTGGCTGGCTTTTTGTACGAGAATCCGCTTCTACGGAGGCTGCAGCAGTTGCAGCTGGATTTGGACAGGGTGGGGATTTTGGAGGTTGATGTCACGTCGAGAGACTTCTTGACGGCCATGACGTTGAGAGATTGTACGTTGTTTGTAAAGGTAAGATAGTTGTCGAATAAGCAGCTCTCAGAAATGCATGTCGCTGATGGATGAGCCCCAGTTACCTTTAGATAATGATCGTGCTATAGAGGCAAGGCTTGGAGATCTGGATCTCAAGTCTTCGGCTGGGCAGAAGGCTGAGTATTGGAGGACGTTGGAGAGAAGTCTTATTGATGGGGGCTGGTATACGGGGACGGAAAAGGATGTATAGGCTGCCAGGCGTTTTTGTATGATATAGAGATGATACCAATATGGGTTTCAAACCATCTATTCAGTTTCCTTGCTATACCTAGGCAGTATCATGACCATGGAGGCTACCTCGAAAGATCAGATGCAGTGGGCTGCCACGTTGGTACCTGAAAGGAAAGGGTGTTACATAAGACTGTATCAGTCGCTGGCGCGACCGTGATTAATATTGATGGAGCTTCATTCGTCACTGTAAGTCTGTAAGTACAAAGTACGAAAGGTCTCAACGGACTGGTAATCAACGTATTTCGGGGCCTGTAATGTTGCATCAACAAATTGTTTCATTTATTTGTAGTGGAACTTCGGAGATTTTAGGGTCTCTCAAGATACTTGAAGATAGGCATTGTACCATTGATGCGTCTAGAGCCGCAAATACGGAGATGTAAACAATGATGTATGACGAACACTGACAGGGATTAGCGGCATGAAAAGATTCCGCTACGCCGGGACCCTCATTCTTCTATCACCCATTAATTATCGCCATCGTTACGGAGCAACACAAACAGCCGCTTGTTCCATCCCTTGAACCAACTGTAAATACCTGATCGAACAGGTATTCAGATGTTAAAGAAGAGGATCTTCGCTGGAAGCTCTAGTCGATTGTTGTCTCCACAACCCTCCTGATCTCATCACGAGATCAACAACAACACACCCGACGTTCGTTTCCAATATCATACACGCAGAGCTCCTATCAAGCATAGCAAGGGCTCCTTCCTACGGACCACCCTACAATTCGCCTATAGATGCGCCACCATGGCGTTCAACTTCAACTGGTCGCCGCTGACGGCAGACGCATCTTTCTACACACGCGCGCAAGAGCTGTTGACTACCGCTCTGAACAAGTCACCGAAGCCTCCCATCATCGTCGATGATATTATCGTCAACGAGCTCAATCTCGGCTCCGTCCCTCCGGAGTTGGAGATACTCGAGATTGGCGATTTGGCGGAAGACAGGTTTCGGGGCATCTTCAAAATGTGCTATACTGGGGATGCCTTTCTTACGCTGAAGACAAGAGTGCAGGTATGCGGCCAGAATATGCTGCTTTCAAGACACCACTGAACGTGCCTGCTGCTCCATCGGCCATGAAGCTACTATACAGCAACAACGCTACAAGGCATTGGTCAAGATCGCTAATATGTTGTCGTTTTATTAGGCAAACCCTCTCAATACTTACCTCTCAATGAAACCCTCCTTTGCGTCGCCCCAGCCTTTGGCAGCTGCGTAAGAACACCCGGTGACTAAGGACGTCCTGAAACTAAAGCGTCCAAACAGATCTGGTCTTACCATACCACTACAAATCACACTCTCGGAAATCAAACTATCGGCGTTCATCATCCTCGTATTCTCCAGACAAAAGGGTTTAACACTGGTTTTCAGAAACGATCCCCTTGAGTCGCTCAAGGTATCATCGACTTTCGATTCTATCCCTTTCGTACGAGAATACCTCCAGAAAGAGATTGAGGGCCAGCTGAGGGTTTTACTCATGGAGGAGGTACCGGCGATCATACACCGTTTGTCGCTACGACTGTGGGTGCCCGAATACGGCGCAAAGGAAGTCGAGGAGCTGCTCCAAGGGATGAAGAAGTCAACAACGGAAGAGAGGGTCGTTGATCCATTCGCAAGCGCCCCGCAAAATACTTTAGATCTTTCGGACGGCGCTCTCGATAACCCGCAGGCCACAGCCTTGTCAATCGACTCAGGCTCAGAATATTCCTCTTTCTCCCAGAAAAACTTGTTACGTCTTGCAGCGTTAACCGATGCTCATCGCACGCTATCATTATTCACACCATCGATACAGGATGCCGTCTTTCGAGCTTGGGCCGGCCCTACCGAACGTGGCGAGGCTCCTGGCCTGAGCCCCCCATTGTCTACGCCAACGGTTCCTCCTTTTTCGCGGATGCAATCATATACCAATGGTAGCACTACTTGCACCTTTAGCGAGACCTCGCACAACAACCTCAGACCAACCCTCTCGAGCTTCAGCTCTGCCGCGTCGGGCCTCAGCTTAGGTTCCAATCGCCATCTCAAGCCGCATGCTGGACGGAAGAGAAAGAATAGGGTTGTCAACTTGCGCCGTACAAGAGTTGATGGTGATGATTCGGCAAGCGTGAGCGATGGGAGTACCAGGTCCACCGCCGCTTCGAGCGCTGCATCAGAGATGGGTGACCGGTCTGTGGTGGACGAAAGGGAGCTTCAGCCAGCAACACCACTCCGATCTCCCAGCAACCGACTCAAGCCTCGAAGTACTTACGACAACACTGATTGTGATAATACACCCACACAGCGACGGCCCGTCACACCGACGACACAACCTTCAACCTCGTCATCAAGCAAGCAGGAGCAATCAGACCTTGACTCTAGAGAGACTGTCGACAGTTCTCCCTCGAGCAGACTTCAGCCACGACGGCCTGCACCTTTTGTACATCAAACTTATCGGCCACAGCAAGACTGTCCAGCGTCCCACACTTACCTGCAGGAGAAAGGGGGCTCTGACTCCTCAATCTTTACCCGTCGCACCGGCCAGTCCGTCATCTCACCAAGACCACTACTCGAGTCGCCGGCGAGCGGCATCGTAGAACGTGCATGGATGATGAAGATGGCAGGCGAAATCGCCCGCAGGGTCCAGGACGAGAAGACCACAGATGACAGTTTGTGGAATACAGCGGACAGAGAAGACCTGTCGCCGCCGCCGCCAGCGTATGGCATGTAATCTCCACTTGTTTTTAGAACAAGCGTGTACAGTACTATGTGTAGGAATCAACAGTCAAGCGCAGTATGGCAGCATGGGCCGCAACATTGCGCATAGACTGAACTCTCACTTAGCTAATTCTTGACAAAATTTCGTCCCGATCAAAAAAACCAACTTCGTAATAGGATGAAGCATATACAGGGTTGTCCAACCACGATATGCAGTCCCCCTCAGTGTTGGTATAATGGAAGTCCAAACTATTTTCTAGTATTGTTCCTAATTGCAAATCATTCCTAGGCTGTGCGATAAGCAGCAAGTATGGTCCTGAGTTGTAAATGAATGCGGTTGCGGCTCATCACCAAGACACGAATCATCATGCTTTTGTTCAATCTCGTTTGATGTTATCAACCATACATGAATAATGATAGACAGAAATCTATGCAAGTTTATGAATTATAAGCGAATGTTAATGAATCGCTCACTGCTCATCTCTTCTCAATCACCAGGATCATTTGCCGGACTCCTCCAACACCACGCCCTGATTAGCACACACCAGCGTCGCAAACTTACTAATCGTCAGCGTGGGCCCCAGTAGCTGCTGGAAAGGAATATCGAGAGCGTATTCCTTGAAGATCCAATTGCGAAGCTCGGCGCCAATCATGCTGTCCAAGCCATAGCTGGCAATTGGGACACTTGGGTCTCCAAATCTGTCGAGTTCGACCAGCAAAAGTCTTGCAAGCTTGTTGGTGAAGTGTTCCGAGACGAGCTCGACTGCTTCGACGGGCGATTTTGCGGCCTGAACACTCGCAAGGATGGATTCATCCGATCCACCAGAACTGGCTTCTGGGTTTGACGCTTGGATTGTGTGTAGAAGCGAGCTAAAGCGTGTATCTTTGAGCCAGAAGCTGTCGGTGGTTTCACTTGCATTGATCGATTTCTGAAGCTTGGCCGGATCCAAGCCGACGATGATGTGATGTGCTGGATTGGTACTGGTCTGGGTGAACATCGAGGCTTCGAAGGACTGTAACAAATGCTCTTCATCGATTCCGTAGATTCCCTTTCGCTTCAACGCTTCTTCGACTTCGGGGTGCTCAGCAACGTAGCCGACACCGAGGACCATAGGCAAGACCAAGGATACTGCTGGCTTACCTGCCGCCACTCGGTGAGCAGCTAACAGGTCGAGGAAGCCGTTCGCAGCAGCGTAGTTGCTTTGACCGGGCGTACCGAGGGTTCCAGATGTGGAGCTAGTCATGATGAAGAAATCGAGCCGAGTGTCCGCAAGCGCTCGGTGAAGATTCAAGGCTCCATTGACTTTCGGCCTGGTGCAACTGATCCAGTCGTCATAGGACATCTTGTGAAAGAGACCGTCCTAAACCGCGTCTCATTAGCTGTTGCACCATGGAAGTGGACATATGGTAACATACTCTTAGGACCATAGCAGCATGGACAACGCCACGCACAGGATATTCAAGTGGTATACTCTTCAAAGCCCTATCCACGTCCCCTCTGATTGTAGCATCACCTCGTATAACTTGAACCGAAGCTCCAGCATTTCTCATGTCTGCGACGAGAATGGCGGCTTGTTTAGAATCTGTGCCAGAACGAGCCATGAACGTGAAGTGTCTGGCACCCCTCTCCATCATCCATGAGCCAAGACTGCGCCCGAGGCCTCCGAGAGCCCCGACCAAGAGATACGTAGCATCTGGTCGAAGTCTGAGGGAAGGGGTACTGGGCAAGACATTAATTTTATGGTCGGCTTTCTCGTAACTTATCAAAGCTTTGCCCTGCGTAAAAGACTGTGAGAAGGAGCTAACGACTGTGTCGAGTTTTGCGAGATGGCTGATGCGTACAGGCTTGATAGCCGGGATGAGGTTTTGGCGATGGAGCGAATACGCGAACTGGAGCAACTTGGCCAGAACTTGCGGCTTCGCCTGATACAGGTCCACCAAGTCAAACGAGTGATAGTTCGCTCCATGGTGCAATGGAAGGCTGTCAAGTACGCTTCGCTTGAGCACGTTCTTCCGACCAAAGTCAACAAATCGACCAAAAGGAGCAATGCACCTCCAGCACTCGCGAGAAACGTTGCTGTCCACAGAACCAGAGCTAAAGACGACATCAGCTCCATGGCCATTGGTGAGGTCACTCAACCGTTTCGGAAGGGACTTTTCGGATGAGTATATGATCTGGTCTCTGGTCAAATGACACTCGGTCATCAGTTTCTCTGCCTCTGCCTGGGACTCAACGACGATGAAGGCCTTGGCTTTGCGCCAGTGACAAACACTCAAGGCTGCAATCCCACAAACGCCTGTACCATGAAGGATGAGGACGATTTCATTCTCTTCGAGGGTTCCTAATCCATGCAGTGCGGTTGCATACGCTATCGGAAGCGTTGCCACTTCTTCTGGCCGGTCCTTCTCACTGACCTTTAGTACGAGATTCGAGGATGTACGCTGAAATGTGCCAAATTTATTGAAACTAAACCCAAACACATAATCACCTGAGCGATGGTCGTCAACTGCTGACCCAACATTGGTTATTTGACCGTAGATCTCATGGCTGAACGTGGTGGGGTAGTCGGTTCCTTTGATGATATCGGCATCCTCTTTGTTGAGTCCCGCGTAAACAACTTGGACCTCGACCTCATTGGCCCCTAGGGAGTCATCTGTCCGTGGATCCACTTCAAAAACGAGTTTCCCAGGTTGTATCTTTCCAGTCAGATGTGCTGTAGAATCATATTGGATGGCTTCTGCATCACTCTCGTTGAGTGTATATGTGGCATTGAGATCATGTAGAGGCTCAAGCCGACTAATACAGACTTCACCGTTTGCCACATAGTATTCAGATTCGTGGGGAGTGCCCTTCTCAAGCTGCCTCTCGGTAGAAGCAACAATGATACGCACGACTTCTGACGTTGGTGTAGAATCGAGATCAAAGTCCAGGGTAGTCAAGTCAAGCAAGGCGTTCTCGGATGTCAGTGACCTCGCCAGGCCTGCCGTCATGCCATACGCTGGCTCCTTGGCGTTAAGCAAGCCTCCGCGTGTGACCCAGAGAATGGACGATGCGTTGGACGAGATGTGTTGGAGGACCCTTAGCTCTTTCTCCTGAAGAGATGCCAATAGAGGGCTATCTAGATCGGCAAGGAGGACGACATGTTCGCCGGGTTGGACATCACATCTGTCTAACTCACTTTTGCGGGTGGACCAGCCCTTCTCCTCTGCGGCCTTCTCAATCCAGGTAAAAAGCCCATCCGGTTGCTTGCGGTATACCAAGAGAACCTTTCTGTCAATGGTAGGGGTGCTAGACTTATGTTCAACTGTCATCGCGGTCGACAAGACGAATTTGGACGATTTAAAGTCAATCCCGGAAAATCCAGCAGCGCGCAGGGATTCAGCTGACAGTCTATTAGCTGACACCCTTTCAAGCACCAGCCGGCCGCCAGATGACAAAAGGCGGTGAATATTCCGAATAATATGCGAGTTCTGCAAGCCCTCAGGAGCAACGACAAAGTCATAGATTCCTTCCGAAATGTTCTGATTGTCCAGGGACGTGGAAAGATCGATTTGTATAAAGTCGTCATCTTTATACTCAGCGGTGAGTGTCTCACCACTGTCAAGAGGTGCGTCCGACGAATACGTGACGGTACAATGATGAGGCTTTGACTTGAGCAGAATTGGTTTGACATCTTTGGATCCAATCATCAGTATCTTGGCCTGCGTTCTTTTGTGTGCAACGTGCTCAACAAGTGTGTCGATATCCATGTTGACCGAAGACTTTGAAAGCCCCAAACTGTCAATGTCTTGCTTCCAAACCATGTGCAAGTATGGTTGAGTCTCGATGGCCTCGTGGAGTCGCTGGGGCACTGCAGCTTCGTATGCAACACAGCGCATATCAGTGATGTGCATAAGGACCTCGCCATCGCATGCAACCAGCTCAGATCCACTCACGAATGAGCGAATCCCACGCTGATCGGTCCAAGAAAATGCTGAGGCCTTGGTTGTATCTAGTTGCTTAGCTGTTGGAGGCCAAATTGCAACTTCATCCACTTGAATCGGTACTGCCCCGCAAGTCATGTCATTGATTCTTCCCGCATAGATGGAAACGATGATAAGCTGCAAGCATGAATCAACGGTACTAGGGTGAAATATATGCCGTGATTCACCTTCCATGATGCCGCAATCCCGTTTGAGTGCGGTCTTCGATGCAGCAACGAAATTCTTACCATCAGACTGGATGTCGTCCATATCCCGGAAGGTTGTACCGTAATTGAATCCCACATCTTTCAGGGCCTGGTTCCACGATTTCCCGCTTGCCCGATGTGGTAGATTGGGGACTACCTTCGGCTTCTGGCTCCTCTCACGAATGTTGATGCCAATGGTCCCTGTCATGTGGTCGTTACAAGTCCCTTCGCTTGAGATAGAGGACACATTGAAATCCCACCAAGTACTCTGTGCCTCTCCCTCACTATGTATGGAGGGGTGCATGGTGAGCATCGTTTCAATGCCGTTGTCATCGTCCGGCGTCACCAACGCGGCCTTGATGGTGACGTCTCGCAAAACATATCCGTGTATTTGAACCGGATTAGGACGGTTTTCATTCAGCTGAGTTATTGCTTCCATTGCCATAGAGAAGTATCCAGCTGCCGGGAAGACCGCTTCTCCACCAAGTGAATGGTGGCGGAGCCATGGGACATCTCGAATCCTCAAGACGTTTCTCCAAGTTGGATTATGCGCGGAGTCCCCAGGAACCCTACGACCAAGAATGTCATGGCGATCATGGCGAGGGGCCCGATGCTCGGCGCTTTGGCGTGGCTCCGCCCATAAGTTCTTCGCATAATTCCACTGATATGTTGGCAGGTTTACTAAGATCGATCCTTGAGTCGAAACAATCTTTCCACCAGGAGACACTGCTTCTATGCAAGTAACTCGCTCCATATCGAGTTTGTAGTCTCGAAGATAGAGCTCACCAGCAACCTTGAGGAGCTGGATCGCAGCATCCTCATTGCGTATAAGAGTTGGAAGGTAGCCTAACTTGTCGAATCCATTGGAGATGCAGATTTGGCGGATTGGTCCAGACAAAGCAGAGTGGGGGCCAATCTCAATCAAAAGATCCACGGAAGAGAACTCTTCGTCTGTAGCGATTGTTTGGATCGCCTGGTTGAACAAAACAGGGCTGACAAGATTCTTGCTCCAATACCCATGAGACAACACAGAATCATGAGCTAACTTCGAGTTTGTCACAGAAGAGACCATCCTGGCACTTGATGGAAGCGGTGATTCGAATGCCGTATGAGCCTTAGCTTGAAGCATCATCTCTTGATACTTGGACGAAACTGTCTTCATATGATGTGAGTGATAGGCCTTGCCGCCGGTCTTGACTGGTCTTGCGAAAATGCCTGTTTCAACAAGTTTGACTTCAATGGCGTTGATAGCATCTGCATCGCCACTGAGTGTCACACTTGACGGAGAGTTGTGACATGCAATGACAACTTTGCCTTGGAACTCTTCAATGTATGGTTGAGTATCTTCAGCTCCGAGCCCAACGGCCAGCATAGCGCCATTGGTATCAAGATCGCAAACGACGCTTCCACGACAATAGGCTACAATGATGGCTTCAGTGGCTGAGATCAGTCCAGCTGCAAAAGCTGCGGCGATCTCCCCAGAGGAATGTCCTACTGTAACGGTAGGTCGAACTCCCCAGTGTGCCAATAGCTCCACTATTCCGATTTGAATAGCGGTACAGAGAGGCTGAGAGAACTTTGCTTCGTTGACCCTGGAAGTTTTAGCGTCTTCTAACAGCATATCCTCCAAGGTCCAATCTGGTCCGTCGGGTAGATTTTCGAGGGCGAAGTCGAGCTTCTTGATAGTCCGTGTGAAGCTCGGGTAATACATCATCAATTGACTGCCCATTCGAGCCCATTGAGCTCCTTGCCCAGTGAAGGCGAATCCAATCGTAGGCGAGCGTTTTCTGTCCGCATAGGAGAAGCCTTCACCTGAAGCCTTGAAGGAGTCGCGAACAGAGCCATTGGAAACAACGAGAAAACCTCGACTTCGTTGAACACTGACTCCAAGCGAGGACAGCGTTCTAAACGGGTTTCTAGGTCGGTGGTACCTTGGCGAACCACAGAAGTGATCTCCGTGCATAGTTCTGAGAGGAGCGTCCTGTTGTGCAGGACATAGGCCAGAATCCAGAAGCACAACTTGTAAGCATTGCCGTTAATCCTGCACGCAACAATATTAGCCATTGAATGAAGCAAAAAGGCATCTCAACTCGGTGGTAGGTCAGGAAGTGTACATTCGGTCATGCTTTCCCTTCAACTGTAGACTTCCAACGGGACAGAGAATTTCAACGTACACCCAATATAGCATAAGAACAAATGCCGCAATATCAGGCTCTTGAATCCCTAGCTGCCTCATTTCAGTCTCCAGATTCTGGACCACCCACGCTGCTCCAGGTCTCTCCTTGATGGGTAGTTTGAAATACTTTATCAAGGCGTCTGTGGATTTCTGCTTAGCCTCGTACATCTCCTGTGAAAACACACGGGGAATCTTGTATGTGAGCTTCCAGCTGTTGTCGTCAAAGTCGAAGGAACCTTGAAAAAGATTCAGCTCAATTTCTAGAAGGCGATTTCCGAAAAAAGATCTTGTTGCTGAGTCTAACAGAACTTCACGGCACCATCCAAGAAGAGATACTATCTTCGCGTCCTTGGTTGATGACGAGATAATCTTGCTGGAGATGTTATACCATTTTAGTGAGTTGTGGATGTTCGGCATGAACGTGCTCTGGAGAATCTCCAGAGGTTTTTCAGGATAGAGCTGCTGCCAATAGAAATCCTCACTGAGTTTAGTGAGCAGTTTGTGCAATGGGTTAGGGCTCAATATGGCTGAGCCTGGACCATTGTTGGCAGGCTTTTCTCACATTTTTGCAATGGCAAAAGGGGTCACACCAAAGCAAACCATCATGTCTCAAACATATTCGTCAAACATAAGTGATGTAGTATTCTTGTACACCGCGGCTACATCTTGTGGCGAAGTAATAATGCACAGCTTTTGTCCGGCCACAGTGATTATGAATGGCTCACAAGCGTTCTGAAAATATTCTCTGCAACCACATTAGTACAGTGGAGAAGACAGTGACGGTGAGGATGTTCTGACCTGCCATAAGTGAGAGTTCCATGGGCATCCCTAAAGAAGCTTATTGCATGGCCTGTAAAGGAGGAAAAGGAAAGGTCAGTCATTGTTGAAAATGGGTAAAATTCGGGAAATACAGTGTACCAAGAACTGCCAATTCCAAAGTCAGTCAGTTGACTAGAAATACCCATGGAAGTACTCACATGGTATCCAGTATGGCACTTTCTTCGGCTCTTGCGAGTGCGTGATGGGGATGATCATGAATTTTCAGAGTCTCCATGTCAACCGCGCAAGTGCTGTGACCACGATGAGAGAAGGTACGTGTAAGCCATGCAGATCTATTTTGGCAAAGGCCAATACAAACCTTGGGAATAGTTCTTGGGTGATCTTGAAGAACATAGTGAATAGAATTGAGGAAGGTGTGGTTTGAAATGATCGGGGACTCCCTCTGACCTGGGGAATACCTTAGAAGCCTTGCTCAGAGCTCAGCTTTGAGAAGTAAGTCCTGCTTCGCCACTGTTTTGCATAAGGTATGGCTGATGTGAAAGGGAGTACTTGCATGCAGCAAGCCTATCCGAGAGGACGGGTTCATTTCCACTGGAAATGCGACAGACTCGGCTAGCGTCGGGGTTCAGGCTAACCGAAAACCGTCGAATCTCGGTGGGAATGAACAAGTGGGAATGAAGCTTGGGTT
>JAABUY010001653.1_pt1 | contig 28988 bp, 29 predicted proteins | sample 5560271 | NCBI WGS metagenome assembly JAABUY01 (sample SAMN10711886, study PRJNA513374) | rock metagenome | isolation source: Antarctica rocks | place: Antarctica: Victoria Land, University Valley | reverse complement strand
AGTCGAGGTCACCGCCGCCGAACTCGCGGCGGTCAACCTCACCCGCCACTCCTTCCACGGCGAATGGAACTACTCCATCAACCCATCATCTAATTGATGGACGAGCCCTTAGGGGGCAGTCGGTCGCGCCCTCGGGCGTGCCCAGCTACTCCGACCTCCAGCAGGCGATCAAGACGGTCACATGACCGCGGTCAGCCACGCCGGGATGTCGGGCCGCCTGCGGGGCGCGACCTCCGGGAGGCGGCTGGAGGTGGCGATCGTGGTGCTCTGCCTGCTCGGCATCGCCGACGCCGGCTACCTGACCTACGTCCACTACGCCGGTTTGAAGGTGCTCTGCCTGGCCAGCGGCGGCTGCGAGACCGTCCAGGCCTCGCGCTGGTCCAAGCTCGACGGCATCCCCGTCTCCGTGCTGGGTCTGATCGGCTACATCGCGATACTGGCCGCGCTGACCCTGCGGACCGAGTTGGGCCGAGCAGCCGCCTTTGGGGTGACGTTGATCGGCTTCGGCTTCAGCATGTACCTCACCTACCGGGAGCTGTTCACGATCAAGGCCATCTGCCAGTGGTGCGTGCTCAGCGCCGTGCTGATGACCGCGTTGACGGTCCTGACCGCCATCCGCTTCCTGCGCAGCGCCAATCCGTGACGATCCGCATCGCCCGCTCGGCACGCTGGGCCGGGCGCGCGAGCGCTGCTCAGCTCTTGTGAGCCACCAGTACGAGCCCCAGTACGACGATCGCCGCAGCCAGGACGAGGGCCCCAACGCCCAGCGCGGCGTAGGCTCCCGCCGCGCCGGTGCGTCCCGCGCGGCGCATGTCCCCGGAGCGCGCGGCCCCGAGGATCGCCACCGAGAACACCACCGACACCGAGACACCGGCCACCAGCGAGGTGACGATGAGCCTCAGCAGCGCTCCGGTGTCGACGGAGGCGAGACTCATGGGGCCACCGGGGCGGGCGTAGCCTGCGCGACCCGGCGCACTAGCACCAGAGCCAGTGCCGCCAGCAGCACGAGCGTGATCACCAGCGGCCCCGTGGCGCCGTGGCCGAACAGGGTGCAGAGGCCGAAGACGCCGGCGCCGGCCGTCGCCGCCGCGGGCAGCGTCAGCACCCACGCGCCGACGATGTTGCCCGCCACCCCCCAACGCACCGCCGAGAAGCGCTTGGCGGCCCCCGCGCCCGTGATCCCGCCCGAAATCACGTGGGTCGTGGACAGCGGGTAGCCGACGGTCGAGGCCGCCAGGATCACCGCCGCCCCGGCTCCCTGCGCCGCGAAGCCCTGAGCCGGATCCATCTTGATGATCCGCGTGCCCATCGTGCGAATGATCCTCCAGCCGCCGCTGAACGTACCCAGCCCGATCGCGCTGGCGGCCGCGATCACCACCCAGGCGGGCACGTGGAAGGCGCTGGCACGGATCGTCCCGTGGGCGACCAGCGCCAGTGTGATCAACCCCATCGTCTTCTGCGCGTCGTTGGTGCCGTGCGAGAGCGCCAGCAGCCCGCTGGAGGCCAGCTGCCCGGTGCGGAAGCCGCGGTTGACGGGGCCCGGACGTAACCGGCCCACGATCCGGTAGATCAGCACAATGGCGATACCGGCCACCAGGAAGGCCAGCAGCGGAGAGACGAGCGCGGGCACGATCAGCTTGTCCAGCAGGCCGCCCCCGGAGACCGCCGAGGCCCCCTGGGCCGCCCACACCGAACCCACCAGCCCACCGATCAGCGCGTGCGAGGAGCTGGACGGCAGGCCCAGGTACCAGGTCAGCAGGTTCCACCCGATCGCTCCGATCAGACCGGCGAATACCACTGTCGTAGTGACTGCGTGGACGTCCACGAACCCCTTGCCCACGGTGGCGGCGACCTTCAGGGAGACGAACGCGCCCACGAAGTTCAGAGCCGAAGCCAGGGCCACGGCCGGCCGCGGGGCGATCGCGCGCGTGGAGATCGCGGTCGCCGCCACGTTGGCGGTGTCATGGAAGCCGTTGGTGAAATCGAACGCCAGCGCGGTGGCGATCACGATGACGAGGATCACGTCGCCGCTCATCCGCTCACTGGTTCTTGATCACGATGCCCTCGAGGATGTCGGCCGCGTGCTCGGTGGCGTCGATCGCGTTCTCCAGCCGCTCGAAGATGTCCTTCCAGCGGATCACGACCATCGGGTCGATCCCGGACTCGAACAGCGACGCAATCGCCTCCCGGGAGATCCGGTCCCCCTCGTTCTCGAGCCGGTGAACCTCGACGGTGTACTCGGTGATGTCGTTGAAGCCGCGCATCAGCGGGATCGCCAGCGCGATCTGCACGGCGCCATCCCGCAACACCGCCGCCAGCGCCTGCGCCTGGGTCATCGGCGCCTCGATGCGATACAGGCCGAGGTAGTCGGCCACCTCCTCGATGTAATCGACGATGTCGTCCAGCGCGGAGACCAGCGCGAGGATGTCCTCGCGGTCGATCGGGGTCACGAAGGTCTGGTTGAGCTTGCGGATCACCTCGTGGGTGACCTGGTCCCCCTGCTGCTCGCAGACGAAGATCTCCCGCGCCAGCTCCCGCGTGTCGGGGAACGAGGCCAGCATCTCATCGAGCAGGCGCGCGGCGCGGACAATGTTCTCGCCGGCGCGGTCGAACAGGTCGAAGTATTCGTGGTTGCTGCCGCGCAGAAGATCTGAGATGGGGGCCATGGGGTGCTCGCCGCGGAGCTTAGGCTCTCAGCCGGTCGGCGGTTTGTCCGCCGCCGGGCCGATCATGCAGGCGTGAGCTGGCACCGAACACCCGACGAACGCGCGCACCGGCAGGTGGCAGTCGTGGACCTGGGCTCCAACTCCTGGCGCCCGTTCGTCTTCTCGCGCTCCCCCGGCGCCTGGTGGAGGCCGACCGACGAGCTCGGGCCTGGGCGCCTCTGGCCGGCTCAGCGAGGCCGCGATCACCCGCGGCCTGGAGACCCTGGAGGTCTTCTCCCGGTTCTGCGGCGCCTACGGCCTGCGCGGCGACGATGTCCACGTCGTGGCCACCAGCGCCATCCGTGACGCAATCAACCGTGAGGATTTCCTGCGAGCACCTCGAGCGCGGCCGCGACCAGGCGGTGCGTGAGGTTCGGCTGCGGGTCAACGGGGACGGCATCGATCTCCACCTCCAGGCCGACGCGACCTGACGCTGCTCCGCTGGAGCGTCGAGCGCTACGGCGACGATCAGGCCTTCCAGCGCGTCTTTCACCGGCGCCTGCTGATCGGATGAGGCACCCGTCCGAGGACCTGCCGCGCGTGCGGCGCCAGAGCGCTAATTCCAGAGCGTGAGGATGAGAGTGGCGATCCTGCTCGTGGCGATCGCGGCCCTGACCGTGCCCGCGGGGGCGAGCGCGACGGTGACCAGCGTGCTCGGCGGGCACACTGTCAGCGGCGGCGCGATTCCGTGCACGACCCAGAGCGACGGCGTACGCGTCTGCCACGGCACCGACGGTGGCAACACCGGACCGGACCTGCGGCTCAAGAGCTTCGACGGCGTTCCGCTGGAGGTCTACGTGATCCTGCCTCCCGCGCCGGCCTCGGGCAGCGACGGGAACTACCCGGTGATCGCCCAGAACCACGGCTACGGCCAATCGGCCGAGGGCCCCGGACCCGCCAGCGGCGCCAGCGAGTACCTCGGCCCCACCGCGGACACCTGGGCCAGGGACGGCTTCGCCGTGCTTCAGCTGACCGCTCGCGGCTTCGGAGACTCCTGCGGCAAGGCCACCTCGCTGACCGGGATGGTCGCGTGCGGGACCAACGGCTACATCCGCCTGGACGACGATCGCTACGAGGCCCGCGACGTCCAGAACGCCCTCGGCCTGCTGGTCGACGCGGGACTGACCGATCCCGCCCGCATCGGGGAGTCCTACGGCGGCGGCATCTCCCTACAGCTGGCCACGCTCAAGGACCGCGTCATGTACCCGGACGGCACGCTGCACCCCTGGACTTCGCCGGGCGGGACGGCGCTGCACTTCGCCGGCGCCGCGCCGGTGATCCCCTGGAGCGACCTGGTGTACTCGCTGCTGCCCAACGGCCGCACGCTCGACTACCAGGTGACCGGGCCCACCGCCGACCTGTCGCCGATCGGGGTCGCCAAGCAATCCTTCGTGGCCGGCCTGTACGCGCTCGGGCAGGCCTCGGGCAACTACGCCCCGCCAGGGGTGAACCCGGAGGCCGACCTGACAACCTGGTTTGCCCGCATCAACGCCGGCGAGCCCTACGACTCCGATCCGACGGCACAGTCGATCGTCACCCAGATCGCCCAGTACCACTCCGCCTACTACCTGCTGAACGGCGCCTACGGGGCCGCCAAGGAGGCGCCCTCCCCGCTTCTGATCGCCAACGGCTTCACCGACGACCTGTTCCCGGTGGACGAGGCGGCGCGCTACACCACCCTGGAGCACTCGCTGTATCCCAGCGACCCGGTGTCGATGTTCGACTGGGATGGCGGCCACATGCGGGGTCAGAACAAGGCCGCCGACAACGCCCTGCTGGCGAGTCGGATCAAGAGCTTCATGGAGCTCCAGCTGCGGGGCACAGGAACGGCACAGCCGGCCTTTACCGCGCTCACGCAGACCTGTCCCGCCACAGCGCCCTCCGGCGGTCCCTTCCAAGCCGCCTCGTGGGCGGCGCTTCACCCCGGCGAGGTCGACTTCAGCTCCGCGCCCGCCAAGACGATCGTCTCCGGTGCCGGGGATGCGAGCATCGCCAAGACCTTCGACCCGATCGCCGGCGGCGGCGCCTGCGCCACCGCGCCTGCCGCCGACCAGGGCACCGGAGTGGCCACCCTCCGGCTCCCCGCCGCCACCGGCGCGGGCTACACACTGCTGGGGTCGCCCACCGTGATCGGCACGCTGACCGCCACGGGCACGTATCCCGAGATCGCCGCCCGGCTGCTGGACGTGAACCCGGCGACGAACACCGAGACGCTCGTCGCCCGCGGCCTCTACCGGGTCGACCCCGCGCTTCCCAACGGCCTCCAGGTGTTCCAGTTGCATCCCGGCGCCTGGCACTTCGCCGCCGGCCACATCCCCAAGCTGGAGCTGCTCGGCCAGGACGCCCCCTACGGCCGCGCCTCCAACGGCACCTTCACCATCTCCATCAGCAACTTGCAGCTGCGGCTGCCGGTGCACGAACCGCCGGGCACCCCGGGGGTGGGCAATCCGCTCGCGCCCGTGTTCAGCAATCCCCAGCCGGTGGGCAATCCGCTCGCGCCCGTGTTCAGCAATCCCCAGCCGGTGGGCAAGTCGTCGGGCCCTGCTCCCGGCCAGCCGGGCGGGAGCTGCAGCGCGCGACCGCGGGTGCGCGTCGACAAGCACCGCGCGCACGCCGCCCGGCACGCGATCTCGCTCACCGGCACCGCCTCTGAGCCCGTCTGCGCCCACGCCAGCAGCGCCACTCGCCGCCACCAACGGGTGACGCGGGTGCTGCTCACCGTGTCGCGCACCCTGCGGGGCGGGCGCTGCCGCTTCCTGCTGGGCAACGGGCGCCTCACCCGCGCACGGTCCTGCCGGCGCCCAGTCAGCTTCATCGCCCGCGGCACCACCCGCTGGCGCCTTGGCCTGCACACGCGCCGAGCCATCCCGGCGGGCCGCTACCTCGTGCGGGCCGACGCCGTCGACGGCCTGCGCCACCACGCCCCCCGCAGCGGCGCGGCGGTGGTAGTGGTCCGCGTCCGGTAGCAACCTTGGGCCCGACCTCCGTAGAGTTCGCCAGATGCTCTGGCTGCTGCGCCACGCAGAGGCGGCCCACGGACGGCCCGACGACGAACGACCGCTGACCCGGCGCGGCCTCCGGCATGCCGAGGCCGCCGGGCACGCGCTGGCGCGTCTGGGGTCGGCGATCGAGGTCTGCCTGACCTCCCCCAAGCTCCGCGCGCGCCAGACCGCCGAGCGCGCCTGCGAGGCGCTTGGGGTCCCGGTCACCGTCGAGCCGGCGCTCTCCGGCCAGCCGTTCGACATCGGGGAGCTGACCGCAGGCCTGGAGCACGTGCTGCTGGTCGGTCACGATCCGTCGTTCTCGATGACGCTCCACGATCTCACCGGCGCCCAGGCGCGGCTGGCCAAGGGCGGCCTGGCGGCGGTCAAGAAGGGCGAGCTGGTGGTGCTGCTGCGACCCTCAGAGCTGAGCGCCATCGCGGGCACGGAGGTGGGATCCAGGTGAACGAGTCAACGACGGCGCAGGTTCCCGGTGACGCCACGCCGGCCTCAGGAACGGATCTAAGCGACGCCTCGCTCTACGCCAACCGCGAGCTCTCCTGGCTGGACTTCAACGACCGGGTGCTGACACTGGCCCAGGACGACTCGCTGCCGCTGATGGAGCGGCTGAAGTTCCTGGCCATCTTCGTCACCAACCTCGACGAGTTCTTCATGGTGCGGGTCGCCGGCGTGCACGATCAGGTCGAAGCGCGGATCGACGCGCAGGGCCCCGACGGCCTCTCTCCCTCCCAGGTGCTGGACGGGATCGCCGAGCGCGTCCGCAGCCTCGACCGCCGTCACGCCCGCGAGTTCTCCGATCGCATCATGCCGGCCCTCGGTGAGCAGGGGATCAGGATCATTCCCTGCCAGTCCTCCCCGATCTCCCGGGAGCAGATGGCCCGCCGCTTCCGCGATCAGATATTCCCGGTGCTGACGCCGCTGGCGATCGGCCCCGGACGCCCCTTCCCCTACATCTCGAATCTGTCGCTGAGCCTGATCGTGTGGCTGCGCGACCCGGACCTGGAGCACGACGTGTTCGCGCGCGTAAAGGTTCCCAAGGAGGTGCTGCCGCGCTTCGTGGAGATCGACAAGGCGACCTTCGTGACGCTGGAGGCGATCATCGCCGAGCACCTGGACACGCTGTTTCCGGGAATGGAGATCGTCAGCCACTCGCTGTTCCGCGTCACCCGGGACGCGGACTTCGAGGTCTCAGACGAAGCCGACGACCTGCTGCGGGCTGTGGAGGACGAGCTGCGGCGGCGGCGGTTCGGCGAGGTGGTGCGCCTGGAGGTCGACGCCAGCATGGACCCCATGCTGAGGACCCGCCTGATCGAGTGGCTGGGGGTGGAGGAGGTGCAGGTCTACGACGTGCAGGGGCTGCTGGACCTCGGCGACCTGTGGCAGCTGGCCGGCATCGAGGGGCACCCCGACCTGCGCCAGGGGCAATGGACGCCGCTCACCCACCCCGCGCTCGGACCCCAGCCCGGGGACCGGGAGGACAAGCCCGACGTGTTCGCCGCGATGCGGGCCGGCGACGTGCTCGTCCACTACCCCTACCACTCGTTCGCCACGAGCGTGGAGCGATTCGTCGCACAGGCCGTCGAGGACCCGAACGTGCTGGCGATCAAGATGACCGTGTACCGCACCTCCGACGATTCGGCGCTGGTGCCCTCGCTGATCCAGGCCGCCGAGAAGGGCAAGCAAGCGGTCTGCATGGTGGAGCTGAAGGCCCGCTTCGACGAGCGCAAGAACATCCGGTGGTCCCGGGCGCTGGAGGAGGTGGGAGCTCACGTGGTCCACGGCGCCCCGGGCCTGAAGACCCACGCCAAGGCGATCCTGGTGGTGCGCCGAGAGCGCGACGGGATCCGCCACTACGTGATGATCGGCACCGGCAACTTCCACGCCAAGAACGCCCGGCTCTACGAGGACTTTGGCCTCTTCACCACCGATCGGGAGCTCGGCGAGGAGGTGGCCAACCTGTTCAACACTCTCACCGGGTACGGCCACCCCGAGCGCGAGCACAAGGTGCTGGTGGCGCCGGGCTCCATGCGGACGCCGCTGATCGAGGAGATCGAGCGCACGGTCGCCGCCCACGATTCCGGCGAACCGGCCCGGATCGTGCTGAAGATGAACTCACTGGTCGACCAGCGGTGCATCGAGGCGCTCTACCGGGCCTCGCAGGCCGGAGTACCGGTCGAGATCAACGTGCGCGGCATCTGCTGCCTGCGACCGGGCCTACCCGGCGTCTCGGAGACGATCAACGTCGCCTCCGTCGTGGGCCGCTTCCTGGAGCACAGCCGGATCTACTCCTTTGAGCGCGGCGAGGAGCGGCGGATGTACATAGGTTCCGCGGACCTGATGCCGCGCAACCTCGACACGCGCGTGGAGCTGCTGGCCCCCGTCGAGGACCCCGACCTGCAGGCGGAGCTCCTGGACACCCTGGAGCGCTGCCTGGCCGACGACACCTTCTCCTGGACCCTGGAGCCGGACGGCAGCTGGAAGCGCCGCCCCGGTGGCACCCGCTGCGTGCACCGAGAGCTGATGGAGCGGGCGCTGGCGCAAGCCTCCGCCGCCGGCGCCAGCGGCGCTCCGAGCTAGCCGTGGTTGCCGGTCGTCTTCGGCCGCGTGCCGAGCGTCAGCTTGATCTGCTGACTGCGGCTGCCGCGCTTGACCGTCAGCGTGATCGCCGTCCCCGGCGGGAAATTGTCCACCGTCTGGATGAACTGCGCTGTGGAGGTGATCGGCTTGCCGTCGATGGCGGTGACCACATCTCCAGGTTGGAGACCGGCGGTGGCAGCCGGCGAGCCCGGTACCACGGGGCTTGCGCCCGCCTGCACGGACTGCTTGGAGATCTGCGCGCCGCCGGCGCTGTTGGCATTCAACGACACGCCGACGTAGGAGTGCTTGACCGGCCGGCCGGCGATGATCAGGTTCGCGATCCGCGCGACGGTGTTGGACGGGATCGCGAAGCCCACGCCGGCACTGGATCCCGAGTTGGTCTGGATCTGATCGTTGAGGCCGAGGACGTGGCCGCTGGCATCGAGCAGTGGACCGCCCGAGTTGCCGGGATTGATCGCGGCGTCGGTCTGGATCGCAGCGGTGATGGTGTAGTTGTTGGGTGCCGTGATGCTGCGCCCCACCGCGCTGACGATCCCGGTGGTGGTCGTCTCCGGCAGGCCGAAGGGGCTCCCGATCGCCACCACCGGATCGCCCACCTGCGCTGCCGAGGAATCGGCCAGTGGGATCGCGTGCAGCTGCGATGCGGGGACGCTGGCGCGGATCACGGCGACGTCGGTGGAGGGATCGGTGCCCAGCACCTTGGCCGCAGCCGAGGTTCCGTCCTGGAACTTGACGTGGACGCTGGTGGCGGCGTTGACCACGTGCTCGTCGGTGAGGATGTCACCGTGGCTGTCGTAGACCACGCCGGAGCCCTCGCCCTGCGTCTGCTCGCTGCCGCCGCCGAACAGCCCGCCAACCCCACCGCTGGACTGCGAGACGACGGTGATGTCGACCACGCCGGGGCTGGCGTGACGGTAGATCTGGTTGACCGTCAGACCCTTCACCCCGGCGAACGAGGTGGGGATCGCGGGGGCCTGGGCCGGCTGTAGGACGGTGGTCGTGGACGAGTGGGGGGTGCTGGCACCGCTCGCGATCACGAGCGCGATGACGCCGCCGGCGATGGCGCCGGCGGCGATCGGGATGATTCGAGTCAGTCGGCTCATGTGAGGTTTCTCCTACCGCGGTTTCGCCAGGGTCTGCCACCAGTACAGCAGCAGACGATGAGAGACCGCTAAGAAGACGGGTTACCCGTGAGCGGGCGTCCCACTCCACTGGCGGTTGATGAGCCGCTGCAACCGCTCCGGCGCCTTGGCCAGCCTCCGCTGCTCCTGCGCTGCGGTGATGCGGCCGTCGGCGACCGCCTTGTCCAGGCGGATCTTGATGGCGGCGAGCATCGCGGTCTGGAGCCCCGCGGTTGACTTCCCCCGTGCGGCCGCGATCTGGGCCAGTGACTTGCCGCTTCGCAGCTGCTGGCGGAGCTCCTGGCGGGTGAGACCGAGGTAGGTGGCCGCCGCCGACAGGCCCTTGCCGCCACCGTGCCGGTGGAGCGCCCTGGCGTTGAGCCACGGCGTGCTGCCGTGCTCCCGCACCCGCTGCTCGACCTTGTCGGCCTGAGCCCGGGTCAACTTCCCGTCGGCGACCGCCGCGTTCAGGCGATCCACGAACGCTCCCTGCATCGCGCTCTGCAGCTGCTGCGGCGAGACGTGCAACCGCTGGGCGGTGTCGTTGACGAATGCCTGGGGACCCGACGAGCCGGAGCCGTGGGTGGCGGCGACCGCACCGCTGGCGAGCCCAGCGACGGCCAGCGTGGCGCCGGCGGCCGCCAGCTTGTACTTGGGGGTGAAACGCATGGTGATACCTCCGGTAGTTGATCTTCCCTTGAGAGGCATCGTGGCAGGGGTGTTTAGGAGGCTCGTAAGAGCGCTGAGCGGCGAGTTCGCAGGATCCTCTCCAGCCGGCGGGCCTCTGCGGCAGCGCGCTCGGTCAGCCGCTCCCACGTGATGCGCACCGTGATCAGGCCGGCCACGAGGTTGTCGGCGTCACGCTCCCGGTCAGCCTCAAACGATCGCCGGCGGTCGTGGAAGCGGTAGCCGTCGAGCTCGACGATTACGCGCTCGGCGGCAAACAGCGCGTCCACTTCACGACCGCGCACGCGGACGTTCACCTGGGGCTGGGGCAGGTCGTAGCGCGCCAGGAAGGCCAGGAAGACGTCCTCCAGCTCCGTGCGGGTGGGCCGCCGGCCGGGATCGACGAGCCGCGCCAGGCGCGTCGCCCCCGGATGGCGAGGGAAGCGTCCGAGCAGCTCCGCGGTGGCAGCGAGATGAAGATGACCGGAGAGGCGGGCGTTGTTGAACGTGCGCGCCAGCGCTCGGTCCCCGAGTTCCGGCGTGGCGTCGAGGATCGTGCGGGCGGGGCTGGTCACGCGGATGCCGAGGTGGCGCCGCAGGTCGGCACTGATCAGGGCCTTTGAGCGGTGCACGAGTATCCCCGGGCGCTGGTGGGCGCTTGGCGCCGTGACCTCAAACGGCGCCCTCCACGTGGGACTGAAGCCCCACAGCGCCATCGCGGAGCTGTGGCTGAGGGCGGCGCCGTGGCCGCAAGCGAGCACCGCCGCCGCGGCCCGGTCCACCGGCGAGGCGGGCAGATGGCCGACGGCGTAGACGCCGCGGTGCACGCGGATCAGCTGGCCACGGGCGATCCGGCGATCGATCGCGTCGTCGCTCAGCCCGGCTTCGAGCAGCTGCGCACGGGTGATGTAGCCGCGCTGGCGACGCGCGATCTGAGCGATGATGCGGTCAGGTTGCTCAGTTTGCCGCGCTACGCGCGGATTACCGGACATCCTCCGAGATGATGCGCCCGTCCGCCTCGGGCGGCCGCATTTGTTTCAATCTTGCGACATCTCCACGAACGGGTCGAGCGCCTTAGGGTTGGCCAGCGACTCGCGGCTGACGGCCTCCTCCACCGGCGTTCCGCTCAGGATCCGCTTGACCGGAACCTCCAGCACCTTGCCCGAGAGCGTGCGCGGCACCTCGGCGATCTGGCGGATCTCGTCGGGGACGTGGCGGGGCGAGCAGTGCTCGCGCACGCGACGGCGGATCTCCGCGACGAGCTCGTCGTTCAGATCGGTCCCCTCCCGCAGGACCACGAACAGCGGCATCCACCCGTCGGTGTCGGGGCGCGGCAGGTCGACGACCACGGCATCGACCACTTCGTCGAGCGAGAGCACCGCCCGGTAGATCTCGCTGGTGCCCATCCGCACCCCGCCGCGGTTGATCGTGGAGTCCGAGCGGCCGAAGATGATCGCGGTGCCGCGGGAGGTGACCTCGATCCAGTCGCCGTGGCGCCACACCCCGGGGTACACGTCGAAGTACGCCTCGCGCAGGCGCTCACCGTCCTCGTCACCCCAGAAGTAGATCGGCATCGAGGGCATCGGCTGCGTGATCACCAGTTCGCCGACCTCGTCGATGACCGGATCGCCAGAGGGGTCCCAGGCCTCCACGGACGCGCCCAGGCAGCGGGCCTGGATCTCGCCCAGGTACACCGGCCGGGTCGGCACGCCGCCGACGAAGGCCGTGCACATGTCGGTTCCCCCGGAGGTCGAGAACAGCCACATGTCTGGCCCGAGCTGGTCGTAGACCCAGCGAAAGCCCTCCGGCGAGAGCGGCGATCCTGTGGAGCCGACGGCGCGTAGGGCGCTCAGATCACGTCCCTCGCGGATCGGGAGCTCCGCCTTCATGCACGAAGATATGAAGGCCGCGCTGGTGCCGAAGGTGGTCATGCCGCTGTCGGCGGCCAGATCCCAGAGCCGACCCAGGTCGGGGTAGCCGGGGTTGCCGTCGAAGAGAACGATCGAGGCTTGCGAGAGCAGCACGCCGACCAGGAAGTTCCACATCATCCAGCCCGTGGTGGAGAACCAGAACACCCGGTCACCGGGCTGAGCGTCCAGGTGCAGCCCGTTCTTGAGGTGCTCCAGCAGGATCCCGCCCTGGCTGTGGACGATGGGCTTGGGCAGGCCGGTGGTGCCGGAGCTGTAGAGCACCCAGAGCGGGTGCTCGAACGGCAGCGGTGTCAACTCCAGAGCGCCCTCTGCTGAGCCCAAGAAGTCCTCCTCCCACCCCGACCCGTCCAGGTAGCCGAGCGTCACCACCCGCCGCAACGACGGGATCTCCGCGGCAATGTCCGATACCGCCTCCCGGCGATCGAAGTCCTTGCCGCCGTAGCGGTAGCCGTCCACGGCCAGCAGCACCTTGGGCTCGATCTGGGCGAAGCGGTCGATCACCGAGCGCGCACCGAACTCCGGCGCCGCCGAGGACCACACGGCGCCGATGCTGGCGCAGGCCAGGAATGCGGCCACGGTCTCCGGAATGTTCGGCATGTAGGCGGCCACCCGGTCGCCCCGCTCTACGCCCGACTGGCGCAGGCCGGCGGCGATCGCCGCCGTCTGGCGGCGCAGGTCCCCCCACGTCCAACTGTCGAGCTCGCGCAGCTCGGAGGCGTGACGCAGCGCCACCTCATCCTCGTCGCGGTTGCGGAAGACGTGCTCGGCGAAGCTGACCGTCGAGCCCGGGAACCAGGTCGCCCCCGGCATCGAGCGGTCGCCGAGCACCCCCGCCGGTGGGGCGTGGAAGCCCACGTCGAAGAACTCGACGATCGAGGCCCAGAAGCTCTCCAGCTCCCCTACCGACCACCGCCACAGCGCCTCGTAGTCATCGAAGCGCAGACCCCGCGTGCGCTCCAGCCACTCGCAGTAGCGGGTGATCCGCGCCCGCTCGATGCGCTGCGCGGACGGCTTCCAGAGGATCTCGGGCTCGCTCATCGTCCAAGTATCGCCGACGCGGAGGCGATCGGGGATCATTTCCCGGCGATGGCCACAGCCGCTTCGATCCCGGTGCTCGCCCCGTTCTCCGGGACCGTGATCGCGGAGCTGGAGGTGAGCGTCGGCGACACCCTCCAGGAGGGGCAGCGTCTGGCGCAGCTGCAGGCCGGCTCACCACAGGCGCCGGCGGGAGCCGTGCCGGAAGCACCAGACGAGGTGCCCGAGACGCGGCAGGACCTGGAGGGGTGCTGGCCCGGCACGCACTGACCTTCGATGCCGCTCGACCGGAGGCCGTCGCCGAGCGCGCCTTCGATGCGATGGTCTCCCTCGGCTACGAGCGCGGCCAGGGAATCAGCATGGCCGAGTGCGGCGAGTCGACGACGTGATCGATCCCGCTGAGACTCGCCGCTGGATCGAGATGGTGTTCGAGCCGGGATCGGGGGAGTGGTGGCGAGGTCCGGGCAAGCGGCGGCCGCACGTGGACGCGTGGTGAGCGCGCCCGGACCCGGCAGGTCAGAACTCAGTTGCTGCAGTCCTGACACGCGCCGTGCAGGATGATCTCGTGCTCGGCGACGCGCATGGGGACGCGGCGGCTGAGCTTCCTGATCGCGTTCTCGAGGTCGGGTCGGTGAACGGCGTGACGGTGCCGCAGCTGTCGCAGACGAGATGGTGGTGGTGCCCGGGGCCGGTGCGGATCGGTTCGTAGCGGGCCATCGCCTGTCCGATTTGCAGCTTCTGGACCAGGTGAAGGCGCTCCAGCTCGTCGAGGATACGGTAGATGCTGGCGCGGCCGATGGGGCGCTCGCCGGCGCGCAGCGCGTCTTCGATCTCGATGGCCGACAGGGCGCAGGTTTGCGAGTCGAGCAGCCGGAGCAGTGCCTGGCGAGCGGCGCCGGTCTGGTGCTTGCTTTGCGCCAGGACGCGTTGCGCCTCGTTGGCCCAGCTCCTGGTGTCCTCGCGTGCCATTGCCGGTGTGGACTCAATTCTCGGTGTTGGCAATAACCGCGGGTGCGCGTGCGGGCGCGCGGCGGCGCAGATCGCTGCTGGCTAGGAAGGCCATGAGGTAGATGCTGGTCGCGACCGCGATGATCGTCGAGCTTGGAGGCAGCTTGGGGATCAGGTAGCTGAGCGTCAGCCCGACCCAGGTGGAGAGCACCGCGAACGCGGCTGAGAGCCCGAGCGCGTGGTAGGGGTTGGCCGTGAGTCGTGAGGCGGCGCTAGCGGGAGCGGCGAGCAGCCCGAGGAGCAGAAGCGCGCCAACCGCCTGAGCCGCCTCCGCGGTGGTGGCGCCGAGCAACGCGAGCAGCAGCAAGCCGAGCGCGCGCACCGGGACGCCACGCACGGCCGCCACGACGGGGTCGACGCTCGCGAACAGCAGTGGTCGGGCGATCGCCAGTAGGACGAGGATGATGGCGGCGGCGATTAGTGCGGCGAGCCTGGCGTCGGCGGCGCCAAGGCCGAAGATCGAGCCGAACAGCGCGCGCACTCCGAGCAGGCCGTCGCCGCCGCCCGATCCCGAGCTGGGCAGCGCCAGGAAGTACACGCCGAGACCGAGGATCGCCGCGAAGCCAACCCCGATGGTGACGTCATCGGCGTGCGAGCGATCATCGAGCGCACCGAGCATCAGCGCGATCAGGATCGTGGCGGCGAACAGCCCGATGCGGATGTCGATCCCGGCGGCGGCCGCCGCCAGCGCGCCGGTGAAGGCGACGTGGCTGAGGGCGTCGCCGGCGAACACCTGGGCGCGCAGGACCACGAAGTAGCCGATCAGGCCGCTGCCGAGCGCGATCGCCGTGCCGGCCAGGAACGCGTTGCGGACGAACTCGTGCGCGAACATCAGACTGCGGCCCCGGCTGCGTGGCCGCGGCTGCCCAATCGCCTCGGATGGTCGATCACGCCGCGGGCGATCCGGGCCACCGCGTAGACGCCGAACGCGAGCGCAGTGATGTAGAAGCCGACGGGGTAATTGGAGAAGTAGGCGAGCGCCAGCCCGACCCAGGTGATCGCCGTGCCCAGCACCACGGTCAGGACGAGGCTGGCGCCGATCTTCGTCGTGATCACCTGCGCCGTCGCGGCCGGGGCGACGAGCAGCGCGAACACCAGCAGCGCGCCGGTGATCTGGGCGGTGGCCGCGACCGCGAGCCCCAGCACGACCAGGAACGCGAGCGAGAGCCGGCGGACCGGGACGCCGCGGGCGGAGGCGACCGGCTCGTCTATTGAGGCGAACAACAGCGGCCGGCCCACAATCGCGAAGAACCCCAGGGCGAGGACGCAGGCGATCAGGAGCGCGAGGATCTGCCCACGGGTGATCCCGAGGAAGTCGCCGAACAGCAGGCCCTCATAGCCTCCGAGCACGCCGCGATAGAGGCTGAGAAAGACAAACCCGCAGGCCAGCCCGAACGCCTGCACCACTCCGGTGAGCGCAGACCGCTCGCCACGACGCCCCCACGCGCCCGCTCCACCGGCGCCGCCGATCACCAGCGCGCACGCTGCGCAGAAAGCGAAATAGCCGACCGCGACCGGAAGGCCCAGCAGCAGCGCCCCGGCCGCGCCCGGGAATGCCATCACCGACAGCGTATGTCCGGCGAAGCTCTCCCGGCGGAGCACCATGAACCAGCCGCCCACCCCGGCCATGACGGCCACCACGGCCCCGGCCTCGAGCGCGTTGACCATGAACGGGAACGCGGTTAGCTGCCGGAAATCCGACACCAGATCGACGGAGACGCCCGCGACCGATAGGCCGCTAGCGATGTTCATGCTGCTCGTGACGGTCGCTGTGCTGCGCCGGGGCTTCGGGCAGACCGACGACGACGAGCCGTCCGTCGGCAGCCTGGAGCACCTCGATCGGAACGCCGTAGAGACGGCTCAAGGTCGCCGCCGTTATGACCTCCCCGGGCGTGCCGACCGCCGCCCGCCCGGCGCCGAAGTAGACGACGCGATCGAGACATGGAAGCAGGGGGTTGACGTCGTGCGCGACCAGGAGCACCGTGACGCGCTCCTGGCGGCAGACCCGCGCGAGCAGCGCTGCGACGCTGGTCTGGTTGGGCAGATCCAGGCTGTCCAGCGGCTCGTCCAGAATCAACGCCCTCGGGCGGCTGATCAGGGCCTGAGCGATCAGCAGCCGCTGCTGCTCGCCGCCTGAGAGCCGACCGATCGGTCGGCTCGCATACTCGCCCGCGCCGACGAGATCGATGATCTCCTGCACCCGGTCGCCTCGCACGCGCCGCCACGGGAATCCCCAGCGGGTCCCGTCCAGCCCGAGCCTCACCAGGTCGACGCCGCGAATCCGGACGCTGGCGTCGAAGTGCCGGCGCTGAGGGAGATAGCCGATCTGAGCGTTGGACGCCCCCGGTGCGCTTCCCAATATCGACGCGACCCCGGCAGCGAGCGGCAGCTCGCCCAGCAGCACCCGGAGCAGGGTCGTCTTGCCCGACCCGTTCGGTCCCAGTACCGCGGCGAACTCTCCCTCCTGAATCGCGAGATCCACATCGCTCCACACCGCGTGGCCTCCGATCCGCGCCTGCGCCCCCTCCAGACGCACGACCGGCTCCGAGGATCCCGAGCGCGGAGCAGAGCCCTCGCGCGTCCCCGGTGCCGCGTCAGCTGGCTGGGGCGAGATCATCTTCCGGTGGCCTGGTGAAGCGCCCTCTGGATGTTCTGCAGCTCTGCGACCTGCCATTGCTCAAAGCTGGCCGACGCCGGTGAGAGCGTTTCGGTGATCGTGGCGATCGCGATCCGCGCGGCGCGCGCACCCTGGTTGACCCGCTCCACGTCCGGGGTCACGTTCTGAGCGTTGTAGACCCACAGCTTGATCAGACGGTGCTGGGCCTGGTTGTCGACCGTCTGCTTGTCCGCGGCGCTGAGGTCGCTGCCTTCGGCGATCGCCTTGGCGAAGCTGTACGGCGTCAGCAGCTTCAATCCAAGCGCGTCTCCCAGCGGCTCGAAGATGCTTTCGCTGTAGCCGACCGGCACGCCTCCGTAGCGAGCCCTGATCGCGCGGATCAATCCGTAGTACGGCGCCAGATCCCGGGTCTCGAACACCTCCCGCTGCCGATCGAAGAAGGCGCTGTGCTGGGGATCGAGCCGCTTGTAGTCAGCCACGATCCGATCGACCACCCGGCGCACCGAGGGCGGCGAGTACCACTGATGCGGGTTGTCCCCTTGCCGCAGCCCGAGCAGATTCCCGACATCGAGCAGCTTCCGCGAGCTCGACGGGTTGGCAGCGATCAGCTTCGACACCCACGCGTCATAGCCGATCCCGGTGACGATCGCCATCTGCGACTTCGCCAACGCGATTGCGTCCGCGGCCGTCGGCTCATAGGAATGCGGATCGGTGCTCGGGTTCACGATGATGCTCTGCACCGCCACCTTGCCGCCCCCCAACTGGGTGGCGATGCTGCCCCAGAAATTCTCCGCCGCCACCACTCGTAACTGCCCCGGGGACGAGCCGCCGGTCACACCAGCGCTCCCGCACCCGGTCAGCAGAGCGCCGCACCACAGAAGCACCAGCACCACCAGCGGCGATCTCACCTGGCCACACAATATCAAAGAATGAGATTTAGTCTCGTTCTATAAAGTGGCCGCTCGCGTGGGCGCCCTGCCGCTCAGCCGCTGCGCAGCGCCTCGGTGGGGCTCAGGCGCGCCGCCTTGCGCGCCGGATACAGGCCCGCCGCAGCTCCGATCAGCACGCCCGCCAACGGTGCGCCGATCAGGGCGTAGCCGGGAATCACCATCGGCTGATTCTGAGCCAGCGAATAGACGAGGGTGGCGATGATGCCGAGGAGGAGCCCAGCGATGCCGCCGAGCGCGGCCAGCACTGCCGACTCCGTCAGGAACTGCGCGGCGATGTGCCGGCGGGTGGCGCCCAGCGCGCGGCGCAGCCCGATCTCGCCGCGGCGCTCAAGTACCGAGATGACCATGATGTTGGCGATCCCGATGGCCCCCACCAACAGCGCCACCGCCCCCAGTCCCAGGAGAAGCGTGGTGAACTGGCCCTTGGCCGCCGCCCGGGCCTCCAGCGTGTCCGAAGGCCGGCTCACCTGGACTCCGTCGGGGCGCTGCGGGTCGGCCGTCGGCGCCAGTAGGTGGAAACCTGCGAGACTTGGTCCACGTTGGCGCGGACATAGATCTCCGAGGCGTTCGGCTGGGAGCGAAACATCCGCTCGGCGACCGGCAGCCCGATGAACGCGGTGCTGTCGAGCCCGGGATCGAGCGTCACGGGCGCCATGATCCCGATGACCGAGAACCACGTACCGCCGAGGAAGACCTGCAGGTGACCGCTGGCGCTCGGGATCTGGAGCAGCTGCGCCGCCTGCGCCCCCAGGACCACGGTGGGGAAGCTCTGGTCCGAGCCGCTGATGAAGTGTCCGGAGGCGAGCTGTCCACCCACCGTGCCCAGTAGCCCCGGATCGGCGGCATCGACGCCGATGCCGCCCGTCTGCTCAGCCGGCACGTACGGAGTTCGCCGCAGAGTGACGCCGGACGCCGCGTAGACCGCGGCGGATCGCTGCACGGCGCCCATGTGGTCGATGGTGCCGGTGGCGGTCGAGGGCAACTGCTCGTTTGAGCCGAGGAAGGTCTGCCCCGGGGTGACGGTGAGCAGGTTGGTACCCAGGCGGTCGATGGTGGCCAGCAGGCTGGCCTGGCTCGAGGCCGAGACCCCCACGACGGCCACCATCGCCCCGATCCCGATGGCGATGCCCAGCGCCGAGAGCGCCGCGCGCAGGCGACGGGTGCGCAACCCCAGCAGTGCCGTGGCCAGCAGCTCCCGCAGGGGCAGGCTGGTGGTGCGGGGAGCCCGAGCGGTCATCGAGCTCACCGGAGATCGTCTCCCACGATCTCGCCGTCCTGCATCTGCAACTGCCGCGGGAAGGTTTCCGCCACCGCGCTGTCGTGGGTGATGAGGACGAGCGTGGCGCCATCGTCGGTCAGCTCGTGCAGCAAGCTCAGCACCTCCCCCCCGGCCCGAGAGTCGAGATTGCCCGTCGGCTCGTCGGCCAGGATGATCGCCGGGCGCTTGGCGATCGCGCGCGCGATCGCCACCCGCTGGCGCTCGCCGCCGGAGAGCTCCGGCGGGCGGTGGGTGACCCGGTGCGCCAGCCCGACCCGATCCAGCGCCTCCGCGGCAGCCTCACGCCGCTTGGAGGTCGACGCCCCGGTGTAGAGCATCCCGGCGGCGACGTTGTCCAGCGCGGTGACCGCGTCCTGAAGGTGGAAGCTCTGGAAGACGAAGCCGATCTCGTGGGCGCGCAGCGCCGCCAGCGCTCCGTCCGAGGCAGCCATCACGTCCTGCCCGGCGACCTCGACCGTGCCGCTGCTGGCCTTCTCGAGCGTGCCGAGCACGGTCAGCATCGTCGTCTTGCCCGACCCCGATCGCCCGACCACCGCCACGCGCTCTCCGGCGTCGACCTCCACCGAGACCTCGCGCAGGGCGTGCACGCCGCCCGGATACTCCTTGCTCACCCGGTGCAGACGGAGCGCCGGGGAGCTCATCCCTGCGAGTCGGTGACCTGGAGGCCCGGGTAAATTTCCGGGCCGGAGATCTGCACGTAGCCCGCCGCGAACAGCCCAGGGGTGACGGCGAGCAACCGGTGGGACCCAGCAGCCTCCTGGATGGCGTACCCGCCGCCGGCGGTGGCCAGCAGCGCGGTCACGGGCACCGACAGCACGCCCTTGGCCTGCTGCTGCTGGAAGTTCACGCTCACGGCAGCCTGATCCAGCGCCCTGGTACGACGGCGTCCGTGCAGGGTGATGGTCACCGGCACTGTGGAAGTAGTCGTGCCCGAGCCAGAGCCGCCCGCGCTGCTCGAGCCGCCCGAGCCGCCGGCGGCTGACGAGCTGCCGGAGCTGCTGGTACTGGTGGCGGCGGCCGCCACCTGCGAGAGCCGGCCATCGACAGTGGTTCCATCGGGCATCTGCACGGTCACCGGCTCGCCCAGCACGGCCTCGGACTGCTTGGTGGCATCGAGGCTGACGGTTGCCACCAGCTCGGTGGAGGTGGTCTGCAGGATCGCCTGGGCGGAGGCTCCGCCACCCGCCGACCCCGAGGCTGCCGAGGACGCGGGCCCGCTCCCGGTGCCCGCGGCAGCGCCGGCGGCGCTGGAGCCTGCGCTCCTGCTGCGGGATTTCGAGCCGCCGGTGGCGGGTGCCGATCCGCTCGCGCGCCCCCCGAGCTGCTGCCGGTGCGCGCCGCCGAGCTGCCGCCGGTGCGCCCGGCCGCGCGCAGCTCTGCGACCTCGGCCCGGAGCAGAGCCACCAGCGCCAGCAATGTTGCCGTTGTGGTGTTGGAGCCCGCGTGCCGGCCGGATCCGCCGGTTGACGTGCCGGCGGAGCCGGGGGTGGGTGTGCGCGACCTGTTCGTGGCGCTCCGCGGCGAAGTCGTGGTCAGGTCGACGAACTCGGCATGCGAGGCGGATACGCCGTACGCGGCCGTGGTCGCGCTTCCCGAAGCTCCGCTGCTCGCGCCGGAGCCGCCGGTGGATCCGAGGCTGCCTTGCACCGCCGAGATCCTTCGGGGGCCGGGGAGGAACACGACGCTGCCGAGGGTCACGGTTCCGGTCTGCGTCTGCCCGTGAGCTGCCTGCCAGCGCTCCACCGCGGCGGTGGTGGCGGCGTCGAAGCTCTGATCGATGGTCGTGGTGTGGCCGGGATCAAAGCCGAGTTCCCGGAGGTTCTGTTTCAGCTGCTGCACATCCGCGCCATAGCTGACGCCCGCTGAGAGCGTGCGATAGGCCGGCACGGTCCCGTTCATGAGGATCACCGGCGCGCCGTCGACCCTGAACAGCGTCCCGCCGGGCGTGATCACCTGGCCCGCCGCCGGCAATGAAGTGATCGTGCCGCTCATCCGGTTGTACACCGTGCGCGGATTGGCGTAGCTCAGCGTGCCGGCCTCGGTGTCGCTCTGCACCAGGTCCCGGCGCTGCACCGTGGCGGCGCCGCTCTGCTTGGTTGCCTTGGAGGCGCCGGCGCTGGTCCCGGACAGCCCTGTGGTCAGGATCACAGTGGCCGCCAGCACCACCGCGGCCAGCGCACCCGCCGCGGCCAGCGCCCGGCCGCGGGAGCAGCTGGCGGCGCTTAGGCTCAAGCGCTCACGCACCTGGGCCGCCTCCCCCGCCCGAGACGCCTCCGCCGCGACCAAAGCGCGGTCGAACGCTGGCGCAGGCTGTCGCAGCGGACTGGAAGGCCGGGCTGTTGCGGTCCACGGATCTGAACGCGCGGCCAAAGCCGAACCCACCGGTACCGGTGGTGGTGGGGTCAGGGATGTTGACGCCGTGGGAGCGCATGCACTGCGCGAACTTCACCAGCTGCTGCTGGAACTGCGCCCGTTGCGCCGGGCTGGCGTTCAGCAGCGGGAAGGCAGCGGTGAACTGCGACGCACATGCCTGGCGAAGTGACTGCTGCTGGGTTGGCGGGATGTCCCGCAGGCTCCTGAAGACGCCGCCACCGCCACCCCCGGGCCCACCGCCCGAGGTGGGGTCGGGGACGTTGACGCCGTGGGCACGCAGGCACTTGGCCAGGTTCACGCGCGCCTGGAGGCGGTTGCCGGTGCCCGCGGTGCCGGTGCCCGCGGTGCCGGTGCCGGCCACCGCCGTGGAGGAGCTGCTGGAGGATCCACAGGCAGCGAGGCCAAGGGCGAAGCCGGCGGCGAGTAGGAGAGCTAGCGCGTGGGGCGCGGGGCGGTGGCGGTGGCGGAGAACGGTCATGGCACCTCGTGGAGTTGGAGAGGGCCCGTTTCTAGCGGCACGGGCGTCAGCTCGGTGTAAGCGCCGGTGCTCGGCAACCGGACCTTCACAGTCAGGCCCCCGGAAGGGGGAGCCGCGAGCTGGAGCGAGCCACCGTGGGTCTGGACCACGGACTGGACGATCGAGAGGCCGAGACCGAAGCCCTCCCGTTCGCTGTGCAGCCGGCGGAACGGCTCGGTCAGATCCTGCGCCCGCGCGGATTCGATCACCGCTCCTCCGTTGCTGAACGACAGCCTGACCCAGCCCGGCTCGCGGTCGGTGCTCACGCGTAACCACCCACCGGCCACGTTGTGACGGATCCCGTTCTCGATCAGGTTGGCGATCATCCGCTCGAGCAGCGCAGGCTGGCCCCGGACCGGCGCGGGACTCAGCGCGACGCCCAGGCTGACTCCGGCTTCACTCGCTCTCCCGCTGAGGTCGGTGATGCAGTCGGCCGCCAGCCCCGCCAGGTCGACGGGCTCCTGGTGGTCGGCGCCGGCCTCGCTGCGCGCCAGCATCAACAAGCTCTCGATCAGCGCCTCACAGCGGTCGACCGTGTCCAGCACCGCCTCGCCCATGGCGCGGAGCTCCTGCGGGGTGGCCGCCGGATCGGCCAGGGCCACGTCCAGCTCGGTGCGCATGATCGCCAGCGGGGTGCGCAGCTCGTGCGAGGCGCTGGCGACGAAGTGCCGTTGGCTGGTGAACGCGTCCTGGAGGCGCCCGAGCATCCCGTCGAAGGTGTCGGCGAGCTCGCGCAGCTCGTCCGCGGGCCCCGCCAGCGAAATCCTCTCCCCCAGGTTGTCCCCTGAGACCCGCCGCGCCGCGGCCGTGATCTCGCGCAGCGGGGCCAGCGCCCGCCCGGCCAGCAGGTATCCGGCGGCAACCGAAACGAGGGTCATCACCACCAGCGCGACCACGTACTCCCCCAGCAGACGGTGGAGTGCCTCGGCGCGTAGCTGTGCCCGCACCGCCGCCACCACGCGAGCATCCGCCGGATCGAGACCGCGTGGCCCGCTGCCACCGAGTCGCGGGCGGGGAAAGAACGGCAGCCCAAGCCGGTGCAGCTGCTGACGGAGGTCCGGCCGCGCATCGAGGTTGTGACGCACCAGCGCGTACCCGATCGTCAGCAGCACGGCGCCGGCGAGCAGGAAGGTGAGCCCGTAGAGAGCCGTCAGGCGCAGGCGCAGGGTGGGGCGCGGCCGGCGCAGACGGCGGCGCGTGACCGGGGGAACGGGCAGACGCATCACGCCATCCGGTAGCCGACGCCAATCACTGTCTCCACCAGCTGTGGCTCTCCGAGCTTGCGGCGCAACGTCATGATCGTCATGCGGACGACGTTGGTGAAGGGGTCGATCTGCTCGTCCCAGACGCGCTGCAGAAGCTCCTCGGCCGACACCGGCGCGCCGTCCGCGGACATCAGCGCCTCCAGCACGGCCAGCTCCTTGCGGGCCAGCGGGATCGGGCGCTGGCCGCGGGTGAGCCGCCGTGCCGCAGGATCGAGCTCCAGGTCGCGGTGGCGCAGCACCGGCGGGTTGCGGGGCATCGCCCGCCGGCCGAGCGCCCTCACGCGGGCCACCAGTTCGGCGAAGCGAAACGGCTTGGACAGGTAGTCGTCGGCCCCGAGCGAGAGGCCGTGGACCAGGTCCTCCACGGCGCCGGCGGCGGTCAGCATCAGGATGCCGGTGTCGGGCCGCTCCTCGCGCAGGGTGCGACAGACCTCGTCGCCGTGGGTCAGCGGCAGGTCGCGGTCGAGCACGAGGACGTCGTAGCGGACCACCCGGGCCTTGAACAGCGCATCGCTGCCGTCTGCGGCCAGGTCCACTGCCATCCCCTCGCGACGGAGCCCTCGGGCGATCACCGCCGCCAGCCGCGCCTCATCCTCTGCGATCAACACCCGCACTGGTCCCAGGATGACGCTGAACCCGTAAGCGCGGTGTAAGTGGCCGCCACGATTACATCAGCTCATGTAACAACAACGCGTGGTACCCTCGGCCGCGATGGGCCGGGAAGAGAACCTCGCCGAACGCGGGATGGCGGTCAGCCTCCGCGCGCTCAACCGCCTGGCATCGTCGGGCCTCGTCGATCGCTTCGGCCTGCGTGAGCCGACCGAGCGCCTGCTCCACGGCGCCACCAGGACCTCCGTGCGAACAGCCGCTCGCGCCGGGCGTACCTTCGCCGCCGCCCAGAAGCTGTCAAAGCCGGCGCGCCAGCCCCGCGCCCGGCGCAGCGACCTGTTCGACCTCACCCCCAGCGACGAGCAGCAGATGCTGCGGGAGTCGGTCAGGGATTTTGCCCAGCAACGGATCCGGCCCGCCGCCGAGCAGGCCGATGCGGATTGCGCCGCTCCGCAGGCGCTGCTGAGCCAGGCCAACGAGCTTGGATTGACGATGGTCGGCGTGCCGGAGGAGCTCGGAGGTGCCCTGGAGGAGCGCTCGGCGGTGACCTCATTGCTGATGAGCGAGGCGCTGGCCCAAGGCGACATGGGCTTCGCCGTCGCCGCGCTGGCTCCCGCCGCCGTCTCGACCGCCATCAGCCTGTGGGGCCGACCAGCAGGGGACCTACCTGCCGGAGTTCGTCGGCGAGAACGTCCCCGCAGCGGCCCTGGCGCTGCTGGAGCCCCGGCCGGTGTTCGATCCCTTCACCTTGCGCACGACCGCGCGCGCCAGCGGTGGCGGCTACGTGCTGAGTGGCGTCAAGTCACTCGTGCCGCGGGCAGCCGATGCGGAATTGTTCGTCGTCGCCGCCGAGCTCGAGGGCCGCGGGCCAGCGCTGTTCGTGGTGGAGTCGGGGACCTCCGGAATCTCGGTCCAGGCCGAGCCCGCCATGGGCATCCGGGCCGCCGCCACCGGCACCCTCACTTTTGAGGACGTGCAGCTCTCCGGCGGGTCGTTGCTCGCCGACGCTGACCCGAAAGTCTACCGCGAGTGCGTGCAGCTCGGGCGCCTGGCCTGGTGCGCGCTGGCCGTCGGCACCGGACAGGCGGTGCTGGATTACGCGATCCCGTATGTCAACGAACGCAGGGCCTTTGGCGAGCCGATCTCCAACCGCCAGGCCGTGGCCTTCACCGTGGCCAACATCGCGATCGAGCTGGAGGGGATGCGCCTGGCCACCCTGCGCGCCGCCAGCCGCGTCGATCAGGGCCTCTCCTTTTATCGCGAGGTGACCCTGGCCCGCCGCCTCTGCGCCGAGCGGGGCATGGCGATCGGATCCGACGGGGTGCAGCTGCTGGGCGGACACGGGTACATCAAGGAGCACCCCGTGGAGCGCTACTACCGTGACCTGCGCGCCGCCGGAGTGATGGAAGGAGCCCTGGTTATCTGATGCCCGTCAACCTCGAGATACCCAGGAAGTTCAGCGCGCTGGTCACCCAGTCCCACCAGGTCGCGGCCGAGGTGTTCCGGCCCAACTCCCGCAAGTACGACACCGCCGAGCACGAGTACCCCAAGGAGCTCGACATGCTCGCGGCCGTGATCGACGGGATGAACGAGAGCGGCGCGCTCGGTGGCGCCGGGGCGGGTGCGGTCGGCGGTGGACCCACCGGTAACGGCGGCGACAAGGAGGAGGGCAGCACCCGCAACGGCAGCAACATGGCCAGCCTGCTGGGCGTGATGGAGCTGAGCTGGGGGGATGTCGGCCTGCTGCTGAGCATGCCGCGGCAGGGTCTCGGACAGTCGGCGATCGCGGCCGTGGCCGACGAGGAGCAACTCCAGCGCTTCGGCGGCAAGTGGGCAGCGATGGCCATCACCGAGCCTGAGGCCGGATCGGACTCCGCCGCCATCCGCACCACGGCGCGGTTTGACGAGGACGAGGACGAGTACGTGCTCAACGGCGAGAAGATCTACGTGACCTCCGGCGAGCGGGCCGAGCTGGTGGTCGTCTGGGCCACGCTCGATCGCGACGCGGGCCGCGGCGCGATCAAGTCGTTCGTGGTGGAGCGCAGCAACCCGGGCCTGAAGCTCGACCGCCTGGAGCACAAGCTCGGCATCCGGGCCTCTGACACCGCCGCGTTCGTGCTCGACGACTGCCGTGTCCCCAAGGAGAACCTGCTCGGCAGCCCTGAGATCGAAACCAAGCGCGGCTTCGCCGGGGTGATGCAGACCTTCGACAACACCCGTCCGCTCGTCGCCGGCATGGCGCTCGGCGTGGCGCGCGCCTCGCTCGAGCGCACCCGGGAGCTCCTGGCCGAAGCCGGGGTCGAGATCGACTACGACGCGCCCCCGTACCTCCAGCCGGCGGCGGCGTCGGAGTTCATCGCGATGGAGTCCGACTGGGAGGCTGCGCGGCTGCTGACGCTGCAGGCGACGTGGATGGCAGATAACCGCAAGCCCAACTCGCTGCAGGCCTCGATGGCCAAGGCCAAGGCGGGGCGCGTGGGCACCGACATCGCGCTGCGCTGCGTGGCTCTGGCCGGCAGCGTCGGCTACGGCGAAGGCGAGCTGCTGGAGAAGTGGGCGCGCGACGTGAAGATCCTCGACATCTTCGAGGGCACCCAGCAGATCCAGCAGCTGGTGGTCGCCCGCCTGCTGCTCGGCAAGAGCTCCGCCGAGCTCAAGTAGCGCTCGGGCGACCGCCGGGTGGGGAGGGTTGCGGAACCCCGAGCCCGGGCGTCGGGGCGCCGTTGGCAGCGCCGTCCTTGACCAGGACGCCGATTTCTCCGAGCAGCCGGTAGAGCTCGCCCCGGGCGGCGGTAGCCCCTACCGCGGCTTGGTGCTCGGCACGCGACTGGAACTGCAGCTCATGGCGGCCGCGCTCGGCCTGCGTGCGCAGCTCCCGCGCCCGGTACGCGCAGCCCCTGCGCGTAACGCTTGGTCTCGGCCAGCGCCTGGGAGCGGAGCTCCTCGGCCTGCCGGGCGGCGCTCGCCAGGCCCGCCTCCCGGTGGGCGTCGATCAGTTGCTCGACGCGCCGGTGCAGATCCGCGAGGGCCTGCTCGGTGGTGTGGAGGATCGCTGCTGACCCGTCGGCGCCGGATTCGGTGACAGTGCTCTGTGCGCCGGGGTTTGACAGTGCGATGCCGGCAGACGATCCGTCCATGGCGCCGGATCCGTTCTGGGCCACCGGCTGGGCGGGTTCGGAGTCGGTTTGCGGGGTCGCGGCTTCGGCGGCCGAGGCGTCCCCGGGGCTAGGTCCCTTGTCGTGTGCTGCGCCGGCGGTGAAGTCCCGGTTGCGTATCAGCACCAGCGACAGCACCCCCGCGACTCCGGCGACGATCGCCCCGATCAGGAGGATGGCGTTCAACCCGGTGACAAAGCCGGCGTGCACCACCCGTGTGGCCGGCGCGAGGGCGGCGTGGGGCAGCGTCTTGAGGGCAGTCGCGGGGCTGCCCTGCGAGACCCCAGCGGCGATCCGGTGGACGGAGGCGGCCGGCACCGAGGACACCGAGGACAGGCCGGAGACGATCTTCGTCTTCACGTTGTGCGCGAAGACGGAGCCGAGGGCCGCCACCCCGGTGGCAATGCCGACCTGGCGGAAGGTGGTGTTGATGCCCGAGGCCATGCCCGCCGCCTCGGGCTCGACCACGCCCACGGCCGTGGAGGCCAGCGGAGGGTTGATCAGCCCGACACCGCAACCGGCGACGATGAAACCGGCGATCAGGTGGGTCCAGCCCGTGCTGACGCTGATCCCGCGCATCAGCAGCACCCCGGTCGCCACCATCAGCAGACCGGGCCCGATCAGCAGCCGAATCGGCACGTACGCGGTGAGTCGGCCCGCCACCGTCGAAGTGAGCAGGATCCCGCCGGAGAGAACCAGCAGCCGCAGGCCGGCCTCGAAAGGCGTGTAGCCGAGGATGTCCTGCATGTACAGGGTGAGGTAGAGCAGCAGCGAGAACATGCCAGCGGAGAGGGCGAAGGCGGCCACCGACCCCCCGACGAAGGTCGGCTTGCGAAACAGGGACAGGTCGAACATCGGGTGCGCCTGCAGAAGCTCGGCGACGAGAAACGCGACCAGCAGCACACCGCCGCCGATCAGGCAGACGAGGATCGTGGTGGAGCCCCACCCCAGCGTGCTCGACTTGATCAGCGCGTAGACGATCGCGCCCAGCCCACCGCTGAAGGTGATCAGGCCGATGAAGTCCGGCCGGCGGGCCTGGGGGGCGCGCGACTCGTCCACCTTGGCCAGCGTGACAATCACGCCGATAACTCCAATCGGCACGTTGACCAGGAAGATCCAGCGCCAGGAGAGGCCGCTGGTGAGGGCGCCCCCGATCACCGGACCGATCGCCACCGCCACTCCGGTGATCGCACCCCAGACCCCGAACGCAACTCCCCGCTCGCGCCCGCGGAAAGTCTGGGCCAGCAGCGCCAGGGAGGTGGCAAACAGCATCGCGCCGCCCACCCCCTGCGCCCCGCGCGCGAGGTTCAGGAACAACGGCGTCGTGGCCACGCCGGAGAGCAGCGAGCTGGCCGTGAACACCAACAGCCCGGAAACGAACACCAGCCGCCGCCCGAACAGGTCGGCCAGCGATCCCGCCGTCAGCAGCAGCGCCGCCAGCATCAGCGAGTAGGCGTCGATCACCCACTGGACATCACTGAAGCTCCCGTGCAACGAGTTCTGTATGTCCGGCAGCGCGACGTTGACGATCGTCACGTCGATCAGCAGCATCAACGTCGCGACGCAGACGGAGATCAGTGTCCACCACTTGCGCTCCATGACGGCCCTGACCCTAGCTCATCACAGCTGGAACGCTGCTCGGCTTGTTAGCGGTGGATTGGTTCCACGGGTCTGTAACAGGCGCCCTCAGGGCGAACCATATGGTCGGCGGGCGTCCGGTGCGGGGGGTCACCTCCATTATCGGCCCACAGACCAGGAGGATCTCGATGCGATCACCAACATCCCAGCGCAGCCGCAAGTTGCCGCCCCTGGTGGCGGCCGTCACCATAGGCCTCTGCGCGCTCGGCGCGGACGCGTCCGGCGCCCTGGGCGCCGCTGCGTCAAAGCCCGCTGCGCCCAAGCCCTCTGCGGCCGCCGGCTTCACTATCACCAAGATCCTGGCCGCTCCCGCCGACACCCAGAGCTGCGACGATGGTGACTGTTCAGGTGGGTGCAGGTGGTGATTGGCTGGTCGCGAACATTGTTATGTGTCGCGCGACCAGTCTTCGTCTGAGCGTAAGGGCTCCCGACTTAGTTTGTGAAGGGGTCGGGGTAGTTATGTAGAACTGGGGTTTGTGATCGATGAGGAGGCCATCGGGGAGCGCTTCCGGGCGTTGG